>Ga0255338_1000597_pt1 | contig 102569 bp, 112 predicted proteins | sample MeOH1_35cm_T4_19_FD_203715 | JGI IMG/M metagenome (GOLD analysis project Ga0255338, IMG submission 203715) | Sandy soil microbial communities from University of British Columbia, Vancouver, Canada - MeOH1_35cm_T4_195 | ecosystem: Engineered > Artificial ecosystem > Sand microcosm >...
AACTCGAGTTCACCGAGACTGCGGCGATGAGGGCCAGCGAGGCCGTGGTCGCAGAAATCGCAGCGCTTCGCGCTGACGGAGTCCGGATCTCTATCGACGATTTCGGCACCGGCTATTCGAATCTCTCGCGGCTGCGCACGCTTCCGCTCGATCGGGTGAAGCTCGATCCGTCGCTGATCGCGGACATCGAGCAGAGCGAGCGGGCCCGTGTCATCGTCCAGGCGGTGATCCAGCTGATCAAGGGCGTCGATTGCGAGATCGTCGCCGAGGCCGTCGAGACGTCGGCCCAGGCGGATATCCTCCGCGCAATGGGCTGCCACACGATCCAGGGCTTCGTCTTCGCCGAGCCGATGTTCGAGGACGAGTACCTCGGCTGGACGCGCGACGCCGGTTCGTCCCGTATCGTCGCTTAGCTTCGGCTACTTCAACCCGTTGGCACGTTTCGGCTGGGTCGTTCGTTGGCACACCCAGGACCGGCTCCATTTGTCTGAGGAATGCGGAAGAGAATAGCTTCTTGCGTCGTAGCCACGGGCGCAATTGCGGTACTCGCGTTGCATCAAGTCCCCCGCGGGACGACATCCGCAGACGCGAAGGCAATCAATCGGCTTTTGCCAGAAGGCCGCGTGACGCCGCGCAACTTCCAGGAGGAGGTCGCGCTGATTCTTCGTGTCCAGGATCGAGTGCTTGCTGCCTCACCTGAAGAGCGAGGAATTGCGCTGGATGAGCCGCGCGAATTGGAGAATCTCCTGCTTGCCCGTCATGGCGCTTGTTTCGATCGAAGCAGGGCGATCGAGACTGTCCTTCGGTACTACGGTTTCCGCACCCGGCATGCTTCGATGTACAGCACGGAGGACACCGGATCCGCGCTTCGCTCCCTGGCGACAAAGGATACGATTTCCCACGCGCTCACCGAAGTGGAAACGAGGCGTGGATGGATGATCGTCGATTCCAAGACCCGGTGGGCCGGGCTTACATCCGACGGAAAGCCGCTTGATCTGGCATCCGTTCGACAAGACCCGCACCGGAAGTGGAACTCAGCGGTGAAAGCCCCGCTGCCTGAAATTTATAGCGCGCCATTTACCTGGATTTACGGTCTCTACAGCCGTCATGGCCGGTTCTACCCGCCCTACGATCCCATTCCAGACGTCAATTGGGCGGAACTGGCCCAAAATCTCTGAGGTCGTCCTAAGCGACAACCTTGCGCAAAATCCGCTCGTAAATCCGTGAAAGGGCGTGGATGTCTTCCACGGCTGCGCACTCGTCGAGCTTGTGCATGGTCGCGTTGGGAAGCCCGAAGTCGACGACCGGGCACAGCTCGATCAGGAAGCGGCCGTCGGACGTTCCACCGCTGGTGGAGAGTTCCGGGGCAATGCCCGTTTCTTCTTCGATAGCCGCGACGATCACGTCGTAGAGCTGTCCAGGCGGCGTCAGGAACGCTTCGCCAGAGATACGCGCGCGCACCGTCGAGCCGGGCGCCTCGCGCTCGGCGATTTCCTCGACCATTCGAACCAGGTCCGCCCCGTGCTGCAGATTGTTGAAGCGGATGTTGAGCTGGGCTGTCGCCGACGCGGGTATGACGTTGCTCGCCTGCGTCGGAGTCGTGACCGCCGTGAATTCCAGGTTCGAGGGCGGGAAGGCGTCCGTGCCGGCGTCCAGATGCACTGCGTTCAATGCTGCCACGACCCTTGCAAGCTTCGGCACTGGATTGTCGGCGCGGTGCGGGTAGGCGACGTGTCCCTGCGTGCCCGGTACATCGATCCACATGTTTACCGAACCGCGACGGCCGATCTTCACCGTGTCGCCGAGACGATCGACCGAAGTCGGTTCACCGATGAGGATCATGTCCGGTTTGATCGACCGTTCTTTCAGCCAGTCGATGATCCGGGGTGTGCCGTATGTAGCATATCCCTCCTCGTCGCCGGTGATCAGGAAGGAGATTGTCCCCTTGCCTTGCTCGACACGCGAAACGGCGGCGACGAATGCCGCGATGGCACTTTTCATGTCCACCGCGCCGCGTCCCGTAAGAACGCCGTCCTCGATCAGGGTCTGGAACGGGTCGCTGCTCCAGCCGTCGCCTGGAGGGACAACGTCGAGGTGACCTGCAAAGCCGAAGTGCGGACCTCCGTCGCCGCGGATCGCGACCATATTCTCCGTCGGCCCGTCGGGCGGCTCGCCAAGCACGAAGCGATGCACGGTGAAACCGAGCGTGGTCAGCGCTGCATCGAGAACGTCGAAGACGTTTCCATGGGCGGGTGTGACGCTCGGGCAGTTGATAAGGTCTCGCGCAAGGGCGATTGGGTCGGCGGACATTGCAGCGGCGTAGCAAAGGAAGAGGGCATGCCCAAGGTCGACCTTGAAAGCATCGAGCAGATCAACCGGACGGGCTATCCGCCGCCGCACAATGAAGCGGTGGCCGGGCGCTGGTATCGGCGATTGGCTCCTGCAACGGGCCTAACCGACTTCGGGGTCAGCCATGTCACGCTCAAACCCGGCGCATGGTCCAGCCAGCGCCACTGGCACGACGGTGAGGACGAATTCGTCGTGATGCTTTCAGGAGAGGCGGTGCTCATCGAGGATGAGGGGCGAACCGTCCTGCGCGCGGGCGATCTCGCAGCCTGGCCCAAGGGGACCGGGAACGGCCATCACCTGATCAATGAAAGCTCCGAAGATTGCACCTTCCTTGCATTCGGCGGAGGGACGAACACAGGCGGCGGCTATTCGGATATCGATCTGCGCTTTACGCCCGAAGGCACTTACGTCCACAAGGATGGATCGCCTTATTAGGCGGGCTCGTGCTCGTAATGCTCGATGACCCAGGGCTCGTCCTGCGCCTTGTCGATCCACTCCCCGACGTCGGGGTGTGACAGAACGGCCTTCATGTAGAGCTCGGCGAACGGCGGCATCGGCACCGAATAGGTGATGAAGCGCGTCACGACCGGCGCGTACATCATGTCGACGGCGCACCAGCTCCCGAACAGGAAGTCGCCGCCGCTGCCGCCGAACCGTGCCCGAGCCTGCGCCCAAAGTTGCAGGATTCGCTCGATCTCGTTGCGGACCTCTTCGGATATCGGCTTGAACGGGAAGGTCTTGCGGACATTCATCGGCAATTCGCGGCGGAGGTTGGCGAATCCGGAATGCATTTCCGCAGCCATCGAGCGGGCCATTCCGCAGGCCGACTCGTCCTGCGGCCAGTACTTCTCCTTGCCGACCCGGTCCGCGAGGAACTCGACGATCGCAAGACTGTCCCAGACGACGCAGGCTCCGTCCCACAGGATCGGCACCTTGCCTAGCGACGGTGCGAATTCGTCGCCTTCGCGCCGCTTTTCCCATTCCTCGTCGAACATCGGGACGACAAGCTCTTCGAACTCCTCGCCCGAGTGCTTCACCGCAAGCCAGCCTCGCATCGACCAGCTCGAATAGGCGCGGTTGCCGATGATGAGCTTGATCAAGTCGATCTCCCTAGGACGTCGCAGCTGCGAGGATTGCCGTTCTTAACTCGGCAATGCCGGAGCCGGTTTCGCTCGAAGTCGCGATCAGGTGCGGATGTGCGGCAGCATGCTTGGCCGACTCGGCCGTCGTTTGCGCCAGGACCACGGCGAGCTCGGTCGGCTTGATCTTGTCCGCTTTCGTAAGGACGAGCTGATAGTTCACTGCCGCGGAATCGAGCATTTCCATGATCTCGAGGTCTACAGGCTTCAGCCCGTGACGGGAGTCGACGAGGACGAACGCTCGGCGAAGGACGGCACGGCCGCGCAGGAAATCGTTCACCAGGAAACGCCAGCGCTTCACGAGATCCTTGGGCGCCTCCGCAAAGCCATAGCCGGGCATGTCGACCAGCCGGATTTGCGGCGGGCGGCCCACGTCGAAGAAGTTGAGCTCCTGGGTCCGGCCAGGCGTGTTGGACGTCCTTGCCAATCCCTTGCGGTTGGTGAGCGCGTTGAGAAGCGAGCTCTTCCCGACGTTCGAGCGGCCCGCAAAGGCGATCTCCGGGTACTCCGGGTCAGGCAGGAATTTCAGGCCCGGCGCCGATTTCAGGAAATCCACCGGCCCTGAAAAAAGCTTCCGGGCGCGCTCGCCAAGGTCTTCCTGATCCTGCTCCACGTCAGGTGGTCGCCGGATGAGTGTCCGAGAAGTGCAGGCCGAACTTCTTGTACAGCCACCACTGCTGGAGAATCGTCAGGACGTTGCTCGTCACCCAGTAGAGCTGCAGCCCGCTCGCGAAGGGCGCCATCACGAACATCATGATCCACGGCATGATCGCGAAGATCTGCTGCTGCGTCGGGTCCATCGGGGCCGGATTCAGCTTGAACTGCAGCCACATCGTCACCCCGAGCAGGATCGGCAGGACGCCGATCGCGAGGAAATGCGGAGGCGCGAAGTCCAGCAGGCCGAACAGGTTGATCGGGGTTAGCGGGTCCGGCGCCGAAAGGTCCTTGATCCACAAGGCGAATGGCTGGTGCCGCATTTCGACGGCGACCATCAGCACCTTATAGAGCGCGTAGAAGATCGGGATCTGAAGCACGATCGGCAGGCAGCCCGCGGCAGGATTGATCTTCTCCTGCTGGTACAGCTTCATCATCTCCTGCTGAAGCTTGGGCTTGTCGTCCTTGTAGCGCTCCTGGATCGCTTTCATTTTCGGCTGCAGCTTGCGCATCGCGGCCATCGACTGGAACTGCTTCTGGGCGATCGGGAACATGAGCCCGCGCACGATCAGCGTCAGACAGATGATGGCGACGCCGAAGTTGCCGATCTGGTGGAAAAGCCAATTCAGCAGATCGAAGATCGGGCGCATGAACCACTCGAACCAGCCCCAGTCGATCGACTTGGAAAGCTTGGTGATGCCCGCATTCTCGTAGCGGTCCAGTGCGGCCTTTTCCTTGGCTCCGGCGAAAACCGAAGTCGTGAAGCTGGCCGTCTGGCCCGGAGCGACGACAGACTGAGGCGCAACCGCGTCGGCCTGGTAGGCGCCTGACGCGGAGTAGCGGAAAGAATCCCGGGTCGTTCCCTGAGGGGCGAGGGCCGTTAGCCAATATTTGTCGGTGAAGCCGATCCAGCCCTTCGATGGATCGTAATTCAGGCCATTCGGGCCGGCCTCGCGCACAGTTTGCCACTTGGTTTCGTAATCGGCCTTGCCGTCGCGGACGCTCATGGGGCCGACATGGACGGTGTAGCTCGAAATGTCGGCGGAACGGCCTGCGCGGCTGGAATAGCTATACGGTTGGACATCGACCGGCTGGGCCGATCCATTGGTGACGCGCTGCTCGACCGTGAATAGGTAGAGATCGTCGACCGAGATGACGAGCTGATAGGTTTGGCCCGCCGGACTGGTCCAGCTGAGCGTCACCGGCTTGCCCGGCGTGAGGACTTGCGAACTGGCCGTCCAGACGGTGTTGCCGTTCGGCGCGTTCGGGCCATTCCAGCTGAAGCCGACGAAGGACGATGCCGCGGTTCCCTGTGGGTTGAGCAACGCCACCGGCGAGGAGCTCTGCTTGTAGGTAACGTGGTGCTTCAGCATCCACAGATCGTCGATCCGTGCGCCTTTGAGGTTGATCGAGCCGCGCAGCGCTGGCGTTTCGATCAGCACTCGCGGCGTTTCGCGCAGGACGAGGTTGCGGTCCCGCAGTTGAGAAGGTGCGTTTGCCACCGGACCCTTCTGCGGCTGGACTTGCGGCTCGACCTTACCGTTCTCGACCTTTGGCGGCGGGTTCTGCGGGATGAACTTGCTCGACAGGAAGCTCCAGCCGAGCAGGATAAGCGCGCTCAGCACGACCGCGAGGATCAGGTTCTTGTTGTCGTTCACTTGTGATCCTCGATCAGGGTACGGGGTCGGGGCCCTGGCCGCCCCAGGGGTGACAGCGCATGATCCGCTTGAGAGCGAGCCATCCGCCGCGGGCAGCGCCATAGCGTTGAAGTGCGGTGATCGCATAGGCCGAACAGCTCGGCTGATAACGGCAGCTTGGCGGAAGCACTCGGGAGGGGCCCTTCTGCCACCCGCGAGCAATCAGGATGAGGAGCTTGGCGATCACGGGCGCACCTTTTCCAGTGCATTGGCGAGGTCGGTCCGCAGAGAATCGAACTCGCGTTCGATTCCCCCGGAACGTCCGATCATGACATGGTCGGAGCCGCAATGGCCGCCCGCCGGTATGATTTCGCGGGCGAGCTCGCGGAAGCGGCGCTTCATGCGATTGCGCACGACTGAGCCGCCGACCTTCTTGCTGACGGTGAATCCGACGCGCTTGGAGGGATCGCCGTCCTTGCGATCGCGGACGAGAAGGACAAAACCCGGCGTCGCCGCGCGCCGGCCGGCGTTCGCAGCGAGGAAGTCCGAGCGTTTCCGAAGGATGATTAGGCGCTGAGCTTCTTGCGGCCGCGTGCGCGGCGGGCATTCAGCACCTTGCGACCGCCGACGGTTGCCATCCGCGACCGAAAGCCGTGACGGCGCTTGCGGACGAGGTTGCTCGGCTGGAAGGTGCGCTTCATCGCTCATTCTCTCAAAATCTAAATGAAAAGGGCCGCCATTCCGGCAGCCGCTGTTGCAGCGGGCCGATAAGGGAGGGGCGGCTGGAAGTCAATTGGCTCTGCGCTCCGGGCTCGCGATAGTTTCGCTCGGCGAAGTGGTGAGTCCCTCCGCCTCGCGCTCCTTCTGAAGCCTGTTGCGGCGCCGGGCGCTCCTTCGGCGAAGTGCCCAGTCGGCCCAGCTGCCTGCCTTCGGCTTTGACCGCTTGAACCGTACGTAGCGGCGTTTCGCCCACATGCTGGTCTTGAGCACCATCGCAAGGCCGATCGCGAAGACGAAGACGCCGCCCGGTCCAGGAAGCGCTCCGACCGGGATGGCCGCGATCATGAACAGGATCCCGAGGACGAAAATCGTCCATTCGACTGCGGGCTGGTCGATGAACTTACGCCACTGTTCCTTGGTAATCATCGAACGGATGTGGGGCGAGGCGCCTGTCCTCGCAAGGACTTGCAGTGTGTCGCGCCATCGCGCTAGCAACGTCCCGCCGAGTTAGGGGGGTGTCTGCTTAGCCCATTGTTGAAGTGTGGCGGGGCCGCATGACGGCCACGGTCGCCACGGTTGCGTACCTCGGGCTCGAAGCCCGGCCCGTCGAAGTCCAGGTCCAGCTTTCCGCCGGATTGCCGCGATTCACGATCGTCGGCCTGCCGGACAAGGCGGTCGCCGAAAGCCGCGAACGGGTCCACGCCGCGCTTGCATCGATCGGACTGGCGCTCCCCCCGAAGCGGATCACGGTGAACCTGTCGCCGGCCGATCTTCCCAAGGAAGGCTCGCATTTCGATCTGCCCATCGCCCTATGCCTGCTCGCCGCAATCGGCGCGGCGGATGCCGAGGCGCTGTCGCATTATGTCATTGTCGGTGAGCTGAAGCTCGACGGCAGGATCGCGTCGTCGCCGGGCGTGCTTCTGGCGGCGCTCCAGGCGTCGGCGGAAGGGAAGGGGCTGATCTGCCCGGTCGCGCAGGGGGCGGAGGCCGCCTGGGCTGGCGATGTCGAGGTGATTGCGGCTCCGGACCTGCTGGCGCTTCTCGCTCACCTGAAGGGTACTTCGGTTCTTCAACCTCCACAGCCCGGCCAGGCGGACGATCCGGTCGGTGGACCCGACCTTCGACAGGTCAAAGGACAGGAGGTTGCCAAGCGCGCCCTCGAGATCGCGGCGGCCGGAGGCCATAATTTGCTGATGAGCGGCCCCCCGGGCGCCGGCAAATCGCTGCTCGCGGCCTGCCTGCCGGGCATCCTCCCGCCGCTTCAGCCCGCAGAGGCGCTGGAAGTGTCGATGGTCGCCTCTGTGGCGGGAGAGCTTGAGGGAGGCAGGATGACGAGGCGGCGGCCGTTCCGGTCACCTCATCACTCCGCGTCCATGCCAGCGCTCGTCGGGGGCGGGCTTCGCGTACGCCCGGGGGAGATCAGCCTTGCTCACCTGGGCGTCCTGTTCCTCGACGAGCTGCCGGAATTCCAGCGCACCGTCCTAGATTCGCTTCGTCAGCCGCTCGAAACCGGCAATGTCAGCGTCGCCCGGGCGAATACGCATGTCACCTTCCCGGCGCGCGTGCAGCTGGTCGCGGCGATGAACCCGTGCCGGTGCGGCCATCTGGGAGATCCGGCGCTTGCGTGCAGCCGGGCCCCAAAGTGCGCGGTGGATTACCAGGCGCGCGTGTCGGGACCTCTGCTCGATCGCATCGATCTTCATGTCGACGTGCAGGGCGTGTCTGCGGCGGACCTCACCTTGCCTCCGCCGGCGGAGGGCAGTGCGGACGTTGCGAGCCGCGTGTCACGCGCGCGTCAGGTGCAGGCCGACCGGTACAATGGATCCGGCGTCAGGACGAATGCGGAGGCGGATGGAGAGTTGCTCGATCGTGTTGCGACCCCGGACGACCCCGGACGCAAGCTGCTTGCAGACGCGGCAGCGGCGATGCGCCTGTCTGCCCGCGGCTTCCACAGGGTGCTTCGTGTTGCGCGAACCGTGGCTGACCTTGCCGGGGTTGAGCAGGTCGGACGAGTCCATGTGGCTGAGGCGCTCAGCTACCGGCGGCAGGCGCCCCGGAATTAGTTGCGGAAGAGAAATGAGGGATTAGCATCGAGGTCTTCAACAGAGGGGGAAAATACATGACTGAACTTAGTCCGATAGACTGGGCCAAGCGCCCAATTCAAAAATATGCCGAATTTTCCGGTCGCGCGTCTCGCGCGGAATATTGGTGGTACACGCTAGCCGTCATTATTGCCTACATCGTCGTCTCCATCGTCGAGAGCATCATCGGGATCGACAAGACGGTTGGACCGTATGGCTATCTCAGCGTACTTCTCATGCTCGGGACTTTGGTGCCTTCGATTGCGGTTGGCGTTCGGCGGCTCCACGACACCAATCGCAGCGGGTGGTGGGTGCTCCTTCCGATCATTCCGTACGGGATCGGCATCGCCTTGGCGGGGCCCGCAATCATGAGCGGCTCCATGGCTGGCCTGGGAGTGGCGGGCATCTTCTTCATGATCGGCCTCGTTTGCGCCATTGCGCTATTCGTCTTCATGGTTCTTGCAGGGACCAAGGGCGACAATCGCTACGGAGCGGATCCCTACGAAGGAACCAGCATGGCTGCGGCCGTCTAACGAAATGGGGCGAGCGGCAGCTCGGCGCAGCTAGCTCGTCCCAATCACCTGGACGGTTGGTAAATTTCGACGTGTCTTAACCTTCGTAATTGATATTTAATAGTAAATCAGCGATGTCTTGGCGGCGCAAGCTTGCCCGGTTCTCAGCCGCTCAAGCGACCCGCAGCGTACCGAGGGGGTCACCATGAAGCTGATCGAATCCGCGCTCTTCACGCTCAAGAAATATGCCGATTTCTCCGGCCGGGCTTCCCGCGAGGAATTCTGGCTGTTCTTCGTTTTCGTGATCATTGCGAATGCAGTTGCCACCCTTCTCGGAGCGCTTCTGGCCGTAGGGCCGCTGATTTCGGGGGCGGTCGCCGTGCCGCTGCTGATTCCGCAGCTGGCGGTGGGTGTCAGGCGTCTCCACGACGTCAATAAGACGGGCCGCGAGCTCGTCGTGCCCTGCGTTATGCTGTTCCTCGTGCCGGTGGCTTTCGCATTCCGGGGAGTCCTGCCGCAGATCGTCGCGCTGGGCTACCTTGGCATCACGGTGCTCGCGTTTGCCATCTCCTTACGCTTTTCATGAAGAAGGGCTCGACGATTCCCAACCGCTACGGCGCGGCACCGACAGCATTTTCATTCGTCGGCTGAATGCCGCGGTTGTCCTTCCGGCGGGCGCTCGCTAGCTAGACCCCGCTACGGGGGCCCCTGTGGCGGAATGGTAGACGCGCTCGACTCAAAATCGAGTTCCTAACCGGAGTGTCCGTTCGAGTCGGACCAGGGGCACCATGATTTCTTCGCAAGCCGCTGGCGGGCATGCGTTCGGGCGGATATCGTCATCGCATGGATGCTCGGACCAGAAAGAAGGCGCCGCCTCCGGTTGAAGTGCCGCATGCTTTCATTGAAAGCAGTACCAAGCGCGACCGCCTATTGGCCTCAATCGCCCTTATCGCGGGCTTGGGCATTCTGCTTGGGGTGCCGTTCGCGCTCAGGGCTGGGGCCGAGTTCTTCCTGCCGGTAACTGCCGCGCTGGTCGTCGCAATCACACTTGTGCCGATGCTGGAGTGGCTGGAGCGTCGAGGGGTCCCTTCGCGTCTCGCTGCCGGGCTTTGCATCATCTTCTTTATTCTGCTGGCGGCTTTCGCAGTCGGCTCGATTGTACTTCCGGCGATCGATTGGGTTGCGCTGATTCCCGAGCGCATCCCGAAGGCGAAGGCGGCGCTCGATCCGGTTCTCGACCTCTACAAGTCGTTCGACAAGTTCGTGGAGCGGATCTTCTCGCAGATCACGATCTCGCCTGAGCAGGGTCGGACTGTGCGGATCGAGACTCCAAACTCCCTGTCGGGGCTTCTCGCGACGTCTGCGCCGCATCTGCTCATCCAGCTGTTCTTCTCGCTGCTGGTGATCTTCTTCTTCCTCGCCGGGTGGACGACAATGCGGAAGCGCACAATCGTCAGCCGGGGCAGCTTCGAGGGAGCGCTTACAACTGCTCGCGTGATCCAGCAGGTCGTGGACGCGACGTCGATCTACATCGGCACCATCACGCTCATCAACGTGACGCTGGGGGCTCTCACCGCTCTGGTGCTCTGGCAGCTCGGAATGGATTCGCCGATCATGTGGGGCGGCATTGTCGCGGTGCTGAACTTCATTCCCTATCTGGGCCCGATCGGATCGGCGCTGCTGCTCTTCTTCGGCGGGTTGATGACCTTCCCGGACGTCTGGTCGGCCCTGCTTCCGCCACTCGTCTTCGTCGGTCTCCATCTTGTCGAGGCGAACTTCATTACCCCCATGATTGTCGGCAAGCGCCTGACGATCAGCCCGCTCGCGATCCTGGTCTCGCTGAGCTTCTGGTCATGGGTCTGGGGGACGACGGGAGCGCTTCTGGCCGTTCCGCTGCTGATCATCATGAAGACGATTTTCTCCGCGGCCGGCACTCCCGACATCGCCGGCTTCCTCTTCGAGCACGGCACCTTGACCCACGCCGGCGAGGAAGAGGCGGAAAAAGACGCCGGCGATGTTGACACCCCGCGGGCTGCCACCTAGGTCGCCGCCACGCCAAAAACGCGGGTGTAGCTCAGTTGGTTAGAGCGCCGGCCTGTCACGCCGGAGGTCGCGGGTTCGAGCCCCGTCACTCGCGCCATTCCTGAAATTTGCAGTGGGCCTGGAAAGGCCGCCTATTCGGGTGAGCCGCTCGCAGTGCCGGTTGCTGCAGGCGATTGAGCAGCCGCCTTGCCGAAAGGCTTTTCGTCAGCCGCAGCCATGCCGCCATTCAGGGACCAGCGCAGGTTATCCGACGCCTTCACCTGCTCGACATAGTCGGTGTGCTTTGCCTCGTCGGCCGCCTTGCGCGCCGTCAGGTTGAAGCGAATCGCGACGCGCTTGTCACCGCGCATCGAGGGGGCGAGCGCTTGGGCGCCAGGGATCTCCGCAACCGCTTCCGCGACCTCCGAGGACTGCCCTCGTGTCGCTATGTCGCGCTGCTCTGCGAGCAAAGCCGCTGCGCGCAGTGCGTCGACGCTCGCCTCACGGTGCGAATAGTCTTGCGAGAAAGCCGTCGGTCGCCCCCAGGCGCCAGCCCAGCGATAGAATATATGCGCGCCGATGACGGCATTCTTGGTGAGGGTCGACGCCCAATAGGGAACGACATAGTCGGCGTGATAGTGGGTCGCGTTCCCGACCGGCTTGTAGACGTATCCGGCAAGCGCGGCTTCGGCGACCGACTTTGCGCGGCGCCAGGCGTCGAGAGCCGGACCGCGAGAGAGCGAACCGTCACAGGTAAAGGTGAACTGGCAGCCCGTCGCACGCGTCGAGCCTTCGTAGACAACGCCGCAGACGCTCGCGGGGAAGGCCGGGTGGCGGACGCGGTTCAGAACGACCTGCGCGACTGCACGCTGCCCGTCCGTGCTTTCCTGACCGGCTTCGTAATAGACGGCACTGGTCAGGCATTCGAGCGCACGCGAGCGCGTCGCCGCATCGACCTTGCCGAGCGAGAAGGGCCGGGCAGCAGGGTTAGGACCCGTGTCGAGCGCAATGCCCTGGTTGATGGCCAGTGCCTGGTCGACGGGAAGCTGACGGACAAGCATCGGCGGGGGCGCAGGCGGCGCTTCGGCAACCTTGTCCGAGCCGACGCCTGACAGACTCGGCGTCGAATCGGCCGATCCTGCGAGCGCCGCGATTCCGGCAAGCGCAACGGCTCCCGCCAAGAGCACTTCCTGCGGGCGCTCGCGCCAAAAACGGGCGGCGTTCAAGGCAATGGTCTGAGTCACGGGACGCGGTGATATAGTGAAATAATACGCTCGCTTCAATCACGACCGTCAGATCCTTGCCGCCAGTGTCCCGTTTGGGACCATCTCAGCAATGGTTTCAACGGCGCGATCCAAGCTATTCCCACAAATAGATAAAACGGGGCCTGAATGAGAACCGGCCACTGTCCGACTATCCTCGAGAAGCTCGCGACGATTACCGCCCAAAGCAGGATCAGCAGCAGGATCGCCGCAATACCCGCGCCGCGCCTCCAGCTCGGCTGCATCAGGAGAATTCCTCGACGCCGTCTGGGCTCGCGAAGCCGTGGAGCGGGATGTCCCACGGATCGGTTGGTATGATCGTATCCAGCCTTTGCATCGACCAGCCCACGCCGATCAGCTTGGCGCCGGTCTTCTTCAGGCGTCCAAGAGCGCGATCGTAGTGGCCCTTGCCCCGGCCGAGGCGCGTTCCCTTCGCGTCGACGGCAATCAACGGCACGAAGATCAGATCTGGCTCGACGATGGGGGCACGACGCTTCGGTTGGAGGAACCCAAACGGACCTGGCTCCGCTGGATCGCCGGCAAGGAAGCGAAACGGCTTTGCTGGATCCGAGAAGGCGGGGAAGGCGACGATTCGGCCCACTGCACGCGCTTCCTCCATCGCCAGCATCGGGCTGATCTCGCTACCCATCGGAGCGTAGCCGGCGACGACAGACGAATGCGCACAGAGTGAGGTCAGATGTTCGGCGAGTTTTTGCTCCAGCAGCGCTCGATGCCCGTCATCCAGCGTCCGAACGAACGACTTCCGCGCATCCAGGGCCGTGCGGCGCAGCGAATCCTTGGAAAGGTCAAAGGGAAGTGACGGGACCACCGTGGCCGTTTGCCGGAAATCCTCTGACGCCACAAACGTCAGGTGGGCGCCATATGCGTCGGACCAGGGTCCGGGCAGGGACAGCTCCCATTTGGATCGATAAGCCTCAGGGATATTCAAAGGCTCGTACCGGGCAGTACCCGTCGAACCCAATCTAGGCGGTGATGGCCTCGGCCTCAAGAGCCGCAGCGAGCGATTCGAGCCGATCGGCGATCTTCTCTGCCCGCTCTGCGAGCGCGGGATCGGGAAGAACGGGCACCGGGGTGCGTCCGTCGTCGACCAATTGATCGGCGAGCAGTAGCGAGGCGAACAGTAACTGGCGGGCTTCGGAGAGAGTCCCAAGCCCGGATAGTGCCTCCCGGCTCTTCGCATCGACCAGCGATGCGGCCTTGCGAAGCGAGTCCTCTTCGCCGTCGCGGCAGGCGACCTTGTAAGCGCGCCCAGCGATGAAAACGTCGATCTCGGACATCAGGCGTTCTCCGCCGCTCGGATGAGCTGGTCGAGCTCGGCGACAGCTTCCCGCACGCGGGCGCGCAGTACATCGTCGCGTCCCTCGGGCCGCTTCGGTTGCGAAATCGTGCGCTCGATGCGCAGGATAGCGCGCTCAGCTCTGTCCAGCGCGGAAGTCAGACGCCCCTCATCCATATAATTTCAGCTAAGCACAAAGCGCGTTCCCGGCAAGACGCGAGTGCATGCCGCGGGGGTCGAGGTTGACGGTTCATCGCTCACCCGCCAAGGGCCACCGCAATCCGCCCCGCCGAATCTCGCGTGCGGGCGACCCCGTAGATGGAGCGCGACTTGCAGCCGACTCAACGCCGACTTGCCAATGCCATTCGAGCCTTGGCGATGGATGCGGTCGAAGCTGCGAATAGCGGTCACCCGGGCATGCCGATGGGCATGGCGGATGCGGCGACCGCGCTCTTCACACGCCATCTGAAGTTCGACCCAGCCGATCCGCATTGGCCGGACCGCGACCGCTTCATCTTGTCGGCCGGCCACGGATCGATGCTGATCTACGCTTTGCTCTATCTGACGGGCTACGCACGGCCGACGATCGAGGACATCAAGAATTTTCGCCAGCTGCACAGTCCGACCGCGGGGCACCCCGAGAATTTCGAGCTTCCGGGAGTCGAGGTCACGACCGGACCGCTGGGGCAGGGCGTCGCGATGGCGGTCGGCAGCGCAATCGCCGAGCGCCACCTCAACGCGGTGTACGGCGACGATCTGGTCGATCACTGGACCTATGTGATCGCTGGCGACGGGTGTCTGATGGAGGGCATCAATCATGAAGCCGTTGGCCTTGCCGGTCACCTCAAGCTCGGCCGCCTGATCGTCCTTTGGGACGACAACAACATTACGATCGATGGCTCGACCGATCTGTCTCGGAACGAGGACGTGGTTGCCCGCCATCAGGCCGGTGGCTGGCACACGACTGAGTGCGACGGTCTCGACGCCGACGACGTTTCGCGCGCGATTGACGAAGCGAAGGCCGATCCGCGCCCGTCGCTGATCCGTTGCAAGACGATCATCGGCTACGGCGCGCCGCACAAGCAGGGCACGGCGGCGACGCACGGCTCGGCACTCGGCAAGGATGAAGTTGCTGCGGCGCGTGTCGAGCTAGACTGGGATTTTCCGGCGTTCGAGATTCCCGACGACGTGCTCAGCGCCTGGCGCGAGGCCGGCAGCAAGGGTTCATCGGCCCGCGCCGAATGGCAAAAGCGTCTCGACGCCAGTAGCAACAGGGGCGAGTTCATCAGCCGGGTCGCCAACAAGGCCGACGACAGCTGGCTGAAGCCTTATGTTGACAGCCTCATCGCCAATCCGCCGACCGTTGCGACGCGAAAGGCGTCGGAGATGGCGCTCGAAGCTATCAATCCTGCGGTTGCGGCTACGATCGGCGGTTCGGCCGATCTGACTGGCTCAAACAATACCAAGACCAAGGCGCTGCAGCCGCTTACCGCCGACAATTACGGCGGCCGCTACATCTATTACGGCATCCGCGAGTTCGGCATGGCCGCGGCGATGAATGGCATGGCGCTGCACGGCGGCGTGATCCCGTATGGCGGCACTTTCCTGGTGTTCACCGACTATGCCCGCCCGGCGATCCGTCTCTCCGCGCTGCAGCAGGCTAAGGTCATCTACGTGATGACGCACGATAGCATCGGCCTCGGCGAGGATGGCCCGACCCACCAGCCAATCGAGCATCTGCAGAGCCTGCGCGCGATGCCGGGCCTCAACGTCTATCGCCCCGCCGACGCAGTCGAGACCGCTGAATGCTGGGCGCTTGCCCTCGAAACCAAGGAGCCGAGCGTCCTCGCGCTGACGCGCCAGAACCTGCGCCCTGTCCGCACCGAAGCCGCCGACGGTAACCTCTGCGCACGTGGCGCCTACCGCCTCAAGGCGGCCGGCAACGCCCGCAAGGTCATCATCATCGCCACCGGCTCCGAGGTGGAGATCGCTCTCGACACGGCGGAGCGGCTTGAAGGGCAGGGCATCGGCACCGATGTGATCTCCATGCCGTCCACCGAGCTCTTCGACGCGCAGTCTGCCGATTATCGCGAAGACATATTACCGGACGTCAGCAATCGCGAAATCCTGCGGGTGTCGATAGAGGCCGGCACGACCTTCGGCTGGGAGCGCTACACCGGGCTCCACGGCCTGCGGATCGGCATCGACCGCTTCGGCGTCTCGGCTCCGGCCAAGGACGCATATGAATTCTTCGGGCTCACCCCTGACGCAGTTGCCGAGCGCGTACTCGGCCACATGAAACAGAGAGGCATTCAATGACCAAAGTTGCAATCAACGGCTTCGGACGCATCGGCCGGCTGGTAGCGCGCGCAATCCTCGAGCGGCCCGACAGCGGCCTCGAGCTGGTCGCGATCAATGACCTCGCAGATGCGAAGGCGAATGCCTGGCTGTTCAAGCGCGACAGCGTCCACGGCGTCTTCCCGGGCGAAGTGACGACCGACGGCAACGACATCATCGTCAACGGCAAGCGCATCCACGTCACTGCGGAGCGCGATCCGGCGAACCTCCCGCATGCAGCCAACGGCGTCGACATCGCGCTGGAGTGCACCGGTTTCTTCACGGACCGTGCAGGCGGCGAAAAGCATCTCGCGGCAGGCGCCAAGCGCGTCCTCATTTCGGCCCCGGCCAAGGGTGCCGACCTGACAGTCGTCTACGGCGTCAACGACGACAAGCTGACCGCGGAGCACAAGATTGTCTCCAACGCCTCGTGCACGACCAACTGCCTCGCACCGGTTGCCAAGGTGCTGAACGACACGATCGGTATCGAGCGCGGCCTGATGACGACCATCCACGCCTATACCAACGACCAGAAGATCCTCGACCAGATCCACTCCGATCTGCGCCGCGCCCGCGCTGCGGCGATGTCGATCATCCCGACCACGACGGGTGCTGCCCGCGCGGTTGGCGAGGTGCTTCCGGAACTGAAGGGCAAGCTCGACGGCTCCGCGGTCCGCGTTCCGGTACCGAACGTAAGCCTTATCGACCTGACCTTCACCCCGAAGCGCGACACAACGCTGGAAGAGGTAAACGGCGCTTTGAAGGCCGCGAGCGAAAGCGGACGCCTCAAGGGCATTCTCGCCTACACCGACGAGCCCCTGGTCTCGATCGACCTCAACCACAATTCGGCAAGCTCGACCGTCGACAGCCTCGAGACGGCCGTTCTCGAAGGCAAGCTCGTCCGTGTCGTCAGCTGGTACGACAACGAATGGGGCTTCTCGAACCGCATGGTCGACACAGCCACGGCGATGGCCAAGCTCGGCTGAGATGGGCCAGATCGCCGGCATCGCACGCCATAGCGAACGACGAGGGCCGATCGAGCAGCTGACCAGCGTCCGCGTCAGCCCGGAGTTCGGCGTCGAAGGCGATCGGAATGGTGGAAAGCGGCGGCGGCAGGTGTCGCTGCTCGAAGCCGAGGATTGGGCTCAAGCGATGCGCGAGGTCGGCGGCGATCTTGCGTGGTGGGAGCGGCGCGCAAACCTCCTGGTCGAAGGTCTTGATCTGCCTCAGCGCGAGGGCGTTCGCTTGCGCATAGGCGAGGACGTGGTTCTCGAGGTCAAAGTCGAGATTGATCCCTGCGACCGGATGGAGGAATTGCATCCGGGATTGAGGCAGGCGCTTACCGTCGACTGGCGGGGTGGTGCTGGAGCGCAGGTGATCAGTGGCGGCACCGTATCCGTCGGCGACGAAATCAGGATCGAGGACGCGTGACTTTCAAGACTCTCGACGATCTGCCGGAAGACCTGAACGGCAAGCGGGTGCTCGTTCGCGTCGACCTCAACGTTCCGATGCAGGATGGCTCGGTCAGTGACGACACGCGGCTTCGCGCCGCCGTTCCGACGGTTGCGGAGCTTTCCGACCGTGGAGCGATCGTCCTTCTGCTTTCCCACTTTGGCAGGCCTAAGGGTCAGGTCCGGCCCGACATGTCGACCGCCCTCCTAGTGAAGCCGCTTGCGGAGCTGACAGGGCGGTCGGTCCGTTTCATCGAGGATTGCCAGGGCCCCGAGGCCGAGCGGGCGATCGGCACGATGCTGCCGGGTAATGTGGGCATTCTCGAGAACACGCGATTCCACGCGGGCGAAGAGAAGAATGACCCTGAGCTCGCAAAGGCGATGGCGGCGCTCGGGGACTATTACGTCAACGATGCCTTTTCGGCAGCGCATCGCGCGCACGCCTCCACGGAAGGTGTCGCGCACCTGCTCCCGAGCTTTGCCGGGCGGGCGATGGAAGCCGAGCTGAAGGCGCTCGAACGCGCGCTCGGCAATCCGGAGCGCCCAGTCGCCGCGGTCGTCGGCGGAGCCAAGGTTTCGACCAAGCTTGCCGTGCTCGGCCATCTGGTCGGCAAGGTCGATCACCTGATCATTGGCGGCGGGATGGCGAACACCTTTCTTGCCGCGCGCGGCGTCGACGTCGGCAAGTCGCTTTGCGAGCATGAACTGACCGGAGAGGCGAATTCGATCTTCGATCGCGCGGACGAGGCCGGTTGCACGATCCACCTTCCATATGATGTGGTGGTGGCGAAGGAATTTGCGCCGAACCCCCCGAGCATTCGGACGATAAACGTTCACGAGGTTCAGGCGGACGAGATGATCCTCGACGTCGGTCCCGCTGCGATCGAAGCGCTCGCGGACGTGCTGAAGACGTGCCGCACGCTTGTCTGGAACGGACCGCTCGGCGCCTTCGAGACTCCCCCTTTCGACGTTGCGACCGTTGCGCTCGCAAAGACGGCCGCGGCGCTGACCAAGGAGGGCAGCCTGGTTTCGGTCGCCGGCGGCGGAGATACGGTGGCGGCCCTAAATCACGCAGGCGTCGCCCGGGACTTCACGTTCGTCTCGACTGCAGGCGGAGCATTCCTTGAGTGGATGGAAGGGCGTACTCTGCCGGGCGTTGCCGCGCTCGAGCAGTAGGCGGACCAATGACCGCTCGCGTTTTTCATTTCTTTCCTACGCCAGTCATCATGGATGAGTTGGAGGGCGCGGAAGACCTCAATCGCGAACTTGAGCCCGCGATCGTCGATCAGCGCCAAAGAGATTCGGGCCTAAAGCTCTCCAATCGGGGCGGGTGGCAGTCGAAGCGGGATTTTCCGCAATGGGGAGGCGACGCCGGCAACCGCATCATCGAGCATGCCGTCCGACTTGCGACTGAAAATACCGGTCACGCTCCCAATCGTCCTGCACCAAACTGGTCGGTCGATGTTTGGGCAAACATCAACGAGAGCGGCGGTTTCAACATGCCGCATATCCACGGCGGCACCTATTGGTCGGCGGTCTATTACGTCCGCGCCGGTGAGGGGGAGGGCGGCCAGCTCGTGCTCCACGACCCGCGCATGCCCGCTTTGCGAATGCATGCCCCGGGCTTGCGCTTCAAGGACGCTGGACCGGACGTCCGGACCACGATCGAACCTAAGAGCGGCCTCATGGTTCTTTTCCCCGCATGGCTGTTGCACAGCGTGGAGCCGTGGCAAGGGGACGGACACCGGATTTCCGTTGCAATGAACATTCGCGCATCGATGGCGCGACGCTAGCTGAAGGATAAGGACGACGACCATGGCGAACCAGGACATGCTGACGAAGGTGAAGAGCGCGAACGGGTTCATCGCTGCGTTGGACCAGAGCGGCGGATCTACGCCGGGCGCGCTCAAAGGCTACGGCTACAAGGGCGACGAATGGTCGTCGGACGACGAAATGTACGGCCTCGTCCACAAGATGCGGGTGCGGATCATCTCCTCGCCTGTGTTCAACGGTGACAAGGTTCTCGGCGCGATCCTGTTCGAGCGGACAATGGACGGTGAAGCGAATGGCAAGCCGGTCCCGGAATATCTGTGGAGCAAAGGCGTCGTCCCGTTCCTGAAGATCGACAAAGGCCTCGCCGACGAAGCCAACGGCGTGCAGCTGATGAAGCCCAATCCTGATCTCGACTCGCTACTGGAACGCGCGGTGAAGAAGGGCATCTTCGGGACCAAGGAGCGTTCGGTCATTCATCTCGCCAACCCTGCGGGAATCGCCGACGTCGTGGCCCAGCAATTTGAAGTCGGTGCCCAGGTGCTGAGCTACGGGCTGGTCCCGATCATCGAGCCGGAAGTGAACATCAAGAGCGCAGAGCGCGCTGCGGCGGACGAGTTGTTGCGTGACGAAATTCTGCGCCACCTCGATCGGCTTCCGGAGGGCAGCGAAGTAATGTTGAAGCTGTCGATCCCGGCCAATCCCGGCACCTTCGATGCGCTCGTCAGACACCCGCGGGTCCTTCGCGTCGTGGCTCTTTCCGGCGGCTTCTCGCGCACCGACGCCTGCCGCGAGCTTGCAAAGAATTCGGGCATGATCGCCAGCTTCTCGCGAGCGCTTCTGGAGAGCCTTCGGTATGACACGAGCGATGCCGATTTCGACCGCGAGCTCGGTGAGGCAATCGACGAAATTTACGAGGCATCGACCGACAAGGTCGCCGCATAGCTTTGGACGACGAGTTCGACCCGTCAGAGTTTCCGCCGCCCAGGCGCACGGAGCCCTGCCGCCTCTATCTCATCTCGCCGCAGGACGTTGGCGGCGACTTTCCCGAACGACTGAATTCGGTCGTAGGCGACGAGGTCGTCGCGGCCTTCCAGTTGCGGGTGAAGGACGTCACCGAGCATGAGCTTGCGCGGCTGGCGGAGCCGCTTCAGCGCATCTGCTCGGATTCGGGCGTGGCATTTATCGTCAACGACAGCGTGAGCTTGACGAAGCGCCTCGGTGCCGACGGCGTTCACCTCGGCCAGAAGGATGGCGACGTCCGCGAGGCGAGGGCCGCCCTCGGCCCTCAGGCGCAGATCGGCGTCACGTGTCACGATAGCCGCCATCTTGCGATGGACGCCGGTGAGGCCGGTGCGGACTATGTCGCGTTCGGCGCTTTCTATCCAACGACGACAAAGCCTTCGCACTATCGGCCCGACCCTTCGATCCTGAGCTGGTGGTCATCGATCTTCGAAATCCCCTGCGTCGCGATCGGCGGCATCACTCCGCAGAATGCCGAACCCCTGGTGGACGCCGGTGCGGATTTCCTCGCCGTCTGCCAAGCTATCTGGTCAGCTCCTGATCCTACGAAAGTGGTTCGCGAATTCAGTGACTTGTTGAAGATTCCGGCGAAGAATTAGTTAGCCTGACCCGTCTTGGAAATGGCTGTTTTTCGCCATTCTTGCGGAAAACTGTGACGCAAATGCATCACTCGAAATCCTAATCAGGCCGACACATCATTCTCACGAAACCTTCGGAAGCATGGCCAGTTGGGGGCGCGACAAGCAAGCAAGGGAAAACTCCATGCGTAAATATCTCCTCGCCGCTGCGGCAATCGCCGCAGTGGCTTCTCCGGCCGCCGCCCGTGACGGTTCCGGCTACGTCGGGGTCGAAGGCGGCATCATGTTCCCGAAGGATCAGGATGCCGACCTGTTCGTCGACTACACGACGACCCAGACGGTCGCCACGACGCCGACCATCGTGGGTCCGGCCGACACGACGTTCAACAACACGTTCGGCCTGGACTATAAGAAGGGCGTCGATCTCGACGCGATCGCCGGCTACGACTTCGGCATGTTCCGGATCGAGGGCGAGCTTGGTTACAAGCGCGCGAAGACGGACAAGCTCGAAATCGATTCCACCGATCTGGCCGCGATCAACACGGCCCTGAACCGGCCCGACCGCGACGTCGCACCGGATCCGGTCGACCCGCTTCCGGCGCTCAGCTCCACGGATGTCGACCTGAACAACCAGAAGGTCAGCGTCCTTTCGGGCATGATCAATGCGCTGCTCGACTTCGGTAATGAGGACGGCCTGTCCTTCTATGGCGGCGGCGGCTTCGGTCGTGCGCGCGTCAAGTCGATGGGCCAGAGCGACAGCGCCTGGGCATGGCAGGGCATTGCGGGCGTCCGTTATGCGCTTAGCCGGAACATCGATATCGGCCTGAAGTATCGTTACTTCTCGACCGGCAAGCTCAACCTTTCGGACGACACTGGTTTTGGCCTCTCGGGTAATCCGGAGACGGTCGTCGGGACGGACGCCGCCGGCGCTCCGGTCACCACGGTCGTAACGACGAATGCGGTTGCGTTCACGAACTTCGAGCAGAAGTTCCGTTCGCACAGCCTCATGGCGAGCCTGATCTTCAACTTCGGCGGTGCAGAAGCGGCCCCGCCGCCTCCGCCGCCTCCGCCTCCGCCTCCGCCGCCTCCGCCGCCCCCGGCGACGCAGACCTGCCCGGACGGCACGGTGATCCTAGCGACCGAGGCCTGCCCGGCCCCGCCGCCGCCGCCGCCTCCGCCGCCGCCGGCGCCAGAGCGCGGATAAGCGACTTCAAGTTGCGTGTGATCCCGGGCGAAGTGCGTGCTTCGCCCGGGTTTTTCTTTGGGAAACTGTTCGGCGTCGCATCGTTTCTGAGCGGACAGATTTTGAATCGGAGAGTTGCGTGCGCCATCAACGCCTGTTCACCACAGCGGCCGCCGTCGCGTTCATCGCCGGAGCTGCCATCGCCCAATCGACAACGGCCGACAACGAGGCCGTCGCAATGGCTCCTGCGGCCGGAGCTCCGGGGTCGAAGGTCGATCAAGACCTCCTTCAGGCTCAGGTCCTGCTGGACAAAGCCGGATTCTCGCCCGGGCCCATCGACGGGCGCGCGGGTTCCTCTCAAGCGAAAGCGATCCGGGGCTTCCAGCAGGCGAACGGCCTGACGGTCACGGGCAAGCTGGACGAGCAGACCAGGCAGGCACTCAATCCCGACAGCCGGCCCGCGACAGTCGAGGTGAAGCTGGCGGCAGAGGACGTCGGTGGGCCGTTCACCTTTCCCATGCCGAAAAAGCCAGAAGACCAGGAGAAGCTCGACTTCGTCGGCTATCGGAACATGCTGGAGAAGCTTGCCGAGCGTTATCACACGACGCCCGAGACGATCGTTGCGCTGAATGGGGCCGATAAGCGGATTGGCGTCGGGCAGACGCTAACACTTCCCAACGTGGCTCCATCCTCGCGAGACTATTCCGGCGCGATTAAAAAGCAGGAGCCGTTGCTCGCGGCGCTGAACGTCGACGGCAACCAGCACAAGGGCGACTATGTCGTCGTCGATAAGAGCGAGGGGACGCTCAAAGTCTTTCAGGGCGAATTCCCGAAGGGGTCGTCGAAGCCCTCGGGCAAGCTGGTCGCTCAATTCCCGGTTACGACGGGTTCGAGCCACGATCCGTTGCCCTTGGGGAACTGGAAGGTACCGACCTTCTCCTTCCTGCCGCCCTTCAACTATCAGCCGGACCTGTTCTGGGATGTTTCCGACGACAAGGCCGAACACAAGCTTCCGCCGGGGCCGAACGGGCCCGTCGGCGTCGCCTGGCTCGATCTCACCAAGGAACATTACGGAATTCACGGCACTCCGGAGCCGCAAACGATCGGTAAGACCCAGAGCCACGGCTGCCTGCGCATGACGAACTGGGACGTGATGCGCCTTTCGAGAATGATGAAGCCGGGCTTCCAGGCCAAGTTCGTGGCATAGGAGGATCAATGGGGAAGGCGTTCGCTGTCTCATCGACCGCTGTGGTCACCGCAACCCTGACAAGCGCCTTCTGGATATTCGCCTATAACACCGGCGCATTGCCGACCGCCGAAGCTCGCAAGGTGCATGCGGCCGGTGATGTCAAAGTCTTCGATCCGGCATCCGGCCCGCCAGTCGCCATCGCAGAAGGCGTTGAGGTCGGCCCTGCCGGCCTGGCGCTCCCCGTGCAAGGGATCCAGGCAAAGCAGTTGACCGACACCTTCACCCAGGCCCGGGCAGGCGGTGCCCGGATTCATGACGCGATCGACATCATGGCTCCGGAGGGCACACCGGTCCTCGCGGCGACCAACGGAACGGTGGAGAAGCTGTTCTTCTCCGAAGGCGGTGGCGGAATCACCGCTTACATCCGCTCACCCGATCAGCATTGGACTTACTATTACGCGCACCTGCAGGGTTACGCGCCCGGGCTCGCCGAAGGGCAGCAGGTGAAGCAGGGGCAATTCATCGGCCGTGTCGGCCATACCGGCAATGCCAGCGCCGAAGGTCCGCACCTCCATTTCGCGATCAATCAGATGAGGCCCGGCGAGAAATGGTGGCAGGGCACGCCGATCAATCCGTACCCCCTGCTTGCCGGAAAAAGGACCAGCGGCTAAGGCCGCCGCCAATCCGCGGGTCAGCTCGCGGCGGCTCTTTCATCAGTCTTAGCAGGTAGGCGATCATGAAGATCAGCGGCGTGGACATCCGTCCGGGCAACATCATCGAATACGAAGGCGGCATTTGGCGCGCCGTGAAGATCCAGCACACCCAGCCCGGCAAGGGCGGTGCCTACATGCAGGTCGAGATGAAGAACCTCATCGATGGCCGCAAGACCAACGTCCGATTCCGCTCCGCCGAGACCGTCGAGCGCGTTCGCCTGGACACCAAGGATTTCCAGTTCCTCTATCATGACGGCGACATGCTCGTGTTCATGGACAAGGATAATTACGAACAGGTCTCGCTTGCGGAGGACCTAATCGGCGATCCGGCGGCCTTCCTTCAGGACGGCATGGACGTGGTGATGGAGCTTTATAACGAGCGTCCGATCAGCGTTCAGCTTCCCGACCAGATCGAAGCGACGATCGTCGAGGCCGACGCGGTGGTGAAAGGCCAGACGGCATCGTCCAGCTACAAGCCGGCCGTGCTCGACAATGGTGTTCGCGTGATGGTCCCGCCGCACATCGCCAGCGGAACCCGTATCGTCGTCGATACGTACAGTCGCGAATATGTTCGCCGCGCCGACTAAGTAGACGATCCTTGGTATCCCATTCCGGCCTGATCACCGTCATGCAGCGAGCCGCTCACAAGGCGGCACCGCGCCTGCGTCGCGACTTCGGCGAGGTCGAGCAGCTCCAGGTCAGCCGAAAGGGGCCGGCCGACTTCGTCTCCATGGCCGACAAGCGCGCCGAGCAGACAATTGTCGATGAGCTCCGCAACGCGCGACCCGACTGGGGGATGCTCCTCGAGGAAGGCGGCGAGGTGGAGGGAAATCCTTCCAAGCCGCGCTGGATCGTCGATCCGCTCGATGGGACAACCAACTTCCTTCACGGGATCCCGCATTTCTCCATCTCGATTGCCGTGGAGGAGAAAAGGCCCGACGGGCGTCCGGAGATCACGCACGGTCTCGTCTATCAGCCGCTCACGGACGAGGGTTTCTGGGCCGAAAAGGGCAGGGGAGCCTGGCTTCAGGATCGCCGTCTCCGCGCTTCGTCGCGGCGCGAGCTCGCCGACTGCGTGGTTGGCACTGGCATTCCTCACTGCGGTCGTGGTGTTCCGGCTGAGTGGTCGAAGATTTACGGCGCTGTCGCCCCGCACGTTTCGGGCGTCCGGCGGTTCGGTTCGGCCGCGCTCGACCTGGCGTGGGTTGCAGCGGGGCGGATGGACGGCTTCTGGGAGGACGATCTCGATCGGTGGGATACCGCCGCGGGAGTCCTGCTGGTTCGTGAAGCCGGCGGTTTCGTCAGCGATTACCGGGGCTCGGATCGCATCTTTGAGCGCCGCGAATACATTGCTGCATCGGGCGCCATCCACAGCCGACTTCAGAAGCTGATTGCGGGCGCGCTCCGCTAGCAATTTTGGCCAATTTCGGAGGTGTGGGCGGGTTGCCCATGGCAACTCGCTGCCCTAAAGCCCCGCCAAGTTTCGAACCCCGGAGATTTCCTTGTCCAGCGTAGCCGCCGGATATCTACCGATCCTGCTCTTCCTCGGCATCGCACTCGCGCTGTCGAGCGCCTTCGTCGTGCTTCCGATGATCGTGTCGCGCTTCACCGGAGCGCACCAACCGGACCCGGCCAAGCTCGCAGAATATGAGTGCGGCTTTCCGGCCTTCGAGGATGCCCGTGCCCAGTTCGACGTCCGCTTCTACCTCGTCGCGATCCTGTTCATCGTGTTCGACCTCGAAGCGGCCTTCCTGTTCCCGTGGGCGGTCAGCCTGGACTTCACCAGGCTGTCCGGCTGGATCGCGATGATGATCTTCCTCGCGGAGCTTGGCCTTGGCCTTGCCTATGCGTGGAAGAAGGGGGCTCTCGAATGGGAGTGATGCTCGATCCCCGGCACGACCGCATGCCGACCGAGGAAGAGCTTGCGCGTCTCGCGGGCCTCGTTCCCGGCGACATCGACCGCTCGAAGCTTGAGGAGCTGCGCCAGAGCCTCGACGAGAAAGGCTTCCTGGTCACCACGACCGAGGACCTGTTCACCTGGGCGCGCACCGGTTCGCTGTGGTGGATGACCTTCGGCCTCGCTTGCTGCGCGGTCGAAATGATCCATGTGAACATGCCGCGCTATGATCTTGAAAGGTTTGGCGTTGCTCCGCGCGCCAGCCCGCGTCAGTCGGACGTGATGATCGTCGCCGGAACGCTCTGCAACAAGATGGCTCCGGCGCTCCGGCGGGTCTACGACCAGATGTCCGAGCCGCGCTACGTCATCTCGATGGGCAGCTGCGCCAATGGCGGCGGCTATTACCATTACAGCTACTCGGTGGTTCGCGGCTGCGATCGCATCGTTCCGGTCGACATTTACGTCCCCGGATGCCCGCCAACGGCTGAGGCATTGCTTTACGGAATTCTCCAGCTCCAGCGGAAGATCCGCCGCGAGGGGACGATCGCACGCTGATGGCTGTCAGACTCGCACCACACGTCCCCAAGACCGCTTCGGACGAGGGGGTCATCGGCGCCGCCCAAAAGGCGCTCGGCGACATGATCGTCGAGGTGAAGGGCCATGTTGGCGAGATCACGCTCACGGTCCGCCGCGAGAGCGTGGTCGATGCGTTGCGTACGCTGCGCGACACGCCCGGCCTTGAATACCAGCAGCTGATGGAGATGGCCGGAGTCGACTATCCCGATCGGCCCGAGCGGTTCGAAGTGGTCTACCAGCTGCTTTCGCTGACAATGAATCGTCGTTTGCGGGTGAAGGTCTCGACCGATGAGGCCAAGCCGGTGCCAACCGTCACGACTTTGTGGCCGGTCGCCGGCTGGCTCGAGCGTGAGATTTACGACATGTATGGCGTGACCTTCGCCGGCAATGCAGACCTCAGGCGCATTCTGACCGATTATGGCTTCCAGGGCTTCCCCCAGCGTAAGGACTTCCCGCTGACCGGCCATGTCGAGCTTCGTTATTCTGAGGTTGAGAAGCGCGTCGTCTATGAGCCGGTCGAGCTCCCGCAGGATTTCCGCAGCTTCGACTTCCTGATGCCGTGGGAAGGCCCCGAGTACAGGCTTCCCGGCGATGAAAAGGCGACCGCCGAGGCGGCCGGAGCGCCGTCACCCGCGCCCGCGCCGAATGCACCGGCGGCTGTGAACCCGAAAACTCCTGCCGCAACGCCGAAGACGACTGAAAAGCCTGCCGACACGGGCGCGGGCGCTCCGGCGAATGCGGAGGCCAAGAAGCAGGCCCGCAAGCCTGCTGCCGAAAAGGCGAAGAAGGAAGTGAGCAAGGCCAGCACGACCGCCGCTCCGAAACCGAAGAGCACCGGCCGTCGCAGGCCCGGAGGTGCGGCATGACCGACACCCGTTCGCGCAAGGTCGAGGTGAACGTCGGCGCCGGCACGGCGGGCGATGACACCGTCAGCAATTACACGATCAACTTCGGCCCGCAGCACCCTGCTGCGCACGGCGTCCTTCGAATGATCATGGAACTCGACGGCGAGATCGTCGAGCGCGTCGATCCACACATCGGCCTGCTCCACCGCGGCACCGAAAAGCTGATCGAGTACAAGACCTACCAGCAGGCGCTGCCCTACTTCGACCGCCTCGATTACTGCTCGCCGATGTGCATGGAGCACAGCTTCGTGCTGGCGATCGAGAAGCTGATGGGTCTCGAGGTGCCGCTCCGCGCCCAGTACATCCGCGTGCTGATGGCGGAGCTGACCCGCATCTCCAACCACATGCTGAACCTCGGCAGCCACATCATGGACGTCGGCGCGATGACGCCGAACCTTTGGCTGTTCGAGGTTCGCGAGGACACGCTCCAGTTCTACGAGCGGGCGTCCGGCGCGCGCATGCACGCCAATTACTTCCGCGCGGGCGGCGTTCGCTACGACTTGCCGGAGAAGATGCTCGTCGACCTTGGCGACTGGCTCGATAACCGGCTTCACTTGTTCGAGGACGCGATCAGCCTTGTCGCCGACAATCGCATCTTCAAGCAGCGCAACGTCGACATCGGCATCGTCAACAAGGATGACGCGATCGCCTGGGGCTTTTCGGGACCGATGATCCGCGCCGCCGGCCTGCCGTGGGACCTTCGCCGGTCGCAGCCTTACGAAGTCTACGACCGGATGGACTTCGACATTCCGGTCGGGACCAACAGCGACTGCTACGACCGCTTCATGGTCAGGGTCGAGGAAGTGCGGCAGTCGGCGCGCATCATGCGCCAGTGCCTCAAGGAGATGCCGAAGGGGCCGGTCGGATCGGAAGACCAGAAGGTGTTCCCGCCGAGCCGCTCCGAGATGAAGACCTCGATGGAGGCCCTCATCCACCACTTCAAGCTCTACACCGAGGGCTATCACGTTCCCGCCGGCGAAGTGTATGTCGCGACCGAGAGCCCTAAGGGTGAGTTCGGCGTCTATCTCGTCGCGGACGGCACGAACCGTCCCTACCGCTGCAAGATCCGCCCGACCGGTTTCTCGCACTTGCAGGCGATGGACTTCATGATGAAGGGCCACATGCTCGCCGACGTGACGGCGGTACTGTCCGCCATCGACATCGTGTTCGGGGAGGTGGACCGGTGAGGGCTCCTAGAGCTGAGATGTTGTGGCTCATCGTCTTCATGGCCTGCCTTGCCGCATGGTTTGTAACGCGCCGTGGATGGCTGATCGGCCTTGCCTTGGTAGCGGGCGCTCCGTTCATGTGGCTGAACTTGAAGCGGCGTTGGAGAAACATCTGATGGCCGGCCAAGGCGGAATCATCGACGATCCGGAAGTCCGGGCCCGCTGGGGAGACTTCCAGTGGACGCCGGAGAATGCGCGCAAGGCGAACGAGATCGTCGCGCGCTATCCGGAAGGCCGGCAGATGTCGGCTTCGATCCCGTTCCTCGACCTCGCACAGCGGCAGGTCGGTGAGGAGACGAACACGCAGGGCTGGCTGCCGCTTCCGGTGATGGAGTTCGTCGCCCGGGAGCTCGACATGGCTCCGATCCACGTCCTCGAGGTCGCGACCTTCTACACGATGTTCAACCTCCAGCCGGTCGGCCGCTTCCACGTTCAGGTATGCGGAACGACACCGTGCATGTTGCGCGGCTCCGACGACGTGCTGCGCGCCTGCGAGCTTCGCGGCATGCGCAAGGGCCATACGACGGAGGATGGGCTGTTCACGCTGACAGAGGTCGAATGCCTCGGAGCATGCGCCAACGCGCCGATGGTCCAGATCAACGACGACAATTACGAAGACCTGACCGAGGAGAGCATGGGCGCGATCCTCGATGCTCTGGCTCGCGGCGAGACGCCGCAGCCCGGACCGCAGGTCGATCGCCAGACCAGCTGCGCTGAGGGTGGCCCGACGAACCTCAAGAAGATGGCCGAACGCAACTACGACTATCGCAGCCAGTGGAACGCCGCTCCGGCCGGGGAGGGCGCGCAATGAAAGACGTCCTGAAGATCGTCCTCGCGATCATCATTATCGTCGTGGCGTGGAAGATTCTGAAAGGCCTGATCGGCCTGGCGATCGGCCTCGCGCTCGCGGGCCTCGTCGTCTACGGCGGAATGAAGCTCCTGGAGGGGCCGCGCAATGGGTAGCGTGACGCCTCTTTCCGACAAGGACCGGATTTTTACCAACGTCTATGGCTTCCAGGAGCCGTGGTTGAAGGCGGCGCGCGCCCGGGGCGACTGGGACGATACGGCTGCACTGATGAAGCGCGGCCAAGACAAGATCATCGAGGAGGTCAAGGATTCCGGTCTCCGCGGTCGCGGAGGCGCGGGCTTCCCGACCGGCATGAAGTGGAGCTTCATGCCCAAGGAGCCGAAGCCGGGTAAGCCGAACTTCCTGGTCATCAACGCCGACGAATCCGAGCCAGGTTCGTGCAAGGATCGCGAGATCATCCGCCACGATCCGCACAAGCTGATCGAAGGCGCGCTGATCGCCGGCTTCGCAATGCGGGCACGGGCTGGTTACATCTACATCCGCGGCGAATTCATCCGTGAAACCGAGGTTTTACGCAAAGCAGTTGCCGAGGCGTATGAAGCTGGGCTGCTCGGCAAGAACGCCGCCGGATCGGGCTACGACTTCGACCTGTTCGTTCATCGCGGCGCCGGCGCCTACATCTGCGGCGAAGAGACGGCGATGCTCGAAAGCCTCGAAGGCAAGCAGGGCAAGCCGCGCCTGAAGCCGCCGTTTCCGGCTGGTGCAGGCCTCTATGGCTGCCCGACCACCGTCAACAATGTCGAGAGCATTGCGGTCGTCCCGACGATCCTGCGTCGCGGCGCTTCCTGGTTCGCGGGCTTCGGCAATCCGAAGAACGAAGGCACCAAGCTGTTCCAGATCAGCGGCCACGTGAACAAGCCGTGCGTGGTCGAGGAGACCATGTCGATTTCGTTCCGGGAGCTGATCGACCTGCACGCGGGCGGCATTCGCGGTGGGTGGGACAATCTTCTGGCGGTGATCCCCGGAGGTTCGTCGGTCCCGCTGGTTCCGGCCGCCGAAATCATGGATGCGCCGATGGACTTCGACGGGCTGAAAGCGCTCGGCTCCGGCCTCGGCACCGCGGCGGTCATCGTCATGGACAAGTCGACCGACATCGTCCGGGCGATCAGCCGCATCTCCTACTTCTACAAGCACGAGAGCTGCGGCCAGTGCACACCATGCCGCGAGGGCACCGGCTGGATGTGGCGGATGATGGAGCGTCTCCGCGAAGGCGACGCCGACGTGGCGAGCATCGACAAGCTCTATGACGTCACCAAGCAGGTCGAGGGCCACACCATCTGCGCGCTCGGCGACGCCGCCGCCTGGCCGATTCAGGGCCTGATCCGCCACTTCCGTCCAGAGCTCGAGCGCCGCATCGCCGAGCGCACCGGCCGTGGAATGCTGGAGGCGGCGGAATGAGCATCGCGCTGATCGTCGGCCTTGCCGTCCTCGGACTGATCGTCGTGATCGCCGTTTCGCAGCGGAGCGGGCCACGCGTGACGCACATCGAAACGCGCCGCGAGAAAGAGGACCGGAAGGACGTTGACGATGCCTAAAGTTACCGTCGACGGCGTTGAGATCGAGGTTCCGCAGGGCGCGACCGTCCTGCAGGCCTGCGAGCTTGCCGGCAAGGAGATCCCGCGCTTCTGCTATCACGAGCGGCTGTCGATCGCCGGCAACTGCCGCATGTGCCTTGTCGAAGTCGCTCCGGGACCGCCCAAGCCGCAGGCGAGCTGCGCGCTTCCGGCCGCCGACGGCCAGACGATCCGCACCGATACGGCGATGGTGAAGAAGGCCCGCGAAGGGGTGATGGAGTTCCTGCTCATCAACCACCCGCTCGATTGCCCGATCTGCGACCAGGGCGGCGAGTGCGACCTTCAGGACCAGGCGATGGCCTATGGCCGTCCGTTCTCGCGCTTCGACGAGAACAAGCGAGCCATCGACGACAAGTACATGGGCCCGGTCATCAAGACCGCCATGACGCGCTGCATCCAGTGCACGCGCTGCATCCGCTTCTCCGAGGAAGTGGCGGGCGTGCCGGAGCTTGGCATGCTCTACCGGGGCGAGGACAGCCAGATCACGTCCTACCTCGAGAAGGCCGTGACCACCGAGATGGCCGGAAATCTCGCCGACGTCTGCCCGGTCGGAGCGCTGCTTCAGAAGCCACAGGCGTTCGAAAGCCGTCCGTGGGAGCTTCGCCGCGTTCCCGGCATCGACGTCATGGATGCGGTAGGATCGAACATCCGCTTCGATGTCCGCCAGCGGCAGGTCATGCGCATCCTCCCGCGCGTCAACGACGACGTGAACGAGGAGTGGATCAGCGACAAGACGCGGCATCACGCCGATGCGCTCGTCCGCAACCGCCTCGACCGCCCGTGGGTGCGCGAGAAGGGCAAGCTTCGCGAGGCAAGCTGGAGCGAGGCGCTCGACCTGTTCGCCAAGCGTCTGAAGAAGGCCGGTGCGAATGTCGCTGCCATTGCCGGCGACCTGCTTGACGCCGAGACGATGTTCGCCGCGAAGAAACTGCTCCAGGCGCAGGGGTCGTCGTTGCTCGAGGGCCGCCAGACGGGCCTGACCTACGACGTGTCCAGCCTTGCCGCGGTCAATTTCAATTCGACCATCGCCGGCATCGAGGGTGCGGACGTCGTCCTGCTCGTCGGCTCGAACCCGCGCTGGGAGGCGCCGCTGGTCAACACGCGGCTTCGCAAGGCTCAGCGCAAGGGTGCCAAGATCTTCGGCCTTGGTCCGGAAGTCGACCTCGGCATGAAGGTCGCGTGGATTGGCAACGACCTGAAGCTGCTTGGGAAGCTTCCCAAGGAAGTGGCCGATGCGTTCGCCAATGCCGAGCGTCCGGTCGTAATCGTCGGCGCTGGTGCGCTGGCAGCAAATGCGCTCGGTGTGGCGCTTGGATTGGTGAAATCGCTCAAGCTCGTCCGCGACGGCTGGAACGGTTTCAACGTCCTCCACACTTCCGCCGCGCGCATGGCCGGCCTGATCCTCGGTTACGCGCAGAAGGGCGGCATCGCCGACATCGAAAAGGCGAAACCGGAAGTCGTGTTGCTCCTGGGCGCGGACGAAGTCGATCCGGTGCGCTTCGCCGGTAGCTTCAAGATCTACATCGGCCACCACGGCGACAATGGCGCGCGGCAAGCAGACCTCGTGCTTCCGGGCGCGGCCTATGCCGAAAAGCATGGCACCTACGTCAACACCGAGGGCCGGGTTCAGCGCAGCGAGCGCGCAGCTTTCGCCCCGGGCGAGGCTCGCGAGGACTGGACGATTTTCCGCGCCGTCTCCGACCTGTTTGGGTCACCGCTGCCTTTCGACCGCTTCGACCAGCTTCGCGCGCAGATGATCGAGGAACATTCGCAACTTGGGCGCGACGGCTTGATCGCGTTCGATTGGTCGCCGCCGAAGCTCGACGCGAAGGCGGAAGGCGCGGTCGTCTATCCGATCCGCGACTTCTACCTGACCAACGCGATCACCCGCTCCAGCCCAACCATGCATACCTGCTCGGAAGAGCTGGTGCAGGGCCGCGCAGTCCAGGAGGCCGCCGAGTGACCGCCTGGTTCCAGTCCTTCGGCGTCAGCTACGAATGGTCATGGTTCATCGCCACGATCATCGGCATCCTCGTGATTGCGCTTCCGCTCATGCTCGCGGTGGCGATGATCATCTATGCCGATCGCAAGATCTGGGCAGCCATCGCGCTTCGCCGTGGCCCGAACGTGGTCGGTCCGTGGGGCTTGCTGCAAAGCTTTGCCGACGGCCTGAAGGTATTCCTCAAGGAAACGATCATCCCGTCGGGCGCGAACCGCGGCCTGTTCCTGATCGCGCCGATCATCACCTTCACGGTCGCACTGATCGTCTGGGCGGTGATTCCGTTCGCTCCGGGCGTTGTCCTCGCGAACATCAACGTTGGGTTGCTCTACGTTCTCGCGGCAAGCTCGCTCGGCGTTTACGGCGTGATCGTCGCGGGTTGGGCTTCGAACTCCAAATATCCATTCTTCTCGGCGCTCCGTGCGGCCGCGCAGATGGTGAGCTACGAGGTCTCGATCGGTTTCGTGCTGATCTGCGTCGTGCTCTATGCGAACACGTTCAACCTGAGCGGGATCGTGATGGCGCAGCAGGGCCACAAGCTGTTCGGGCTGCTCAACGGCTACGGCTTCAACCCTCTGCTTTTCCCGATGGCGGTTGTGTTCCTGATCAGCTCGATGGCCGAGACCTTCCGCACGCCGTTCGACCTGGTCGAGGCGGAGAGCGAGCTCGTTGCTGGACACCAGACCGAATATAGCTCGATGGCCTTCGCGCTCTTCTGGCTCGGCGAGTACGGCAACGTCATCCTGATGTGCGCGCTCAACGCCATCCTGTTCTGGGGTGGCTGGCTGCCGCCGGTGAACTGGAAACCGCTCTACGGCTTCTTCTTCACGCCAGAGCTGACCGGTCTGTTCTGGCTCTTCCTGAAGATGAGCTTCTTCTTCTTCGTCTTCAGCTGGGTGAAGGCGACGGTGCCGAGGTACCGCTACGACCAGCTCATGCGGCTCGGCTGGAAGATATTCCTTCCGCTCAGCATCCTTTTCGTCGTCATCATCTCGGGCTGGCTCATGTTCTCCCGCTACGGAGGCGCGGCATGATCTCGCGCACCATCAAGGCATTCACCCTCTGGGAGTTCGTGAAGGCGCACTGGCTGACCTTGAAGTATTTCTTCAAGCCCAAGGCGACCATCAACTACCCGTACGAGAAGGCGCCGCAGTCTCCGCGCTTCCGTGGTGAGCATGCGCTGCGCCGCTACCCGAATGGCGAAGAGCGCTGCATCGCCTGCAAGCTGTGCGAAGCGGTGTGCCCGGCACTCGCGATCACCATCGAGGCAGAGCCGCGCGAGGACGGCAGCCGCCGCACGACGAGGTACGACATCGACATGGTGAAATGCATCTATTGCGGGCTTTGCCAGGAGGCGTGCCCGGTGGATGCGATCGTCGAGGGTCCGAACCTCGAATTCGCGACCGAGACGCGCGAGGAATTGCTCTACGACAAGGCGAAACTGCTCGCCAATGGCGACCGGTGGGAGAGGGCTATTGCCGCCAATCTTGCCGCCGATGCCCCCTACCGATAAGCGCGCCGCAACAGGGTCCAAGACTTGATCGCACTCCTTGCCTTTTACCTCTTCGCGACGGTCATGATCGCCTCGGCGGTCTGCGTGATCTTCGCGCGCAATCCGGTGCACAGCGTGCTCTGGCTGATCCTGGCGTTCTTCAACGCGGCGGGGTTGATGCTGCTCGTCGGGGCCGAGTTCATCGCGATGCTTCTGGTCATCGTCTACGTCGGCGCGGTCGCGGTGCTGTTCCTGTTCGTGGTGATGATGCTGGACATCGATTTCGCGGAGCTGCGGTCCGGCTTCACCCGCAACCTGCCGTTCGGATTGATCATCGCCGCCGTCCTGTTCGCGGAGATGTTCTTCGCGGTGCGCGCGTGGCAGGCAGGACCGGTGCTGGGCGCTGCGGCGGCGCCCGAGGCTACCCAGCCCAACATCGTGAGCCTCGGCCAGGTGCTCTACACCCGCTTCCTGTTCCCGTTCGAAATTGCGGGCCTGATCCTGCTGGTGGCGATGATCGGCGCGATCGTCCTCACGCACCGCAGCCGCGGCGACGTCCGCGGGCAGAAGATTTCGAAGCAGGTCGACCGCCGGCCGGAAGACGCGGTCATACTGCAAAATCCGGAAGTCGGTGGAGGCATGAAGCTGTGATCACGCTCTACCACTTCCTCGGCGTCGCGGCTGTCCTGTTCGTGCTTGGCGTGCTCGGCATCTTCCTCAATCGCCGCAACGTCATCCTCATCCTGATGGCGATCGAGCTCATCCTGCTCGCGGTGAACATCAACCTGGTCGCGTTCAGCGCTTTCCTCGGTGACCTGGTCGGCCAGGTGATGGCGATGTTCGTCCTGACCGTCGCAGCGGCCGAGGCGGCCATCGGCCTTGCCATCCTCGTCATCTTCTTCCGTCGCCGCGGCTCGATCGCGGTCGACGACGTCAACCGGATGCACGGCTGATGGGTATTCGTCTCGCTGTAGAGCTTATTGTATTCTTACCGCTCCTGGCCGCGATCATCGCCGGCCTTGGCGGCCGATGGATTGGGCAGACAGCTGCAAAGGTAGTCACGACCGGCTCGCTGTTCATCGGCGCTGCGCTGAGCTGGCCGATTTTCGTCTTCTACATCACTGGCGGCGCGCCGGACGTCGACCCGCAGTCATACGTCGTTCCGGTCCTGTCTTGGATCAATTCCGGCAATTTGCAGGTAGCCTGGGAGCTTCGCGTAGACACGCTGACGGCGGTAATGCTGGTGGTCGTGACGACCGTCTCGTCGCTCGTTCACCTCTACAGCTGGGGCTACATGGCGGAGGACCCGGGCCAGCCTCGCTTCTTCGCTTATCTCTCGCTGTTCAGCTTCGCAATGCTGATGCTGGTGACCGCCAACAACCTCGTCCAGATGTTCTTCGGCTGGGAAGGGGTCGGCCTTGCGTCCTACCTGCTGATCGGCTTCTGGTACCATAAGCCCTCTGCCAACGCTGCGGCGCTCAAGGCGTTCGTCGTCAACCGCGTCGGCGACTTCGGCTTCTCGCTCGGCATATTCGGTACGTTCTGGGTGTTCGGCACGCTGTCGATCCCCGCGATCCTCGCTGCCGCGCCCTCGATGGCCGGTTCGACCGTCGGGTTTGCGGGCATGCACGTCGACACGATGACTTTGCTCTGCCTGCTGCTGTTCGTCGGAGCGATGGGCAAGTCGGCGCAGCTCGGCCTCCACACCTGGCTTCCGGATGCGATGGAGGGACCGACCCCGGTCAGCGCTTTGATCCACGCGGCCACGATGGTGACCGCCGGCGTGTTCATGGTCTGCCGCCTTTCCCCTATGTTCGAGCAGAGCGCGACGGCGACGATGGTCGTGACCTTCGTCGGCGCGGCCACTGCATTCTTCGCGGCGACGGTCGGCACCGCGCAGAACGACATCAAGCGCGTGATCGCTTATTCAACCTGCTCGCAGCTCGGCTACATGTTCTTCGCGGCAGGCGTCGGCGCTTATGGCGCGGCGATGTTCCATTTGTTCACGCACGCCTTCTTCAAGGCTCTTCTGTTCCTAGGCGCTGGTTCGGTCATCCACGCGATGCACCACGAGCAGGACATGCGCTTCTACGGCGGCCTGCGTAAGGAGATCCCGTTCACGTTCTGGGTGATGCTGATCGGCACTCTGGCGATCACCGGTGTGGGGATCTTCGGCGTCGGCTTTGCGGGCTACCACTCGAAGGATGCGATCATCGAGAGCGCCTATGCGAGCGGAACCGTCCACGGAACGATCGCCTTCTGGGCAGGCGCAATCGCGGCGCTGCTGACCAGCTTCTATTCCTGGCGGCTGATGTTCCTGACCTTCTGGGGCAAGCCGCGCTGGGGCGCCTCGGAGCATATCCAGCACGCTGTCCACGGCGACCACGATCATCCGGACGCGGAGCATGGCGACAGCTCGCATGACGATGACATGCCGCCGGCAGGCACGGGCGGGTACCATCCGCACGAAAGCCCGCTGACAATGCTGGTCCCGATCGGCCTGCTAGCCATCGGAGCGGTCGCGGCCGGCTTCACGTTCAGCCACTACTTCCTGGAATCGGCTGAATTCTGGAATGGCAGCGTCGCCTTCAACGAGCACCTGGTCCACGCGATGCACGATGTGCCCAAGTGGGTGAAGTATAGTGCGACAGCCGCGATGCTGATCGGCTTCGCGATCGCCTATAACAATTACATCCGAAACCCGCAGGACGCGGCCGGCTTCGTCAGGCAGTTCGGCGGAGTCTACCGCTTCGTGAAGAACAAATGGTACTTCGACGAGCTCTACGACCGCATCTTCGTCCGCCCGGCGCTCTGGTTCGGCCGACTGTTCTGGAAGCGCGGTGACGAGGGTACGATCGACCGCTTCGGCCCGCACGGCGCCGCCTATGCGGTGGGCGTCGGCAACAAGATCACCGCTCGGCTGCAATCGGGCTATCTCTACTCTTATGCACTCGTAATGCTGCTCGGCCTGCTCGGCGCGGCGACCTGGGCGATCTGGTGGGCGAGCAAGTGACGAACCTTCCCTTGTTGACCCTCCTCGTCGCCATTCCGCTCGTCGCTGGCGGCCTGTGCCTGTTCGTCAACGCGAATGCGGCGCGCTGGATCGCGCTGATCGCGACCCTGATCGACCTGGCTCTCGGATCCTACCTCTGGGCTTCGTTCGATCCGAATGGAGCACAGTGGCAGTTCGTCGAGCATCTACCGCTCGCCGCCGGCATCAACTGGGACCTTGGCATCGACGGCATCGCCCTGGTGCTGATCATGCTGTCCGTGTTCCTGATGCCGATCTGCATCGGGGCCAGCTGGCGCTCCATCGACAAGCGCGTGCCCGAGTACATGGCCGCCTTCCTGCTGATGGAAGCGCTGATGCTCGGCGTGTTCGCCGCGCAGGACTTGTTCCTGTTCTACGTCTTCTTCGAGGGCGGCTTGATTCCGATGTACTTGATCATCGGCATCTGGGGCGGCGCCGAGCGCATCAAGGCCAGCTACAAGTTCTTTCTCTACACCCTGTTCGGCTCGGTCCTGATGCTGATCGCCATGATCTACATGGTGGTCCAGGCGAAGACGACGTCGATCCCGGTGCTGATGGCCCATGATTTCCCGGTCGATGCGCAGAAATGGCTCTGGCTAGCCTTCTTCGCGAGCTTCGCGGTGAAGATGCCGATGTGGCCGGTCCATACCTGGTTGCCCGACGCGCACGTTCAGGCGCCGACGGCGGGCTCGGTCATCCTGGCCGGCGTGCTCCTGAAGATGGGTGGCTACGGCTTCATCCGCTTTTCGCTGCCGATGTTCCCCGAAGGCTCGGCCATGTTCGTGCCGTTCGTCTTCGTTCTGAGCGGGATCGCGGTCGTCTACACCAGCCTTGTCGCTTTGGTTCAGACCGACATGAAGAAGCTGATCGCTTATTCGTCGGTCGCGCACATGGCGTTTGTTACGTTCGGCCTGTTCGCCTTCAACCGGCAGGGCATCGAAGGCGCGATGATGGTCATGCTCGGCCACGGCCTGGTGTCGGGTGCGCTCTTCTTGTGCGTCGGCGTGGTCTACGACCGGCTGCATACCCGCGAGATCGCCAAGTATGGCGGTCTGTCGAACAACATGCCGGGCTATGCTTTACTGTTCATGGTGTTCACCATGGCGAGCGTGGGCCTTCCGGGCACGAGCAACTTCGTCGGTGAATTCCTGAGCCTGGTCGGAACGTACAAGGTTTCAAGCTGGGCAGCGGTCGTGGCGACGACGGGTATCATCCTCGGTGCGGCCTACATGCTCCTGCTTTATTGGCGGATCGCCTTCGGAGAGGCGCGTACGAAGGAAGCTGCTCTGATGACCGATCTTTCGGCACGCGAGTGGTGGCTTCTCGCCCCGATCGCGGCAGGCGTCTTCTGGATGGGCATTTATCCGGAAAGCTTCATCCGTCCGTTCCGCAATGACGTTGGCCGGATCCTGGAGCGGGTCGAGCGCGCCACTCCCGCCGGCGACCTAAACTTCAAACCTGGCAAGCCTCAGCCGCAGGCTGAACACCACGCAGCCGAGGCAGCTCACTGATGAACCAGTTCGCACCCATTCTGCCGGAGCTGATCCTGACGGTCGGCGGCATCGTCCTGATGACGGTCGCCGCCTGGGGCGGGCGTCGAAGCGGCGGATTCACCAGCTGGGCCTCGGTCGCGGTCTTGGTTGCCGCTACCTTCGCGCTTGTTGGCGCTCCCTCCCACGCGGGCGGCGTGTTCGGCGGCCTGATCACGGCCGATCTGTTCGGCTCGTTCGGCAAGGCGATCATCTTCCTCGCCTCCGCCGTAGCGATCATCGCGGCGCACGGCTGGTTCGAACGTAATACAGAGCATAGCGCCGAATATTCGGTGTTGATCCTGTTCGCAGCACTCGGCGGAGCCGTGATGGTGTCCGCGACGAGCCTGGTGACCCTCTATGTCGGCTTGGAGCTATCGAGCCTCGCGTCCTACGTCCTTGCTTCCTATCGCCGCAGCGACGACCGTTCGGCAGAAGCGGGCCTTAAGTATTTCGTATTGGGTGCGCTCGCGAGTGGCATCCTGCTGTACGGTATTTCGCTGCTCTACGGCTTCACCGGCACGATGAACTTCAACGGCATCGCGGCGGCATTTGCGCGCGACGGCGCGACCTCACTCGGCCTGCTGTTCGGCCTGGTGTTCGTTCTCGCCGGAATGGCGTTCAAGATCAGCGCCGTCCCGTTTCACATGTGGACCCCGGACGTATACGAGGGCGCGCCGACCCCGGTGACCGCCTATTTCGCTTCGGCCCCGAAGGTCGCAGCCGTCCTGCTGGCTACGCGAATCTGCCTCGACGCGCTTGCCCCGGCGACCGACGCCTGGCGCCAGATCGTCGTCTTCGCCTCGCTGGCGTCGATCTTCCTTGGAGCAGTAGCGGCGTTCGGCCAGACCAATATCAAGCGCCTGCTGGCTTATTCGTCGATCAACAATGTCGGTTTCGCGCTCGTCGGACTTGCCGCGGGCACCCCCCGCGGCGCGTCGTCGGTGCTCTTCTACATGGCCGTCTACGTCGTGATGACGCTCGGCGCCTTCTTGTGCGTCCTTTGGATGCGTGACGAGAAGGGCGAACCGGTCGAGGACATCGCGGCGCTTTCCGGCTTGTCGCAGAACCGGCCGGCTTTCGCTGCCGCGCTCGCCTTCTTCATGTTCAGCCTTGCCGGAATTCCGCCACTGCTCGGTTTCTGGTCGAAGCTGCTCGTCTTCCAGGCGGCGGTGGACTCGGGTCTTATCGCTCTGGCGATAGCCGCGATCGTCGGCACGGTGGTCGGCGCTTATTATTATCTTCGGATCGTGAAAGTCATGTACTTCGACGATGCGGGCAAGCCGTTCTCGCGCGTGTCCCAGCCGATCCAGGGTGCGCTGATCTTCCTGGCCGCCATCGCGGTGTCGCCGCTCGGGTACCTCCTGATCGGTCCCCTCGGTGCCATCACCGATCGCGCGGCAGGATCGATCTTCTGACCCGGATACGGATCGTCGAGCGGACCGGCTCGACCAATGCCGATCTCCTGAATGACGGCAACGCGATCGAGGGTGATTGGCTCGTCGCCATGGCCCAGAACGCAGGCCGCGGCCGCCAGGGTCGCGAATGGGTCAGCGAAACCGGCAATTTTTTCGGAAGCACCTTGGTCGTGCTGGGCGCGCCCGACCCGGCTCCGCAGTCGCTCTCACTTGCCGCGGGACTTGCGCTGATCGAGGCTGTCGACGTCGCGGTGCCGAGCCAGTCTCTGATGCTGAAATGGCCGAACGATCTCCTGCTCGGCCACTCGAAGCTTGCCGGCATCCTGCTCGAGCGGAACGGCGACCGGGTGGTCGTCGGCTTCGGTGTGAATCTTTCATCTGCTCCCAAGCTGGAGGGCCGGGACGCAGCAGCCCTGAACGGCGCGCTCCTGCCTCAGGCCTTTGCGCCTCTGCTTGCGGGAAGCTTTGCGCGAATGCTCTCGCTTTGGCGTAGCTCGACGCCCGAAGCCTTCGCCCAGGCATGGCTCGCTCGCGCCCATCCGGTCGGGACCCATCTCACGGTCCATTCGAGCGCAGATGAGAAGGTCACCGGTACCTTCGACGGCATCGAACCCGACGGTGCGCTTCGCCTGCGTCGTGACGGTGAAATCGATGTGATCCGAGCCGGAGACGTCGAGCTTTAGAGGCCGCCAGCGTCTACAAACGGCGGGCCGGGCAGCCAGCCACGACGCTTCCGTCCGGAATATCTGCAACGACGGCGCTGCCGGCACCGACAACGACATCCGATCCGATGGTGACCCCTGGCCGAATGGCCGAGCCGACTCCGATCAGGCTGCGAGGGCCGACCTTCACGTTTCCGCAGAGCCGCGCGCCTGGCCCGATGTGCACGCCGTCATCAATGACGCAGTCGTGGTCGACCGAGCAGCCCGTGTTGAGAATGACTCCGCGGCCGATTGTTGTGTCAGCGATCGCAATGGAGCTTCCATATGCGCGGCAAAGTTGTCCGCCGAAATGGTCATCGCCCACGGGTCGAACCTGTCCAGACCGATGCGGTGATAAAGGAGGATTGTCGGTCCAACCTCGGATCGCGATGCATCGCTGTAGAACAGACGTCGCAAGTAGCCAGGGATCCAAGATGCAATCGTCATTGCCGGCAATCTGCAGGCACACCGGCGCCATCGCAACACTGACCCTTAAACGGCCCAGAGGCGCGAAATTATCGCCAGTACGAGTCCGGCGAGCGACAAGCCGTTGCCCAAGGGTGCGGACATTCGCTCAGCTCCCCGTAGATTTGAGATTGGGGCAGGGTCGGACCATGCGCAAAATTCTGATTGCCACCGGAGCGCTGCTTCTGTGCGGGCTGGCCCCGATGCCGGCGCAATCGGCAAACTTTTCGTACGGATCAGGAGTGACTGCCGCGAGGCTGCTAGCCGCGCATAATCGTGAGCGCGCCCGCCTGGGTATTCCGCCACTCCGGTGGGACCCGGCATTGGCCGCAGCGGCGGCGTCTTACGGACCGACCCTCGCCCGGCTCGGTGGACTTCGGCATTCGGCGCGCGCAGACCGGCTCGGCCAACGCGAGAACCTGTGGATGGGAACTCGCGGTGCCTATTCTCCAGAGCAGATGGTCGGAAACTGGATTTCGGAGAAGGCCTATTACCGATCGGGAATGCCCTTTCCCAATGTCAGCAGGACCGGGAATTGGGCGGACGTCGCCCATTACACCCAGGTCGTCTGGAGTGGCACGACCCATGTCGGGTGTGCAATCTATCCGAGTGAGAACTGGGACTATCTGATCTGCCGCTACTCCCCACCAGGAAATATCGACGGTAGGCGGGCGGGCTGACCTCAGGCAATTAGCAGTGGCGTAATCGTTACGGCTGCGGCTAAGCCGTGGCGATGATGGTGCAGCCGGCCTGATGCTTCCGCCGATTCTTCAACGCCTTCGGTTGCCGGTGATCGGCGCGCCGCTTTTCATCGTCTCCAATCCGAAGCTGGTCATCGCCCAGTGCAAGGCCGGGGTTGTCGGCAGCTTCCCGTCGCTGAATGCGCGCCCGGCGTCTCAGCTCGACGAGTGGTTGCACGAAATCACCGAAGCGCTTGCGGAGCATGACCGCGACATTCCAGACGCACCCTCGGCGCCCTTTGCGGTCAACCAGATCGTTCACCGGTCGAATGACCGCTTCGAGCACGACATGCAGGTCTGCGCGCAGTGGAAGGTGCCGATCGTCATAACCTCGCTCGGGGCGCGCGAAGAGCTGAACCACGCCGTCCACGGATGGGGCGGCATCACCCTTCACGACATCATCGACGACCGCTTCGCGCGGAAGGCGATCGAGAAGGGCGCCGATGGTCTGATTGCGGTGGCGGCTGGTGCGGGCGGACATGCCGGCCGCTGGTCTCCGTTCGCGCTCATCCACGAAATCCGCCGCTGGTTCGACGGGCCGCTTGCTCTGTCAGGGGCGATAGCGTCTGGAGAGGCTGTTCTTGCCGCTCAGGCGATGGGCGCCGATCTCGCCTATGTCGGTTCCGCATTCATTGCGACGCCGGAGGCGCGAGCCAGCGACGAGTACAAGCAGGCGATCGTCAAAAGCGGCGCGGCCGATATCGTCTATTCGAACCTCTTCACCGGGATTCACGGCAATTACCTGCGCTCGTCGATCGTCGCGGCGGGGCTCGACCCCGACAATTTGCCGGCACCCGGCGCCGACGCGATGAACTTCCAGTCGGCCACCGGCGCCAAGGCCTGGCGCGACATCTGGGGCTCGGGACAAGGAGTAGGGGCGGTCGACGCCGTTCTTCCCGCAGGCGAGCTGGTCGCTCGAATGTCCGCGGAATATCAGGCGGCGAAAGCCAGGCTCTGCGCTAGCTGATCGCCTCGAGCTTCGAACGCCAGTCGGAAGGAATTTCGACCGGGCGACGCGAGGCTCGGTCCACTACCACATGGACGAATTCACCCTCTGCAGCAGCGCTGTCGCTGCCCTCAGCAAAGATGCCGATGCGATAGCGGATACTTGATCGGCCGAGTTCGGCGACCGCCAGGCCGATTTCCACCGTCTGCGGAAATTCTAGCGGCGCTGCGTAGGTGCAGCGGGTCTCGACGACCAGGGCGATGGGATCTCCGTTGGCGATGTCGAGCATGCCCTGCTCGACCATCCAGGCATTCACTGCGCTGTCAAACCACTCGTAATAGACCGTGTTGTTGACGTGGCCGTAGGCGTCATTGTCCGCCCAGCGGGTCGTCATCTTGCGCCAGGCTCTGAAGTCGGCCCTTCCAGCCGGCGGCTTCTGGCTCACCAGGCTGCCTCATAGAGCCGTTGCGCATCCGCTTCGGTGATCTCGCAGGGATTGTTCACCAGCAAGCGCGTCTGCTTCATCGCCTCGCGGGCAAGCGTCGGCGCTTCGGCGATGTCGATGCCGTAGTCGCGCAGCCGCGTCGCAATTCCGCTTTCGCTCACGAGTTGGTCGAGCCGGTCGATCAGCATTGCGGTTCGCGCCTGGCTTCCTTCGCCTTCGCACGAAGGAACGACGATCGGCGCAAGCTCGGCATAATGGTCGCGGGCTGCCTCCGCATTGTGGAGCAGCACGTGACGTAACATCAGCGCGTTTGTCACTCCGTGGGGCAAATGATGAAGGCCGCCGAGCGGGTAAGCGAGCGCATGCACTCCGGCGACCGGAGCGTTCGAGAAGGCGAGTCCCGCGAGATGCGCGCCGAGCAGCATGGCTTCTCGCGCTTCGAGATCCTGCGGGTCCGTGCAGGCCGTCAGCAAATTGCTCGAAAGGAGGCGCAGCGCCTCTCGAGCCAGTGCGTCGGAAACCGGGTTCTTGAGACGAGCTGAAGTGTATGCCTCCACTGCGTGCACGATGGCGTCGATGCCCGTTGCCGCCGTCACGCCGCGCGGCAGGCCGATCGTGAGCATCGGATCGAGGACCGCCCAATCCGCCGTCAAGGGCCTGGCATTGACCGCCAGCTTCACCCCGCCTTCGCAGGTGATGACCGAGATAGGCGTCGCTTCGGAGCCGGTGCCGGCTGTCGTCGGGACCAGGACGAGCGGAAGCCGTTGCCCTTTGGCGACGTCGACTCCCCAGATTGCGTCGAGATCGTCGCCCGAACCAAGCAGGTAGGCGGCGAGCTTGGCGACATCCATCGGGCTTCCGCCACCAAACCCGACAACCGACTTCACGCCGGCCGAACGTCCGGCTTCGACGGCTGCTTCGAGCGTGGTTCGCGATGGGTCGGCTTCAACCGCATCGAAGACAATGGACGGACGTCCCGAGGCTTCAAGCGCTTCCAGGCATGAGTCGGTCAGGCCAAGTCCGACGAGCTGTTCGTCCGTCACGAACAAGAGCGGTCCCTCCGGCAGCAAATCGGCAATGCTGTCCGATTTGCCTTCGCCTGCGATCAGGCGGGGTCCCGGATGAAAGGTGAAGCTGCGCATCGCCGCGCAGACTAGCGTCGCTTAGGCGAGATTCCCACCGAGGCCCCGTTCGAGCCTGCCCATCAGTGCGCGGGCAGGGCTGGCAGCCGGATCCTCGGTCAGGACGCCCTCGTCGATGCGCTGGATGCGAGCATAGAGTTCGCTGCTTGCTTCGATCAGGCGCTGCGCGGACGCTGGAAGCTTCACGACCAGCTCCGGGTCGCTGTCGGCGGCATGGCCGAGGCGGCGCTCGGGCCGCCGGCCTTCCTTGCCGGGAAGCTCCCCGGTCTCGATCGCGCGCTGCGTCAGGAGCCAGGCGACGATATGCATGATCCTCGTCGTGACCTTTAGGGACTCGCACGCAAAGCCAACGCGAATGAACGGCTCGAGCGTGTTGCGGTCATCGCGCCCGGCATCGTCGAAATAGGACCGCGCCTCGTCAGCGAGCAGCATTGCCTCTGTATAGAGACTGTCGATCAGCCGCGAGGTGATCCGCGCTTCAGGCTGCGCAATGCTCGATTCGTCCATCTCGCAATCAGTGCCATTCTTCATGGCTGCTGAAAACGCCCGAAAAGGGGTGCCGGACGCGATGACGGCCTGAAAAATCCCGTAACGGGACAAGCTTCAGGCGATAATGTCGGGCGTATTTCGATCGAATACCAGCTGGATCTGGTCCTTCAGCATGAGCTTGCGGCGCTTCAGGCGGGCGATTTCCAGCTGGTCGGACAATGGGTCCGCGGAAAGGGCGCTGATCTGCTCATCCAGCCGCCGATGCTCTGCCTTCATGGCATCGAGCTGTTCCCGGATTGCGTCGTCCATTCGCTTCGTATCTTCCCCGCGTAGCATCTTAGCATCGTCGCCCGTAGGCCGCGATGAGCCGCGACTCCAGTCGGGCGGACGGACCTTTTGGGTACGAGACAAACGGTCAGAAAAGTGTTTTACTGATGACGCTGTTCAGACGCATTCAAGGAAAGGAATGTCACCGATGGACAAGGCACATGTCGAGGAGCTCACATCTCAGCACGCTACCCTCGCGGCCCAAATCGACGAGGAAGAGCATCGCCCGCTCCCCGACATGATCAAGCTTCATGAGCTCAAGAAAGAAAAGCTCAGGCTAAAGGACGAACTAGCCGGCCACTTCCACTAGGAACCGGCCCGCTCGCGGGGCGGCAATCAGTCGTCCCGCGACACCTTTTCGATCCGCTCGTGGCGCTCCTGCGCCTCCAGGGTCATTGTTGCGATCGGCCTGGCTTCCAAGCGAGCCAGCGAAATCGGATCGCCAGTCACTTCGCAATAACCATATTCGCCTTCATAAAGGCGGCGGATCGCGCAATCGATCTTGGCGATCAGCTTGCGCTGGCGGTCGCGGGTGCGGAGCTCGATACCCCAATCGGTTTCGCTCGAAGCGCGATCGGCAATGTCGGGTTCACGGAGCGAGTCGACCTGAAGCTGGGCCATGGTCTGGCGCGCTTCCTCGAGGATGTCTTCCTTCCAGCCCTTGAGCTTCCGGAGGAAGTAGGCCCGATGCAGGTCGGACATGAATTCTTCGTCTTCGGAAGGACGATATCCTTCGGCGAGGACGATGCGATCGAACGGTAACGGTTGCCCACCGTAAAGGTCGACTAGTGCAGTAGCCATTGAACCCCTCCCAGCTCGGACCAGCGAGATCCCCCGACCTCGTGGCACCCCCGTACGCGCCGCCGCTGGCTGCGACCGAACATCCGGAGCAGCCGGAAGCGGATTAGGTCGACTTTCCCGGGACTTAGCTACCCGGACTCAGTCGGTTAACCCCCAACGCGGCTATAGATAAGCGCCTGCGCCTTAACAAGAACTGTCAAACGGACAGTGAATAAATGGCAATTCTGTTGCCGATTTAGCGCATTAGGCGCCATTGCGGGCTCCTGAACTGTCCCGCATAGGCACGGCCATGCGGATTCTCCTTACAAATGATGATGGCATCAATGCCAGGGGACTCGATCTCCTCGAAACGATTGCCCAGCGATTTTCGGACGACATCTGGGTCGTAGCCCCGACCGAGGAGCAATCCGGCGCGGGTCATTCCCTCACGCTCACCCAGCCGGTCAGGGTGCGGCGCCACGACAATCGCCGCTTTTCGGTGACGGGAACGCCTACCGATGCGGTGATGATGGCGCTTGCTCACATCATGAAGGACTCGCCGCCCGACTTGATCCTCTCGGGGATCAATCGTGGCGCGAACCTTGCCGAGGATGTCACGTATTCCGGGACCGTTTCGGCGGCGATGGAAGGCGCGCTCGCGGGCGTCCGCTCGATCGCGCTCAGCCAGAGCTATTCGCGCGAAGGCATGGGCGACACGGTTCCGTTCGCAGCCGCCGAAGAATGGGCGGAGCGCGCACTGGAGCCGCTGATTGGATTGGAGATGGCGCCGGGCAGCCTCATCAACGTCAATTTCCCAGCACTTCCGCCCGAGCAGGTGAAGGGCGTGCGAGTCTGCAGGCAGGGGATTCGAGATTACGGTCGGTTGAGGCTCGTCGAGCGTCAGGACCCGCGCGGCTACACCTATTTCTGGTTCGGTCTTGGGCCAGTGGTCGAAACACCGGGTCACTCCACGGACTTGGAGGTCATCGCGGATGGGTATGTCTCGGTGACGCCGCTCCATCTCGATCTGACCCACGATGCGTCACTGGCGCAGCTACGTGATCGTTTTGTCGATCAGGTCGGGTAGCGGATACCGATTACCTCGTAGCTTTTCTCGCCGGCTGGCAACCGGACGATCCGTTCATCGCCCACCCGCGCCCCGACGAACGCCCGGGCGAGAGGCGCGCTCCAGCCGATCCGTCCAATTGAAGCGTCCGCCTCGTCGTCGCCGACGATGGTGAGCGTTCGACGCGCATCGTCTTCGTCCGCTAGCTCCACGGTTGCCCCAAAGCGGACCTGGTCGCGCGATTCCTGCGCCGCGGGGTCGACGACCTTCGCGGCCTTCATGACCTTGGCGAGATAACCGAGCCGCCGGTCGATCTCGCGCAGCTTCTTGCGGCCGTAGATATAATCGCCGTTCTCCGACCGGTCGCCGTTGGCGGCGGCCCAGGCAATGGTCTCGACGAGCTTCGGCCGCTCGCTCCCGAACAGCTCGTCATATTCGGCCCGCAGTTTCGCGAAGCCGGCGGCGGTGATGAACCGCGGTTGTCCCTGACTCATTCGGAGACCTTAGCCCGGACGGCTCTTCCCCAGATAGTTGGAGACGTGGACGGTGCCGGCCGCGCTGCCCGGGTTCATGCGATCGTAGACGACGCTATTCTCGATGACCCGCTGCACATAGGCTTTTGTCTCGCTGAACGGGATCTGCTCGATCCACTGCAGCACGTCCTTCTGGCCGCGCGGATCGCCGTAGCGGTTAACCCATTTTCCGACGTTGCCCGAACCGGCGTTGTAGCTGGCGACCGCCAACGGAACGCTTCCGTCCCAGATGTTGAGCATGCGCTGGAAGTAAGCGGTGCCGAGCATGACGTTGTACGAGGGATCGGTCGTCAGCCGGTAGCCATCATAGCCCATGCCCATCTTGCCGGCCTGCTCGCGTGCCGTTCCCGGCATCAGCTGCATCATCCCCCGCGCACCGGCATGGCTGACGGCGGCGCGATCGAAGGAGCTCTCCTGACGGGTGATCCCATGCGCCAGCGACCACATGCGTGCGCCGCTGACGGATGCCTGCAGGCGCGGGTAGGCGGACTCGACGTAGAACGCGTTGCCCTTGATGCGGGCCATGCGAGCGACCCAAACACCCAAATCCTCGCGACCGATTTGCTGGCCGAGCTGGGTCGCAAGGACGCGCTCGGCATCATTGTTGAGCGATTCCGCAAGGGCTCGAACGAACAGGGTCTGCTCTTCCCGCTGGCCCTGCTGACCAAGGATCTGCATGGCCTGCACAAGGCGTCTTGTTCCAAATTCGGCCCGCTGCTGAGGGTTGACCGCGAACGTCGGAAGCGGCCCCGGAGGTGGAATCGAACGCCCCAGCTGCTCGAGCGCGAGCTGGCCGTAGAACAGCTCGGGATAGGCGGCTGCTCGCTGGAAGTAAGCGGTTCCCTCGGTTGCGCGCCGTGCGGACATGGCTGCCTTGCCGGCCCAGTACAGGCCCTTCGACAGCACCTGCAGCGATCTGCCGCCGCGCGAGTAGCGGTCGAACATAATCATCGCGTCGTTCGGGCGGTTGAGCCCGCTCCACGCCGCGGTCCCGCCAAGCCACATCAGCGATGTGTACTTGTCGCGGATGCCGAGATCCTGGTCGCTGACATTGACGCCAGGAGTCAGGGCGTCGTCGGTCTGGCGCGCGATATTGTAGGCGATGCTCCAGTAGCCGTTCTGGGCGGCGCTGTCGGCCAGCAGGATCTGCATGTCCATGAACCGCTCGGGGTCCGCCGGGCGGTAGGTGAAATTATGGTCGCGGGCGAAGAGCTGGCGAGCGGACTGCTCCCAGTTGGCGTCACGCAGGTAGCGTGCGCGGTCCATCATCAGGCCGGCATCGGTAACGACCTGGCCCAAGACTGCCTGGTAGCGGGTCTCCGCATCCGGCCATCTCTTCTGCATGGCGACGCGGGCGGTGAATGCGCCGCGGCGGGCAGCGGAGGTCAACGGGAGGAAGCGCTCGGCATCCGTCGCGTCCTTCGCGAACAGGAGCGAGTCCGTCCGCCGATCATGATCCTGCCATGTCAGGCTTTGGCCATAGCGGGCGAAAATGCTCTGCTCGTCGGCCGTGCTGAGATCGGGCGATGCCCAGGCCGCGCGGACCGCGGCAATGGCTTCGGCGTTCCGTCCTGTCGAGCTCAGAGCGTCGGCCAGCCGGGCGTAGCCGTTTCCGGTCTTCGGCTGTTCGTTCGAAAAGAAGGCCAGGACGACACCGGCATTTTCGCCAGGACGCATTGCCGCTTCGGCCCAGCGGCGGAGCTTGGATTCCTCCGGCCAGCCCGGATTGGCATTCAGGAAGCGGGCATAATCTCCAAAGGTGTAGCCGCTGCTCTGCCGCAGGCGGCGCCAGTCGTTCAGTGCGTAACCGACGCTGTAGCCGGCGGCCGGAGCAGCATAAGCGGGCCTCGGCGGCGTATAAGCGGGGTACGTCGTCTGCGTGGACGCAGCCGTCGACGTGACGAGCAAGAGTATTAGAGCGACACCTCTCATGCTGGACATTATCCGACCGCCCTCCTTATCAGTCGCTGAACGCGGCTGAGTATCCACCTCGGCGAACAAGTCGTGAAGGCGAAAAGTTCATGTTTTACGGGTCGATACCTGCACTTGTGACACCTTTTTCCGGCAAGTGTGTCGATGAAGACTCACTTCGAGAGTTCGTCGACTGGCAGATTACGGAAGGGTCGAACGCGCTGGTTCCGTGCGGGACGACGGGCGAAAGCGCGACCCTCAGCCACGAAGAGCATCGCGAGGTTATCGCGACGACCGTGCGGGTCTCGAACGGCCGGGTGCCAGTCATCGCCGGATGCGGAAGCTTCTCGACGCAGGCCGCGATCGACATGGTCCGCGCCGCGGCCGACGTCGGCGCCGACGCAGCGCTGGTTGTCGTGCCTTATTATAATAAGCCGAGCCAGGCCGGTCTCGTGGCCCATTTCACCGCAGTCGCCGAAGCGTCGCCGCTGCCGATCGTGGTCTACAATGTGCCGTCCCGCACGGTTGCCGACATTTCAGTCGAAGCCTTGGCAGCGGCGGCAAAGCATCCCCGCATCGTTGCCGTCAAGGATGCGACTGGCAATCTCGCCCGCGTCACCGCCCAACGGCTAGCCTGCGGCGAGGACTTCATTCAGCTTTCCGGCAACGACGACATGGCATTAGGCTTCAACGCCATGGGTGGAGTTGGATGCATCTCCGTGACTGCGAACGTCGCGCCGAAGCTGTGCTCGGAATTCCAGTCCGCGACGCGCGAAGGGCGCTGGGACGATGCTTTAAAATTCCAGGATCGGCTCTATCCGCTTCATGCTGCTTTGTTTTCCGACGCGTCGCCCGGGCCGACCAAATATGCATTGACCCGCGTGCGGCCCGGCTTTCCCGCAGACCTGCGCTTGCCCTTGACCGAGCCGTCGGATGCGTCGAAGCGCGCGGTCGACAAGGCGTTGGAGCACGCCGGCCTGCTTTAAATCGGAATTTTCGTGTCCAAGCCTCTGCCATCACCATTCGACAAGACGAAGGTCGTCGCCGAGAACCGGCGCGCACGCTTCGACTATTTCGTCGACGACCGGTTCGAGGCTGGCATCGCCCTCACCGGGACTGAAGTGAAGGCTCTACGCCAGGGCGAAGGGTCGATCGCGGAGAGTTACGCCACGGTCGATGGCGACGAGATCTGGCTGATCAACAGCCATATTCCCGAATACAGCCACGGCAACCGCCTCAACCACGAGCCTCGGCGAAAGAGGAAGCTGTTGCTCAAAGGGCGCGAGATCGCGAAATTGCACGGCGCGGTCACTCGCCAAGGGTTAACCCTTGTCCCGCTATCCATATATTTCAACTCACGAGGCAAGGCGAAGGTCGAGTTGGCCCTCGCCCGAGGTAAGAAGGTGCACGACAAGCGCGATACGGTGAAGGAGCGCGACTGGAAGCGCGAGCAGGCGCGGCTGATGAGGTCGCGTGGCTGACCTTGCGAGCGCCATCCGCGGCTTCATGGCGAAGCACGCGCCTTCGCGCGAGGAAGTCCAGAACAGTCGCTGGCTGAAGCCGTTCGGTCACCGCATCCGGGGATCGGACCTGTGGCGCTTCACTCGCCGGTCGGTGCCACGTGGAGTAGCTATCGGACTGTTTGTCGGCATCTTCCTGATGGTGCCGGGTCTCCAAATCGTCGGCGCTGCCATGGTTTGCATGGCTCTCAGGGGCAATGTCGCGATCGCCGCGGCGATGACGTTTCTGTCCAATCCGGCGACCACACCCTTCTTCCTGATCGCAGCGGTGGACGTCGGCAATCGCATGGGATTCCATGCGGATCTCACCACCCTCCAGGTGCTTTCCAACACCCATGCGAGCGTGTGGCGGTGGCTTGCCTGGCTGCTGTCCGACGCCGCTCCGGCTATGGTGACTGGCCTTGCCGTGATCGCCGCGATTTTCGCGTTCGCAGGATATTGGATGTCGCTCGTCGGATGGCGTTGGTGGATCGGGCGCAAATGGATACAGCGCCGCTATGCCGACCGGGAGGGTGTGTCGGCTTCGGAGATCTCCTGAAGGAAGTTAAATGTATCGCCTGATTGTTGTTCTCGCCGCGAGCACGGCGCTCGCTGGCTGCGTAACCCGTCCCGCCGATGTCCCACCGCCTCCAGTTGAAGAGACCGCTCCGCCGGTGGTCGAAGCGCCTCCGGCGCCGAAGCCTGAGTACGGAAGCTACGGTTTCGATGCCGCCGGCATGAACACGAACATCAAGGCTGGGGACGACTTCTTCGGCTACGCGAGCGGAACCTGGGACCAGACGACGCAAATCCCGTCCGACAAGGCTCGTTACGGCATGTTCAACGTGCTCGACGATCTTTCGAAGACCAGGACTCGCGAGATCATCGAGGGGCAGGCGAGGGACCCGAACAGCAAGATCGGTGCGGCCTACAACAGCTTCATGAACGAGGGTGCGATCGAGGCAAAAGGCCTTGCTCCCCTGGAGCCATGGCTGAACGAGATCCGCGCGATCAAGAGCAAGAGCAGCCTCGGTGGTCTTTATGCAAAGGCCGACCAGGTCGGCATTTCAGGCCCGTTCCGGATGTTCGTCGGGCAGGATGACAAGGCGCCGGAAAACTACATCCTGAACCTGCTTCAGGGCGGCCTCGGTATGCCCGATCGGGACTATTACCTGTCGACCGACCCCAAGCTCATCGACACGCGCGCCAAGTATCTGACGCACCTCACCAATGTGCTGACCCTTGCAGGTGAGACCAATGCGGCGGCTCGCGCCAAGGCGGTCCTCGACCTTGAGACAAAGATCGCGAAAGCGCACTGGACGCGCGCCGACAGCCGCGACGCGGACAAGACGTACAACAAGTTCACGATCGCGCAGCTCAAGAAGCAGGCTCCGGGTTTCGACTTCTCCGGATTCTTCGGCGCGATTTCGCCGAAGATCGCGGAAGTGCTTGTGGCCCAGCCAAGCGCCTTTACCGGTGAAGCCGCGGCGATCGCCATGGCGCCGCTTTCAGTCCTCAAGGACCAGCTCCTGGTCCGTTCGATCGACAGCTACGCACCGTACCTGCCGAAGAAGTTCGACGACGAGCGCTTCAGCTTCGCCGGCACTGCCTTGTCGGGCATTCCGGAGCAGGAGCCGCGGTGGAAGCGCGCCGTGAACTTCACGACCGCTGCTCTCGGCGACGATGTCAGCCAGCTCTATGTCGCGAAATACTTTCCGCCCGAGACCAAGGCTGCGGCCGACGAGATGGTGAAGAACATCATCGCGGCGATGGGCCGGCGTATCGACGCGCTCGAGTGGATGAGCCCCGAAACGAAGGCGAAGGCCCATCAGAAGCTCGCCGCGTTCACGCCGAAGATCGGCTACGCGAGCCAGTGGCGCGACATGAGTGGCCTCTCGATTGACGCCAACGATCTGCTCGGAAACGCGATGCGGTCGAAGCAGTTCGAGAATGCCTACGAGATCGGCAAGCTGGGCGGTCCCATTCGGCGCTGGGAGTGGGGCATGACGCCGATGACGATCAACGCCTACGCCAATTCCGGGCTGGTCGAGATCGTGTTCCCCGCGGCCATCCTGCAGCCGCCATTCTTCGACCCGAACGCCGATCCAGCAGTCAACTATGGCGGCATCGGTGCGGTGATCGGCCACGAGCTCAGCCATCATTTCGACGATCAGGGCGCAAAGTACGACAGCACCGGCAAGCTGATCGATTGGTGGACGCCCGGCGACAGCAAGGCCTTCAAGTCGCGCCTCGACAAGTACGAGCAGCAGGTCAACGCCTACGAGCCGCTGCCCGGACTGCACGTCAACGGCAAGCTGACCATGGGCGAGAACGTCGCCGACCTGGCCGGCCTGACTGTCGCTCACGACGCTTACATTGCGTCGCTTGGCGGAAAGGAGGCTCCGGTCATCGACGGCACGACGGGCGACCAGCGTTTCTACCTCGGCTGGGCGCAGGTGTGGCGGTGCAAGAGCCGCGAGCCGGCCCTCCGGCAGCAGCTGCTCACCGATCCGCACTCGCCATGCCCGGTTCGGACAGACGTCGTGCGGAACCTCGACCCCTGGTACCCGGCGTTCAACGTCCAGCAGGGACAGAAGCTTTACCTCGCACCGGCAGACCGCGTACGTATCTGGTAATGCTGCACCAGGAGCTTCCGCCGATTGCTTCCCGTCCGCTGGACGGTGGCAATCGGTGGCTGCTCCCGGGGATTGGCGGAGCCGCAGCGCTCAGTCTTGTCATTTTGTGGTTCCTGGTTGGACCCGTTCCAGTCCTGGTTCTCGCGGGTCTTGCGGCGGCAGGTGCAATTGCAGGCGCTCTCGCGCTACGTCGGCCGGCCAAGGTTGAACCTTCAGGAACGTTAACCCAAGGTCCCGACTACGGCCTCGTTGGAGCCGCCCTTGCCCTTTGCGATGAGCCGGCCGCGATCACGTCACAAGACGGCGCCTTGCTGGCAGCGAACGAAGCCTATCGGATGCGCTTCGAGGCCGTTCCTCCATTGAAATTGTCCGCGGACGAGGAGTCCGCGCAGTCGATCATTGCTGCGGTGTCGATGGCTTGGCGCGATGGCGCAGGCTGCGCTGCGGGAGTGGCCACGCTGGCCGGGACAGCTGCCGTGGAGGTGCAGCGCGCCGGACTTCGCAACGACATGCTCCTTTGGCGCTATCCAAATCCACCCTCTGCGGATCCCTTGGCGCTTGCCATTCAGGGGATTTCGGGAGTGACTGGTGAGCGCCTGACGAGGGCAGGAGTCCTTGCGGCTCTGGTCGACGGAGAAGGGCGGGTCCTCGCTGCGAACAAGCTGTTTGCAGACCGGGCAATACCTGCCGGGCACGCGGACGAAAGTCCTCGCTTCTCCGAGCTCGTGCATGTCGCCGAGGATGGGATGTTCCATCTGCCGGCCGAAGGCGAGGCGGGAAGCGAGCTGCGCGCAGTTCATGTGCCCGTGAATCCGGCGAACCCGAGCGGGACGGGGACCTTCCTGCTTTTCGATGGATCTGAAGCCTCGAGCAGCTCATCGAATCTTCAGGCCCTGCTCGACATGATGCCGATCGGGCTCGCTTTGGTCGATCGCGACGGCCGCTTCCTAACCATGAACCAGGCCTTCCGGACCGCATCCGGCATGAAAGGCAAGGCAGTCTATCCCGGCGACCTTGTCGCGAAGGAAGACAAGGCTGCGGTCGCGGACGCGGTTCGCCGCAACGCGCGAGGACCGGCAATGTCCAGCGACATCGCCGTCCGCCTTACCCGCGATCCGAAGGAACCGGTCGCCTTGACGATCGCAGGATTGCGCGGGTTGGGCGATGCGGCGGTTTTGCTCCTGCTGAAGGACAACAGCGAGGAAGCAAAGCTCAAACGGCAGATCGCCCAGGCGACCAAGATGCAGGCAGTCGGCCAGCTCGCCGGAGGCGTCGCGCACGACTTCAACAACATCCTCACCGCGATCATCGGCCATTGCGACCTGATGCTGATGCGGCACACGCCGGGCGACAGCGATTACGACGATATCCAGCAGATCAAGTCGAACTCGAACCGCGCCGCCGGCCTCACCCGCCAGCTGCTTGCCTTCTCACGCCAGCAGACCTTGCGTCCGCAGGTGTTGCAGCTTCCGGACGTTGTCTCCGAGGTTTCGCACCTTCTGAAGCGCCTACTCGGCGAGACAGTCGTCCTGGTCGTGAAGCACGGCCGCAACCTCGGCTCGATCCGCGCCGATCCGGGCCAGCTCGAGCAGGTCATCATCAATCTTGCGGTGAACGCGCGTGACGCCATGGCGTCAAAGGGGGGCGGGACCGTCACCATCCAGACCTATGCAGTGCGCGCTGATCAGGTCGCCGAGCTCGGATCGGAGATCCTGCCTATCGCCGATTATACGGCGCTGTCGGTGAGCGACACCGGCTGCGGGATTCCGGCGAACGTCCTCGGCAAGGTGTTCGAGCCCTTCTTCACCACCAAGGAAGTCGGGAAGGGGACCGGCCTCGGCCTGTCGACCGTGTACGGTATCGTGAAGCAGTCAGGCGGCTTCATCTTCGCGGACTCAAAAGTCGACGAGGGAACGCGATTCATCATCTACCTCCCGGTCCATCAGGCGGAGGAGCCGGCAAAGGCACGACGCGAGACCAAGGGCGGCGACAACGAGCTTTGGGGGGCGGGCACGGTTCTACTGGTGGAGGACGAGCCGATGGTCCGTACGGTCGCCGAGCGAGCGCTCACGCGGCACGGCTATTCGGTCGTTACTGCCAATAATGGCCAGGAAGCTCTCGATATCCTCGAAGGCGGCGATGAGTTCGCGCTACTGATCAGCGACGTGGTTATGCCCGAAATGGACGGGCCGACGATGGTCCGCGAAGCCCGGAAGTCCCGCCCGGATCTGCCGGTGCTGTTCATGTCCGGCTACGCCGAGGAACAGCTTCGCAAGTCGATTGATATCGACAAGGTCGCCTTCTTGCCCAAACCGTTCTCCGTCCAGGAGTTGGCCGAGGCCGCCCGAAAGGCCCTTACGCCGCTTTAATGAATTAGGGCTTTGCTGGCGGGAAAGGGCATTCTATTCGAATGGTTATGGGGCAGCGTAGTATCCTGGTTGTTGAGGACGAGCCGCTAATTGCGATGATGCTCGAGGATTTCCTCGAATCGCTCGGCCATTCCGTCACCGCGACATGCGAATCCGTTCAGGACGCGATGGCCGAGGCAGACAAAGGCGGTTTCGACATCGCCATTCTCGATGTCAATCTGAAGGGTGAGAGCGTCTGGCCAGTCGCCCAGCGGCTTCGCGACATGCGCATCCCGTTTGTGCTTGCTACTGGTGGCCATGTGGATCCGCCGCCAGCCCAGTTCGCCAATGTGCCGGTGATTGAGAAGCCTTATACCGTGGATCGCGTGACGCCCGCCCTGGATGCTGCGTTCGCGCTCTAAAGCCGCGAGCCATGGCGGCTTGCCTTTCCCGATCTCAAGCTCTGATCATCCTGTGACTTTCCGGTCACTTGTTCCCCTCTTGTTCCAAAAGAACAAAGCATGTACGAAAAGATTATGGGGGTGGGGCTCGGCCGCCCGTTGACGAGAGGATGAATAGCATGGCAGCGCAGCTCAAGGTCATCGGAAGCGGATTGGAAGTACCCGGAATGGATAGGCAAAAGGCTCTTGAGGCGGCGCTCGCGCAGATCGATCGCGCCTTCGGCAAGGGCTCGGCGATGAAGCTCGGCAGCCGCGAGAAGATCGAGATCGACACGATCTCGACCGGCAGCCTCGGTCTCGATATCGCGCTTGGCGTCGGGGGTCTTCCGCGCGGACGCGTCGTCGAAATCTATGGCCCGGAAAGCTCGGGCAAGACGACGCTCGCTTTGCATGCGATTGCCGAGGCGCAGCGCACAGGTGGTACCGCGGCCTTTGTGGACGCCGAGCATGCGCTCGATCCGGCTTACGCGAAGAAACTCGGTGTCGACATCGACGAGCTGATCGTCTCGCAGCCTGATACGGGCGAGCAGGCGCTCGAGATTGTCGACACGCTGGTGCGTTCGAACGCGATCGACGTGCTGGTCGTGGACTCGGTTGCCGCGCTCGTCCCGAGGGCGGAAATCGAGGGCGAGATGGGCGACAGCCACGTTGGCCTTCAGGCTCGCCTGATGAGCCAGGCGCTCCGCAAGCTGACCGGCTCGATCAGCCGCTCGCGCTGCCTGGTGATCTTCATCAACCAGGTTCGCATGAAGATCGGCGTCATGTACGGAAATCCGGAGACGACCACCGGCGGCAACGCGCTGAAGTTCTACGCTTCGGTCCGCCTCGACATCCGCCGTACCGGCCAGATCAAGGACCGGGATGACATCGTCGGCAACACGACCCGCGTGAAGGTGGTGAAGAACAAGGTCGCTCCGCCGTTCAAGCAGGTCGAGTTCGACATCATGTATGGCGAGGGCGTGTCCAAGGTCGGCGAGATCCTCGATCTCGGCGTCAAGGCCGGCCTGATCGAGAAGTCGGGTGCCTGGTTCAGCTACGACTCGATCCGCATCGGGCAGGGCCGCGAGAACGCCAAAGTCTATCTCAAGGAAAACCCGGAGATTGCCGACCGCATCGATCGAGCAATTCGCGGAAAGACCGATGAAGTCGGTGAAGCGTTGATGGTGGGTCCGTCGGCTGACGACGACATCGCCGCCGAGTAATTCAGCTGATTAGGCTTCCGCGGCGGCGTGCGGTTCAAGCTGCTCGCCGCCCGCGGACGGTCCAGCAAAGAGCCGCTTCGGCTCTGTCAGTACAATGATGATCAAGGCGGTGATTGCGCAGGCCGTCATCCCCCACAGGAACGGGCGGACTGTGCCGTCGAACGCCTGTCCGATCGCATAGCCGATGATCGCGGCGCCGACCGTACCCACAACTCCCTGAACCGACGAAGCCGTTCCTGCGATTTCGGCCATCCGGTCCATCGCCAGCGTGCTGAGATTGGACGACGAAAACGAAAAGCAGACCATCGTCAGGCTCTGCAGGATGATGAAGACCAGCAGGCTCTCCAGCCCGACACTGACTGCCACGGCATGGGTGATCGCGACGAGGGCGAACGCCACCGTCGCGCAGTGGCCGACCCGCCTCAATCCAAAGCGTCCAACGAAGCGCGCGTTGGTCCAGGAGGCGAGGGCCATCGGCGCAGCGATCGCACCGAACGCCAGTCCCAGGATTTCGGGCCTTCCGAAGGCGTCGGCGATGATCTGTTGAATAGAGCTGATGTAGGCGACCAGCGCCCCGAAGGTGGCGGTGAGCGCCAGCGTGTATCCGCGCGACAACGGCTCCTTGACGGTCGCGGCGACCGCGCTGGCAATTTCGGCAGGAGCGAGATTGCGGCGATATTCGGGATGCAGGGTCTCCGGAAGCCGAAGCCAGGACCAGGCAAGCATGACGAGGCCGTAGCAGGATAGCACGAGGAAGATGGCTCGCCACGGCGCGACAAGCAGGATCAATTGCCCGATGCTCGGCGCGAGCACCGGGACGACCATGAAGACCATGAACACGAGGCTCATGATCCGCGCCATGGCTTCGCCTTCGAACAGGTCCCTGACCATTGCGACGACCAGCACGCGGGTAACCGCAGCTGATGCGCCCATCGCTACCCGCCCGGCGATGAGGAGCGGGAAACTTCCCGCGATCGCGCAGAGGCCGGCAAATAGAATGTAGAGAGACACGCCGGCGGCAAGGATCGGCTTGCGCCCGAATCGGTCGGCAAGAGGACCCCACAGGAGCTGTGTCGATGCGAAGCCCAGGAAGTAAGCCACGACGACCAGCTGCTGGTCGTTCTCGTGAGTGACGTTCAGCGATTTGCCGATCGCCGGGAGCGCCGGGATCATTGCGTCGATGGCAAAGGCATTCAGAGCCATCAGCCCTGCGAGGAGCGCAATCGTCTCGCGCGGTCCAGGCCGCGGCCCGGAACCGGGCAAATGTCGCAGGTCTATCGGCATCCTCGCCTGCTGGCCTAAGCATGAAGCGCGTGCAACAGTCGTTGCAGCGAAAAGGGGCGAGAAATGCTTGAAACGACCTTGAGCCGTCGTGGATTGATGATGAGCGCGGGCGCGATTGTGGCGTCCGCCGCAATTCCATCGAGAATCGCAGCTGCAGCCCAGGACGAGCTCGGTCCGGTCAAATTGCCGCCGCCGATTTCAAACGAGGAACGGCTGGCGCGCTTGGCCAGGGCTCGCGACCTCATGCAGCGCAACGGCATTGGCGCAGTGCTGGTCGAGTCCGGCCCGAGCCTCGATTATTATACCGGCATACAGTGGTGGCGGAGCGAACGCCTGACAGGCGCAGTCATCCCGGCCCAGGGCGATCCGATAATCGTCACGCCTTTCTTCGAAGGGCCGACGATCAGGGAAATGCTCGTCGTCCCGGCCGAAGTGCGAACCTGGCAGGAAGACGAGGAACCGCTCAAGTTCGTCGCCGACTTCCTCAAGGAGCGGGGCGTTGCGGGGGACACGATCGGGTTCGAGGAGACCAATCGTTACTGGATCCTCGATCGCCTGAAGCAACAGCTTCCCTCGGCCAGGATCGTTAGCGCCAATCCGGTGGTCCGCGCACAGCGGATGATCAAGTCGCCGGCGGAGCTTGCCCTCATGCAGGCGGCAGCGGACATCACCATCGCCGCATTCCGCAACATCCATCCCAACATCCGCGAGGGCATGACGCCCGCGCAGATCAACGAAATGTATGTCGCGGCGGTAGAGGCCCAGGGCGCCAGCACTGACGGCGGGTTGATCCTGCTCGGCGAAGCGGCGGCTTATCCGCACGGATCGGGCAAGCCGCAGCATGTGCGCAAGGGCGAGGTCGTCCTGCTCGACTGCGGGTGCGAGGTTCACGGCTACCAATCCGACATCTCGCGGACTTTTGTGTTCGGAGGCGCGCCTTCGGCCGATCAGCGCAAGGTGTGGGAACAGATGCGCCGCGGCCAGGACATCGCAATGGCCGCCGCGAAGGTCGGAGCGCCCGCCGGGAGCGTCGATGATTCCGTTCGGAGCGCCTACGAAAGCTGGGGCTATGGTCCGGGCTACAAACTCCCCGGGACGTCACACCGCACCGGGCATGGCATCGGCATGGAGGGTCACGAGCCCGTCAATCTCGTCCATGGTGAAAAGACGCCGCTCGCGCCCGGCATGTGCTTCTCGAACGAGCCGGGCATCTACCTGCCCGGCAAGTTCGGAATCCGGCTTGAGGACTGCTTCCACATGACGGAAGCAGGCCCGAAGTGGTTCACAGTCCCGCCATCGAACATCGACCAGCCGTTCGCATGACAACCTAGAAGTGATCGTCGATCGGCTTCGTCCGGGCGACGTGTGACGGCGCATGCGGCGGCTCGATGTCAGCCGGCTCTTCCGGATCGAGTTCGCCCTCCCACTTGGCGACAACGGCAGAGGCGACCGCGTTGCCCACGACGTTGGTGGCTGACCGGCCCATGTCGAGGAAGTGATCGACCGCGAGGATCAGCAGCAGACCGGCCTCCGGGATGCTGAACATCGACATGGTCGCCGCGATCACGACGAGGCTCGCACGCGGAACGCCAGCCATACCCTTGGACGTGATCATCAGCACCAGGAGCATGGTGACTTCCTGGCCGATGGACAGGTCGATGCCGTAGGCCTGCGCGATGAAGATCGTCGCGAAGGTCATGTACATCATCGACCCATCGAGATTGAACGAATAGCCGAGCGGCAGGACGAAGCTGGCGATGCGCGGGGGGACTCCGAAGCGATCGAGCGCCTCCAGTGTCCGCGGATAGGCGGCCTCGCTCGACGCCGTCGAGAAAGCGAGCACGATCGGGTCGCGGATGTATCGGACGAGATGGCGGGTGCGGGGACCGACGATCACGAACGCCGCTGCGACCAGCAGCATCCAGAGGATGAAGAGACCAAGATAGAAGCTGCCGACGAACTTGCCGAAGGTGAAGAGGATCTCCGGTCCCTGTTCGGCGATCGAGCTGGTCACGGCGGTGAAGACTGCGAAAGGCGCGAACCGCATTACGTAATCGGTGACCTGGAGCATCACCTTCACAAGGGATTCGACGCCGCGAACGATCGGTCGCCCCGCGTCTCCGATCGCCGTCAGGGCGACGCCGAAGAAGATCGAGAAGATGACGATCGGCAGGATTTCGTTCGTGCTCATCGCATCGAAAATCGACGCGGGGACGAGGTGGGTGATGAAGTCCTTCAGGTTGAATGCAGCGGTTTCGACCCCGCTCGCCGCCGTCGTCGGCGGCAGCGGCAGGTTCAGTCCGACGCCGGGCTGGAGGAGATTCACGAGAACGAGTCCGAGAGTGAGCGAAACCAGGCTCGCGAGGATGAACCAGGTGATCGAGCGCAGGCCGACCCGTCCGAGCGCGGCAATATCGCCCATGTGTGCAATGCCCGCGACCAAGGTCGAGAAGACCAGCGGCGCGATGATCATCTTGATCAGCCGAAGGAACAGCGTGGTGACGATGCTGAGATATTCGGCGATCTGCTTCAGCCGCTCCGCGCTCTCGGGAGACCCGTCGTCGATGGCGGCGTTGATCGCCCATCCGGCGATAACGCCGAGCACCAGTGCGATCAGGATGAACCTGGTCAGTTGCTTTGCCACAAAGTCTCCCCTTGAATGGCGACGACACAAGCCGGTGGGCCGCTGTTCGTCAAGCGCTCGGCTTCACAGGGGCCCGCGCGCTGGCTAGGTGCGGCGAATGGCTGGAACGTCTGCGTCAAACCCTTCGTCTGTCGATCTACTGAGCTTCGGCCGTCATGTGCTTCACGACGAGGCGCGGGCGCTGGATGCGCTTGCCGACAGTCTCGGTGAAAGCTTCGAACGGTCGGTCGGGCTGATTGTCGAGTGCAAAGGCAAGCTGATTGTCAGCGGCCTCGGCAAATCCGGGCATGTCGGCCGCAAGATCGCTGCCACTTTTGCTTCGACCGGGACGACGGCCACCTTCCTGCACCTTGCAGAGGCTATTCACGGCGACCTCGGCATGGCGGCCGGCGGCGACGTCGCGATTCTCATCTCCCAAAGCGGTGAGACGGCCGAGCTGGAGCCCGTGATCGACCATTTCTCCGCGGTCGGAATCCCCGTGATCGCGATCACCGGCAACCCGCAATCCATGCTGGCAAGCTCGGCCGAGGCCGCTCTCGTCCTTCCGCATTGGCATGAAGTCGGGCCGGAGTCCGTGGCCCCGACCACGTCGACGACCATGACTTTGGCGCTGGGCGATGCGCTGGCGATGACGGTCATGCACCTGAAGGGCTTCACGCGCACCGATTTCGGGCGCTTGCACCCGGGCGGATCGCTCGGCGCTCGTCTGAAACCGGTGAAGCGGCTGATGCACTCCGGCAATCAGCTTCCGCTCACATCGGGCGACAGCAGAATGCGCGAGACGATCGTGCAGATGAGCGAGAAGCGTCTCGGCGTCGTCGGCGTCGTCGACGGCGAAGGTTATCTGATTGGCGTGATCACGGACGGCGATCTTCGTCGGCACATGGAAGAGGGCCTCGACCATGTGGCGAGCGAATTCATGACCAGGGATCCGAAGACGATCGGGCCGGACACTCTCGTCGACGAAGCCCTGAACCTGTTCGACGAATTCCGGATCACGACGTTATTCGTCGTGAACGACGACAATGGGCGCAAGAAGCCTCTCGGCGTGCTTCACATCCACGATTGTCCGACGGTCCGATGAACACGGTCATCCTGATCCCGGCGCGCTTCGCGTCGTCGCGCTACCCGGGCAAGCCGTTGGTCCCGCTGAAAGGGTCCAACGGAACGGCAAAGCCCTTGATCCTTCGGACGGTGGAAGCGGCCCGACGGGTGCGCGAAGCGTCCGGCGTGTTCGTCACGACCGACGATGAGCGGATTGCCGAGGAGTGCACGCGCTACGGCGTCGGGGTCATCATGACTTCGCCGGAGTGCCGCAACGGTACCGAGCGCTGCGCAGAGGCGCTTGGCCAACTTCACGATCCGGACCTGGTTATCAATTTCCAGGGCGACGCATTGCTCACGCCGCCCGGGTTCGTCGAAGCTCTGATCGACCGTATGCGCGACGACCAGGACGCATTGGTCGCGACCCCGGCCATGCGACTTCGGAGCAGCGAAGTGCGCGCGCTCCAGGCGGAGGAAGCCGCGGGCCGCGTCGGCGGAACTTCGGCCGTCATCAATGATCAGGGGCACGCGCTCTATTTCTCCAAGCGCCTCATCCCGCATTTGCCCGCCGGCACTCTCGACGACGAAATGTCTCCCGTCCGGCTTCATGTCGGAGTCTATGCCTATCGCCCGGAAGCGCTGGAACGTTACGTGACGACGCCGGTCAGCGAGCTCGAGACGCTCGAAGGGCTGGAGCAACTGCGGTTCCTCGTTGCCGGCGTTCCGGTCGCCGTCGTTGACGTTCAGCCGCCGCCCTACGCGCTTCGGGAGCTGAACAATCCCGAAGATGTGGAGCCGATCGAGCAGGCGCTCATCGATGCTGGGCTGGAATGAGTTACCTCGACGCGCTTCCAGAGCGCTACCGGGTCATACTCTGCGATATCTGGGGCGTGGTTCATGACGGCGTGAACCTCTACGCTGGGGTCGCTCAGCGGCTCCTCCAATGGCGGAGCGAAGGCCGCGTCATAATCCTGATCACGAACGCGCCGCGAACCGCCGAAGCGGTGGAAAGCCAGCTCGCGCGCATCGGCCTGCCTCGCGACGCATGGGACGGGCTTTCCACTAGCGGTGAGGCGGGGGTCGCCGCCCTGACGTCGATCGGCCGCCCGGTCGGGTTCATCGGCACGCACGCGGATCGCGTGATCCTCGAGGGTAGGGACGTTCAAATCGCTGACGACGACGAGTTCGACCAGCTGGCGTGCACCGGTCTCGACGACGATCGCAGGGAGGTGGGCAACTATAAATCCACGCTTGAGGATCTCAGCCGCCGCGGCGTTCTCATGCATTGCCTGAACCCCGACCGGGTCGTCGTCCGGGGCGGTGTCCCGGAGCCATGCGCCGGGGCGCTCGCGGACGTCTTCCTGAGCCTCGGTGGGCGTGTCGAGTGGTACGGGAAGCCGTTTCCGGCGATCTACAAGCATGCTCTTGGGCTCGCGGGCGATCCACCTTCCGACACGGTCCTCGCCATAGGTGACGCGCTTCAGACGGACGTGCTGGGCGCAGCGAAAATGGGCTTCGACGTGGTGTTCGTGGCCGGTGGGATTCACGCCGGCGAGCCGTTCCCGCACGATTTCGGACCGCAAAACGGCCTCGGCGACTGGCAACCGGTGGCGGTTGTCGACGGCCTGCACTAGATAGGTCGCCATGCAATTGTTCGGACGAGACATCGGGCTTGATCGGCCCTTCTTCCTGATAGCAGGCCCGTGCGTGATCGAGAGCGAAGAACTGCAGCTTCGTACTGCGGAGAAGCTCAAGGCCATCACCGACAAGCTCGGCATCATGTTCATCTTCAAGTCGAGCTTCGACAAGGCAAACCGATCGTCCGACAAGAGTTTCCGCGGTCCTGGAATGGACGAGGGCCTCCGGATCCTGAGCAAGGTTCGTGAGGCGCTGGGCGTGCCGGTCCTGACGGACGTTCACGACATTCCGCAGATCGAGCCCGTCGCACAAGCCGTGGACGTGCTCCAGACGCCTGCGTTCCTGGCCAGGCAGACCGACTTCATTCACGCCGTCGCGGCCTCGGGCAAGCCGGTGAACATCAAGAAGGCGCAGTTCATGGCGCCTCACGACATGGTCAATGTCGTCGACAAGGCCCGCAATGCCGCTCAGGCGGCGGGGGTCAATGAAGAGACGATCATGGTCTGCGAGCGCGGCGCGTCGTTCGGCTACAACAATCTCGTTTCCGACATGCGCAGCCTGGCGATCATGCGCGAGACCAGCTGCCCCGTGGTGTTCGATGCGACCCACTCGGTGCAGCTTCCGGGCGGGCAGGGCACCAGCTCCGGCGGCCAGCGCGAATTCGTTCCGGTGCTTGCGCGTGCAGCCGTCGCGACCGGCGTTTCGGGCCTTTTCATGGAAACCCATCCCGACCCGGCGAATGCAAAGTCCGACGGACCCAATGCATGGCCGCTCGACCGCATGGAAAGCCTGCTGACCACTCTGGTGGAGCTCGATCGAACGGTGAAAGAGCGAGGCTTCGAAGAGGCAAGCCTGTGAAGCCAACGGTCTTCATCCAGGCCAACGACCGGCAGCTGCTTGGTGCCAAGATTTCGGCCCACAGTTACAAACGCGCGAGCGCGAGGCCGGACAGCTTCGATGTGAAGATCATGCGGGTGCAGGATTTTCCGCGCATCATGCAGCAGGGTCAGTCGATCCTTCGTGCCGGCACCGTGCGCTCCTGGGAGCCGGACGACCTGCAGAGCTTCACGCCGCTGCGTTTCGCACCGCCAAGTCTGATGAGCTTCGAAGGAAGGGCAGTCGTCACCGATCCGGATTGCTTCGGCGTAGGAGACGTCGCGGACCTGCTGGAGCAGGATATGGAGGGCAAGGCCATCATGGCGGTCGCCCGTCCCGGCCATAACAATCAAGCCAATTATATCGCCACTTCGGTCATGCTGCTCGACACGTCCAAGCTGAAGCACTGGCAATTCGAGAAAGATCTCGACGACCTGTTCAATCACCGGTTCGATTACGTCGACTGGATCGAGCTGAAGCGCGAAGACCGTTCGACCATCGGGTTTCTCGACCCGAACTGGAACGATTTCGATCGCCTTTCGCCGAAGACCGGCATCCTTCACACGACCAAGCGCCGGACGCAGCCTTGGAAAACTGGCCTTCCGGTCGATTACACGCTCCGCGAGCGCGGGCCCTTCGATTTCCTCCGCCGCTGGGCCAGCAGGCACTATCAGGAGCATCCGGACCCGAAGCAGGAGGCCTTGGTCTATTCGCTGCTCGCCGATCTCGTGGATACGGGGGAGGTCACGCGCGAGGAATTGAAAGCGGAGATGGCGGCGAATCATGTTCGGCATGACTCGCTTCGGCTGGTCGACCGCTATCGCGGCTGGCAGCTATTCGACGAGGTCGCCTAGCAAGCTTTTCACCGCCGCAACGGCCGTTTCAACCGGGTCTTCGACGGTTCCGGCGTTTGGCTCATCGATTGTGCCTACGAGCCCTTTCGATTGCAGCTCAGTCCAGAAACGGCGAAAGTCGCGCTTCGAGCCGGAAAAGCCGTTGGTGCCGAGCTCCTGCTTTCCCTCTTCGTCGAGATCAACTGGAATGAGGCCGACCGGCTTACCCGTCAGCACTGCCTCCGAGATCATCGAAACGCTTTCGGCCGTCACATAATGCTCGTCAGCATCGGCGAGCAGCACGGGGTAGCGAACTTGGCCGTCGGTGACGATCTCGCATTCGGCGCCTGAGCGGGCGATTGCTTCAATTGCGGAAGGTGGCGTTCGTGGGCTTGTTGCCACGATCAGCGAGCCGCCAGTTGAGCGTGCCTTGTCGGCAAGCCGTTTCACGGCGCTCGCGAGCGCTTCATCTTTCAGCGCCCAATACCGTGTCTTCCCACCGACAGACACGAGGAGGCGCGGTCGCGGCAGCTTCCCCAGCCAATTCTCTTCTTCGTTCGTCGGCCTCGGAGCCTTGCGATAACGGCCCATCGAGACAGGCAGGGTCAACACATTCCCCTGGCCACTCACAGGATACTGAGGCGTAGTGAACACGAGATCGAAGAGCTTCGCCTCGGCCCTCGGATTGCCGAGACGGACGATCTTCGTCCGGCCGCCGTTGGCAGCTCTGATCCAACGCGCGACGACGACGCTTCGCCGGCCGATCCCGATGACCAGATCGGGCCAGGGCGGCTGCAGGTTTCGCCTGGCGCCGCCGGTCAGCAGATGCGGACGTTTCGGAAGCAACTTCAGGAGGACCGGCCAGGACATCCGATAGGCCAGCGTCCGGGTCTCGAACGGAAGCCGAAGTCCCTCCGCGAGGGCGAGCAGTTGGTTGTTGTCGCCGCGCCTATGTCCCAGCAGGACCCAGATTCGCGGACGCTGCGCGCTCATCAGGCCTTCGATCGGACGCGCCGATATTCAGCCCTGACCTGGAGCGCGAGGACAATCCCCATCGACGCGTAGGCGAGGACGAATGCGACGGCTGCGCCCATTATGCCGAAGTTCCAGCAGAGCGGCGCGATCAGGCCGAAATAGATGATCGTTCCGATCAGCCGCGCCTTCAGCGGCGCGTCGGGCCGATCGAGCGCATAAAGCATCGAGGGCAGAGGGAAGCTGAAGATGCCGATGACCGGCGCGATGATCAGCACCATGAGGACCGGATAGGCTCCCAGGAACTCGTTGCCGAAGATGAGGCTCACCAGCGACTTGCCGCCGACTAGCAGCAGCAGAACTGCGGCCGATGCGACCATCCCGGAAAAGGCCGCGCTTCGAAGCATGAGCTTCCAGGGATGTTTGGTGGAAAGGTCCATCCTGACGACTTCCGGGTAGAAAGCCTTCGAGAGGAAGTCGGCGGGTTTCTGCGCGCTGTCGGCGAGGCTGGACGCGACGCGGAACAGTGCGGCCGCGCTCGGCCCCAGCAAGCCGCCAACGACAAGCCGGGCGATCGGACCCCAGGCTGTAATCAGGCTCGACGTCAGGTTCACATGGATTGCGAACCGCCATGCGCCGGGCAGGGTCGTCGGCCGAAGCGTCGGGCGAATGCCTTTCAGCAGCCCGCGCCTGCGAAGCTCACGCCACGCCAGGAACCAGAAGTAGATGTCGCCGCAAAGATCGGTGATGAACCAGATACCGACGTAGATTTCGAACGGCGCTCCGGTGGCGAAAGCGATGCCGGCGAGAATCGCGCGGGCGATTGGGTAGGTCGTTCCCTGCCAGCTGATGAGGTCGAAGCGGTCCAGCGCTCGGAGCACTCCCACCGGCGTCGCCGCGCCCATGGTCGGCAGCAGCGTGCAGTAAAGCATTGCCAGCCAGAGATATTTGTCGGGAATTCCGAACCAGCCGCCGAGGAATGGGAGCACCATGACCGCAATGATCATGCCCCCAATGCCGCTGACGACGTCCAGAGCGAAGGCGAAGCCGGTCGACGACTTGAAATCCTCGTGCTCGCCAAGGGCCAGCGCCTGCCCGCCGTAACGGACGATCAGCTGCCACGACTGGAACTTGCTGAGCCCGCTCGCAGCTTTCGCGTAGCTGGTGATGAGAACCAGCATGCCGAACAGCATCACGCCGAGCCCGCGGCCCGCGAAAGCGAGCGTCGCGATCCCGGCGATTGCGGCCACGACTTTCGAGACGGCCAGGTAGCTGCTGTTCTTGAGCAGCGACCTGAAGTGCGCGTCCTTGAACCAGTGCTTCATTCGCCGGCTCGCCTAGACGAGCCGGCTGTCTATGTCGCGCGGCAATTTAAGCCGTCAGGCCGGTTCGGGAACGCGCTGCTGGATGACCTTGTCGGCCAGGGGGCCGTTGAGCTCCGCCAGATGGTCGAACTGAGCCTCGTAGGTCGCAAGACCTTGGCTCTGCGAGCGCAATTCCGCCTCCAGCCCGCCAAGCTCCGCTTCCGGTAAAAGGGCCTCGACGCGGTCCCAGCCGGTCCAGCCATCGCGAGGCGCCATTCCAAGCATCTGCCCGCGCCGGCCGGCGACAGCCGATGTGATCCGGCTCGTCGCACTTGACGGGCACACGACCGTCACCCTGTGCATGGGCTCCAGAAGGTGCGGTTGAGCAGCAGTAAGCGCCTCCTGCATGGCCAGACGCCCGGCCAAACGGAACGCAAGCTCGGAGCTGTCGACGCTGTGATAGCTTCCGTCGACGAGGGTCACGGCAACGTCGACGACCTTGAAGCCGAGCGGCCCTTTTGCCATCGCCTCCCGGACGCCTTCTTCGACGGCCGGAATCCACTGCTTCGGCACCGAGCCGCCGTGGATCTTCTCCTCGAACTGGAAGCCGTCGCCGCGGCCCACGGGACGGATCTCGATGATCACGTCGCCAAACTGGCCGTGGCCGCCGGATTGCTTCTTGTGGCGTCCATGCTGGCGAACCGACTTCCGGACGGATTCGCGATATCCGATTGCCGGCGCATGGCTCTTCACCTCGACGCCGTAGCGCCGCTTAAGCCGGGAGATGACGGTATTGAGATGCTCATCATTGATCCCGCGGAGGCGGATCTCATGGTTCGCGTCGTCATGCTCGACGATGAGGCCGGCATCCTCCTCGGTAAGCCTCTGCAAGGCGCCGGACAGCTTCACGTCGTCCTTGCGGTCGGCCGGTTCGATCGCGAGCGCGCAATTGCGTGCCGGGAACTCGATTTCGACTGCGGGCGGCAGCTTGCCGGTTCCGAGCCATTGGCCGCCTTTGACGGAGTCGACCTTGGCCACGGCAACGACGTCGCCGGCGCGGGCCTCGCCGATCTTCTGGGTCTTCTCGCCCTGAACCTTGAACAGTGATCCGGCGCGGGCGTGCTCGCCGTCCTGGGTCTTGAGGTCAGAGCCTTCCGAAATCTTTCCGCCCAGCACACGGGCGAGAGCGAGGCGGCCGATCGATCCGTGCAGGATCTTGAACGCGTACATGGACGGGTCGGAAACCGAGAGGCGTGCCGCAGCGGCTTGCGGGCTTGGTGCCTCATGCCGGAGCGCTTTCAGTAGGCGGCGAACGCCCCATGAGCCCGTCGCAGAACCGAACAGGACCGAGACGCCGATATTCTCTCCCGTCTCGCGGGCGAGGTCTTGAAGGACTTTCTCGCGGGTCGGGGTCTCGTCCATCAGAAGTTGCTCGAGAAGCTCGTCGTCATGGTCCGCGAGCTGTTCGAGCATATGGGTCCGCGCTTCGATCTCACGGTCATGGAGATCGGATGGAATCTCGATCCGCTCGGACTCCTGGCCTGCGCGATATTTAAATGCGTATTCGAGAGCGAGGTCGACGAAGCCACTGATCTTCTCACCGTCCCAAATTGGAATCTGGCGGGCAATCAGCGGGGATACGCTCATCGGCTGCAGTGCGGTCAGCAAGTCGCGGATCCGGCCGTGCGCCTGGTCAATCCGGTTGACGTAAATCAGGTGGGGTATGCCGAGCTCGTCGAGCATCCGCAGGGCAGGGGCCGCCAGCGGTGCGCGCGACGGGTCCGGGTCGACCACGACGATCGCCAGGTCGGCGGCCGCAACCGCGCGGGCGCCATCCGCCGAAAAGCCGATCGAGCCAGGGACATCGATCAGCGCGAATTCGTCGTCGAGATATTTGAAATTGTAGAGATTGAGCTCGGTGGAGCCGCCGCGTTGCCGCGATTCTGGGCTGTTGTCGCCGATGCTGCTACCATTTGCCGTCGAGCCCAGCCGATCCGTTGCGCCGGCCGCGAACACCATGGCTTCGGCAAGGCTGGTCTTTCCCGCGCCGGCCGGTCCGACCAGCGCGATTGCTCGAGTGCCGTTGGCAATGGCTCCGTTAGCATGAGGCATGCGACTCTCCCTTCGTCCGCTCTGCGGGCGCGCGAGTCGCATGAAGGCGCTCGACGCGCTCTTCCGAAACAATCAGCGTCGGACGGTTTGCGGACGTTTGCAAGAGGGCCCAGCGATTCGCGGACGCAACAATGCGACAGGCAGACGTTTTTCGAGGGCGGCAAAGAAGAGGTCGCGCTCGCCTCTGGAGTCCAGCCGTCTGCGCGGATGCGGCGGACAGGGGTCTCGGGTGTTTCGCCGGTGAAGCACAAAGTGTGAAGTGCAGGACAGCGTCTTCGTAATGTCCGCTTTGGGTGGAAAGCGGACATTACGCTCCCATCAGCTTTGCGGCCACTCGAACCCCTCATGAACAAGTCCCATCGGCTCATTAGGTGGGTAGTCGTACAACTCCGTTACGACGCTGGCCGTGAATTGCGCTGCATCTTCAGTCTCTACACGGAGATATGAAACTCCGTTCTCTGTCCGGGCAATGGGCTCGATGCCTTTCGCACGGGCAAAAGCCCTGAATTTCTCTTGGTCTTCAATATTTCGTGGAGCCAAAAGGACCCAATCAAAGCCTACGCCACCGTTCTCGTAAGAGAGCTGTAGGTTTAGGACATCTTGATCGGACGGACGGTCCTGTGCGCTGAGAATTATCGCTGCATATCTTACCGGAGCTGACGAACGAGACATGGCTTCAACTAAGGAAGCCAAGTCGCTCGTTCGAACCTTCGTTTCGTTTAACAATCGCGGTGCGCCGACTTTGCCGCGATCCCACACGATATAGCCAGACTTCGAAAAGGTCACGACCGCCAGAGTTATGGCCGCGATCAAACCGACGATAAGCGCGGCCATATTCAACGCCGTCCTCCCATCTTCTTTAGACTTCAGCATGAAAGGGAAGCTACATCTGCCCGCAACGGGGTCAATGGGGCCCCAGCGCTAATGTCCGCAATGGGTCGAAGGCTGCCATTCGCCTGACGGCAGGAATGGGTTGAGGGCTGACTCTCGCCGTAGAAGGTTTCGAAACCTCATTTGCTTACGTGCTGACACATGCCCGACAAGCGATACTCGGATGAACTTGAGCATGCGTTGGCTCGGCACGACGCCGACGAGATGATCCAACAACTCGACGCTTATGCCGCTTATTTCGCGGCGGGTGAGGGTGAATGGACGGACGATTTTTCAGAGATAATAACTTGCCATTCCGTCGATCCTGAAAAGGCGCTCGCATATGTGGCGCTAGGTGCATCGCGGTCCGATGAGCCGGTGTTCTTGGCGCAGCTTGCGTTTGGACCACTCGAAGACGTGTTACGCGACCCTTCCTCGGAGCTTTTGGCTCGGATCGTAGCGGAAGCACGAAAGTCTGCGCGATTTCGTTGGTTACTCAGCCATCCGTTCAAAGTCGCGGTGTCGGACGAAGCTTGGGCAGCAATCGAGAGATTTCGGATGACTGGTCCCCATGAAGAGCCATCGCCCGACTCTCTGCCGCCAAGATCCTAAACAGGCTTCATGACGTAATGTCCGCAATGGGTCGAAAGCGGACATTACGCAGATCCCTTCAACGCTGAGATCCAGTTCAGCCGTCCAGCATATGGTCGGCAAGGCTGTAGCAGTGGCTCGCCTGATATGCGTTCCGCCCGCGGTTCATGTGGGTCAGGTTGAAATTCCGGATGCCGCGCAACGCTCGATCATCGGTGAGGAACGCGCGGATTGAGGCGGGGCCGCGGACTTTGATCACGAAGAGATCGGTCGCGTTCGGGAAAGTGCAGGCGATGTCGTTTGGCTCGACGACGGAGCGTTCGAGATGCCCTTCGTCCAGATACTCCTTCATGGCGGATCGGTCCGTTGTGAAATCCGAAAGATGGACGATGAATCGCCCGCGAAGATCATCGCCATCGGCATAGAGCGTGAACAGCTCCATCCAGCTCGCGTTGACCCGAACGAGCGGCTTGTCGGAAGTCGAAGGAAGACAGGAGACCGACCAGTAGAAGCGTTCGGTCGTGCGCGGGACGGGTATGCAGCGTTCGGCATAGAGCCGGAGTAGGGCGAGAACCTCCTCCGCCTGAGGCCGGCGCAGGAACTTCTCGAAGCGGGCAACATATTTGAAGTGCTGCTCTAGCGACTCCGTGCGCTCGTCTGCGTCGAGCAACCGGGTATTGCCCTCCAGCCAGTCACGCTGCTGCTCCGCATCCAGAAACTGGCGCAGGCCTTTGCCGCCAGATTGGCGCGCCGTGGTCACCGCGGCCTAAGCGGCCGGAAGCAGCCGCTTCTCGCCGGCCAGCCGGATCAGCGCCGACTGAAGCTTTTCGAACGCGCGGACTTCGATCTGCCGAATACGCTCGCGGCTGACGTTGTAGACCTGGCTCAGCTCTTCGAGAGTTTTGGGCTCATCGGTCAGACGCCGCTCGGTGAGAATATGCTTCTCACGGTCATTCAGCGTCTCGAGCGCATCCATCAGCAGATCGTGGCGGACCCGGCTTTCCTCGTCGTCCGCAATGATCTCGTCCTGAAGCGGGCCGGTGTCGACGAGAAAGTCCTGCCACTGGCCTTCGCCTTCGGTGTCGCGAAGCGGGGCGTTGAGGCTGGTGTCGCCGCCCATGCCCATGCGGCGGTTCATCGAGATCACTTCGTCCTCGGTGACGCCGAGGTCCTTGGCGATCTTGGCGACGTCCGCGGGCTTGAGGTCGCCCTCTTCGAACGCCTCTATCTGGTTCTTCATCCGCCGAAGGTTGAAGAAGAGCTTCTTCTGCGCCGCCGTGGTGCCCATTTTCACGAGGCTCCACGAGCGCAGGATGAATTCCTGGATCGATGCGCGGATCCACCACATCGCGTAGGTGGCGAGACGGAAGCCCCGATCGGGCTCGAACTTCTTCACGCCCTGCATCAGGCCGATGTTGCCTTCGGAGATCAGCTCGCTGACCGGAAGGCCGTAACCGCGGTAACCCATGGCGATTTTCGCAACGAGGCGGAGGTGCGAATTGACCAGCTTGGCGGCCGCGTCCGTATCTCCGTGCTCGCGCCAGCGCTTGGCGAGCATATATTCCTCTTCCGGCGCCAAGAGCGGGAACTTCTTGATCTCCGAAAGATAGCGATTGAGCCCGGCCTCCCCACCGGATGAGGGGATCGAGACGAGATTCTTTTGTGCCATGTGTTCAAGCGTCTCCCTGGGCCGGCCGCTTATTACGCGTCCTAGCGCTCTAAATCCTATACCAAAAGGGCGGTGAACAGTTCCTGCATGTCCGCTGGCATGCCACTTGCGAACGACAGGCGGTGCTTACTCACCGGATGAATGAAGCCAAGTTCCGCAGCATGCAGCGCCTGGCGATGAAAGTTCAATCTTTTCAACAGCTCGCGGCTGCCCTTTCCGGAACGGCCGTAAACCGGATCGCCCAGCAATGGATGGCCGAGCGACGCCATGTGGACCCGGACCTGGTGCGTTCGGCCCGTCTCGAGGCGGCATTCCACCAATGCTGCGTCCCGCAGGATTTCCAAGCGACGCCAATGGGTTACGGCACGCTTTCCGCGGCTACCTTCGACTATCGAAATCTTCTTGCGGTTGGTCGAAGAACGGGCGAGCGGAGCGTCCACCGTCCCCTCGGCCACCTTCGGAAGTCCCGTGACGATCGCCAGGTAGCGACGCTCGATACTGTGGGCAGCGAATTGCTTCGCCAGTCCTTCGTGCGCCACATCCGTCTTGGCGACCACCAGCAGGCCCGACGTATCCTTGTCGATGCGATGGACAATGCCGGGGCGGGCAACTCCGCCGATGCCGGACAGGCTTCCGTCGCAATGGTGGAGCAGTGCATTCACGAGCGTCCCGTCGGGATTGCCCGCTGCCGGGTGGACCACAAGGCCCGCCGGCTTATCGACGACCAGCAGATGTTCGTCTTCAAATACAACGCGAAGCGGAATGTCCTGCGGTTCGTTGTGGGCCGGCGTGGGTTCCGGAACAGTCAGCGTGAACGCTTCAACTCCACGCACCTTGAGAGCCGGGTCGCGAACGGCGGCCGAGGCTTCGGATTGCAATGCACCACTACGGATCAGCGACTTCAGCCGCTCTCGCGAAAGAGTAGGGACGGCATCGGCAAGCGCGCGATCCAGCCGCCATCCGGCATGGCTCGGCTTTAACTCGACGCTGATGACCTGGTGGCCCCCCACATCGAAGATATGGGAATTTGGCGAAGGCCTTTCAATGATTGGTGCTAGTCGCCTTTTGGCCCGAGGTAATCGTCGCCGTAGACCGCGCGCCGGATGTCGTGGTGGAGCGTCCCGTCGAACGGCTCCGACTGGACGAAATAGACGACCGTCAGCTTGTTCGCCGGATCAACCCAGAAAAGCGTCGACCAGGCGCCGTCCCAGAAGAACTCCCCGACCGCGCCACGATTTTCCTTCGCATCCTTGGGCTGTCCCGTTCGAACTGCGAAATCCAGCCCGAAGCCGCCATTGAGCTTGTCCGGAAGCCAGGAACGCTCCGTGATCCGCGGGTCGAGCTGGTTGGTGGACATCAGCTTGACGGTCGCGGGCTTGAGGATCCGGGCCCCGTCCAGGGCTCCGCCGTTCAGGAGCATCCGGGCAAAGCGCATGTAGTCGTCAAGAGAGGACACCAGCCCGGCACCACCGCGAGTGAGCTTCCTGTTCGAGAAATTCCACAGGCGTATGTCAGCTTCGCTCTTGCGCTGGAGCTTGCCGTCGGCGCCCTTGGCGTAGGGTATAGCCAGTCGCGAATAGCGCTCCCGGGGCTGGGTCCACGCCGTGTCCTTCATCCGCAGCGGCTCGAAGATGTGCTGCCGGACGTAATCCTCGAACTTCTGGCCGGACAGCTTCTCGACGAGCGCAGCCTGGACATCGACGCCGAGGCTATACCGCCATTGGGTGCCAGGCTCGTAGGACAGCGGCACCGTGGACATGCGCCGGCTGAATTCGGTCAGATCGTTCCCGGGATTGAGCGGGTCGGCCGCGGCCAGTGCCTTCTGCGGAAAGGTGTCGCCAGGACCGTCCCCCAGACCTGCGGTGTGACGGAAGATATCTCGAACCAGGATTGGTCGATGGGGCGGGCGCAGGACTGGGTTCCCGGCGCTATCCGCGCCTTCGTAAACCTTCGTCTGCGCGAATTCGGGCAAGTAATTGGAGAGCGGGTCGTCCAGCCGGAACTTTCCCTGCTCCCACAGCTGCATCAAAGCGACGCCTGTCACCGGCTTGGTCATCGACCAGATCTGCGCAAGCGTGTCGCGGCGCATCGGCCTTTTCGCCTCGCGGTCGGCGTAACCGGCAGTGCCGAAATAGACTTCCTTGCCGTCCCGCCAAATGAGAGCAGAGGTACCCGCCGCGCGGCCGCCTGTCACCATCTCGGACAGGGTGCGATCGATGCGCGCCTTGTCGATCCTTACGGCCGTTGACGCGGTCTGAGCGGTCGGGCCGGCTGCCACCATTGTGGGTGAGAGCGCCGCAGCAAGCGCGGCAAGCAAAATGGTCTTCAGCTGTCCCTCCAACTCCGAACGCAGATTGTCCGCGTAAAGGGCTTAAGCCGCGGGCGAAAGTGGAAGAACTTGCGCGATGTTAAACCTTGGCTCATTCACGCGGCCATGAACGCCGTCGATCTCGCCAGCCTGCTCTGCTCCAGGCTCTGTCACGACCTTATGTCTCCGGTTGGAGCGCTCAACAACGGCATCGAGTTGATGGCCGACGAGCAGGACCCGGAGATGCGCGACCGCTGCGTCGAATTGCTCGCGGACAGCGCGAAGGCGACTGCGAACAAGCTCAAGTTCTTCCGGCTGGCCTTCGGGGCCGGCGGCGGCTTCGCGGATGCGATCGACGCCAATGAGGCGAAAGTTGCGCTCGAGGGCATATTCGGGGCCGAGCGCAGGATCGAGCTTGGCTGGATGGTTGCTACGGAAAAGCTCTCGAAAGGCGCGATGAAGCTGCTGCTTAACCTGGCTTTGATCGCCGGCGATGCACTCGTCCGTGGAGGTCGCCTCGATGTTGGCGCGGAAACAACTCAGGAGGGAATTGAGATCGCAATCAGGGGCGAGGGACCACGCGTCATGCTCGACGCCGGGCTCCGCGAAATGCTGACGAACGGCGCGCCTGCCGACGGTCAAATCGAGCCGCGCGCTGCAGGGGCATGGCTGGCCCAGGCTCTTGCCAAGGAAGCGGGCGGTGCGATCCGCCTGTCCGAGCCTTCGCCCGAAGTCCTGATCATCGGAGCGATCGTTCCCCGTGGCTGAACGTCCATCAGGGATAACGGCGCATTAACACCTGCGCGCCATAAGCGGCCCGAGAGGGGCGGGACCGCGTACCGATGGACGATCTGATTTCCGAATTCATTGCCGAATGCCGTGAGATGCTCGAGGCGCTGGGCGGAGAGATCGTCGCCTGGGAGGCTTCGCCGGACGACCGCGCACGCCTCGATTCCATTTTCCGCTTCGTTCACACCGTCAAAGGCAATTGCGGCTTCTTCGATTTTCCGCGGCTTGAGGCGCTCAGCCACGCTGCGGAGGATGCGCTTGCCGAAGTTCGAGCCGGGCGCCGTCAGGCTGACGGGCCGTTGGTGAGCGCCGTTCTGGCCGTCATCGACCGTATCGCCGAGATGATCGCCGCGCTGGACGCCGGAGAGGATATTTCGACCGGTGACGACAGCATCCTGATCCATGCACTGGAGCAAGGCGCAGAAACACCGGCAGCTCCCGTCGCCACCACCGTGGCGGAAGCGCAGAGCAAGGCGGTTGCACCACGCACGATCCGGCTGTCCGTGGAGCTGCTCGACCGCCTGATGAGCGGCGTTTCTGACATGGTGCTTGCCCGCAACGAGCTTGCGCGCCGATTGCGTGAGGCTCCGGGCGACGTCGCGGTCGACGGCGCGTTCGAACGCCTCTCCTCGATCATCGCCGACATGCGCGACGCGATTACGCGGACCCGCATGCAGCGGATCGAGAACCTGTTCGTCGCCCTGCCGAGGATGGTCCGCGATCTGTCGGCCGAACTGGGCAAGCAGGTGCTGGTCGACATCGAAGGCGGGGACGTCGAGCTCGATCGCGAAATGATCGAGATGATCCGCGATCCGCTGACCCACATCATCCGCAACGCAGTCGACCACGGCATCGAGCTTCCGGCCGAGCGCCTGAAGGCCGGCAAGCGCGAAATCGGCATCCTGTCCGTTTCCGCACGTCAGTCGGGCAACCAGATCCTGATCGACATCCAGGATGACGGTCGAGGCATCAACGGCAAGAAGCTCGTCGAGAAAGCGATCGCGGCCGGTGTGATCGAGAAGTCGGAGGCGTCCAATCTCGAACCGCGCGAGCAGCTGGCTCTGATCTTCGAAGCCGGACTTTCGACTGCAAAGGCAGTAACGGCCATTTCCGGCCGCGGCGTCGGCATGGACGTCGTTCGTTCAAACATCGAGCGCATCGGCGGTATCGTCGAGGTCGACAGCACTCTTGGCGCCGGCACCCGCATGACGCTTCGCGTGCCGCTTACCTTGACAATTATCCCGGCACTCACCGTCTCCGTCGCCGGACAGAGCTTCGCGATCCCGCGCTCGGCGATCGACGAGATCGTCCGCGCCAACGGCGAATCCGTCACGCTCGAAAAGCTCGGCGGGGCAGGGGTTGCGACCATTCGCGGCCGCCGCGTTCCGGAGATCGCGCTCGCAGATGTCCTCGGCCTGAAAAGCGATATTCCCGAGCTGGAGCGCAGCCTCGTCGTGCTTCGTCCGGCGGGTGCGGATGTCTATGCCCTCGCGGTCGACCGAATCCACGATCACGAGGAACTCGTCGTGAAGCCGGCGGCCCCGGCGGTCATGGCGACCGGCCTTTATGCGGGAACGACGCTGGCCGATGACGGCAGCCCGATCCTGCTCTTCGATCCGGCCGGAATTGCCCAGGTCGGAGGGGTGAAGCTCGAATCGCACGACCGCGCCGCCCGGATCGTCGACGCTCCGATAGCGGCTGTCGAAGTCGATACGCCTGTTCTGCTTTTCCACGGGCTGGACGGCGGACGCCGCGCCATGCGCCTGGCGATCGTCGACCGCATCGAGGAGGTCCCGGCCACGGCAATCCGGCCGGGCGCAGGCCAGCTTCGTGTGCAGCTCGGCGAAGCCATTCTTCCGCTTGCGGGCGTCAATGGAGACCTGCCTTCCGAGAAGGTCAGGCTGTTCCGTCTCAACGATGGCACTTGCGAGATCGGCTATGCATTCCGGGAGGTCATCGATCTCTCCGCGATTGCCCATGACATCATTCCGGCAGAGCATCCTGGCGAAGTGTCCGCGGTGACCCTGGTGGCCGGCGAACCGGCTGAGCTGGTCGATCCGCATTGGCTGTTCTCCACCTTCCTGACTGCGGCCGAGCGGTTGCCCGAGCAGCCTGTCTGCAGGCTTCCGGCCGACGATCCGTGGATGCAGAACATGCTCCGACCGATCGTCGAAGCTGCCGGATACCGCGTCGTGTCCGAAGTCGACGAGTATGAAGTCGATCTCGCCATCCTGTCGGAGGCTTCGAGCGGCGATTTCACGGCTGCGCGCATCATCCGTCTCCGCGCGGAGCCTGATCCGGCCTCGGCAAAGGACGAAACCATCTACCGCTACGACCGGGCTGCTCTCCTGACGGCGCTCAAATCAGCTGGCGCGGGGAGGCGCTGATGGCCGAGCTTCTTCTGATCGTCACTATCGGCGGCGAGCGCGTCGCGCTTCCCGCCGCGGCCGTTGAGTCGGTTGTCGAGCTGGACACCCTGATCCCGGTTCCGCGTGCCGCGCCTCATGTCGCAGGCCTGTCCGCTTTGCGCAGTCGAGTGCTTACCGTCATCGATTGCATGCGCTCGCTCGAGCTTGGAGTGACCGACTGTTCCGACGGTATCCGCGAAGCGGCAGTCGTCGAGCTGGACGGTCACCATTACGCATTGATCGTCGACCTGGTCGAAGACGTCGTCGAAGTCCTTTCGGAGCCTGCAATCGTGCGCGCGGCCATGGGCGAGGGCTGGGAGCGCGTATCCAAAGGCATGGTCGAGACCGAGCAGGGACCGATCCTGCTTATCGACATTGCCGCTCTCGTCAGCGGCGTCGAAGTCAAGGCGGCTTAAGCTCTTCGTTACCGTTAGCGTTTAAGTGCCTATTTGAAACCGGGAGTGGGAAAGCGTTTCAACATGAAGACCTGTCTGATCGTCGACGACTCCAAGGTCATCCGAAAGGTTGCTCGGCATATCCTCGAGACGCTCGAGTTCGAAGTCGACGAAGCCGGTGACGGGCGTGAGGCCCTTTCGCGCTGCGAGGCGAAGATGCCGGACGTCGTCCTGCTCGACTGGAATATGCCGGTCATGAGCGGAATGGAGTTCCTCCGCATGCTTCGGCAGCGGGGCCACGGAGACCAGCCCAAGGTCGTGTTCTGCACCACCGAGAACGACATGGCGCATATCCGCGCCGCACTGGAAGCCGGTGCCGACGAATATGTGATGAAGCCGTTCGACCGAGAAACGCTGCACATCAAGCTTCAGCTCGTCGGCGTAGCTTAAGGTTCGGGCCGTGGAGCGGGCGCTCGCCAGTTCGCGGGATCGCCAGTCGATCCCGCCAGTAAAACATCGCCGCCGCATCCGACTGATGATCGTGGATGACAGCGCCGTCGCGCGCTCCGTCCTGTCGCGGATGATCGAGAGCGACAATTCCTTCGAAATCGCCGCCGTTGCGGGAACGGCAGAGGATGCGATCGACGCGCTTCAGGCGGTTCGCGTCGACACGATCCTGCTCGATCTCGAAATGCCGGGCGCGGGTGGGCTGCGATCCATTCCGCGCATTCTCGATAACGCCCGTGGCGCACATGTCATGATCGTCTCGTCGATGGCCGAGGAAGGCGCCGAGGAAACAGTCGCAGCGCTTGCGCTCGGTGCGGCAGATGCCTTGCCAAAGCCGGGCACCGGCCGCTTCAACGGCCGCTTCTCCGAGGTGCTGATCTCGCGCCTCAAAGCGCTTGGATATGCCGAGGACCAACGGCCGGCGGCAGTCGCTCCGGTAAGCGCCGTGATCAACGCACCGCTCCGCGCCATGTCGGCCGAGCGGATCGAGCTGCTTGCGGTCGGCGCGTCGACGGGCGGAATTCACGCGCTCAACAGCTTCTTTGAGACTTTGCCGAGACGCATCGGGATCCCGATCCTCGTCACCCAGCATTTGCCAGTGCCATTCATGCCCGTCTTCGCTCGCCAGCTCGGCATTGCCGCCAAGCGCGAGACACTGGTTGCGGAAGAGGGCATGGCGCTGCTTCCTGACCGCGTGATCATCGCCCCGGGCGACGCGCACCTGTCGGTCGTCGAGGGTCCCGATGGACCTGTCGTCCATCTCGACCGCAGCGCGTCCTATTCAGGCTGCATGCCGTCCGTCGACCCAATGTTCCAGTCGGTCAGTGCTCTATATGGCGCTTCGGCTGCAGGCGTCGTCCTGACCGGCATGGGCCGCGACGGTGCCCAGGGCGCAGCGCGAATGGTCGCGGCTGGCGGCTCCGTCCTTGCGCAGGACGAGGCGAGCTGCGCCGTCTGGGGCATGCCGCGCGCCATTCTCGAGGCGGGCCTGGCATGCGCGATCATGCCTCCCGACAAGCTTGCACGGCGTATCGCGTCGCGAGTGGGAGGCGGCGCTTGCAGATAAGCGATAGTTCCAGCCGAATCCTCGCCGGATTGCTCGAGGCGCGTACCGGCCAGCAACTGACGATGAGCCGTCGCTGGCGGATAGAGACCGCGCTTTCGGCATTGCTCCGCGAGCGCGGAATCGCGACGCTGGACGAGCTCATCACGATTTTGGTGATGAACAAGGAGCCGGGACTGTCAAACCAGGTGGTCGAGGCCCTGCTCAACAACGAGACCTACTTCTTCCGCGACCGGACACCGTTCGACACAATCTCGAAATATGCGCTGCCGGCGCTGGCAGCCAAGCGTGCCTCGAAGAAGAGACTCCGCATCTGGTCGGCAGGCTGCTCGACGGGACAGGAAGTCTATTCCCTGGCGATGCTGTTCGCCGACGAACCGGAAAAGTGGAAGGGCTGGACGATCGACGTCCTCGGCACTGATGTGTCGGGTTGCGTGATCGACCGGGCGAAGAGCGGAGTCTACTCGCAGTTCGAAGTCCAGCGGGGGCTGGCAATCACCCAGACCATCCGCTGGTTCGAGGAATGCGGAGACGGCTGGCGGATTGCAGAGCCGCTTCGCAAGCACGTCCGGTTCCAGGTCCACAACCTGCTTGAACAACCACCACAGCCGGGCGCGTTCGATATCGTGCTTTGCAGGAACGTCCTGCTCTATCTCTGCTCGGAGAAGAAGGCGCTGGCGTTCGACCGCCTGTCCTCAGCGATGGCGGATGACGGCTGGTTGATGCTTGGCGCCGGCGAAACAGTCATCGGCCAGACGAAGAAGCTGGCTGCGGATCCGAAAGCTCGCGGTCTCTATCGCCTGGAACATCGCGACAAGTCGGATCGCCGGACAATCCAGGAGCGTCGGGCCGCCGCGCGAGCTTGAGCTTGGGGGTTGACCGAATCTGCGGCTGATGCGCCATTGGGCGCATGGACCTGGACATGATCGAAAGGCCATCGCCGAACTTCGACGAGCGGGCGATGCCGGTATCCATGATTGTCCTCCACTATACCGGCATGCCGGACGCGGAAGGCGCACTGAACCGGCTGACTTCGCCGGACGCAAAGGTCTCCTGCCATTACCTGATCGACGAAGACGGCACGATCTATCGGTTGGTCGATGAGGAGATGCGCGCCTGGCACGCCGGCAAGTCGCGATGGCGTGGTATCTCCGATGTGAACAGTGCCAGCGTCGGCATCGAGCTGGTCAATCCGGGTCACGAGTTCGGCTATCGCAACTTTCCGGACGAGCAATTGGCCTCGCTCATTCCGCTCGTGGCCGACATCAAGGCGCGCCATGGAATCGGCCGCGGCAATGTCGTCGGTCATTCGGATGTCGCTCCAGCCCGCAAGGAAGACCCCGGAGAGCTTTTTCCGTGGGAGGCGCTGGCGCGATATCGCCTCGCCCTTCCGAGCCCGACGCGCGACCTGATCGATCCTTTTTGGACAGACGGCGCCTTCCTGCTGGCGCTCGAGCGGTTCGGCTACGACGTCACGGACGAGCAGAAGGCGGTGATCGCCTTCCAGCGACGGTTCAGACCGGACCTGATCGACGGCATCGTCGACGGCGAATGCCGGGCTAAATTGCTCTCGCTGTTGCTGCCAAGGCCGCAATGATCGCGAATGTCCGCTTTCGACCCATTCCGAACATTACGAATGTTTGTCCGATTCTGCGCGAAAGGTCTGGCAAAGCAGTTTCGGCCCAGCGGATCGTAAAATAGATCTACAGCCGTTTGGCACTGGAAATTCGATCAATCGACAACTTCAGTTGCTTCGACCGACGTTGGAGGGTGAGCACGGCCTTGCTTGAAGTCGCATCCAGCACGCGGCTCAGCTCCGACGCGCTGGAGACGGGGACGTCATTGACCGTCGTGACAATGTCGCCCGCCCGAAGGCCAGCTCGGAAAGCTGGAGAATCCTGCTGGACCAAAGCGACGCCTGCTCCAGAGCGAACATCTCCCAGACGAGATGAGAACGGCTCGGCAAAATTGATCGCTCGAAAGCCGAAACTCGTGGAGGACGAAAGCCTGTTTCGTATGAGCTCGTCGACGATAACGCTGACGATTGGCGCCGGGATAAGAGCGCCGACAGGGTTCGCGGTTTCAATCCCCATCATGCGTCCATCCGTGTCCAGCAGCGGGATTCCTGCGCCCGCGGTTGCGGGCGGGGGAATGACGCGCACGTAACCGACGGGAGCTCCGCCGTCTGCCAGGAAGTCGCTTCCAATCATTGATGGTTCCGCTCTGCAGCCGGAACCCGCGGGTGAGGACAATGCGAAGCCAAATTGGCCGACGTGCGGAAAGGCCTGATCATTAAGCAATAAGGGCGACGTCACGGCATCTTCGGCCTTCGCAATCGCCAAGCCCGAAACCGGGTCATTCCTCAGTTCGGATAATTCCAGCCTGCGGCCGTCGCCGAACAGGGCGTCGAGCCTGCCCTGCGGCAAGTCGGATACCGTAATTAGCCAGCCGTCGGCCGAAACTGCCGACGCAGCAGCTGCGGGTGCCGTGGACGCGGTTCCATCGACTTGCAGATCATGCGGTACAATGATCGCAACGGAGGGGCAAAGGCGGTCGATAAGCTCGCCAAGATCGGGAAGCCCGGGCTGCTGCCGCACGATCTGCACGATGGGGCGTCCCTGCCTCTGTTCCGAGCTTCGCGGAGAAGGCGATACAAAGCGGCTGACCGCCGCGCCACCGAGCGCGGCAATCAACAGCCCGGCGCCGAGGATGAGTCCTCGCGACGTGCGCGACATCGATCCGTCGGGCTCGTCACTCACCGAACATCTCGCGCTGCGCCTTTTCAACTTCGTCGGCATAGCGCCGATGCACATATCGCTCCGACAAGGTTCCGAGCACAGCCTGCTGGTCGTCGACAACCGCCAGGTAGTCGGCCTCGTTGAGATCGAACGCCTTTATCGCGGACCTGACGTCCTGCGAGGGCAACAATGCCACTCCATGCAGCGTCGCCAAGTTGCCGACTTCTGAATCGGGCTCGAACGTAGTTCCAAAAACCTTGGCGGTGTCGACGATGCCGAAATAACGGTCCGATGAATCGACGAGGACGACGCGGGTTGCTGAACCCAGAGGGAAGCGGCGGCGGAATTCGGCAATCGATGTCGTAGCGGGCGTGGTTTCGCCACCGCGCTGCATCATCTTCCCAACGGTCAGATTGCGAATCCACCCGATGTCGCGAGCGCTGCGAATGTTTTCACCGCGTGTGTGCAGGCGCCAAGTCGAGAAGGAAAAGCCGAACGTCTCCCGGACGAGGGTACCGGCGCACAGCGCCGCGGTGATCGCGACGCTGGTCAGGGCGAAGTCGTGCGTAACCTCGAGCACGAGCAACGACATGGTCATGGGACCGCCGACAACCGCCACTGCCATTGCGGCCATGCCGATGAGCGCCGCGTCGGATGGATCGATGGAGGGAAGAAACGGGACTTGTGCCACGAGCCCAGCGAAGAGCTGCCCGACAAGCGATCCAATGAAGAGAGAAGCGAAGAACAGGCCGCCGCGGAAGCCGAAGCCGAGCGAAATCGTGGATGCAGCGATTTTCACCAGAAGCACGAGAAGGATGAATCGAAGCGCGACTTCCGCACCAAGGTCGAGATGCAGGGCGCCGTGCCCCGCGGACAGCACTTGTGGCGTCACCATAGCCAGCGGAATCAACAGCAGTCCGCCGATCATGGGGCGGTATATCTCGGGAATAGGGGAACGGCGGACTCGCGCCTCGACAAAGGTTACGGCGCGCATCACTGCGATGCCGATAAACGCGCAGATTATCCCCAGCGCACCATAAAGGAGGTAATCCACTGCCGTAATTGCCTGCGCCCCCGGCAAGGCGATCACATAAGCTTCAAGACCCACAAGGCGGACGAGCAGCGCAGCCGAAAGGCAGGCGGCAGCAACCGGCGCAATGGCAGCGGGAGTATATGCGCCGATCACGATCTCGAAGGCATAGAAAGCCCCGGTCAGGGGGGCGCTGAACGCCGCGCCGATTGCAGCGCCTGCCCCTGCACCAACCAAGATTCGCAGGTCCGCGCGCCTAAGGCGAAGCCACTGGCCGAGGAGCGATGCAAACCCGCCGCCCGCCTGCGCATAAGCCGCTTCAAGGCCGACCGAAGCTCCTGCTCCATTGGAGGCGATCGTCTGGGCGCAGACGATAAATGTATCGCGGATCGGTATCGAACCACCGTGCAAGGCATTTGCTTCCACGACGTCGACCGGGGTGCGCCAGCGGCGGAGTGCTGCCCTCGATCCGAGGCCCAGCGCCAGACCAATCACGGGCAAAGCGAACAGCCGCACCGTGTCGATCGAAGGTGCCGCGCTCAAGCTGGTACCGCTCAAACCATAGATTATGTTCTGCATCCCATGCGCGATCTCTCGCTGGCTGATCATCAGCAGCCCAGCCAGAAGTCCGACCCCGACCGCGAGCAGGATGAGCGCAGCTTCGCTTGACCGGAACACGCGCCGGAAGGAGGCGACGCCGCGATCGTAAACCGGTGCAGCCCCCGGGAGGGAGTGAAGTAGGCTCACTATCGCTTTCGAAAAGTCGTCAAGAAGAGCAGGAGCATCACGCCGACGCCGCACACGATCAGGACAAGACCTATTGAACTGACCGTTAAGATGAAAGCTCCGAGGAACATCATCAGAATCGCCCCACCCGCGACCAGGTCGTTTCTCGTTTGAGTGCTCACCAGACCTCCAGTCCTGTGCAGGCCATAGGGGTCGAGGGACGATGCGCCAATCACACTCTTTGGAAGGGCTATTGAACGAGCCCACTCGAAAGCGGCTGACGAAACGACTATATCCCGCCCGCCAGAGGGCCGGGCGGCCGCGGGCTTCGCAAGAAGCACGAGGAAAGTCCGGGCTCCACGGAACAACGGTGCCGGGTAACGCCCGGCGGGTCTCGCCTCGGCGCGGCTCAGGGAAAGTGCCACAGAAAGCATACCGCTCGTCCTTGGGCGGGTAAGGTCGAAAGGGTGCGGCAAGAGCGCACCGCGGCGGCGGCAACGTCACCGGCACGGAAAACCCCACCGGGTGCAAGACCGAATAGGGGCGGCATATGAGCTTGTTCCGGCTCGTCGCCCGGGTTGGTTGCTTGAGGGACGGAGTAATCCGCCTCCTAGAGGAATGGCCGCACAGGCGCAGCGATGCGCTGGACAGAACCCGGCTTACAGGCCCTCTGGCGAATATCTGACTGACTGGCGAACGTCTCCGCTCGCCATTAGGTGGAGTGGAGATGGTAGGCACGAAGAGATCGAACGACTGGGGTTTCCCGCGCTGGCGCGCTTACGGCGCGGCAGGTCGAGGCGCGTCGAAAGTTCGGCTATGCGACCGGGAAGGCTGCAACGAAGTCGGGGACCGTCCCGCTCCGAAGGCGCCCAACAGTAAGGACCGCTGGTACTTCTGTCAGCCGCACGCCGCCGAATATAACAAGAACTGGAACTATTTCGCGGGTCTGAGCCCCGAAGAGGCGGCAAAGCGCGCTGCCGAAGAAGAGCAGGGCGCCTCGGCCTTCCGCCAGTCAGCGCAGTGGCAGTGGGCTGGTCCCGGCGACGGCAGTCGTAGCCGTGACGAGATGCGTGCGCTCGACGTTCTGGAACTCGACCCGGACGTCGATTTCAAGGACGTGAAGGTGGCCTACCGACGGCTGGCGAAGGAGCATCACCCGGATACGAACGCCGGCAATAAGGAAGCTGCCGACAAGTTTCAGAAGGTTCAGGCTGCCTATGAAGTCCTTCGCAAGGCCGAAGAACGCAAGAACGGAAAAGTCGCTTAGCTGCTGAGCATGAAGGTCGCCGCGCTGTGCGCGATCGGCCGTTCCGGATCTCCCCCGTGGGCAACGCCGCGAATGAAAGCGATCTGACGCGTCAGCTTTACGCATTCGCAGCGCGCGATGACGGTTTCGCCCTTCAGTGCTGGGCGCATGTAGTCGAGCCTGAGATCCAATGTGACGATCGGGACGAAGTGCCCGAGAGTCATCCAGACCGAGCCGCCGCTGGCCGTATCGATGAGACTGACGATGGCGCCTGACGCGAGCACCCCTGTCTCGGGCACGCCCACCAGCTCTTCGCGCCACGGGAGGCAAAGCTCCATCCAGTTGTCTCTAGAGGCGCGATATTCGAGACCTAGGGCCATTCCGTGCCCGACCCGGCGAGCCAGTTCGAAAAAACGCTCAGGGTCGAAGCTCGCGGGCTTCGCAGGATCATTCATGCGGCGAGCCGCTGGGCGGTTTCCCGGATCAGCGCGATCATATTCGGCACGCCTTGGGTCCGGTTCGCGCTCAGATGCTTGCGTAGCTCGAACGGCGCCAAGGCTTCGGTGACGTCAATCGCGGCCACTTCCTCGGCCGGCTTGTCCTGCACCGCGGACAGGATCAGCGCGACGATGCCCTTGGTGATCGCGGCATTGCTGTCGGCCAGGAAGTGCAGCCGCCCATCCTCGGTCGTGGTTGGATAGACCCACACGGAAGCGGAGCATCCGCGGACCTTGGTCGCGTCGGTCTTCAACGCCTCAGGCATCGGGTCGAGCTCGCGACCGAGATCGATGAGCAACCGGTAGCGATCCTCGCCTTCGAGCAGTTCATACTCGTCAAGTATGTCTTGGAGAGGGGGCAGGCCGGTCACCACGCCTGCCTAGCAGCCGGTCCACCCGCCTTCTAGCGGTCGCGAAGCTCTTCGATCTGCTTCGAGAGAGTGTTTTCCTTCTCGATGGTGATCCGCTCGAGCACCTGGATGCGCTCCTTCAGGTCCTTCACTTCCTCGCGAAGCCGCAGATTCTCCGCGTGCTCGCGTGGATCGATCTGGGCCTCGCCACGCCGGGCATGGCCGTATTTCGCTCTCAGAACCGACGCGATCATCACTGCGACCACGATGACCGCGACCATTTCGAAGGGGTTCATTGAGCCTTGTCTCCATGTTCAAGCCGAGGCTTCTCGCGAAGAGCTTCGATCTGCGCTGCGGTTTGCAGGCCGCCATCGGTGACGATCTGCTCCAGCACGCGGAGTCGCGCCTCCAGCTCGGCGTTGTTCGCGGCATATTGGGCCGCCTTCTCGGCTGCAAGGCTGGTCTGGGCATCGAGCTGCTTCTCTCGGAAGGTAAAGAAGCGCCGCGCCATGTAGGACAGGAAGACCGTCGGGATCAGGACGACGATCAGCAGGCCAAGGACTTCGCCCGGTCCCATCAGGCATTCCCTCCCTTATCGATCGCCAGCGCATCGATTTCGCGGGCGAGGCGATGCGGCTGGTCGGTCACGATGCGCTCGACCGTTTCCAGCCGGTCCTTGATCGAGCCGAGCTCGGCCCGAAGCTGGGCGTTCTCGCTCGTGAGCAACTTAATGCGCTCGGCATGCTCGCGGCTGTTCGACGGATGCAGCGGCGTCCCCCATGAGGTTTCCAGCGGATAGCCGTTCTTGATCCTTAGCCAGGTGGTGAACACCCAGCCGCCGACGCTGACCGCCACGATCACCGCAATCATTGGGAACAGGTTTGCAAGCAGGCTCAGAACTTCGGAATCCATGGCTCAATATCCTCAGCGTAATTCTTCGATTTCACGGGAGACGCGCTCGGCGGGGTCGGTCGCGATCCGCTCGAGTACGGTCAGGCGCTCGGTCAGTTCGGCAACGCGTCGTTTCAGCTCATCATTCTCTGCCCGGATCGCATCCATCTCCCGGTCGGACAGTCGCTCGGCCTGGTCCGGCGCCCTGAAGCGGGCCTGTACCTTCAGCAGGGTCAGGACCACGCCGGCAACGATGAAGGCCAACGCGAGCGAAAAGATGAGCATCCAGAACATGGTCAGGATTCGATGCGGGTCGGTTGTCGTTCGAGAAGCGCGTCGATCTGCTCCGCTGTCTGGATTCCGCGATCGGTCACGATCCGTTCGAGCACCGCAAGCCTCGCCTCGAGCTTCCTCTTCTCCGCGGATTCGCGGGCGGCTTCTTCCAGCGCTTTCCGCCCGACCATGCGAAGCTCCATAACCTTATAGCAGATCCACATGATGGCGACGCCAGCCGCTATGCCGGCAATCGGGATCAGGGGCGCAAAGTTCATGGACTCACCCTCCGCTTGGAATTGCTATCGAAGCTGCTCGATCTCGCGGGCGAGGGAGCGGTTCTCGGTCGTCACATAGCTCTCGACGTCGCCGAGCCGGCGGTCGATGTCTTTCAGCCGCAACCGAATGTCCCGTGCGGTCCGGGTTGGGGACCGACGGACCGACTGCCAGAACTCGCGCGTCTCCGTGTCCGTCCCTTCAAGCTCGCGCGGCCGGTCGGGCGCGACCCATCCCGCGATGAAATAGACCGGGAGGATGGAGCCGCTGCTCAGGAACACCGCCGCGATCATCGTGATCCGGACGAGGGTCACGTCGAAACCGGTGTAGTCCGCGAGTCCGGCGCAAATCCCCATGATCTTGCCGTTGCGCTTGTCCCGGTAGAAGCGGGTGCGGCTGGGGGGCTGATAGGCCATGGTCATTCTCCGGTCCGGACGCGCGAGCGACCGCGGCTGCGAACTTCGCTCAGCTCTTCGGCGATGCGGTCCGTTGCATCGGGCAGGCACTGCTGCCGCCAGTTCGGATTCTCGGCGGTCATGATGCGCTCGATCGAGCAGAGACGGTCGTCGAGCCTGCGGGCGAGATCATACAGCTCGTCGAGCAATTTCTCGTCGGCGCCGGTGATGGTCGCCGTCTGCTTCCACTTCGTGACGTAGTGAAACACCAGCCACGGCAGTCCCAGGAAAAGGATTCCGACGACCAGTACAGGAATAAGCACGTCCTCCATATTCTAATCCCCTTTGCGCTTCAGCGCGGCCTTCATGGCTTCCAGCTCGGCGTCGACCTTTTCGGACGCCTGTAGTTCGGCAATCTCTTCTTCGAGGCTCTTCGGCCCGGTCATTCCGAGCGCGTCCGCACGACCTTCGGCAAAGTCGGCGCGGCGCTCCAGAATATCGAACTTGGAGAAGGCGTCTTCGGTACGCCCTCCGTGAAGGATCTCGCGGGCCTTGGCGCGACTGACCGCGCTTTCCAGCCGTGCCGCAATGGCATTCTGGCGGGCGCGAGCCTCGCGCAGCTTGCCCTGCAGCTTCGAGATATCGGTTTCGTAGGTCTTCAGCGTTTCGTCGATCTGGTCGATCTCGGCGCGAAGGCCTTCGGCCATGTCGGTGGCCTTCTGGCGCTCGATCAGCGCCGCCTTGGCCAGGTCCTCGCGGTCCTTGCTCAGCGCGAGCTCGGCCTTCTCGGTCCAGCTCGATTGGAGATCTTCGAGGCGCTTCAGCGCCCGGCGCATTTCTTTCCCGTCGGCAATCGAGCGCGCGGCGCTAGCCCGCACCTCCACCAACGTTTCTTCCATCTCGAGAATGATCATGCGGATCATCTTCGCCGGGTCTTCGGACCGGTCGAGGAGCTCCGTCATGTTCGCCGCGAAGATGTCCCTCGTTCGAGAGAAGATACCCATATCGTACTCCGCAATCGTAATCAGGCCTGTATGCTTAAATGCTATACAAGGTTCGTGCCACTTTGGCGGAATTCTCGAAAGTCAGCCAAATCCGCTGAAATCTGCCAAAAATTCTATCGAAATATCTTGCCAACAGATGGGGTGTGACACCAACTGTCAGCGGAATGGAGCGGACAAATCAATTCGTCGGGCAGAGCCTTGCCTTTCTCGACGCGGTCGAGCGGGCGAGCCGTGCGGCGCCGCTCAATCGCCCTGTCCTTGTGATCGGCGAGCGTGGCACCGGCAAGGAATTGATCGCCGAACGCCTGCACCATTTGTCCGGCCGCTGGGCAGCGCCTCTGATTGTGATGAACTGCGCCGCGCTTCCCGAGACCCTGATAGAGGCGGAGTTGTTCGGCCACGAAGCGGGAAGCTTCACCGGTGCGTCGAAGACCCGGCATGGCCGCTTCGAGGAAGCGGACGGCGGCACCTTGTTCCTCGATGAGCTTGGCACGCTTTCGATGCCCGCGCAGGATCGTCTTCTCCGCGCGGTGGAATACGGCGAAATTACCCGGATCGGTGCATCGAAGCCGATCGACGTCGACGTCCGCATCGTCGCGGCGACCAACGCTAGTCTTCCGGCCGAGGTCGAAAAGGGCAGGTTCCGTGCCGACCTGCTCGACCGGCTGTCGTTCGAAGTCGTAACCTTGCCACCGCTTCGTGCTCGCGCCGGCGACATACCATTGCTGGCCGACCATTTCGGTCGCCGCATGGCGGTCGAGCTGGAATGGCCCAACTGGCCCGGCTTCTCGCAGAAGGCGATGGCAGAGCTGGAAGGCTACAAGTGGCCGGGAAACATTCGCGAACTCAAGAATGTAGTCGAACGTGCTGTCTATCGATGGGAAGATCCGGAACGGCCGGTCGAGGCCATTCAGTTCGACCCATTCCATTCGCCCTGGGCACCGCAGGCAACGGCATCGCAGGCACGCCCGCAGGCCGAGCCGGAAACCGAGATCGAAGCATCGGAGGCCGCGTCCCCGGTCGCTCCTTCGGCATCGACCAGCGACTTCCGTGCGGCAGTTTCCGACTATGAACGGACGCTTCTCCAGAACGCGCTCGCGGCGAACCGATTCAACCAGCGCGCGACCGCGACCGCGCTCAATCTCAGCTACGACCAGCTGCGCCACGCTCTGAAGCGCCACAAGCTGCTGGAGACCGACGCCGCCTGACGTTCGTCCGTTCGTCGATTCAGCGCTGAAAACCGCCGCAGATTGGCGTATCCTGCAAAAGCAAGTGAGGAGGCTTTTATGAAAGCACTGGTCCTTGCTGTCAGCACCGCGGCTCTGACCGCGGCACTCCCAGCATATGCAGGCGTAATGGTCATCGGAGGCAGCTACGCTCAGGGCTGCTTCAAGGCTGCCGAGCAGCACAACACGACCCTGGAGTCGCTCAACACCTGCGACAGCGCATTCTCGGAAGAAGCGCTTTCACCGCAGGACGAGCTGGCGACCCATGTGAACCGCGGCATCCTGCTGATGCTGCGCGACGACTATAACCGGGCCTATGCCGACTTCAGCACCGCCATGGCGATGGATCCGAACCGGTCGGAGCCTTATCTGAACATGGCGATCCTGCAGCTCAGGAACGACAAGAGCGCGGAGGCGGTGCCGCTTTTCTCCAAAGCCATCGAGCTCCGTACGGACCTACCGGAAGTGGCCTATTACGGCCGAGCTCTTGCCAATGAGGACGTGGGCAACTTGAAGGCCGCCTACACGGACCTTCAACAGGCGACTTCGCTCAAGCCGAAGTGGGATGCCCCGCGGCGTGACCTGGCCCGGTACAAGGTGAGCCGCCGCTAAGCGGCTCGCCCATTCCTAGTGCTGGTTGGTCATCGCCAGCAGCATCGGGATCGACAGCAATGTGTTGATCCTGGAGAAGATCATCGCCGTGCGTGCTGACTTGGCCTTGCTTGCATCGTCAGCCTCCACGATGCCCAGCGCGCGCTTCTGGTTCGGCCAGATGACGAACCAGACGTTGAAGGCCATGATCAGCGCAAGCCACATGCCGATGCCGATCAGCCGGTTCGACGGATCGTTGAGCAGCAGCGCCTTCTCCTCGCCGTACAGGTAAGCGACGATCAAGCCGGTCAGGACGGTGAAGGCAGCGCCCCAGCGGAAGTAGAAGAGAGCTTTCGGCGCGATGTATTTCGATACGCCCGGCTTCAGCTCGGCTGGGACCGACGGCATGGTCGGGATCTGCACGAAGTTGAAGTAGTAGAGCAGGCCGATCCAGGTGATGCCGAAGAATACGTGCAGCCACTGGAATATGCCCAGCCAGAGATTGCCTGCGCCGACCGAGTTTCCGTAACCGCTGTCCGGGAAAACCGCGATCAGGATTGCCAGCACGAGTCCCGCGATCAGGACGCCATTCAGGTTTTCAAAGAACTTTCCCATGTCTCTCCCCCTGTCCACCGCTTGAGCGGCGCTGGGGAACTACTTACGGCCCCGAAACATCAAATCGCAACATCTGCGATGAACAGCGGAGCGACTGGGCGCGCTCAACGTTGTTCCGGCGACACCCGAAGGAGAATGACCGCCATGGCTTTTCAGCTGCCCGATCTGCCCTTTCCGAAGGACGCGCTTGCGCCTCACATGTCCGCCGAGACGCTCGAGTTTCACCACGGCAAGCATCACGCGACCTACGTCAAGAAGACCAACGAGATGATCGAAGGGAAGGGCGACCTTTCCGGCGCCTCGCTGGTCGACGTCGTGCGCAAGGCGGGCACCAGCGGCGACAAGAAACTCTTCAACAACAGCGCCCAGCTCTGGAACCATAGCTTCTTCTGGCAATGCCTTAGCCCCGAGAAGCAGCAGCCGAGCGGCAAGCTCGCCCAGCTGATCGACGAGGGGTTCGGCGGCATCGACCCCATGCTCCAGAAGCTCGGCGATGAGGCCGTGAGTCATTTCTCGAACGGATGGGCGTGGCTGGTGCTCGATCGCGATCAACTTAAGATCACGTCGCTGCACGATGCGGACACGCCGTTGGTGCACGACGGGATGGTGCCGCTCTTCACGCTCGATGTGTGGGAGCACGCCTATTACATCGACTATCGCAATGAGCGGCCGAAGTTCGTGACCTCCGCCCTTTCGAACATCGTGAACTGGGATTTCGTCGCCCAGAACCTCGATGGGAAGGGCGCCGACCGCGCCAACCAGGAAGCATCTACCGCGAAGCAGCCTGAACTGACGACCTGACCTTCAAGGGCTTCTTGCGGAGCCTTTTTCGCCCCTCCATACCGGTTCCGGTATGGGGGGATGCGAAGCATGAGGCGACGTACGCTGGTGATAGGCGCGTCTGTCGCCGCCGTAACCGCAGCCGGTGCGACGGCTGCTTTAGAGCCGCTAGCCGCGGAGCCTGAAGGCGAAAAGGATTGCGGGAGCGTCCTTCCGCCTGTGCAGGCGTCACACGCGGTTTCTGCCGATCAGCGCGTTCAGGAGCCTCGCTGGGAACAGAAGGGCGGGACCGTCAACGACGCAAGCTGCCTGAGCAGGACGGCGGTCGCCGGGATCGTTTCTCCACGGAGCGAGAAGGAGGTTCAGCAGGCGCTGGCCTACGCGAAGACGACAGGCCTTTCGATTTCGCCTGCGGGCGTCCGGCACAGCATGGGTGGGCACGCCTTTCGCCGAGGCGGCGTGATGCTCGACATGCGGCACATGAACAGCATCAGGCTCGACCCGGAGAAATCGACGGTCGTCGTCGGTGCGGGCGCGACCTGGCACGACATCCAGAACGCTATCCATCCGCGGTTCGCGGTCAAGGCGATGCAATCGACGGACATCTTCACGGTTGGCGGCTCGATCTCGGTCAATGCCCATGGGATGGATCATCAGGCCGGCGCCATCCGGAATTCCATCCGATCGTTGAGGGTACTGCTGGCCGACGGTCGGATCGAAACCGTCTCGCGGGAGCAGAATCCGGAGCTCTTCGATCTTGTCGTCGGCGGATACGGCCTGTTCGGAATCATCCTGACGGCGGAGCTGGATGTCGTTCCGAACTCCATCTACCGGTCTGACCGCGAGCTCGTCGCCACGAGGGATCTGCCGGCAAAGCTGGCGAAGATCATCGCCGATCCGTCAATCGGCCTGATGTACACGCATATCTCGACGGCGCCTGGGTCGCTCCTCGATGAGGCGCTGATCTACACCTATCGCAAGACCGATGAAGGGGGTGCCGAGCGCGCGCCGCTGAAGGACGTCGGCTCAGTCAAAGTGCGCCGTTTGACGGTCAATCTTGCGAAGCGCTCGACGGTGTTTCGAAGCTTCAAATGGTGGGCGGAGAAGAATCTCGAACACCGGGTCGAGGCCTGCACCGTCACCCGCGCCCAGGCGATGAAGGATGGCGAGGCCTGCCTCGTGTCCCGCAACGACCCGATGCACGACAGCGTCCCCTATCTCCGCAACGCGATGAAGAATGACACCGACATTCTTCAGGAATATTTTATTCCGCGCGAGCAATTGCTGCCGTTCGTCGATGGTCTGAGGGACATCATCCGGACACATGACGCGAACCTTCTCAACGCGTCGGTCAGGGTCGTCGGAAAGGAAGCGAACAGGCTCAGCTATGCGCCGGAGCCAGCCTTTTCGGTCGTGCTCTATTTCAACCAGCGGACCGACGCGGACGGCAACGCCAAGATGGCCCAGCTGACGAGCGATCTGATCGACCTCGCCCACGCAAAAGGCGGCCGCTTTTTCCTGCCCTACCAGCTTCATTACGGCCCGCAGCAGCTTGCGGATTCCTATCCGGAAATCCGCGATTTCTTCGCCGCCAAGCGCAAGTGGGACCCGGAAAGCCGCTTCAGCAACACCTGGTACGAACGCTACGCGCCAGCGGTCGGCTAATAGTCGTAGACGTGTTCGATCTCGCCGCCGGATGACCGGATCGTGCGAATTAGCGGAAGCAGGGCCGGGACCTTCGTCGAAAGCCCCACGCGCTTCCAGCCGGGCCTGTCGGCCAACGGCATCGCCATGATCTGACTGGCTCCACTTAAGGGTTGAGCGTTCGTGGGTACGAGAGCCGTCAGGAAGACGTCGTCGTTGCCGCTGATCTCATCGAGGCGCACCGGGGTTTGCGACAGCTTGAGAAGCAGATCGGAAAATTGCGCGTAACGGGGCGCCTCGACCACGACCTGATCTGGCCCGGATTTAGCGACTGAGCGAAACCGCGGGTCGATCCTCTCGAGCTGGCCGGGCTTTGCCTCGGCGACGAACCTCAACGTTCGCTCGTCAGGGCCGAGGCTGGCGCCCGACGCCCATCCGATCAGCGACGCATATCCGGCCTTCACGCCATATTCGCTGCTGAGCGCGAAACGCCGTTCCCAGTGACGAACCTTGTGCTTCGGCTCCGTGGTGCTCCACAGACCCGAGAAGGCGCGCCCGAACGGGAATTCGTACCAGGGCGTTTCATGCATGAACGCGCCGTAGCGCTGCTGAACCCTGGTCGCGTAGCGGTCGTCGGCGCTGTCCCAACCGCCGATCCACTCGGAAACCCGCCCGATCGTGTTCTCGTAAAAGCCTTTGACCAGAAGCTCGGCCGAGAAGCTGAGGCCGATCGTGTAGAGCATGACCCGGGTGCCGCCGTCTGCTCCTCCGCTTGCCGCTGAAGCGCGATTGACCGCGCAATAGCTCGACCAGAAGCCGCGGATGTCACGCAGGTAGGAATAGCCGCTCGGCGGATTGCGCTCGAGGAAGCGGCCGAAGCTCTCCGCCGAATAGACGATGTGCCATTCGGGATAGGTCAGCCAGGTTCGCGCCTCGTCGCGCTGCCATGCCTTGTCCCTGACGAGCGGTTTGTATCCGCCGGCTTTGGTCTCGCCCGAGCAGCCGATTTCGATGTAGAGGATGGGCACGGCTGCGAGCGTGGCTAGCCCGCCGGCGATTCCCAGCAGGACTTTCCAGCGCCGCTTCACGCGATCGCAGTCTCGCCGGCGCTGCGGCGACGCGCGATCAGGTAGCCGACGATGATCGCAAAGCCGCCGATGGCGATATGAGGCAAGTTGGCGGCGATGCGGGTTTCCAGCGGAATGTTCGCGGGCCCGTGAAGGATGATGCCGAGATCGAGATAGCCCATGCCAGTCAGCAGTCCGCAGACCCCGTCTAGGAAATAGAGCGGGCCGAATATGCGGAAATAGGTGCGCGTCGCGCCAAAGGACTTCCAGGCTGCGATCGCTGCCCAAATTCCGGAGCCGAGGTGGAGCGCATCATCCCACCACTGGAGCTTGAACAGGCCGAACAGATAGCCATTCATGTCCATCAGCGGCGGCATGTAGCCCAAGGCGGTGACGCCCACGAACAGCAGGGCGTATGCCCAGCCCATAAGCCTCACGAATTGCTGCATGATTACCCCCCCGGTAGTGCCCGGAAGGCAGTGTGCCTTCGACTATTGCTTAAGTCGATAGCCGGTTCGGAATATCCACCAAATCACGCTCGCGCAGACGAGGAAGAACGCGAACGTCGCTGCCAGTGCCGCCCCGAACGACACGTCAGCGGTCCCGAAGAATGTCCACCTGAAACCGTTGATCAGGTAGACGACTGGATTGAACAGGGTGACGCTCCGCCACGGCTGGCCCAGCATGTCGATCGAATAGAAAGCACCGCCCAGAAAGGTGAGGGGCGTCACCACAAGCAAGGGGATGATCTGCAGCTGCTCGAAGCCCTTGGCCCAGACGCCGACGATAAAGCCGAACAGGCAGAAGGTCCCCGCCACCAGCAGCAGGTAGAGAAGCATCAGGATGGGGTGTTTGACCTGCACGTCGACGAACAGATGGGCGGTCACGAAGATGACTAAAGCGACAATGATCGCCTTGCTCGCGGCCGCACCGACATAGCCCAGCACTGTCTCGAGTGCGCTCAGCGGCGCCGAAAGGATCTCGTAGATGGTGCCGGTGAAGCGCGGCATGTGGATGCCGAAGCTCGAATTGAAAATGCTTTCATTGAACAATGACAGCATCATCAGTCCCGGGACGATGAAGCTGCCGTAGTCGATCCCGTTGATCTCGCGCATCCGGGAACCGATTGCCGACCCGAACACGACGAAATAGAGCGAAGTCGTAATGACCGGCACCGCCAGCCCGGTCCACAGCGTCCGGCGGAAACGGTGCATCTCGAACTTGTAGATGGCCCAGATGCCATGGAGATTCATGCCGCGGCCCTCTTATGGTTGATGAGGCCCACGAAGATGTCCTCCAGGCTAGACTGGTGCGTATCGAGGTCCTTGAAGCCGATGCCGGCGTCTCGCATCGCGGTCAGAAGCGAGGGAATGCCGGTGCGCTCAGCCTTGGCGTCGAATTCGTAGGTCAACATCCCGCCGTCGTCGCTCAGCTTGAGGTTCCACTCGCCAAGTGCAGGAGGCACCGCGTCCAGTTGCTCGGTAAGTTGCAGGTGCAGCACCTTGCGGCCGAGCTTCTTCATCAGCTCGTTCTTCTCTTCGACGAGGATGAGCTCGCCCTTGTTGATGACGCCCACCCGGTCCGCCATTTCCTCGGCTTCCTCGATGTAGTGCGTCGTCAGGATGATGGTCGTGCCGTCCTCCCGAAGGCGGCGGACCATGTTCCACATGTCGCGGCGAAGCTCGACGTCCACGCCGGCGGTGGGCTCGTCGAGGAACAGGATGTCCGGATCGTGGGCGAGGGCCTTGGCGATCATCACGCGGCGCTTCATTCCGCCCGACAATTCCTTGAGGATCGTCTTCCTCTTGTCCCACAACGACAGCTCACGGAGGATCTCCTCGATCCGCTTCGGGTCGGGACGGCGGCCGAACAGCTCGCGGCTGAAGCTGACGGTGCTCATCAGCGGCTCGAATACGTCCATCGCCAGTTCCTGAGGGACGAGACCGATCCGCTTGCGCGCTTCGCGATAATTGCGCTGCCAGTCCTTGCCGTCGATCAGCACTTCGCCCGCGGTCGGCTTCACGATCCCGCAGATGATGCTGATTATGGTCGTCTTGCCGGCGCCGTTCGGCCCCAGAAGAGCGAAGATCTCGCCGCGCCTGATATCAAGATCGATCGGCTTCAGCGCTTCGGTGCCGCTGCCATAGACCTTGGTCAGGCCGCGAATGGATAGGATCGGATCGGTCATTCTACCGGCGTGTCCGTGATCACTTCGCCCTTACTCTCCGGGTCCAGCCCGTGCCGAAGAAGCATCGGCATGTTGGCGATGGCGAAGACCAGCGAGACGATCGTGACGCCCCATACCTTCACCGTCAGCCAGGTGTCGAAGTCGAGGGTCGCGCGCATGATCTCGTTCGCGATTGCCAACGCTACGAAGAAGAGAGCCCAGTTGCGGCTGAGCTTCATCCAGCCCTGCTGGGTGAGGCCGGGAAAGACGGGCCCGAACAGCCATTTGAGAAGCGGCTTCCCGCGAAGAAGACCACCACCGAGCAACGCCGCAAAACCGATGTAGATAACGGTCGGCTTCATCTGGATGAACTTCGGATCGCGCAGGTAAAGCGTGATGGCCCCGAAGCCGAGGATCAGGATGGTCGAGATCCAGACCATCGGCGACACGCGCTTCACCACCGCGAGGCCGACAGCGATCGAGATGATCACAGCGACCATGAAAGCTAATGTCGCGACGAGCGAACCCTGCAGCCCCGAGCCGGCCAACTTGTAGGCGATGAAAAAGACGAGAAGCGGCCCGTAATCGAGCAGCATCGTCCACGACGATCCCTTGTGTGCGGGCTCGCTCATTCCGGGGGAAGTCCTGCAATTGCGCGAGCGACTGCCCGTGCGTCGAACGGTCGCAGGTCGTCGGCCTTCTCGCCGACTCCGATAGCGTGGATCGGAAGCCCGAACTTCTCGGCCGCAGCGACGAGCACGCCGCCGCGTGCTGTACCGTCCAGCTTCGTCATGATGAGACCGGTCACTCCGGCGCTCTCGCGGAACACCTCCACCTGCGCAAGCGCGTTTTGACCGGTCGTCGCGTCAAGCACGAGCAGTATGTCATGGGGCGCTTCGGGATTGAGGCGGCCGAGCACGCGGCGGATCTTGGACAGTTCCTCCATCAGGTGCGATTTGTTCTGGAGTCGGCCGGCGGTGTCGACGACCAGCACGTCGATGCCGGTGGCAGTAGCCTGCTTGACGCCATCGAAGACGATGCCGGCAGCGTCGCCGCCCTCCTTGCCGGAGATGACGGGCGCGCCAATGCGATCGCCCCAGATTTGCAGCTGCTCGATGGCCGCAGCGCGGAAGGTATCCCCGGCCGCGAGCAAGACGCCGTAATCCTGCTCCTTCAGCCAATGTGCCAGCTTGCCGATGGTAGTCGTTTTGCCGGAGCCATTGACCCCGATCACCAGAATGACGTGCGGCCGCGGAAAGCCCCATACCTGCAGGGGCTTGGCGACGGGAGTGAGGATCTTCTCGATCTCATCGGCGAGGATCGATCGAAGACCGCGCTCGTCGAGGCGCTCGAACTTCTGGCGGGCGATAGCTTCGCGGATGCGATGGGATGCTTCCGGACCCAGATCCGAAGCGATCAGCGCTTCTTCGATGTCGTCGAGAGTCGACGTATCGAGTGCCGCACGGCTGGTCAGGCCGGTCAAGTTCTCCGCGACACGATCCGCTGTCTTCGCAAACCCGCCACGCAGGCGGTCGAGCCAACTCATGCCCACACCGCCGTCAGGTGATCGCCGTCGCTGCCGAGGAAGCGCGCGGTGCCGGTATCGCCGCGCGAGGTTCCCTCAATGCGGACCGGGGCAAAGCCGTCGCTATGACCCTTGCTGTTGTTCTCGATGAGCACTTGCTGGTTCGAGCCAACGAGGCTGCCGAGCCAGCGCGTCCGCCGTTGAGCGGCAGCCTGTCGCAGCCGGGCGGCACGGGCCTTTACGATTTCCCGCGAAAGCTGGGGCATGCGGGCGGCCGGAGTTTCGGGCCGTGGCGAGAAGGGAAAGATGTGGGCGGCAACGACGTCGCAATCCTCAAGCAATTTCAAACTGTTCAGGGCCATTTCCTCGGTTTCGGTTGGGAAGCCGGCGATCAAATCGGCTCCTATGGTAGCGTCCCGCCGGACATCCTTGATGCGCTCGACCGTTCCAACCGCCTCGGCGCGGCTGTGGCGCCGCTTCATCCGCTTCAGAATCATGTCGTCGCCAGCCTGAAGCGAGAGATGGAAATGCGGCATCAAGCGTGGCTCGCCCGCGATCAGCTCGAACAAGGCGTCGTCTATCTCGATACTGTCGAGCGAGGAGAGCCGCAGGCGGGTGAGGGCTGGGATTGTCTTGAGCAGTTGCTGGCACAGCTCCCCCAGGTTCATCCCGCCATGATCGTAGCTCGTGATATCGACGCCCGTGAGAGCAATCTCCTTCGCCCCGCGATCGAGTTCTCGCTCAATTGCCTCGCGGATCGCTGCGAAGGGAAGAGACCTGCTGGGACCACGCGCCTGCCAGATCGAACAGAAAGTGCAGCGGTGATCGCAGCCGTTCTGCACGGCGACGAAACTACGGACATGGCCCAGGAATCCGGCCGGAACGATTTGCGACGTCTTGGCGGCATCGAAGTGTAAGCTACCGATCTTGTTGTCGTTTCCGACGACACAATCGACTTCCGGCATGTCCGCAAATGACGCGGGGTCGAGCTCCGCTGCGCAGCCCGTCACGAGAATACGGGTGTCCGGCCGCTGGCGCCGCGTGTGTCGGATCGCTTGCCGCGTCTGCCGCACTGCCTCATTCGTGACGGCGCAGCTGTTTACAACGATCCAATCCTCCTTGGTCGTTGCCAGCCGGCGGATGGTTTCGCTTTCAGCAAAGTTCAGCCGGCACCCTAGCGTAATCGTCTCGACGCTCACGCAAGCGCCTCCAGGTCGATTTCGCCCTTGAAGACGTAGGTGGCGCTGCCGCGCATGCGGATCGGCTGGCCGGGTTCCCATGCGATTGTCAGCGATCCGCCGCGCACCGTGACCTTCACTGGCGACTGGACACGTTTTGTCAGGATCGCGGCAACAGCCGTCGCGCTTGCGCCCGTTCCGCATGCGCGGGTGATCCCGGCGCCGCGTTCCCAAGTCCGCAGCCTAATGCCGTCGGAATGGACCTCGGCGACGTTCACGTTGATGCGGTCGGGGAACACCGGGTCATGTTCGATCCGCGGCCCGAGCTCGTCGAGATCGATGCTGTCGGCATTGTCGACGAAGAAGACGACGTGCGGGTTGCCGACGCTGAGCGCTACCGGGTTGTGAAGCTCGCCCCAGGCCATCGGCATCGGGTTGGTCGGCATGGCGTAGGTAACCGGCAGCTGGTCCCACTCGAAATGCGGCTCGCCGAGTGAGACCTCCACGTCGGTGCCGTCCTCCGCTCCGGTGACGAGCCCACCGCCGGTTTCGATCGTCCTGGCATGGGTCAGCGCGACTACGCAGCGCGAGGCGTTGCCGCAGCTTTCGACTTCGATCCCGTCATGGTTCCAGATACGCATTCGCAAATCGGCGACGTTCGACTTCTCGAGGACGATCAACTGGTCGCAGCCGATACCCGTCTTGCGATCTGAGACGGCGCGGGCAAGCGGCTCGTCCATCGCGAGCGGCTCTTCGCGCGCGTCGAAGATTACGAAGTCGTTCCCGAGCCCGTGCATCTTGTGAAAGGTGCGTGTCATGACTTGCAGCGGCAATTAGGGACGGGCAGAGGGCAAGTCCACCAGCCGCGAGTAGAGACCAATGCAAAGAGCAGCCAACGATGTGATGCAGTCAATCGTCTT
>Ga0255338_1000598_pt1 | contig 102335 bp, 98 predicted proteins | sample MeOH1_35cm_T4_19_FD_203715 | JGI IMG/M metagenome (GOLD analysis project Ga0255338, IMG submission 203715) | Sandy soil microbial communities from University of British Columbia, Vancouver, Canada - MeOH1_35cm_T4_195 | ecosystem: Engineered > Artificial ecosystem > Sand microcosm > Unclassified...
CATCCGAAGCAGCTTCGGAGTCCCGCGATTCGACATTTGCCCGGCCAAGCTTAACGAGAGGTTGCCAATCGAATCTGTGGATTAAGGATTTCGCGTAACGGGGCGCCAACGGCTGGCTCCGTAGGGTTGTCCCTCGCATGCGAAGGGACGTCCCCGTGGCCTCGACCAAGACCCTCGACCCGGCTCCGGGCCTCACCGCCGACGCGCAGGGGATGCAGGCCCAGACCGCGCTGCTTCCCTTTGCACTACTAGCATTTGGCGTCTGCCTGCCGATCTTCGTCTGGGTCGGCAGCCATGCCGTCAACGCCGTCTGGATGAGCGCCAGCTTCGCCGCGTTCGCGGTCGGCTGGGGGGTGTTCTATGGCGCCGTCAACTGGCTCAAGACGCCCGCTGCGACCGATCTACGCAGGCGGGCTCAAGTGCACATCCTCTCGGGCCTGGTCTGGGCCCTGGCCATCGCCCAGTTGGCCCTGTTCGCGCATTTCGCCGGGCCGGCGCGCGAGACCCTGCTGCTGCTGACCCTGGGCGCGGCCCTGATCTGCGTGGTCTTCACCACCCCCTGGCTCCCCAGCCTGTTGATCGTGGCGCCGGTGGCGATCGCGGGCCCCCTGCTCGCCCTGTTCGTCGGCGGCGGCAACCTCGACATGGCGCGGCTGGCGCTGGCCGCCGCCGCCCTGGCCCTGGCGCTCGCCCTCCTGGTGAACCGCATCCTGCGCAGCCAGTTCGCCCTGGCCGCCGAGCGCGAGGTCCTGCTTGCCGAGCGGATGGACCAGGCCGAGGCCGCCCGGCGACTGGCCCGCTCCAAGTCCGACCTGGTCTCCACCCTGTCGGATGAGATCCGCAACGGCCTGACCGGCGTGGCCCACGTCCTGGCCTCGGCAGCAGGCCGCGGCCGCGCCGCGCCGTCGCGCCAGCAGATCACCGCCGCCCTGGACGCCGTGAACGATCTCCTGGCGGTGCTGGAGACGACGGTGGACGCCGAAAGCGCCGAGGCCGGGCGCCTGACCGTCGAGTTGAAGCCCGTCGACCTCACCGCCATCGCCCACGACCTCGTCCTGCTGAACCGCCCCGCCGCCGCCGCGAAGGACCTGGAGCTGACGGTCCACATCGAAGGCCCCCTGGGCGACGGAAAGGGTTGCGCCATCGCCGATCCGGCCCGCGCCCGCCAGGTCCTGGCCGGCCTGATCGGCAACGCCGTGAAGTTCACGGTGCGCGGGCGCGTGGAAGTCCGCCTTTCGCTGACCGCCGAGGGTCGGATCGCCGCCGCGGTGGCTGACACCGGCCCGGGCCTCTCCGACCCGGAGTTGGCCGCGGCGCTGCGCCCGTTCGAGCGCGTGGCCCGCACCAGCGCCGGAGCCCCGGGCGCGGGCCTGGGGCTCCCGCTGGCGGTCCAGCTGGCCCGGCTGATGGGGGGCGACGTTCGCGCCGAGAGCGCGCCGGGGGTCGGCAGTTGCTTCACGTTCGAACTGCCCTTCGATCCGGCCGCCCGGCTGGCTGCCGCCGAGCCGGCGCCGCAGGCGCCCGAAGGCCCCGGCCGCCGCCTGCGCGTGCTGACCGTGGAGGCCGAACCCCTGGCCGCCGCCATGCTGCGCGCGAGCCTCGAGCAGCTCGGGCACCAGGTCGTTCACGCCGCCGACGGGCGCCGCGCCGTCGATCTCGCCCGCATCTGCGACCTGGACCTCGTCGTCGCCGACGGCGCCGACACCATCGCCGCCCTGCGCGCGCTCGCCGGAGCCGCGGCGCGAACGCCGGTGGTGGCCCTGACCACCGGCGACCCCGAGGAGTCCCAGGCCGCCCTAGCCGCCGGCGCCGACGCCCTGCTGCGGCGGCCCGTGGCCGTTCCCGCCGCCGCCCGCGCCATCGCCGAGGCCCTGACCGCCGCCACTCCCGCCAAGGCTCCCGCGAACGATCGTTCGGCGGCATAGGCGCCGCCCCGTCACCTCCGCTACGGTGATCCCCAGAACAAGGGGAGAGTGCGCGGGTGTTGCTCAAGGGTCTGAAGGTCGTCGATTTCTCCGCCTACATCGCCGGGCCCGGCGCAGCGGGGATCCTCGCCGACTGGGGCGCCTCGGTGATCAAGGTCGAACGGCCCGGCGGCGACAACATGCGCCACGTGTTCGCGGACCTCGCCAACGACCTCGGCTCCAACCCGACCTTCGAACTCGACAACCGCGGCAAGCGCGGCGCGGTGCTCGACATCTCCAAGCCCGCCGGCCGCGACGCCTTGGCGACGCTCGCGGCGCAAGCCGACGTCTTCCTCACCAACGTCCGGCCCGTGTCGCTGAAAAAGCACGGCCTGGACGACGTCACCCTGCGCAAGGCCAATCCGCGCCTGGTCTACGCGGTGATCACCGGCTACGGGCTGGAGGGGCCGGAAGCGCACCTGCCCGGCTTCGACGTCACCGCCTTTTGGGCCCGCGCCGGCGTCGGCTACATGACCGCGCCAAAGGGGGCCGAGCCGTTCCTGCGCACCTCCGGCGTCGGCGACCACGCCACCTCCCTGGCCACCGTCTCGGCGATCCTGGCGGCGCTGTACGAGCGTCACAGCACGGGCGAAGGCCGGCTGGTGCAGACCTCGCTGCTGGGGTCCGGCGTCTACCTCACCAGCTCCGATCTGGCGGTGCAGCTGAAGTTCGGCCGCGTCGCCTCGGTGCGTCCGCGCGCCAATCCGATCAACGCGCTCTCCAACTATTACCAAAGCTCGGAGGGTCGGTGGTTCGTGCACAACCCGCGCGGCTCGGGGGGCGGCTGGGAGAAGTTCTGCGAGGCCGCGGGACGGCCGGACCTGGTCACCGACGAGCGGTTCGCGACCGGCAAGGCGCGCCGGGTGAACGCGGCCGCCCTGTCCGCCGAGCTGGACGCGGGCTTCGCCGCCCTGCCCTTCGACGAGATCGCGCGGCGCCTGGACGCCGCCGACCTGGTCTGGGCGCCGATGCAGACCCCGGCCGAGGTCGCCGCCGATCCGCAGATCGCGGCCGCCGGCGCCTTCGTCGAGGTGGAGGATGGCCAGGGCGGGACGTTCCGCTCGCCGGCCGCCCCCGCCCGATTCCCCGGCGCGGACGCCGACCGCCGGCCGGCCGCGCCCAGGCTGGGCGAGCACACGCGCGAGGTCCTGGCCGAGATCGGCTACAGCGAGGCGCAGATCGAGGCGATGTTCGCGGACGGCGCGGCGGCCTGACCTACCCGTTCCGCGCGGCGATTTGATCACGATCAAGGTCGCGCCCATGCCGGCGCCCGAACTAGCCCTGATGCACTGGACGCGGCGCTTCGTGGCCATCCTGTCTCTGGACGGGCTGTTGGATGGTCGGCTGGCGACGCCGACCGGCGTCGTGGCGCGCTTCGCCATCGCCGCCGCGATGGTGGGCGTCGGCGTGCTGCTGCGCTTGTGGCTCGATCCTTGGATCACCGGCGCCCGGTTCATCGCCTTGTTTCCAGCTGTGCTCGCCGCCACCCTGCTCTGCGGGCCGGCGCCCGGTCTCTTCGCCGTCGCCCTGTCGGCGGTCGCGGCGCGCCGGATCTTCGGCGCGGATCAGAGCTCGCTAGCGGACGCCAATTCGATCGGCCTTTTCGTCGTCGTCGCGGTCCTGAACGTCGCCGTGATCTCGGCCCTGCTCATGGCCTACGACGCCGCGCGCCGGGCCCTGGCGAGCGTGGCCGAACTCAACGCCAAGCTGACCCTGAGCGAGTCGCGGTTCCGCGAGGTGGTGGAGTCCGCCCCCGATGCGATGGTCATCGTCGACCGCGGCGGCCGCATCGTGCTGGTCAACGCCGAGACCGAGCGGCTGTTCGGCTACGGGCGGGGGGATCTCGTCGGCCAGCCGCTGAACGAGTTGATGCCGATGCGCTTTCGCCCCGGGCATGAGGCGTGCGTGCGCGACTTCGCACCCGGCAACAGCGTCAAGCGGATGGGGAGCGAACTGGACCTGTTCGGCCTAACGCGGGACGGCCGCGAGTTTCCGATCGAGACCAACCTCAGCGTCCTGCCCGACGCAGGCGGCGCGCTGGTCTCCGGCGTGATCCGCGACCTCACCGCGCGAATGGAGAGCGACGAGCGCCAGAACCTGCTCATGCGGGAGCTGAATCATCGCGTGAAGAACACGCTGGCCAGCGTGCAATCGATCGTCCGGCACACACTCAAGGCGACCGTCACCCCGGCGGAGTTCGGGGTGTCGGTGACCGCCCGGCTGGCGGCGCTGTCCCAGAGTCACGACGTCCTGACCCGCAACGACTGGGCCGGCGCCTCCATCCACGAGATCGTGGCCGAACAGCTCTCACCCTACGAGCGGGAAGTGGGCCTGGCCTTCGCCCTGGTCGGAGACAAGGTCCAGTTGACGCCGAACCGCGCCGTGGCCCTCGGCATGGCGATCGGCGAACTCGCCACTAACGCCGCCAAGTTCGGCGCGCTGTCGGGCTCCGGGTCGGTGGAGGTGTCCTGGCGCCGGCGGCGGCTGGTGAACGAGGAGCGTGTACGGATCACCTGGGTCGAACGGGGAGGCCCGCGCGTGAAAGCACCGACCCGCGAGGGCTTCGGCACCAGGATGATCAAGCGTAGCCTGCTGACCGGGCTGCATGGCTCCGCGAACTTCGACTTCGCCGAGGAAGGCGTGACCTGCGTCCTGGACTTTCCCCTGCTGCCGGAAGAGCGTTGAACGCCCTCAGCTCTCGCGGCCGTCCGAGAGCATCTTCAGCATTTCGCTGGTGAACAGCGAGCCGGTCAGGCGGCTGCCGACGCCCGCCTGGTCGGCGGGCTGCGAGCCCTTCAGGATCATGGCCACCAGCATGTCCTGCTCCCGCTCGCGCACCGTCCGGCGGGTCGAGGCGTACTGGATGAAGCCGCCGTCAATCGGGTCCGGCTCGGCGGTCCGTGGGCCGACGACCGACTGCCCGCCGCCCGACTTGGTGAGGTTGGCGTAGACTTCCCCCACCGTCTTCGACTGCCCGCCGCGGTAGAAGATCGAGCGGTTGGCGCGGGCCGCGTCCGGGAACAGCGAGGCGGCCGAGGCCCCGGGCTGGCTCTCCATCGCCTTGATCAGCTTGGCCGAGCCGGCCGGGCCCAGGAAGTGGGCGACGTAGAGTTCGCCGGAGGTAGGCGAGCGCCCCACCCGGCCTTTGAGATAGGCGGCGTGGTCGGCGGTCATCTCCCCGGCCATCAGCGAGGCGGCATGCGGATCCAGCTTGAGGTCCATCACCGCGCGCCGCGCCTCGCCGTCCGCCACGCGGAAGCGGCCGTCCGAACCCTTGCTGATCAGGTCGGCGTAGCGGGCGTAGCCGTGCTTGGAGCCGTGCTGCTTCAGCGTCGACAGCCAGGTCTGGTCCACGAACTGGAAGAGTCCGGCGGCGGATGAGGTGGAAGCCTGGGCGCGCGGGTTGAAGCTGCTCTCGCGGCCCGCGGTCTTCATCAGGAATCCGAAATCGACCCCCGTCGCCTGGGAGGCGCGTTGGATCGCAGCTTCGACGATGCCCCGGATTCCCTGGACGGCCATGCGCCAGTGGTCGCCGATCATGGTTAACACCCGGCTAACCCTGCTGATGAGGACCCGTAAACGCCGACCCGATACGCCACATTACTGCTGTAATTTTCATGGGAACTACATGCGTAAATTCGCATGGAGAACCCCATGGTCATCCGCCAGCCTACTCCCTTCGACTTCGTGGCGCCGCGGCGGCGCATGTCCCGGACGACCGGCATCGTCGTCGCCGGCTCGGTCGGGCTTCACGCCCTGGTGGCCGCCTACTTGGCCATGATGCAGTTCGCCCCGCCCAAGGCCATCGAAGCGCCACCGGAGAAGCCGATCATCCTGACGTTCGAGCATCCCATGAAACCCCCGCCCCCGCCGGCGCCGGAGAAGGTGAAGCGTCCAACGCTCGCTCCCCGTGTTCCAGTCCGGAACGACGTCACCCTGCCCATTCCACCGATCCCGGTCCCGCCCGTCCCGGACCTCGCGCCGACGCCCGGGCCGATGACCTTCGACCCGCCCAGGCCGCCGCTCCCGCCAGCGCCCGATCCGGTGATCCGCAATCCCACCTGGCTGAAGAAGCCCGGCGGCGACGAGATGGCGCGCTTCTATCCGGACCGCGCGGTCAGGATGGAGCAGGAAGGCAAGGCGATCATCTCCTGCGAGGTCACCGACGCCGGCGCCGTGTCCGCCTGCCGGGTCGCGTCCGAGACGCCCGCCGACATGGGCTTCGGCGCCGCGGCCCTAAAGCTCGCGCGCTACTTCAAGATGAGCCCCCAGACCATCGACGGCCGCCCCGTCGGCGGCGCCCAGGTCTCGATCCCGATCGTGTTCAAGCTGCCGAAGTAGCCGCCACCGGCGCCCCGTCGCTCAATCGGCGGGGCGCTGCTTGGCGCGGTTGAACGCTTCGCAATCGGTGGTGATCTGGAACGTCGCCTTCTCCGTATCAGAGACGAGAACGCTAGCCGACTTCAGCGCCATCCGATCGTTGCTCAAGGGACAAATGTTGACCGTCGTCGCATCAATCCACGCGATAGACGACGGCGCCCATAACCCTCTGAAAGACCCGATCCGCACGCGGTCCTCCGGCAGGTTGTCGCCATTCTCGCTCGGCGGTCGAGCGCCAACGAGATACACTACATTGTCACGCTTTTCGGAAGGCTTTGCCTTCCCCGCCGCCTCAATGGACACCGAGACCCACGTGGACGGATTCCGATAGCGATATTCATGCGTGGACTTGAAGCATCCACCGAGCGACAGCGCCGCGGCCAACACGCAAGCCTGAAGCTGAAGACCGGTCATCTCTCCCTTCCCTTATTCCACTCCAGCACCTCTGGCGGGCAGTCCCAACTGACTCCTACGGACGCGGCCACGCCGTTTAGGTCCCGAACGGTGACTCTAGGTTTCGGAGGCGGGGCTTCAGCACTGAGGCGATATCGGAGCATGCAGACGTTGATCGCGCGATTGCCACGCCAGCCATCGAAGCGGCTCGAAGCGCCCTGGTCATACGCGCCGACCTCTGCCTGTTCCTCAAAACTCCGGCCGACGACATAGACGTCGCTCGTCACGCTGACGGTGACGCCGCCCCCATAGTCGATGCGGGTCACGCGACTGAGTAAGCGATCCGGACTCGGTTCAACGTAATAGACGTAGGGTGTCGTAGACCCCCCTAGCATGAGGCCGACGCCTAGGATCAACAGCACGTAGGCCGCAGCCAATCCAACCGCCACCGCAACCAGCAGCCCCACAAGCCGAAACGCAAACTTGACTAGCGTCAACGGTCACGCCGCATACGGTTCAGGCCGTATTCGTACCCATCCGCAATACTTAGCTGATCGCGAGGGTCATCGCCGTAGGGCCATCGAAGGTGGCCGACACTAGCGGTCAGTGGTTCTCCCATCGCGGCTCGGTAGACGTTGCGACCTCGTTGCACGAAACCGGCCCCCGCTTGCGCGATGGGTTTGGGAAGCCCTAGCGCGGCGGCAGTGGCGCCATAGCTGAAGTTGCCCTGACGCTCGTAGATGTCGCCCAAACGTTTGCGATCATCCCACTCGCCGCCTGGGCCGACTTTCCCGACCCATTCGCCGAAGGCTCCGGGCCACCCCATGGCCGGAACGGGACCCGACTTGGACGCGCGGGCCGCATTTTGAGAGATGCTGTCCTTGGTAGTCGCCATCCGTTGGTCCACCGTCGTCCGGGACACAGGCCCAGCCTGGGGTTCTCGACTATAACCACGGTTCCCAACCACCGCCTCGACCACCTGCCCAGCTCGGCGACCGCCCTCCTTCACCCCGCTCGCAACCTGCTCCAAACCGCGCGACGCTGACTGCGCCAGCCGCCGACGCTCGCGCACCGCAGCCGCCTCCGCTTCGTCGCGCAGGCGGTTCGCCTTGCGCCACCCTGCCTCGGCGCCTTCCCAAAGTCCCTCCAGACCATCGAGCACGGTGCGGGGCGGGCTGAGCATGCGGGTTCTCTTGGGCGTGATGGGGAAGCGTTCAGCCTCTCATCAACGGCCCAGCCTGTCAAGAACAAACAGTGAACATACGGCGCCATTCCGGCGCAGGCTCAATAGCTTTTCGGCAGGTCCAGCACGCGTTCGGCGATGTAGTTCAGGATCATCTCGCGGCTGACCGGCGCCAGGCGCGCGATCATGGCCTCGCGGAAGTAGCGCTCCACATGGAATTCCTTGGCGTAGCCCATGCCGCCGTGCGCCAGCACCGCCGCCTCGCAGGCGCGGAAGCCCGCCTCGCCGCCCAGGTACTTCGCCGCATTGGCCTCGGCCCCGCAGTCTCTGCCGGCGTCGTGCAGAGCCGCGGCCTTGAAGGCCATCAGGTTCGCGGCCTCCAGCTCGGCCCAGCTCTTCGCCAGCGGATGGGCCACGCCCTGGTTCTGGCCGATGGGCCGGCCGAACACGACCCGCTCCTTCGCATAGGTCGCCGCCCGTTTCAGCGCCGCCCGGCCCAGGCCCACCGCCTCGGCGCCGATCAGCACCCGCTCGGGGTTCAGCCCCTCCAGCAGATAGTAGAACCCCCGCCCCTCCTCGCCGACCAGATCCTCCGCCGGCACATGCAGATCGTCGATGAAGACGGCATTCGATTCCACGGCCTTGCGGCCCATCTTCGGGATCGGCGTCGCCTCGATCCGGCTGCGGTCGAAGTCGGTGTAGAACAGGCTTAAGCCCTCGGTGGGCCGCTTGACCTCGTCCTTGGGCGTGGTGCGGGCGATGATCAGCATCTTGTCGGCGCGCTGGGCGTTCGTCGTCCACATCTTTCTGCCCGAGATCACATAGCCGTCGTTGGTGCGCACGGCCTTGGTGGTCAGGCTGGTGGTGTCGAGGCCCGCATCCGGCTCGGTGACGGCAAAGCACATCTTGTCCTGGCCCGAGATCAGCCGCGGGATGTGCTTCCGCTTCTGCTCGTCGTTGCCGAACTTCACCACCGGCATAGGGCCGAAGATGTTCAGGTGCATGGCGCTCGCGCCGGAGAAGCCTGCCCCGCTCTCGGCCACCGCCTGCATGACGATCGCGGCCTCGGTCAGGCCGAGGCCCGATCCGCCCAGTTCGGTGGGCATGGCCACGCCCAGCCACCCTGCCTCGACCATGGCGGCCACGAAAGCCTCGGGGAACTCGCCGGTCTCGTCGGTGCGGCGCCAGTAGTCGGCGTCGAAGCGCTCGCACAGCCGCACCACGGCGTCGCGGATCGCCTGCTGCTCGTCGGAGAACCAGAAGCCGCTCATGCCTGTCCTCGGAACCGCGCGGGGTCCATCGCGGCCCCATAGGGCCCCGCATCACGCCCGGTCACGCAAGCGGCCACCACCGTGGCCACGAGCGGCGCGAGCAGCCAGCCATTGCGGCGCGGGCCCACGGCCAGGACCACGCCCGGCGCCGCGCTGAGCCCGGCCATCGGCAGGCCGTCCGGCGTCGCGGCGCGAACGCCGGCCGCCATCTGGAACGCGGCCCCCCGCAGGCCGGGGAACAGACGCAGGCCCGCCGCCAGCAGCGGCCCGGCCTTGTCCTCCTCGATGGCCACGTCGGCCCGACCGGGCTCCATGGTGGCGCCGAACGCCAGTCCCGAACCCGGCGCGGCGTAGACACCCTCGCTCCGCACCGTCGCGCCGGCGGACGGCGCGGCCACGCGGACGATGTGCCCCTTGATCGGCGACAGCTGCGCGAGCTCGGGCGCCACCTCGCCCAGCCCTTCCATCGCTCCGGTGGCGATCACCAGCACATCGGCTTCGCCGCGCCCGCGCACGACCCTGCGCTGGAAGGTCACCCCCGCCGCCGCCGCCGCCGCGGCCAGGGCGCCCATGGCGGTGGGCGCATCGACCCGCCAGTCCTCCCGCGACAGCAGCGCCTCGTCGAAGGCGTCCGACAGGCCGGGCGCCAGCCCCCGCGCGGCATCCCCGCCGATATCCATGGGCCGCAGCTGCAGGGCCGAGAACCCGGCCGCCACCTTCTCCATCCAGGGCTCGTCGCCCACTGCCAGGGCGCCCGTCCGATCGAGGAAGATCCCCGCGCGTTGAGCCATCCCCGGCCACAGGTCACGGGCCAGGACCAGCAGGTCCAGGTGCGGCCGCGCGCTCTCGTCCAGCACCGCCTCGAACACCGGCGCGATCATGCCTGCCGCGATGCTCGACGCATTGGGGCCGCCGGGGTCGCAGACCGTCACCTCGCAGCCGCAGTCGGCCAGCGCCAACGCCGTCGTTAGGCCCAGCACGCCGGCGCCGGCGACGGTGACTCGGGGCGCTTTGCTCATGCCCCTAACGACCCGTTGCAGTTGGGAAAATCAAGGCCGGAACCGGAGCTTGGCCGGAGGGTTTTGACCAGCGTCATGGCCGAAGCCCTCGACCCCGCCATCCCCGACGACATCGAGCGCCTGGCCCAGGCGGTTCTGCAGGACGCCTGCGCCCACGAGCTGTTGCTCGCCACGGCGGAGAGTTGCACCGGCGGCCTGCTTGCCTCGCTCCTGACCGACATCCCCGGGAAGAGCCATGCCTTCGAGCGCGGGTTCGTCACCTATTCGAACGAGGCCAAGCGGGAGCTGCTTGGCGTATCTGAGGTCATCCTGGACGGGGACGGGCCGGTCTCGGAAGCCTGCGCGCGGGCCATGGCGGAAGGCGCGCTCGCCGCCTCGCGCGCCCACCTCGCGGTCTCGATCACGGGCTTCGCAGAGGCGGCGCCGGACGGTCCCGCGGGGCTGGTGCACCTCGCCTGCGCCGGCCGCGACGGCCCGACCCGCCACCGCATCGAGCGCTTCGGCGACATCGGCCGGGCCGGCCTTCGGCTGGCGGCGCTTCGGGTCGGCCTGCAGCTGTTCCGCGACGCGCTGCGCCAGGTCGCGCAGGCCGCCTGAAATCGCGGATTGCGGGGCTCGCCGGCCGCTCGTAGCTTTCCCAGGGGCCGCGGCCGGTATTTCGGCGGCGATGCAAACCGGCAATGGACTCGCACAGCTGGGCCTATAGAAGCGAGGCCTATAGAAGAGCCGGTATGCTGGTGGGGGAACTGGTTTGATACGCGACTTCCTGGTCTGGCTGGCCACCCGCGTCGGGAAAGGTCCCGGCGAGTACGATCCATCCTGGAGCGAGGGCCTCGCGTCGACCCTCAACGTCTGGGGCCTGCTTGAGGGCTCCCACGTCCTGTCGCTGATGCTGTTCGCCGGCACCATCTTCCTGGTGGACCTGCGGCTGCTGGGCGTCGGATTCAAGCGGACGCCGATCTCGGTGATCAGCGACCGGGTCCTGCCGCTCACGGTGTTCGGCTTCGCGCTGATGGTGGTGACCGGGCTCTTACTTTTCTACGCCAAGCCCTTGCTTTATTACCATAACATCTGGTTCCGCCTGAAGCTGATCTTCCTGGCGATCGCCGTGATCAACATCTTCATTTTCCACTACAAGGTCCAGAAAGACCGGGATCAGTGGGACACGGCGCTCAAGCCGCCGGGCAAGGCGCGGCTCTCCGCCCTTATCTCGATCCTCTCGTGGGTGATCGTCATCACCTTCGGCCGCTTCATCGCCTACGACTGGTATGAGTGCGGCAAACCCCTCCCCCACTGGGCCAACGTCGCCCAGGAATGCGCGATCTCCGAACGCGGTGCGATCGACCTCTCGGAGATGGCCCAATGATGAGTCCCCAGGATCTATTCCCGCAGATCGCCGACTGGGTCGCCCAGCTGGACGACACCTTCCCGGGCGCACAGATCAAGCCGTACTTCGCCCAGTGGGAGGTGCTGCACCTCCTGTCGCTGTCCCTGCTGGGCGGCGCCAGCATCCTGCTCAACCTGCGCCTGATCGGCTCAGGCCTGACGGACGAGAGCCCGTCCGAGGTGCGCCGCGGCGTGCTGCCCTGGCTGAACCTGGGCGTGATCGGCGTCATCGTCACCGGCATACTGATCGGCACGTCCAACCCTGAGCGGCTCTACACCTCCGAAGCCTTCACGGCGAAGATGCTGGGCCTGGCGGCGGCGCTGTTCCTGACCTACGGCGTCAGCCTGCCGGCGGCGCGGCGCGATGGACAGCTCAGCTCCGGCGCCGGCGTCTCCGCGGCCATCGGCCTGGGCCTGTTCGGCCTCAGCATCGGCGTCTTCGCGTTGGCCAAGCTGGTGAACCCTGGTCTCTGGCACGTGATCATCGCGGCCGCCCTGATCGTGCTGTTCGTGACGCGGGGCCTGACCCGGATCATCTACCTGGTCGGCCTGCTGGGCCTGATGGCGACGCAACTCGCCCTCCACCAGGTGATCTTCAAGCCTGACGACTACACGCGCCTGGATCCGGCGAACAAGATCATGATCCTGGTCTACCTGGCCTGGATCCTGGCCGCCGCCGCGGTGCAGATCGTCAGCTCGGGGCGCGGCCAGGCCGGCGCCGGTCCGGCCACCAAGGCGCTGGCCTACGCGGCGATCCTGGTCTGGGTGACCACCGCCGCCGCGGGACGCTGGATCGCCTTCGCCTAAGCAACGCCTTGTCCGGTCTCGCGAACGACGCCGCTTCTGATCGAAGCGGCGTCGTTCTGCTGTTTGGGCCGTTGACGGCGGCTCTTATATGTAAGTATGTAATTACATGTTGACGGCCGACGAAATGGACGCGGTGTTCCACGCGCTCGCGCATGAGCATCGCCGCCGCATCCTGGACCTGGTGAAGGCCAGCCCAGGCCTGTCAGTCGGCCAGCTCGCGAGCGCGTTCGACGTCACCCGCATCGCGGTGATGAACCATCTGGCCGTGTTGGAGCGCGCCGGTCTGGTGGTGAGCGAGCGGGATGGCCGCGCGCGCCGGCTCTACCTGAATGCGGTTCCGATCCAGATGATCCACGACCGCTGGACCACCGACTACTCCGCCCACTGGGCGCGCCGCCTCACCGATATCAAGGCCATCGCAGAAGCGGCGGCCCAAGCGAGGGAAGACAAGCCATGAGCGACGAGGACTCGAAGCCGCAGACCAGCCCCTACGGCGAGCGCACGATCTGGAAGGTCACGATCGCCGCCCCCATCGAGACGGTGTGGAACACCCTGGTGAAGACCGACGCCGTGCTGCCGTTCTTCTTCGGCGCCGTGTGCGACGCCGGGCCGGCCGGCCTGGGCGAAGGCCGCCCCATGCGGATGGTCTCGAAGGATCGCAAGAACGCGATCGTGGTGGGCAAAGTCCTCGAGTTCTCGCCGCCGCATCGCTATTCGCACACGATCTACTTCACCCAGATCGAGGGCGAACAGCCGGGCCTGACGATCTACGAGCTCAAGGAAATCCCCGGCGGCACCGAGTTCACGCTGATCTCCGAAGCCCTGCCGGGCACCCAGGTCGGCAAGATGATCCAGGGCGGACCCTTCATCGTGAAGAACCTCAAGCGGCTGGTCGAGACCGGCAGGCCGGCGTTCTCGGGCGCGATGATCATGGCTCTCAGTCCGCTGATGGGGCTCATGACGCCGAAGATCTCCCGCATCGGCAACTGGCCGCTGGACGTCGCGGCCTGGCGGCTGAAGGCGGTGGAGGGCGCCAGCTAGCAGGCCCTACGCAGCCGGCGGGTGCAGTTCACCCCAGCCCTGGTGCCACTCGGGCTCGCCGGCGTAGCGCTTGGCCAGGAAATCCACGAAGGCGCGAACCTTGGCCGCCAGGTGCCGCGCGTGCGGATAGACCGCGTGGATGTGGATCTCCTCCGGCTCGAAGTTGCACAGGATCGGCACTAGCCGGCCCGTGCGCAGGTCCTCCGCCGCCGCGAAGGCCGGCGTCCGCACGACACCGAACCCCCGCACCGCCGCCTCGACACAGGCTTCGGCGCCGTTGAAGCGCAGCCGCCCGTGTACGCGCACCTCCTGGGCGTCCCCTTTGCGGCCGAAACGCCAGAGCGTGGCGTCGCGGGCGTTGGTGTCCAGCACCACCTCGTGCCCACCCATGTCCTCCAGCGTCAGCGGCATGCCCGCCCCAGCGAGATAGTCGGGCGAGGCGCAGGTGATCATCCGCACCGCCGCCAGCCGCCGCGCCACCAGGGACGAGTCCGTCAGGTGGCCGATGCGAACGGCCACATCGAAACCCTCCTCCACGAGGTTCACCATCCGATCGGAGAAGGTGACGTCCAGGGAGACGGCCAGGCAGCCGGTGGCGAACTCCAGTAGCGCCGGCGTTAGTTGGTTCTTGCCGAACGACACCGGCGCCGAGATCTTCAGATTGCCCGACGGCCCGCTCTGGTCGCGCACTGAGCTCTCCAGCGCGTCGAAGGTCTCCAGCAGGTCGCGGGCGCGCTCCAGGTAGGCCTGGCCCGTGTCGGTCAGCGACACATCTCGCGTGGTGCGGTTCAGGAGCCGCGCGCCCAGCCGGTTCTCGAGCCGCGCCACCAGTTTCGAGACCTGGGCTCCCGAGACGTCCAGCTTGCGCGCGCCCTGGGTGAAGCTGCGCGCCTCGGCGACCGCCGCGAAGGCGCGGATTTCGTCCAGTCGGTCCATGGGCCATTGTTTCCTGTTTGGAGAGACAGTCCTTCAAACTCTCCGGATTATCAACGGCGGAGGCGCGGACCATCTTCACGTCACTCCGAGGCCACCGGCCGCCGGACGAAACGCAAAGAAGGGTTCTCTCATGTCGCAATCCCTCACCGGCAGCCGGTTCACGCCCCAGGCCATCACCGCCCTGCGCGTGGTCGCCGGCCTGCTCTTTCTCGGTCACGGCCTCGTCAAGCTGGCCGGCTTCCCGGAAGGCGCCCAGCCCGGCGTGCAGCCGATCCTCAGCCTGTTCGGCATCGGCGCGGTCATCGAAGTGGTCACCGGTGTGCTGATCGTCGCCGGCCTCTTCACCCGCCCAGCGGCCTTTGTCGCTTCCGGCCAGATGGCGGTGGCCTATTTCATGTTCCACGCGCCCTCGAACTTCTACCCGGTGCTCAACGGCGGTGAGGCGGCGATCCTGTTCGCCTTCATCTTCCTGCTGCTCAGCACCACCGGCGCCGGCGCCTACAGCCTGGACGGCCTCCGCGTCGCCCGGCAGCGCCTCGCCGCCGCCTGAACTCCGAACCACCTCCCCTCTCGCAAAGGAAGATTGTCATGTCCCAAGTCCGTAACGTCGCCGTCGTGGTGGGCTCGCTCCGCAAGGACAGCGTCAGCCGCAAGCTGGCCAAGGCCTTCGCCGCGGTGAGCCCCGGCCTGAAGTTCAATATCGTCGAGATCGGCGACCTGCCGCACTTCGACCAGGATCTGGAATCCGATCCGCCGGCCCAGTGGGTCCGGTTCCGGAACGAGATCGCCGCGGCCGACGCCGTGCTGTTCGTGACCCCGGAGTACAACCGCTCGGTGCCCGGCGTGCTGAAGAACGCCATCGACGTGGGGTCCCGCCCCTATGGCTCCAGTGTCTGGAACGGCAAGCCGGGCGCGGTGATCAGCATGTCGCCCGGCGCCATCGGCGGCTTCGGCGCCAACCACCACCTGCGCCAGTCGCTGGTGTTCCTGAACGTGCCGCTGCTCAGCCAGGAAGCCTACATCAGCAACGCCTTCTCGCTGTTCGACGACGCGGGCGAGCTGGTGAACGAGGGCACGACGGAGTTCCTGCGATCCTACGGCGCCCAGTTCGCCGCCTGGATCGAAAAGATCGTCGCCGACGTCCCGGCCGCGAAAGCGGCCTAGCGGAAAGGCCCCAGGTTAGAGCCATGACCCTGCCCACCGTCTTCCTCCCCCACGGCGCGGGCCCCTGCTTCTTCATGGAGTGGGGTCGGGGTCCGGCCGACACCTGGGACCGCACCGCCGCCTACCTCCAGGGGCTGATCGCCAGCCTGCCGGAGCGCCCGAAGGCCATCCTAGTGGTCTCCGGGCACTGGGAAGCGTCGGTCTTCACCGTGGGCACAGCCAAGTGGCCCAGCCTGATCTACGACTACGGCGGCTTCCCCGCCCACACTTACGAGCTGACCTTCGGCGCGCCCGGTTCCCCCGGCCTGGCGCGCAGGGTCGGCCGGCTCCTCGGCGAGGCGGGCATCGTCTCTGCCGAGGACGCCGACCACGGCTGGGACCATGGCGTCTTCGTGCCGCTGAAGCTGGTGACGCCGGACGCCGACATTCCGGTCGTTCAGCTCTCGCTGAAGACGGACCTGGATCCGGAAGCGCACCTGGCCGCCGGCCGGGCCCTGCGCCCCCTGCGGGACGAGGGCGTCCTGATCGTGGGCTCAGGCATGAGCTGGCACAACATGCGCGGCTTCTCGCCGGACTTCACCGAACGCTCGGCGAAGTTCGACACGTGGCTCGAAGGCGCCGTCACCGACGCCCCGAACCGCGAAACCGCCCTCGCCCGCTGGGACTCGGCGCCTCACGGCCGCGAAGCCCATCCGCGCGAGGAACATCTTCTGCCCCTGATGGTGGCCGCCGGCGCCGCCCCGGGCGAACCGGCCGTCGTCGCCTTCCGCGACACGGTCATGGATGTGGTGGTCTCGGCCGTGGAGTTCGGCCGGGCCATCTAAAGCCCCCTCAGCGAGAGGGACCGGAGATCCTCTTTACTCCCCCCGGCGCGCACACACCCGCCGAAGAGGATCTCCGGATCTCGCTAAGCGGCGGCCGTCCTGGCGTCCGCCGTTCCGTCCACCGCCGCCTGCAGCGCCTCGTAGAGCCGCTGGGCCTCAATGGGCTTGCCGACGAAAGCGTCCATGCCCGACTGCAGGTACTCCGCGATCTGATGCGGCATGGCGTTGGCGGTGAGGGCCACGATCGGCGTGCGCGCCCGGCCCTCGGAGCGTTCGCGGGTGCGGATCAGGGCGGTGGCCGTGGGGCCGTCCATCACCGGCATCTGCACGTCCATCAGGATCACGTCCCAGGGTTCGCGCTCCCAGGCCTCCACAGCCGCGCGGCCGTCGCCGACGATCTCCGGCTCGATGCCCACCTGGCTCAGCAGGGTCTTCAGGACCAGCTGGTTCATGGCGTTGTCTTCAGCCGCCAGCACCCGGACCGGACGGCCGTCGGCCTCGGCCGGCCGCGCCTTGGCCTTCGGCGCCTTCTTCGGCTTCGGCGCCGCGCGCGCCACCTTCTTCAGCGGAAGGATCGCGGTGAAGGTCGAGCCCATGCCCGGCGCGCTGGTGGCGCTGACCGTGCCGCCCATGGCCTCGGCCAGCTCGCGGCAGATGGCCAGGCCAAGACCCGTGCCCCCGAACTTGCGGGTCGTGGAGGCGTCGGCCTGGGCGAACTTGCGGAACAGGCCGGCCAGCTGGAAGGCGGTCATGCCGATGCCGGAGTCGAACACGGTCAGCGATAGCGCCCCGCTGGGCTCGCGGCCGATCCGGACCTTGACCCCGCCCTTGTCGGTGAACTTGAGCGCGTTGGAGACCAGGTTCCACAGGATCTGGCGCACCCGCACCTGGTCGCCCTCGTAGACGCCCTGAGCCGCCTTATCGACGCTGAGCTCGAAGGCGATGCCCTTGGTCTCGGCGATGGCCTGGAAGGTGGCGTGGACGGAGCGCGCCAGGTCGTCCAGCTCGAACTGCGCCGTCTCGAGGTCCAGCTTGCCGGCCTCGATCTTCGACAGGTCCAGAACGTCGTTCAGGATCGTGAGCAGGCTCTCGCCCGACTGCTTGATCACTTCGATCCGCTCACGCTGGGTCGCGGTCAGGTCCTGGTCGGCGGCCATGGCCTGGGCCATGCCGAGCACGCCGTTCAGCGGCGTGCGGATCTCGTGACTCATGGTGGCCAGGAAGGCGCTCTTGGCCCGGTTGGCGGCCTCCGCCTCGTCCTTGGCCTGCACCAGCGCCTGTTCGGACGCCTTGCGGGCGGTGATGTTGCGCAGGGCGCCGACGAGGCGCAGCGGTTTGCCGTTCTCGTCGGTGATCAACTTCGCGGTGCCGGAGGCCCAGACCTCTTCGCCGTCGTTACGGGCCACTCTGTACTCGGGCTGATAGGGAACGCCGTCGGCGATCTGGCGCGCCCACGCGGCCTGCACGCGAGGCCGGTCGCGCGGGTCGATGCCGGACCAGATGTCGGCGCGAAGCTGATCGTAGGTGGCGGGGGTGTCGTAGAAGCTGTCCTCGGCGCCCACCTTGATCAGTTCGCGGCGCACATAGTCCATCTCGTAGACATGCAGCTCGGCCAGCTCGAGCGCCATCCGCAGCCGCTCCTCGGAGCGTTCGGTGCGCTCCAGCGCCTCGACGATATGGGTGATGTCATAGGAGCTGACGATCAGGCCGCCCACGGCGCCGTCAACATCCCGCCAGGGCGCCAGCTCGACCTTCGCCCAGCCCTGCGAGCCGTCGTTCTGCGGGAACGGCACCCGCTCCAGCGACCGGCTATGGCCGTCCATGCAGGTGAAGATGCCCGCGCGCCATTGTTCGAACATGTCCGGGCGAAGCTCGAACAGGGTCTTGCCGATCACCTCGGCGCCTTCGAGACCGCGGGCCTTGATCCAGGGCGGGCTGGCGTACAGCACCCGCACCTCGCGGTCGGTCACGACGACCGACACCGGCATGGCGTCGACGATGGCGCCCATGGTCTGCTCGGCGCCCACCTGGCCCCGCTCGGCGTTCACGCGGGCCCACTCGTCGGCGACGAAGTCGGCCAGGTCCTGCAGGCGTCGCGCGAGCGACGCGTCGTAGGCGCGCGGTTTGAGACCCATCACCGACAGCGCGCCGGGGGTCGAGCCATCCGCGAGGCGGATGGGAGCCCCGGCATAGAACCGCAGATAGGGCGGGCCTTTGACGACCGGCTCGTTGCAGTAGCGCGGGTCCTTCGAGCAGTCCTCGACCCACATCACTTCACCGCGCTGCATGACCTCGCGGATGGAGGCGGCGTCGGCGACCGTCTCGTTGTCGCGGCTGCGCCAGAATCCGTTTTCCAGCTTCAGGGTGATCTTGCTGTCGACGTCGCCGAACAGGGCTCGGGCCAGGCGGGTTGCGCGGTCGAACACCGCCCTGGAACCCTCCAGGTCGATCGGCGTCGTCGCTGCGCTTTGCCCCGGTCCCCGGACCATTCACTCCCCCTGGGCCGCCATCTGCACGGTCCCAAGTCAAGTATCGGCGGTTTGCGTTAAGCGCCTATTTAAATGGACGTCTTTCGGCCTGTGGCCAGGTGATGCAGCACGATGCCACTCGTCGTGGCGACGTTCAGGGAATCGAAGCCGCCCGCCATGGCGATCCGCACGGCCCGCGTCCTCGCCAGGATGGTCTCAGGCAGGCCGGGCCCCTCCGCGCCGAACAGGGCCGCGGCCCGCGAGGCCGCGCGCAGGTCGCCCAGTTCCATCGCGCCCCGCGGCGACAGCGAGACGGTCTCGAGGCCCGCGCCGTCCAGGGCGGCCACCATGCTGGCGGCGTCGCCCGCCCGCGCGAAGGGGATCGTCAGGGCCGCGCCGACGCTGACCCGGATCGCCTTGCGGTAGAGGGGATCGCAGCACGTCTCGTCTAGCAGCACCGCGTCCGCCCCGAAGGCGGCGGCGTTCCGGAAGATCCCGCCCATGTTGTCATGGTTGGCGATGCCCACGAGCGCCACGACCAGCGCTTCCGCCGGCAGCGCCGCGATCAGGTCAGCGGCGTCGCGCGCCGGCCGGCGGCCAACCGCCAGAATGCCCCGGTGGATCGGGAAGCCCACCACCTCGTCCATGGCCGCCTGACCCGCCGAATAGACCGGGGTTCCGGCCGGCAACCCGGCCAGCACGTCGGCCAGACTGGCCAGGCGGTGCTCGGCCACCAGGACCGAGGCGATGGCGTCCGGCATCGCCGCCACCGCCTTCTCCAGCACCACGCGCCCCTCGGCGACGAACAGCCCGTCTCGCCCCGCCAGGTCCCGCTCGCGCACCGCGCGATAGGCCTCGAGACGCGGGTCCTGGGCGTCGTCGATCCGCAGGATGGTGGTCAAGCCCCCTACCAGATCTTCACGCGGTCGGACGGCGCGAGGTAGAGCTTCTGGCCGGGCTTGACGTCGAACGCCGGATACCAGGCGTCCAGGTTGCGCACGGTCAGCGCCCGCCAGGGACCGGGCGAATGGACTCCGGTCACCACCTGGCGCCGGAGAGCCGCCTCACGGAACTTGGAGCGATAGTTCTGCGCCCAGCCCAGGAAGAAGCGCTGGTCGGCGCTCAGGCCGTCGATCACCGGCGCGGGCGCGCCCTTAAGCGACAGGTGGTAGGCGTCGTAGGCGGCGGCCAGCCCCGCCACGTCGGCGATGTTCTCGCCCAGCACCTGCTCGCCGTTGAAGTGCAGGCCCGGGAGCGGCTCATAGGCGCTGTACTGGTCCGCCAGCTTCTTGGTCTCGGCCTTGAAGCGGGCCAGGTCCTGGGGCTGCCACCAGTTGCGAAGGTTTCCGTCGGCGTCGAACTGGGCGCCCAGGTCGTCGAACCCGTGGCTGACCTCGTGGCCCATGACGCCGCCGATCGCGCCATAGTTCACCGCCGCGTCCGCATTGGGATCGAAGAACGTCGGCTCCAGGATCGCCGCCGGGAAGATGATCGAGTTCTGGCTGGGCGCGAACAGGGCGTTCACCGTCTGGGGCGTCATGAACCACTCGTTGCGGTCCACCGGCTTGCCCAGCTTGGCCACGTTGCGGCGGTACTCGAACAGCGACCCGCGCTGCCAGTTGCCATAGGCGTCGCCACGGACGATCTGCAGGCCGGAATAGTCGCGCCAAGTGTCGGGATAGCCCACATAGACGCGGAAATTGGCCAGCTTTTTCCGGGCCTCCGCCTTGGTCTCAGGCGTCATCCAGTCGATCTTGTCGATACGCTGGCCAAAGGCGGCGAGCACGTTCTTGGCCATCTCCTGGGCCTGGGCCTTGGCCTCGGGCGGGAAGTGGCGCTCGACGTAGAGCTTGCCGATCGCTTCGCCCACGGCGGCCGAGGTGAAGTCGACGCCGCGCTTCCAGCGCTCCCGCTGCTGCGGCGTGCCCGACAGCGCCTGGCCGTTGAACGCGAAGTGCTCGTCGACGAAGACCTTCGATAGATAGGGCGCGCCGCGCTCCACCGTGTGGAAGGCCAGATAGTCCTGCCAGCTCTGGATGGGCTGGCTCCCCACCAGCTTCGAGACGCCGGCGATCGCCGTCGCCTGCCACGCGCCGAAGCGCGGCTGGCCGGCCAGGCCGGCCTCCGGCAGGAAGGCGTCCCAGTCCAGGCCCGGCGCCTTCTTCGGCAGATCGGCGCGGGTCCAGACCGTGTTCGACTTCGTCACGTCGGAGCTCTGGTCCACCGAGACGTGGACCCGGGCGATCGCCGTCTCCAGCGCCATCACCCGCTTGGCCCGGGCCTCGGCGTCGGAATAGCCGGCCAGCTTCAGCATGGCGGCCACGTGGGCCACGTACTTGGCCCGCAGCTCCACGAAACGCGGGCTGTCGCCGAGGTAGTATTGGCGATCCGGCATGCCCAGGCCGCCCTGCATGATGTAGGCGCGGTAGACGGACGTGTCGTTCAGGTCTTCCGCGACCCAGATGCCGAAAGGCCGGTCGGTGTAGAAGTTGGTGGCGTTCAGCGCGTCGGTGTCGGCCCGCACGCTGCCGCCCAGCACCCGCGACAGGTCCTTCCGGGTCCTGATCGCGGCGATGGCGTCCAGCTCGGGTTTCAGCGGCGCCGCGCCCAGCTGTTCGAGCCGGGCCTCGTCCATGAAGCTCGCGAAGTAGTCGCCGATCTTCTGGGCTTCCGAACCGGCCGGCGCGGTGGCCTTCGCGGAGTCCTCGATGATCGCCCGGGTCCGCGCGGCCGCCGCCTCGCCGATGATCGCGAAGCTGGTCAGGTTCGAGCGGTCGGCCGGGATCTCGGTCCGGTCCACCCACTTGCCTACGCTATGGCGGAAGAAGTCGTCCCCCGCGGCCACGCTGGTGTCCATCCCCGACACGTCGAACCCGAAGGTCCCCACCTTGGCCTGTGGCTTGGGCGGCGGTGTCGGTGCGGGCTGGGGCGCCTCGGCGACGGGGGGCGGAGGCGGCGCGGTCGTGGCGCAGGCGGTCAGCAGGACGGCGGACGAGGCGGCGGCGAGCCAGGACAGGCGGATGGTCATGCGAAGACGTGTTCCCTTGGGTGCGGGTTCGGCCCGCACATGTGTTCCGCTGCATACACCCGGCGTAACACGCAGCGATCGTTACGGCTTTGTCATGCTTTCAACGGTCCTCGGCGGTTTCCCGGACCCGGACGATCAGCGACTGGCTCGCCGTCGCCATCAGTTCCCCGTCCTGGGCATAGAGCCGCATCTCGCCGTGGCCGAAGCCGCCATGCACGCCGGTGATGCGAATGTCGCAAAGCACCCAGTCGGTCGGCACGATCCGGCGGATCCGCAGGGTGTTGTCCAGGCTGTTGCCGCCCGCGTTCTTGCCCAGGGCGGCGCCGATGCCCCGCGGCACGAAGTCGGCCATGATCGCCAGCATGCTCGCGTCGATGGCGAAGCCCTCGCGCGGCCGCACCCACAGCAGCGTCTTGCCGTCCGAGGTTGGGTGGCCGACCGGGTCCTGGCCCGGCCGGCTTTCGACGATCCGCACCTCCATCCGGCTGTGCAGGCTTTCCGCTGACGCGCGCCAGTGCTCGCTGGGATCGCAGTCCTCGGGCGGCGGGGCCGCCGGGCGCTCGGTCCACTGTGCGGACAGCTCGCTCGGCCGGGCGCCCAGGGCGGCGCTGACCGAGATGATTTCCTTGTCGTCGACGTGACCCTTCGTATTGGCCTGGGTGTTGTATTTGCCTTCCACCGGAGTCCAGACGTCGATGTCCACGACGCTGCCGGGGCGCGCAAAACCCAGGTACTGCGCCGTGGCCCAGATCAGCGGCCGGCCGGTCGTCCGCTCAAGCGCGGCCACCGCCGAGGCCAGGCCGACGCCCCCGAACATGAAGACGTTGCCCGGAGGGCCGACGCAGATCGATGAATCCACCGGCAGGTACCAGCGATGCGGATTGTGCGTGGCCCTGAGGTCGAAGAAGAGCTTGTCCATCAGCCCCTGAAAGCGCGTCGTCCCGCCCGGCGCAAGGGCGACGTCGCCGCGGCGCGAGGTGTGACAATATGCACGCCCCACGGGAACTCGATCACCGCCGCGTAACCACGAAAGTTAAGCGTGAAGTGACGGCCGCCACTTACACTGTACGGCGTGATGTTCGGAACACCCATACCGGCCGCCGGCCCCACCGGCCTGCCCCGCAGGCTGTATGTGCCGATGGGCGCCGCCATGGCCGCCATCATGCTGGCGCTATCACTCAGCCCGCTGACCGAGGCCTTTCTGCCCCGCCTCCTGCTCTTCTACGTGGGGACCGCCGCCGCCTATGCGCTGATGCCCTATGTGCGCCGCGGCGACATTCCCCTCGTGGCGTCGTGGGTCGTGCTGCTGGCCGAGCTCGCCCCCTGTGTCGCCGGCGAACTGATCTCGCCGATCAAGGTGACCGCCGACGTTCTGGGCGTGCTGATGGCTGCCGGCCCGATCTATGTGGCCCGCCTGCGCCAGGTCCAGCAGGGCGACGTCCGCCCCGGCGGCCGCCGCTCCACGGAAGTCGGCGGCTAGCCCCGCCTCCGCCGCTAGAAGTTCGCTCGGCGCGAGATGGCGCCGTCCACCACCATGTTGATCCCGGTCGTGAAGGCCGAGCGCGGACTGGCCAGGAAGACGGTCGCCGCGGCGATCTCCTCGGGCGTCGCCATGCGTCCCGTGGGGTTGCGCTTGATCATCTGGTCGAAGAAGGCCGGCATGCCCGCTTTCACGTTACCCCACACGCCGCCCTCGAAGAACACCGTGCCCGGTGAGACCACGTTGCAGCGCACCTTCTTCGGCGCGTTCTCGCGGGCCACGCCCTTGGCGTAGTGGATCTGGGCCGCCTTCATCGCCCCGTACGAGTTGGGGTTGTCGGTCTCCGCCGCCGAGATCGAAGAGGTGATCAGGAAGGCCGCGTCACCCTTCTCCGCCGCCGCCTTCTCCAGGAATGGCTTGGCCGCTTCGAACGTCCGGACCGCGCCCATGACGTCGATGTCGAACATCGCCTTCCAGGCGTCCTCCCCATTGCCCTGCACCAGGGCGCTGGCGTTGGAGACCAGCACGTCGATTCCGCCCAAAGTCTCGCCGGCCTTGGTGATGAACGCCTGCAGCGCGGGCCCGTCGGCGATGTCGACCACCTGGCCGAACGCCTTGACGCCCTTGGCCTCCAGCGCCTTGACCGTCTCGGCCACTTGGTCGGCGTTGCGCGCGCAAATCGCGACGTTCGCGCCTTCGTCGGCGAAGCACTCGGCTATGGCCCGCCCGATGCCGCGCGTCGCGCCGGTCACGACGGCCGTCTTGCCCTTGAGCTGCAGATCCATGGGGTTCCCTCTCGCTTGATGCGGCGGGAACCTGCCCGAAACCTCAGGCTTCGAACAGCCGTTCGTAGCGCTGGCGCAGCAGGTTCTTCTGCACCTTGCCCATGGCGTTACGGGGGAGTCCGTCGACGAAGACGATCCGCTTCGGCGTCTTGTAGGCCGCGAGCTGCCGGCGGGCCTCGGCGATCATCGCCGCCTCGTCGCCGGCGCCTAGGACCACCGCCACCACGCCCTCGCCAAAGTCCCGGTGCGGCACGCCGATCACCGCGCTCTCGGTGACGCCCGGCAGTTCGTCGAGCACCAGCTCCACTTCCTTCGGGTAGACATTGTAGCCCCCCGAGATGATCAGGTCCTTGGCCCGGCCCGAAATCCAGACCCGTCCGTCGGGGTCGCGCCACCCCACGTCACCGGTGATGAAGAAGCCGTCTGCGGTGAACTCCTCGGCGGTCTTCTCCGGCATCCGCCAGTACTCACGGAAGACGCTTGGCCCCTTGATCTCGATGACGCCTGTTCCTCCCCCGCTGGGGGAGGTGTCGGCGAAGCCGACGGAGGGGGTCTCCTCGCCCCCGCCGATGCGCAGTTCCACGCCCGGCAGAGGATAGCCCACCGAACCTGCGATCCGGTCGCCGTGCAGCGGGTTGGTGGTGATGATCACCGCCTCGCTCATCCCGTAGCGCTCCAGGATCCGCTGGCCGGTGCGTTCCTCGAACTCCGCGAAGGTGGACGGGAGCAGCGGAGCCGAGCCGCAGACGAACAGGCGCACGCCCTTCGCCGTCTCCCGGGTGAACCCGGGATTGGCCAGCAGGCGCGTATAGAACGTCGGCACACCCATCATCACGGTCGATCGCTTCAGACCCGACAGCACCTCGTCGTCGGCGAACTTCGGCAGCCAGACCATGGGGCAACCGCTCAGCAGCGCGCAGTGCAGCGCCACGAACAGCCCGTGGACGTGGAAGATCGGCAGGGCGTGCAGCAGCACGTCGTCGGGCGTGAAACCCCAGGCCGCATGCAGCGCCAGCGCGTTCTCGGCCAGGTTCCCGTGGCTCAGCATGGCGCCCTTGGAACGGCCCGTGGTGCCCGAGGTGTAGATCAGGGAGGCCAGGTCGCCCGCCGCGCGGGGGACGGTCGTCTCCAGCGGCTCATTGTCCTTCGCCGCCGCGACCCAAGCCGGCGGATCGGTGACGAACACCTTCGGCTCGGCGTCCCCCAGGAAATACTCCACCTCGGCCGGCGTGTAGGCGCTGTTCAGCGGCAGGAACACCGCGCCGGCCTTGAGCACGCCCAGATAGACCATGATCGCCTCGGCGCTCTTCTCGGCCTGCAGCGCCACCCGGTCGCCGGGCCGCACGCCCTCGGCCAAGAGGCGCCCAGCGACGTGGGCGGCTCCGGCCTCCAGGTCGCCGTAGCTGATCGCGCGGCCGTCGCTCAGCAGGAAGCAGGGCTTCGAACGATCCGCCGGAAAACGGCCGGAAAGCAGGTCATAGAGGTTCTCGGACATCGGGACTTCCCTAGCCGATTTTCCGCGGCGATTGTCTAGCCCATGACACCCGACGAGGCCCTCGCCCGCATCCGCCGTTACGACGGCGCCCTGAAGGCCTTCGTCCAGGTGTTCGACCCGCCGCTCACGGGCGACGCCGCGAACGGCCCGGTCATCGCCATCAAGGATCTCTTTGATGTGGCCGACGTCCCGACCGGCGGCGGCGCGCGCGTGCCGCTCGATCCAAGCCCCGCCCACCACGCGGTGGTGGTCGAGCGCCTGCTGCAGGCCGGCTATGTGGCGATCGGCAAAACCCACACCGTCGAGCTGGCCTATGGCGGCTGGGGCACCAACCGGGCGGTCGGCGCGCCGTGGAACCCCTGGGACTCCGCCGTCCACCGCGCCCCGGGCGGCTCCTCGTCGGGCTCGGCCGTGGCTGTGGCGGCGGGCCTCTGCGACGCGGCGCTGGGCAGCGACACCGGCGGCTCCGTGCGCATCCCGGCCGCCACCTGCGGCGTGGTGGGCCTGAAACCCGGCCGCGGCCTGGTCAGCCTGAAAGGTGTCCACCCCCTGAGCCCCGCCCTCGACACCGTCGGCGCCCTGGCCCGCGACGTGGCCACCGCCGCCCGGATGCTGGCGGTGATCTCCGGCCCGGATGGCGAGACCTCGACCCGCGGCCCCTTCGACGCCGAGGCCGCCCTGAGCGCCGACGTCCGCGGCCGGCGCCTGGCCGCCATCCCGCTGGACGCCCTTGGCGAGGTCCACCCGGAGATCGGCCGCCTCTACCTGGAGGCCCTGGAGCGCCTGCGCGGCGCGGGCCTGACCGTCGAGATGATTGAGCCGCCGCAGACCCTCGACCACTCCTTCACCCCCAACGGCATGCTGATGGCCGGCGAAGGGTGGCGCATCTGGAAGGACCGCATCGAAGAACACGGAGAGGTCATGGATCCCTGGATCGTGCGCCGCTTCGAGGCGGGGCGGGACATATCGGACGAGCGACTGGCCGAGGCCCACCTGCGCCGCGCCGCCGACCAGGCCGCCTTCCACGGCTGGCTGGCCGGCTACGACGCCCTGCTCTGCCCGACCTGCCCGATCCCGGCCCCGCCGATCGAGACTGTGGACGAGACCGTCTCGCCGCTCAGCCGGCTGACGCGCGCCGCCAACTACCTGGACCTGCCGGGGATCAGCGTGCCGTGTGGCCTGACCGACGCCGGCCTGCCGGCCGCGCTGCAGATCCTGGGACGCCCGCGAGACGAGCGGTCGGTGGTCGCCATCGGGGCGGGCTTCGAAGCGGTCTCCGGCTGGAACGGCCGGTCGCCCGATCTGTCAGGGTTCGCCTAGCCGCGCGTCGGGGCGTGCAGCATCCTGAGCGCGATCCAGCCCGCCAGCGCCCAGGCCGAGCCCAGACACCAGCCGGCCAGCACATCCGTGGGCCAGTGGACGCCCAGGTAGACGCGGCTGAAACCCACACCCACCACGAAGAAGGCCGCCACCGTATAGGCCAGCGCCTTGCTCCGCCGCCGCGGCTCCAGGCTGGCGATCAGCATCGCCAGGGTCAGGAACGCCGCCGTCGACATGGTCGAGTGACCGCTGGGGAAGCTGCCGGAATAGACGTAGGCCTCATGCGGCACCAGGTCAGGGCGGGGCCGGCCATAGAGCGCCTTGGTCGTCGCGCTCGACGCCCACGCCGCCAGCACCACGCCGGCCATCACCAGGCCGTGCAGGCGCTTCTTATGGAAGACGAAGGCCAGGACCGCGACCAGGGTCACCACGACCACCAAGGTCGTGCCGCCGAGAGCGGTGATGTCCCGCACCGCCTCCTCGATGTTCTTCGAGCCGATCGGGTTGTTGAGGTCTCCGGGCTCGCGCAGGGCCACGACAATACGGCTGTCGAGCGTCTGGGTCTCGCCTTCGGCCATCTCCTCGGCGATGCTCAGGAACGCCCAGAGCGCGCCCGCGGCGAGCACGAGCCCGATCAGGACCCGCGTCTCGAAACGCCGAATGAACTGCCAGATGCGCGCCAGGGAAGCCTTCACCATCTCCCCAGGCTAGGGCCGCCCCTCGCGTGGGGCAACGCTCAGGCCGACAGACCCTCGCCGGCCGATCGCAAGGTGATCTCCACCGCCCGCTGCGCTGCAGCCTGCGTGGCGTGGGCGCCGTCGGCCACCGTCACGCCGTTCTCGTCATAGACGCTCCAGCGCCAGACATCCTCGTCGTGGCTGAGCGAATAGGCCAGGTTCAACTCACTCATACCCGTCCTCCGATTTGTCGATCGGGTGCAGAACACCCAACAGAGCAAATCGTTTCGCACTGCACAATAGAGTTCGCGTGATGGTGAATTCAGCTCGCCTTTAAGGCGACGCTAGCCTTCGTCCAGGAGGCTCCTGCCCGCCTGGCGCACATCGGTGCAGCCGGTGAGGATCATGGCGACCGCCAGCTCGGCCCGCAGAATGTCCAGCATTCTCGCAACTGCGGGCTCACCACCGGCGCCAAGGGCCCAGGCCCAGGGCCGGCCGACGAAACAGGCCTTGGCGCCCAGCGCCAGCGCCTTCAGCACGTCCAGGCCCGAGCGGACCCCGCCGTCCATGTAGAGCTCCAGGTCGCCGCCCACCGCCTGGGCGATCCGCGGAAGCGCCGAGATCGAGGACTTCACGCCGTCCAGCTGGCGGCCGCCGTGGTTCGACACCACCAGCCCCTGGGCCCCGGCCTTCACCGCGTCCCGCGCATCGGCGGCGTCCAGCACGCCCTTGACCACGATCGGGCCGTCCCAGGTCTCCCGGACCCAGTCCATGTCCTTCCAGGTCACCGACCGGTCGAAGTTGCGCGCGATCCACGACAGGAAGTCCGTCACCCGACGCCCCTCGGTGACGGCCCCCGCCACCGTGCCCAGGGTGTGGGGCCGGCCGTGGACGAACACATCCCAGGTCCAGCCCGGATGGGTGACGCCATCCCACGCCTGGGTCAGCGCGGCCTGCAGCGGCGTCGCCCCGGTGAAGCCCGAACGGATGTCGCGGTATCGCGACCCCGGAGTCGGCAGGTCCACGGTAAACACCAGCACCGGGCAACCCACCGCCTTGGCCCGTTGCAGAAGCTCGCGCATGTAGCCGCGGTCCTTCAGCATGTAGAGCTGGAACCAGGGCGGGACGCCGGTCCCGGCCACCTCCTCGATGGAGCACACGCCCACCGTTGACAGGCAGAACGGCACGCCGGCCTTCGCCGCCGCTCGGGCCGCCTGGGCTTCGCCCCGTCGGGCGTACATCCCGGCCATGCCGACCGGGGACAGGCCCACGGGCATCTTCAGCGCCTGGCCCAGGGTCTCGACGGTCATGTCGAGCTGGGTGGTGTCGCGCATCACCAGCTGGCGCAGCGCGATCGCCTCCAGGTCGGCCACGTTCCGGCGCAGCGTCTCCTCGGCGTACGAGCCGCCGTCGATGTATTCGAAGAAGATGTTGGGCAGCCTGCGCCGCGCCAGTTCCCGAAAGTCCGAGACCGAAGCCGCCTTCATGAGCACCCTCCCCGCGCGGCGCGTTTGTGGAACCCCGGGGCGCGCGACGCAAGCGTCAGGCCGAAGCCGCCTCCGCCACAGGGGCCGCCGCCGCGGGCCGCGGACCCAGTACGATCCACACTTGGTGGAACCGGGCCATGAGCCGGCCTTCGCCGTCGAACAGCGCGGTGCCGGCGATCTCCTTGCGGCCGTCCTTCAGGATCGGCCAGGCGACCACGACATGCGCCTGACCCGCCTTCACCGGCGCGGTGATCTCGCCGGTCATGGTGCCCAGCAGCGCGCCGTGCCGGCCCTCAGTCTCGACCCAGGCGAAGTAGCCGGGACAATCCAGGGCCGCCCACACCACCTCGGGCGCGACCACGCCGTCGGCGTCGGCGAAGTTGGCGTGCGGGGTCCAGACGCAGGCGACGACGCCCTTCGCCGCGCCCTCGACCTGGCCGGGCAGGACACGCAGGCCGTCGCCGTCCTCGCGCTCGTTGCCGCAGGTGAAACAGATCGGATGGATCCGCTGCGTCAGGCCCAGGTGGCGCAGGCCCGCGGCGCGGGCGGCCTCCAGGCTGGGGGCGGGCGGCGGATCGGGCAATGCCTGCGTCGCGGGTCCGCCCTGGCCGATCAGGGCGTCAGCCTCGCCCAGCAGCACGTTGCCGCCGTCGCGCGCCTCGAGGCCCAGGGCCACATCCAGCGGAATCGGCGCGCGGAGCACGGCCGTCACCGGCCCGTCCAGCCCCGTAGCCAGCACGCCGCAAACATAGCCGCCGTTGCCGGAATTCGGCGGGCCGCAGAATTGGCGGCCGATCATGATCTGGCTCAAAATCGAAAGCTCACAGGCAATGGATCAATTTCAATGACCCGGCTTTCTCACGCTTACGCGGCGCGATGGAAGCCAAAAACCGACATCCCGCGTTGGACGGGACCAGCGGTCGCGCTAAAGGGCATGTGACAACCGCCCCGGCGGAATCGGACACCTTCGACGGAGACTATCGGTGAGCGACCGGATCGAACGACCCTATGCCCTGATGCGCCACCACGCGGGCTGGGCGGACGTGTTCCATATCGACAGCGAGAGCGCCGACTCGATCACCGGCTTCTACCCCGACCGCGAGGCCGTGGGGCCGCCGGTGAACTATTCGACCCGCGCCGTCCTGGCCCGCTTCACGTCGCTCGAAGCCGCCCGTGAAGCCCGCGAGGGCGCCGTCCTCGAATGGCGCAAGCACGATGCCGGCGTCCGCGAGGCGGAAGCCAAGCTCCGCGAGGCCGAAAAGCTGCGCGAGGACGCCTGGCTCAACTGCCTGCGTGACGCCGCCAGCCGCGGCTAGAACCGAAAGCCCTTCGACAGCACCCAGGCGATCGCAGCGGCGAGTACGACGCCGACGACCAGCCGCCAGACCGGCGCCCCGGCCAATCCGGGGTCGCTGGGAAGGCTGCGCTTTCCGCTGATCATCGCGCCGATCAGGTTCGTGCGCTTCCAGAACCAGTAATACAGCACCGCCGCCACGTGCAGGACCACCAGGGCCTGCAGGACGCGGAAGCTGAGCTCGTGGATCTCCGCCAGCGCCCGGCCGGTGTCGAAGCTGACCCGGTCCGACAGCGGTCCGCCCTCGAACGCGTCGACGTCGACCACGAACAGGCCCGTCCCCACCTGCACGAGTAGGACGACGAGGAACGCCAGCACGCTGAGGGCGCCCAGGGGATTGTGCCCCGGCGCGACTGGAGCGTCGCGGCGGCCCACCTCGGCGGCGTAGGCCGCAATCGCCTTGGGCCCCTTCACGAAGTTCGAGAACCGCGCCGCAGCGCCGCCGGCGAAGCCCCAGTAGATCCGGAACAGCACCAGCCCGATGATCGCGTAACCGCTCCATCGGTGCCAGTTCAGGTGGTCCTCGGAGGCCCACCACGAAAATCCGATCAGGCCGACCAGCAGCCAGTGGACGATCCGGACGGGGCCGTCCCAGACCTTGGCCCGGACGCCACCCGCAGGCTCCGCCATCTAGCCCTTCTTCTCTTGGCGGTACTTGTCGTGGCAGCCCTTGCAGGAGCCGCCCGTCGGCCGGACCTGGGCCTTCACCGCATCCATGTCGCCGGCCGCCGCGGCGGCGTTCAGCTTGGCGACCTCGGTGCGCGACGCGGTCGCCGCGGCGGTGAAGCCGGCCGCGTCGGTCCAGATGGCGGCCTTGGCCTCGCTCATCGGGCGCGCCTCGACGCCGCTGCCGCGCGGGAACCAGGTCGGAAGCGCGCCGACCAGCGTGTTCATGGTCTTGGCGTTCGCCGCGACGACCGCCTTGTCGGGCGACCCCTTGCGCAGCTCATCGTTCAGCCCTTTGAAGGCCGCGCCCAGCTTCTCGAAATTGGCATGGCGCGCGTAGGCCGCCTTGGTGGCCGCGCTGGCGTTGGCCGGCATCTTGTCGTCGTGGGCGAAGGCCCCGCCGGCCGCCACCGCCACGCCGACACCTACGGCGACCGCTGCGGCCACGCCCTTGCTCATCATCGACGCCATGAAGTTCACCCTGCTGACCCTATTGCCGCGCTGGAGATTGAGGGCCTCAGCGCTTGGCCGTCAACGACTTCGGCGCGGAGTTTACGGGCGCGCCCTGCGCTGTGGCTTCTGCGAGCAGGCCCGCGCAGTTGGCGTCCTTGGCCAAGCCGGGGTCGATGAACGGCAGAATGGCCGCCAGCGGCGACAGGAAGGACCCCAGCGCCACCGCCGCCCCGCCCTGAGCCAGCGCAGCGCCGGGCTCTACGCCCAGCTTGGGCGCCATCAGGGGTCCCTTCACCGTCACGGGCAGCATCACCCGCGACATCCGGAACTTCTTGTCATGGCCACGCAGGGTGAAATCCATGCGCTCGGTCGCGAGGTTCACGGAGCCCTTCCCGGTCACCAGGACGGGTCCGGTGTCGAAGACGATGTTGTTGGCGCGCATAACGCCGCCCCGGGTCTGGAAGTTGGCCACCGCGCATCGGACCGGCGTGGTGTCCTTCTTGTTCAGCAGGCCCAGGCCCTTGATCACGTTCACGCCGGCCAGCTCGGCGAAGGCTTTGCGGATCTCGCCGCTGGGGGCGACGATCGTGACGTCCCCGTCGGCGCTCGCGAAGGCCTTGTGGACGCTGTTCCCCGTCCCGGTAAGCCTGGCCCTGCCGACCAGCGAGCCGGTCAGCGCCGGCGCGCCCTGATAATCGACCGGGATCAGCGTTTCGATCCGCGAGTTCGTCATTCGCAGGTCCAGCTCGGTGACCGGCGTGCCCTTTCGGGCGTCCAGGTTCACGTAGCCGGCCACCTCGCCTCGCGGCAGTTCCAGCTTGAGCGGCTGGGCGCGCAGCATGCCGTCTTCCAGCCGCACCCTCACCGTGGCCGAATTCAGCTTCATCGGCGTGTCGCGGATCGAGCGGGCGCTGTAGCTGACGTCGGCGTCCATGGCGCGGATCCGGCCGACGTCGAGGGGCGCGTCGGGCAGCAGGCGCTGCTGGGCGACCATCGTCTTCGCGATCGCCGCCTGTTCCGGCGACAGGGTCTCGTTCGGCCCAGCCTTGGGCGCCGCGCCGAACAGGGCGCCCAGGTCGTCCCAGTCGAGGCTCTGCGACGTGAGATTGGCCTTGAGGAACGGCCGCTCGCGACCGGTATCGACCGAGACCTCGCCTGACAGGTCGCTGTCGCCGACCCGGCCCCCCAGATTGTCCACCTTCCAGATCAGGCCGTCGCGCGAGAGCCGCCCGCGCAGGCTGTAAGGCGGCGTGTTCGGCAAGGCGATGCCGGTCAGCGGGAACAGCTGCGCCATGTCGGGGCCGCGCGCCGTGGCGTTCATGTAGAATTGGCCCATGTCGAAGGGCTTCGGCACCGCGCCGCGCGCGGTGATGTAGGTCTGGCCGGCGCGCAGGTCGATGTCGAACGGATAGGGCTTGTGCCGCTCGATGTTCAGCAGCGGCCCGCCGACGATCTCGGCCTTGAACGGCGCGCCGTTGATCGTGCCCTGCCCGGTCAGCTCGAAGCCCTGGTTGTCGGCGCCCAGGCGCTCGCGCGCATTGATCGTGCCCACGAAGCGAACGTCGCGCGTGGCGTCGAGGTAGCTGAGCTGCCCGTCGCGGATCACGAACCGCTGGATGGGCGGCAGGTTCATGGGCGCCTTCTCCCGGCCGTCCGAAAAGTCCCAGTTCTTGCGACCCTTTGCGTCGGCCAGCAGGCTGAAGTTCGGCCGCTCGACCGCCAGCACCCGGATGTCCGCCTTCCCCCACAGCAGGGGGACCAGCCGCACGCGCACCCGCAGCCGGTCGATCGTGCCCAGCTTGCCGGTCCCGGCCCAGGCCGGGTTGGCGATGGAGATGCCGTCGATGGTGGCGCTGGGGCGCCAGGACCACACGTTTGCGTTCAGGTCGCCGGCGATGGTCACCTGGCGGTTCATCCGCGCCGAGGCGACGCGTTCCAATGGCCCGCGGAACCAGTTCCAATCCCAGATGAGGATCAGGGCGGTGATGAGGATGGCGATGACCGCCAGGATAGCTCCCGTCCAGGTCAGAGCCTTCTTGGTCGGCGGCGTGAACTTGGGCGGCGTCAGGCGCGGGTGCGCCAACCGTTCGCGCAGGGACCGCCGCGCGCCGGGCGGCTGGCGACGCGGCTGCGGCCCGCGGGCGGGCTGGGCGGAGGGAACGGATTGCTGGCTCACGGGCGCATCAACGCGCCGGGTCCCGGTCCGTTTCCCTAGAATATTCTAGTGACTAACGCCGCGACCGCTGATCGCCGTGCGCACGGTCGCCAGGATGATCGCCATATCGAAGCCGAATGACATCCGCTCCAGGTACTCGCGGTCCAGCTTCACCTTCTCGGGGATCGGCAGTTCGTCGCGACCGTTCACCTGCGCCCAGCCGGTGACGCCGGGCCGGAGCCGCTCGACGCCGGCCTGGGTCCGAAGGTCCATCAGGTCGTGCTGGTTGAACAGCGCCGGGCGGGGCCCCACCAGGCTCATGTCGCCCACCAGCACGCTCCAGAGCTGCGGCAGCTCGTCCAGGCTGGACTTGCGCAGGAACCGTCCCAGTGGCGTGACCCAACGGTCCGGATCCTCCAGCAGATGGGTGGCGACGTCGGGCGTATCGGTGCGCATGGAGCGGAACTTGGGCATGGCGAACTCGCGATTCCCCCGCCCCACCCGCCGCGACCAGTGGATCGCCGGCCCGGGACTGGTCAGCCGCACGGCCAGGCCAATGGCCAGCAGCACGGGCCAGCCCACGGCCAGCCCGCTCAGCGCCACGACAATGTCGAAGGTCCGCTTCAGCACCGCATGTTGTTAGCGCCCGGCGGGCCGACGCGCCACGTCAGGCGTCGGTTTCGGGCGACGGCGAGGCCGTCTTCTTGGTGCGGGCCTTCGGCGCCGGTTCGGCGGCGGCGTCCGCCGAGATCGGAGCGGGCTCGTCGATCACGGGCTCCGGAGCCACGGCGAACATCACCTCCGGCTCGTCGACGGGCTCGGGTTCGGCCATCGGCTCGGGTTCAGGCGCCGGCGCCGCTTCGAGGATTGGGCTGATCGGCCCGGATTCACCGCCGACGGCGAGCGGCGCCTCTTCCAGGAGCGCTTCGGCCACCTCCGCCTGAGCCTCCGCGACCGTCTCGACCACGGCTTCCGCGGCCTCGGCCATCGGCTCCAGGAGGAGCGCCGGACCCGGCATCGCCCTGGCCCGGCCGAACATAGCCTCCAGGTTCACCGGGCGCGTCCACTGGGTCATCCACCAATAGGCCACCCCGCCGGCGGCGGCGGCCGCGAAGTAGGACCACAGGGGCGAGGCCACGCCGACCATCAGCGCCGGGCTCACACGGGGTTGCGGGGTTTGGGGAAGCTCGAAGGACGCCATGGGAATGTTCCTCGCGGCAACGGGATTGTGCGCCGCAACATAACACTCCAATCGACTTCGCAGTTGCGAAATTATTGTGGCGAGAGCGCATAGACCCGCGCCCCACCCCCGGCGCCCAAAGCTTGCGCGACCCAGCCGCAGATGGCGGCAAGCGGCGCCCCCAGGTCCGGCCCGTTCACCAGCACCAGGGCGCAGCCGTTCATCTTCATCGGGTCGGTCAGCGGCTTGATGCGGGTCTCGGCCACCAGCATCGGCGCGGCCACCTCGTCCTCCAGGTCGCGCAGGAAGCTGTCAAGGGTCTCCAGGTCCTTGACCGGCAGCCAGACCAGCGCCTGCGCCTGGGCGTTCCTTCGGAGGAGCGCCACCAGCGTCTCGACGATCCGGTCGTAGTCGTCCGGCTTCTCGAACGGCGGATCGATCAGCGCCAGGACACGGCCCTCGCGCGGGCACTCCGCCGCCGCCGCCGCATAGCCGTCGACGTTCAGGGTACGGACGTTCTGCCGGCCGCGCATCGCGATGCGTAAGGCGTCATGCTCGTCGGGCCGCAGCTCACAGGCGAGATAGCGATCGGCCGTGCGCAGGGCCCCGGCGATCAACCACGGCGAGCCCGGATAGCGCCGCACTTCGGCGCCGCCGCCCATCAGCGCCCTCACCGCGTTGATCAGCGGCGCGAACTCCGCCAGCGCGTCCTTGGCCGCCATCAGTTGCACGATCCCCGCCTCGGCCTCGCCCGACTTGCGCGCCTCGGGCCCGGCCAGGTCGTAGAGACCCCGCCCCGCGTGGGTGTCGATCACCGTCAGCGGCGGTCCCTTGGCGGTGAGCTCGCCCAGCAGGCGCAGGAGCGCGGCGTGCTTCACCAGGTCGGCGAAGTTCCCGGCGTGAAAGGCGTGGCGATAGTTCAAGGGAATCCGGGGGCTGGGAGCAGGAACCGGCGTGGCCATACCACGTTGCCGCCGGGCAGGTGGAGGGGCAGCGATGCCGAAGGACATGAACGACACGCCGGTCCCTGAGGGCCTCACCTACGTCAGCGACCAGGACCCCGGCATCCGCCGCAAACCTGCACGCGGCTCCGGCTTCAACTACCTCGGCCCGGCAGGCAAAGCTGTCACCGACGAGAAGACGCTGGATCGGATCCGGACCCTCGCCGTCCCCCCCGCCTGGACCGACGTCTGGATCAGCCCGAAGGCCAACGGCCATATCCAGGCCACGGGACGCGATGTGAAAGGGCGCAAGCAGTACCGCTATCACGCCCGCTGGAGCGCCGAGCGAGGCCTGGGGAAGTACGACCGGGTCCTCGCCTTCGGCCGCGCCCTGCCCAAACTGCGCAAGCGGGTGGACGAGGATCTCGCCCGCCGCGGCCTGCCCCGCGAGAAGGTGCTGGCGGCCGTGATCCGGGTGATGGAGATGACCCTGATCCGGGTGGGCAACGAGGAATACGCCAAGCAGAACAAGAGCTTTGGGCTGACAACCCTGCGTGACCGCCACGCGAAGATCGGGGCGGCCAAGGCCACGTTCGAGTTCAGGGGCAAGAGCGGCAAGGTCCACCAGACGGGCTTCAACGACCGACGGCTTGCCCGGGTGGTGAAGGCTTGCCAGGACCTCCCCGGCCAGCGCCTGTTCCAGTACTTGGACGACGACGGCCAGCGCCGGGCGGTGGAGAGCGCCGACGTCAACGCCTACATCCGCGAGACCCTGGGCGACGACTTCTCGGCCAAGGACTTCCGCACCTGGGCCGGCACCGTGGCCGCGGCCCGCGCCCTGACCCTGCCGGAATGCGCCGACCTTTCGGCCGCCAAGCGCAACGTGAACACCTGCGTGAAGGCGGTGGCAGGCGTCCTCGGCAACACCGCCGCCGTCGCCCGCAGCGCCTATATCCATCCCGCGATCCTCGACGCCTATGCCGAGGGCCGGCTGGACCTGAAGCCCGGGAAGGAGGACCGCGCCTTCGAGCTCGCGGTCCTGCGGTTCCTCGAGAGCGCGCGCTGACGTGGCGGCAATCTCGCCGCCTTCCTGAACCGTTGTTATGGTCATCTCCGGCAAGGCGCGGGACGGCGCCCTCGGAGGATCACCCATGTTCGGCCCGCGCCTGCGCTTCGGCGCCTTCATCGCGCCCTTCCACCCGGTGGACGAAAATCCCACCCTGGCCATCCAGCGCGACCTGGAGCTGGTCCAGCACATGGACGAGCTGGGCTTCGAGGAGGCCTGGATCGGCGAGCACCATTCGGCCGGCTACGAGCTGATCGCCTCGCCCGAGCTGTTCATCGCCGCGGCGGCCGAGCGCACGAAGCACATCCGCCTGGGCACCGGGGTCTCGTCCCTGCCCTACCACCACCCGATGATGCTGGCCGACCGGATCAACCAGCTGGACCACATGACCCGCGGCCGGGTGATGTTCGGGGTCGGCCCCGGGGCTTTGGTCTCCGACGCCATGATGATGGGCATCCCGCCGGCCGCCCAGCGTGACCGCATGGACGAGGCCCTGGACTGCCTGGTCCGGCTGATGCGCGGCGAGGAAGTGACGCACAAGTCCGACTGGTTCGAGCTCAGCCAGGCCCGCCTGCAGATGACGCCTTACTCGAGGCCCTCGGTGGAGATGGCCGTCGCCAGCCAGGTCTCGCCCACCGGGGCGCGGGCGGCGGGCCGCCACGGCCTGGGGATGCTGTCCATCGGCGCCACCAGCCAGGCCGGCTTCAACGCGCTGGCCTCCAACTGGAACATCGCCAACGACCTGGCCAAGGACCACGGCAAGACCATGGACCGCCAGCGCTGGCGGCTGGTCGGCCCCATGCACATCGCCCCCACCCGCGAACAGGCGATGGAGGACGTGAAGTTCGGCCTGGAGAAGTGGATCTACTACTTCCGCGAGATCGCCAACCTGCCGATCGTCCCCGAGGGGCCGGACCCGGTGAAGGCCATGGTCGAGACCGGCCTGGCGGTCATCGGCACGCCGGACGACGCGGCCGCCCGCATCCAGCAACTGGTCGACGAGAGCGGCGGCTTCGGCGCCTTCCTGCTCATGGACCACAACTGGGCGCCATGGGCGGCCAAGAAGCAGTCCTACGAACTGTTCGCCCGCTACGTCGCCCCGAAGTTCCAGCAGCTCAACGAGAACCGCGAGGCCTCCATCGCCTGGGTCGGCGCGCGCAAGCCCGAGTTCACGGCCCAGGTCATGGGCGCCATGGGCGCCCGCATCGCCCAGCACATCGCCGAGAAGGGCGCCGGCGACATCCGGCCCGAGTTCGCCGCCATGCTGGGCGGGGCCGCGCCGCCGAAAGCGGACTGATCCTCCGACCCTGAAGTGGTCTGGCGAAGACTGGCGGGCGTCGCTTAACTCTCGGCCATGGACATCCAGGCCTACTTCGACCGCGTCGGCTTCACCGGCGTCGCCCGCCCCGACCTGGCGACGCTGAAGGCGCTGCATCGCGCCCACGCGTTGGCCATCACCTACGAGAACCTGGACGTCCAGCTGGGCCGCCGCGTGACCACGGATCCCGCCGCCGCCTTCGATAAGATCGTCCGGCGGGGCCGCGGCGGTTGGTGCTACGAGATGAACGGCCTGCTGGGGGCGGCGCTCGACGAGATCGGCTTCAAGGTCACCCGCCTGGCCGGCGGCGTGATGCGCTCGGTGCGTGGCGAGGACGCCGTCGGCAACCACCTGGTCCTGCTGGTCGACCTGCCCGAGGGGCCGTGGATCGCGGACGTGGGCTTCGGCGACGGGTCGCGTGATCCCTACCCGCTACAGGAGGGTCCGATCATCTCCGACGGGTTCGAGTACGGGCTGGAACGCCTCGATGCCGATTGGTGGCGTCTGACCAATCCCAACGGCGGCGCGCCGAACTTCGACTTCGGCCTGACACCGGCCGATCCGGCGCTCCTGACCGCCAAGTGCCACGAGCTGCAGACGTCGCCCGCCTCCGTCTTCGTGATGACCGCCATCGCCCAGCGCCATGTGGGCGACGAGATCCGCATGCTCCGTGGCCGCGCCTTCCGCCGCCTCACGCCGGGCTCGAAGACCGACAGTCTGATCGACACGGCAGACGAGTTCGTGGCGCTCCTGAAGCGGGAGTTTGAGCTCGACCTGCCCGAGGCCGCCGAGGCCTGGCCGCGGATTGTGGCCCGGCACGACGAACTGTTCGCGCCTGCTCCGGCCACCGCCTAGCGACGGTAGGTGAAGCCGATCCGGATCGTCTGCGGCGCCGAATAGCTCTCCACCCCGTCCGCAGTCTCCCCCACCTCCAGGTTCTCGTCGAAGAGATTCTCGGCGGCGACATAGACCTCGGCATGTTCGGCGAAGCGCCAGGCGGCGCGGGCGTCCACCTGCAAGCCGGCCGACAGGCGGCGGCTGTTCAGGTCGTCCTCCCAGCGCGCGCTCTCATAGCGGACGTCGGCTGACAGGCTGAGGGCGTCCATCGGCTGGAAATTCACCCCGCCGGTCACCGTCCACTTCGGCGTCTGCGCGGGCCTGAGGCCGGTGAGCTGGGGAACCGCCGCGCCGCCATCCACCTCGGCGTCGGTGTAGGCCACCGCGGCGCGCCAGCCGGCCGCCGGGCCGAGGTCGCCGGCCGCGTCGCCCTCGAAGCCCCACGCTTCGATCTCGCCGGCGTTCTGCCGCTGGCGCAGGGTCCCACCGGCCGGCACGAAGCCCGCCACCGGGAACGTCCCCGGCCCGACGCCGATGGTCACGTTGGCGATCGGGTCCTTCAGCAGGTTGTAGAACAGCGTCGCGCCCCAGCGCACCGCACCGTCGCCCCCGAAACCGGCCTCGACTCCCTGCAGGGTCTCCGGCTTCAGCGTCGGATTGGCCTCGGTGATGTCGTTGCCCACTCGGAAGGGCCGGTGCAGCTCGTTCAGCGTGGGCGCCCGGAACCCGGCATAGGCGGCGGCGCGCAGATAGACCGCCTCGTTCAACGCATAACGCACGCCCACCCGCCCGGTCGGCGTGGTGTCCGAACGGTTAGGCGAGGCCTGATCGAGGGTGACCGCGCCCGTCGCGGTGTCGCGCTCGACGCGGACGGCGTCATAGGCGCGGCTGCGGTCCAGGCGCACGCCGCCGGTGAGCAGCCAGGGGCCCTCGTCCAGGGCCGCCTCCACATAGGCCCCGGCCACCAGCGTCTTGCCCCCGGCCTCGCGATCTCGAGTGAAGGCGCCGTTCATGAACCGGAAGCGCTCGTGCTCGGTCCCATCGGTCAGGCGGAGGTCCGCGCCGACCTCCCAGGCCAGCGCGCCCTGCCTGCCCTGCCAGGCGGCATTGAGCCCGTAGCCGGTGGCGGGCGTGTTGTACTGGTCGTTGGCCGGCGTGGTCGTGGCCCGGCCCGCCGCCACCGCGACCGAGCTGTTCTCCAGGTCGCTCCTGCGCACCCAGCCCTGCAGCCGCCAGCCGCCCACGCCCTCGGACGCCGGCTGGGCCAGGGTCACCGCGGCGGACATCCCCGTGCTGTTCGAGCGCGCGCCCCGAAGACCGGCCTGCTGGTTCACCTGGAAGGCGGAGAGCCGTACAGCGGCCTGCACGTCCCCCAGCTCGCGCTGGAGCCTCAGCGCCACCGACGCGTCGTCCAGCCGCAGCCGCGTGTCCGCCGCCCCGCGCCGAGGCCCGCGCACGGCGTAATAGCCGTCGGTCCGCGACCCCGCCGCCGTCAGCAGCACGCCGGGCGCACCGGCCGCCACCGCGGCGCGATAGCTGCCCCGCTCGCCGGCCGAGATCTCGGCCGCCGCCACGCCGTCGGGCGTCGAGCGTTCCTGCAGCGCCACGACGCCGGTCAGGGCGCCCGCCCCATACGGCCCCGCGCCGGCGCCGCGCACCACCGTGGCGCCCTCGATGCCCTCCGACGGCAGGCCGCTCCAGATCACCCAGCCGCCGAAGGGGTCGTTCTGCGGCGCGCCGTCCAGGGTCACCAGCGCCCGTCCGGCGCCCGACGGGGCGATGGCGCGCAGCGACAGGCCCTGGGTGGTCGGATTGGCGGCGCCCGAGCCGGTGCGGCGGAACAGCGACACCCCCGGCGCGCTCTTCAGCGCCTCGTCCAGGCGCGGCTCGTTCCTCAGCACCTCGTGGCCGATCTGCACCACGCTGAACGCCGCCTCGCCGCCCAGCGGCGCCAGCCTCGGCGGGTGGACAACCACGATCTCGACTTCCGGAGCCGGAGGGGGCGGCATATCGGGCATGGGGACTCGTAGGTCTGGTATGGAGGGACCGGCGAGGGCTACTCACACAGGATGGAGAGCGCAATGGCGAAGGTCGCAATCATCACCGGCGCGGGCAGCGGTATCGGCCGGGCTGTGTCCCTTCGGTTACTCGGCGAGGGCTGGCGGGTGGTCCTGGCCGGGCGGCGCGCCGAGGTTCTGCAGGCGGTGGTCGATGACGCGCCCGAGGGCCAGGCCCTGGCCGTCCCCACGGACGTTTCCGACCCCGACGCCGTCGACGCCCTGTTCGCCGCCGCCAAGGCCCGCTTCGGCCGCCTAGACCTGGTGTTCAACAACGCCGGGACCGGCGCGCCGCCGACGGCCATCGAGGATCACTCCATCGAACACTGGCGGCGCGTGGTGGATGTGAACCTGACGGGCGCCTTCCTCTGCACGCGGGCCGCGTTCCGGCTGATGAAGGACCAGGATCCGCGCGGCGGCCGGATCATCAACAACGGCTCGATCTCGGCCCATGCGCCCCGCCCGCGCTCCATCGCCTACACCGCCACCAAGCACGCGATCACTGGTCTGACGCGCTCCACGTCGCTGGACGGGCGCGCCTACGACATCGCCTGCGGCCAGATCGATATCGGCAACGCCGCCACCGACATGACCCGCGCCATGGCCAAGGGCGTGCCCCAGCCGGACGGCACGCTGAAGGTCGAACCGACCATGGACGTCCAGGCCGTCGCCGACGCCGTGGCCTACATGGCCAGCCTGCCGCTGTCGGCGAACGTGCAGTTCATGACGGTGATGGCGACTCAGATGCCCTTCATCGGCCGCGGATGATGTCTCCCTCCGGGGCGTTGGGCGCGACAGGGCGTCGCAACCTTGACCGTGGAGAGGCGCCTATTTTGGCGGCCCGCCGAGAGGGGAACGCCGGTAACTAAACGCCGATCTCTTTGCGTTGCACCATTATTGCTGCGCCGCAGCAACTTTACGCTTGCGTCAGCGGAAGGACGGCGGAATCATTGGCGCATCGGGCGACGAGATACCGGGGAGCGCTAGTCTCCACGTCGGCCGAGAGGAACGCCGGAAAGGGGTTGGTTCAACCCTGATCCCGGAAGCACACGCCATGATCCGCATTCTGACCGTCGCCGCCGTCGCCGCCTTCATCGCCGCCCCCGCCAGCGCCCAATCGGTGCGCATCGCGGTCGCCGGCAAGTCGGCCGAACAACTCCATGTCGACATCACCAAGGCCGCCAAGAAGGTCTGCAGCCAGGCCGTCGTCGGCGCGTCCTTCCCGCGCGAAATGTACGCGTCCTGCTACAAGCACGCCGTGGCCGACGCCGTGGCCCGGGCCAATGACCCGGCCCTGGCCTCCGTCGCCGGCATCAAGCTGGCCTCGCGCTAAGCTGAGCTGACTAAGCCGCGCCGAACGGAACCGGCGCCGGGGTCTCGACCTCGGCCTCGGCGAAGTTCGGCGCCCGCTTTTCCATATTGGCCATCACGGCCTCGATCTGATTGGCCGAACCGATCAGCGCCGCCTGCTCGCGGCTCTCCTCCAGCAGGATCTCGTGCTGGTCGCCCTCGGCCGCCAGGTTCAGCAGCCGCTTCGCGGCGCGGATGGCGTGCGGATTGCGCCCGGCCACGTCCCGGGCGAACGCCAGGGCCTCGGCCAGCGGATGTTCCGACACCCGCGTGGCCAGCCCCATCGCCAAGGCCTCTTCGCCGGTGAAGATCCGGCCAGAGTAGGTCAGGTCGCGGGCCACGTCGTCGCGCACCAGGCCGCGCATCAGCACCATGCCGGCCATGTCGGGCACCAGGCCCCACTTGATTTCCATCACCGACATCCGGGTGTCGTGGGCCACGAAACGCATGTCGGGCGCCAGCGCCAGCTGGAAGCCGCCGCCGAACGCCACGCCATGGACCGCGGCCACCACCGGCACCGGGATCTCGCGCCAGACCATCACCGCATGCTGGGCCCGGTTCGAGCCCCCCGGCGTGCGCTTGGGCGTCAACAGCGGCCCGGCCGTGCCCTTGCCGCCCGCCCGCTCGCCGGACGCCATCTGCTGGAAGTTGCCCATGTCGAGCCCGGCGCAGAACGCCCGCCCCTCGCCCGACAGCACCACCGCCCGCAGGCCCGCCTCGCCCTTCAGGCGCTCGCCGGTCTGGATCAGGGCCTCGAACATGGCGTTGTCGAGGGCGTTCATCTTGTCGGTGCGGACCAGGCGGACGTCAGCGACGCCGTCCTGGATGTCCACGCTCACGCGGTCGTTCATAGCCGTCTCCTCCTACCGCTTCGCCAGCACATAACCGGCGCGCGGGAAATGCACATGGACCACGTCCAGCTCGCCGCACTCGCGGGCCAGGGTCACGCGGTCGAGGCCAAGGTGTACCAGCACACCCTCCACCGGGTCGCGGCCATAGTCGTCGGCCTGGACCACAATCGCATCGCCCTTCTTCAGCCCCGAGGGGTCGCCGGGCAGGCATTCGCCCTCTTCCGACGGCGTCACCGCGGTGGCCGCCTGCAGCGCCTCGGAAGGGTCCATCTCGCGGCGCTCGCCGCGGCCGATGGCCCGCAGCCGGTCGCGCCAGGCCTGGGCGCGCGGCAGGCCGGCCAGCAGTTCGTCGGCCACCGCCGGCGCCGCGGCGCCCAGCCACCAGACGTTCATCCAGGCCGCCACATCCGCCAGCGACGGGGCCTTGCCGCCCAGGAAGTCGCCTTCCAGGCCGTCCTCGACCCAGCCGGCATAGGCCCGCCACTGGGCCCGCATGAACGGCGCGGCGGCCTTCATGGCTCCCACGTCGAACGGCCGGCCCGACAGCTTCTCGCGGTCGGCGATGAATTCCTTCGGGACCCGGTCGCCCATCTCGGCGAACACCACCGCGACCGTGGCCTGGAACCACAGCCGGTCGGCCCACAGGTTCACCGCCCAGTCGGCGCCCGTCACCACCTTGGGCCTGGGATGGCGCCGCTCGATCTCGGCCAGGATCACCTGGGTGTCGCAGTAGATGTCCGCGCCGATCTGCATCACTGGAATGCGCCGATAGCCGCCGGTCAGCGGGATCAGGTCGGGCTTGGGCATGATCACCGGCTGGATCACCGAGCGCCATGTCAGCCCCTTGATCCCGAACATCAGCCGCACCTTCTCCGAGAAGGGGGAGGTGTCGTAGTGGTGGAGGATGATCTCGGGAGCCGGCATCTAGACGACCACCACGCCCTCGCCCGGCGGATTGGCGTAGAGCGCCTCCACCAGGGCGTGGCGCCGCTCCAGCGTGGCGCGCTGGTTCACATAGCCCTTGTCGGTGATCTCGCCCGCGTCGATCGACGGCGGCTCCAGCATCACGATGAAGCGGGCGATCCGCCGCGAGGATCCGCCGGACGTGCGGTTGAACTCGCCGATCCGGTCCTTCAGCAGGTCCTTCAGCTTCTCGATCGGGTTCTCGCCCAGGGCCGGCAGGGCGGCGGGCGACGGCCAGATCAGCGCGCCGGCGAACGGTTTGTCCTGCCCCGCGATCACCATGTCGAAGGCGTAGGGCGTGCAGGCCGCCACCAGGTCCGGCCTGAGCGTGCCGACCGACACCCAGGTGCCGCTGTCCAGCTTGAAGTCCTCGGTCACCCGGCCGTCGAACACCAGGCCCAACTCGGGCTGGTCCGGGTCCAGGAAGCGGCAGGCGTCGCCCAGCTTGTAGAAGCCCTCTTCGTCGAAGGCGGCCGCGGTCTTCTCCGGGTCGTTGTGGTAGCCGGTGGTCACCGTCGGCCCCTTCACCCGCACCTCCAGCTTGGTCCCGTTGGGGACAAGCTTCAGCGTGATGCCCGGCAGCGGCAGGCCGATCAGCCCGACCAGTTCGGTGATCCAGTGGACCACGGTGATCCCCTGGGTCTCCGTCGCCCCGTACATGGTGGTCAGCGGGATGCGGTAGCCGGTCTCGGCGATGGCCAGGGCCTGCAGCCGCTGCGAGACGTCATGCGACAGGGTGGCGCCGCCGTAGCCCGCGTTGCGCAGGTTCTTGAAGAAGCTCTTCCGCAGCGCGGGGTCGCGCTCCATCGCCTCGACCAGCATGCCGAACGCCACGGGCGCCGAGCCGAACGTCATCGGCGAGATCTCGTAGAGGTTCTTGATCGTGGTCTCGAACATCCCCGGGATCGGCTTGCCTTCGTCCAGGTGCAGGGTCGCCCCGGCCCACATGGCGCCGTTGAAGCCGATGTTCCCCGCCGAGATATGGCTCCAGGGCATCCACTCCAGCCCCTGCGGGACGAGGTCCGGGTCGGTGGGCTCGTCGCGGATGCCCTCCATGCCGGCGATCACGCCCGCGAACATGCCGTGCGTCTGCGGCACCCCCTTGGGCATGCCGGTGGAGCCCGAGGTGAACAGGTACTTGGCCACCGTCGCGTGGTTCAGCGCCTCGCGCGCCGCCTCGACCGCCGCGGTGGGCTCGGTGGCGGTGAGTTCGGACAACGCCGTGGTCCCGTTCCCGCCGTCGACCGTCACGAAGGTCAGGGTCGGATCGATGGCCTTCAGCGTCTCGAAGGCGCGAGCGAACATCTCGCTGTTCTGGGCGAACACCACCCGCGGCCTCACCGTGGCGAAGCAGTGCTTCAGCTTGGCGTGGTCCGTGGAGATCAGGCTGTAGGCCGGGCTGATCGGGGCGATCGGGACGCCAGCGGTGTAGCAGCCCAGCATGACCAGGGCGTGCTCCACCGAATTGGCCGACAGCACCATGACGCTGTCGTCGCCCGTCAGACCCTGGCCGAGCAGCCACTGGGCGATCCCATCGGCCGCCCGCTTGGCCTCGCCATAGGTGACCCCGCCCCACGGCCCGTGGCCCGGCGCGCGCTGCAGGATGTAGGGCCGATCCGGGTGGGCCGCGGCCTTCTCGGCCAGCAGGTGGGCGATCGAGCGCGGCCCCTCGGCGGGCGGATGGTTCGAGCGGACGTAATAGGTTCCGTCCGCCTTGCGCTCGATGCTGACGTCCGGCGCCTTCTGCGGCAACGGCTTGAACGGCGGCGGCGCGGCGGCGACAGCGCCCAGATCGTCGGCGGGGGTCATGCCCGTCCTCCCGGTTATCGTTGGTTGGCCCCAAACCTACGCCAGCCCGCCACGCCTGCAACCGGGACGCCACGTCAAGGACGCGTAGAATGGGCGTCCGATTCCCGTCTGCGAGGTCCGCCGTGCGGTTCGTTCTCATCAAGGGCCAGTCGCAGTATGGGTCGCTGCGCCTCCACATCGACCAGTTCGCCGAGGCGCTGCGCCAGCAGGGTCACGAGGCCCAGGTGGTCGATCTGCTGGCGGAGGGCGGCCAGGCCGAGCTGAACCGGATCACCACCACCAGCCCGCCGGACTGCTACTTCGCCATCGGCGGGGTCGCCGCCGACTACTCCAACGCCGGCGGCTCGATCTACGACCAGCTCGGCGTCGTCTACGCCACGATGCACGTGGACCACCCCGTCCACCACATCGACCGGATCACCGCGAAGATCCGCAAGGACGTGGTCTTCTTCCTCGACCGCAGCCACGTGCAGTTCGTCTCGGCCTGGCCCGCGGCGCGGGGCATCGCCCACCTGGGCTTCCTGCCGCCGGGCGCCAACGAGCTGCCGGAGCCGGTCGACACCTCGGACGAGGCCTTCGCCCGGCGCGACATCCCCCTGCTGTTCACCGGCACCTATCGCGGCGCGCCCCAGGCCGGCTGGGCGGCGTGGGAGGAGAGCCCGGCCAAGGAGATCGCGGGCGAGATCGCCGGGCGCATGGCCGAGGACGCGCGCCTGCCCGTGCTCGACGCCCTGAAAGCCTGCCTTGCCGAGCGCGGCGTCGCGCTCAGCGCCGAGCTGTTCGACCAGTTCGTCCCCCTGCTCCAGCCGCCCCAGGCCTTCGCGGAGGCCTACCACCGCGACCGCCTGCTCCACGCCCTGGGCCGCGCCGGCGTTCCGATGCACGTCTACGGGATCGGCTGGGAGCCGCTGGCGGCGCAATACCCCTGCTTCACCTACGGTGGCGTCGGCAGCTTCGAGGAGACGCTGCATCTGCTTCGCCGCGCCCGCCTGGTGCTCAACACCAACAACGGCTTCGTCTCGGGCGGCCACGAGCGGGTGTTCACCGCGATGTGCGCGGGCGCCGCGGTCTTCTCCGACGCCAGCAAGTACTACGCCGAGGCCTTCAAGGAGGGCCGTGAGATCGTCACCTTCGATTGGCGCAAGCTGGACGCCGCCCCGGCCCAGCTCCTGGCCCTGATGAACGACACCCCGGCGCTGGCCGCCCTGGCCCGCGCAGGCCACAAGCGCGCCATGGCCGAGCACCGCTGGACCGACCGCGCCGCCAAGGTGGTCAAGGCCGTGAAGCAGGTGCGCTAAAGCAGCCCCTCGTACTCGGCCGGCGTGCCGCAGAACACCACCTCGTCGCGGCCGATCAGGCTGTAGCCGATCCGCGAGCCCCGCCGGATCAGGTGGTTGTAGAGCGGCGCCACATAGAGCTCGGCGGCCTGGGGCGCAGCCCGCTCCTCGACCAGGGCCTGGGCGAAGTCGCCGGCCCGGGCGAAGTGGTAGAGGCCGGTGCAGCAGAGGTCCGAGATCGGCTGCTTCTCCGCGGTCTCCAGGGCGATCGGCTCCGGTCCCGGCGCGGGCCTCACATAGGACCAGTTGGCCCCCTCGCCCCGGAACACTTCCAGCCAGCCGTCCAGCGCGTCGAACATCCCGCCCGGGAACTGGAAGCCTGGCCGGAAGGTGTCGATGTTGAAGATGGTGATCGGCGTTCCGGCCGCGACGCCGGCGGCTTCCAGGCCCAACTCCACCGTCTCCGCCTGCCCGGCCGTTCGCCGATCCAGGGCCACGACCGTCACATCGGCCAGGCCCATGGCCGCGCACTCCGCCCGCACGAAGGCCTCCGCGTCCGCGGCCGCGATGATCAGGAATGGGGTGCGCCCGAACTCAGCCTCGAAACTGCCCACCGCATGGGCGAACACGCTCTTCCCCGCCAGCGGCAGCATGTGCTTGGGCCGGTCGTAGCCCGCGTCCAGGAACCGCTGCGAGCGTCCCGCCATCGGGATCACGATCATCCGGCGTCCAGCTCCAGGAACAGGCGCAGCGCATTGGCTGTGAACGCCCGCTGCCGATCGGGCCGGTCGGCGTGTAGCGGGATCATCGACAGGAACAGGCTCACCGTCGCGGCGCGCACCGTCATCGACAGCGCGCCGACCCCGTCCACAGTCATCTCGCCCAGCGCGGACTCCAGCCAGGGCTGAGCGGCGATCTCCTCGAACGCCAGGGTGAAGTCGCCATCGTGCTCGGTCGCCGCATACCGGCCAGCGACGATCTGGTCGTAGCGACCGACGATCGAATGAGCCAGCTTGGCCAGGTCGTAGCGCAGGTCGCCGTAGATCCCCGGCCGCTCGCCCACCAGGCCGCGGGGATCCAGGGCCCGGACGCGCCGCACCCGGCTGTCGTACAGCAGGTTCGAGAAGCACAGGTCGCCGTGCATGACGCACTCCCGCCGCCCCGACGTCAGGTCCAGCGCCCCGGCCACCCGCTCGGCGATCCCGGTCAGCGACGGCGTTGCGCGCCCATCGAACCGCAAGGGTTTGTCCACCGCGAAGCCGGTCTCCCGCGCATGCCGCTCCAGCCGCGCCAGGGTCTTGTCCACGCACAGCGTCCGGAGCGCCTCGTCCGCCGAACCCTCGCCCTTGTCCGCCGCGCAGGCCGCCAGCAGCGCCTCGCAAGCGCCCAGGATCCGCATCCAGGACGCCCGGCCCAACAGGCCGTGGACGAACAGCTCCGAGACCACCGGCAGGTACTCGTACTCGGTCTCGTAGAACGCCTTGCCGCCATCGACCCCGTGGGCGAGCAGCCGGGCGGTATGGATCTGCACCGGGGCGGGGATGGCGTTCAGCCAGTGGGCCTCGGCGCGGATTTTGGCCCGGTCCTCGCTGGTCTTGCGGGCCGTCAGCCCGTCGATGCGGACGGTATTGAACGCCCGGGCCGTGGTCACTGCCAGCCGCGACCGGAAGAAGGTCTGCAGGTGGCCGAAGTCCAGCCACTGGGACGCCTCGACGATCTCGACCGGATGGCCGCCCAGGTAGTGGTTCACGCCGGCGATGAAGTCGCCCCGCATCCGGGTCATCGAGCGCAGCAGGTCCAGGGAGGAGCCGAAGCTGAAATACCCCGCCGCGATCGGCCAGCCCTCGTGCCCGTCCTCGCCGGCGGTGGAGGTCTCCAGGCCGATCACCCGGCCGTCCTCAAGCCGCATCTCGGCCCAGGCGTATTCGTTGGCGCGCGGCCCGCCGACGATCACGTCCGATCGGTCCAACGGAGGGGCGCCGATCAGGGTGTCGCCGTGCAGGATGTGCACCGGTCCCTCGCCCGCGCCCAGCGAGTTGATCGCATAGACCACCGCCTCGCCCAGCCGCAGGCCCTCGGGGATCGGCAGGACCTCGACGCCCAGCTCCGCCAGCCGGCGCGCGTCGTGTTCCGGGACCGGGTACGTCTCGGGCAGCACCATATGCAGGCCGCCCGCGCCCGCCAGCGCCGCCAGCTGCAGTTCGTAGAGCCGGCGCGTGCCCACCGGCAGGAACGAGGGCGGCAGCGGCCCGAACTCGGCGGCCAGTTCCTGGCCCACCGCCGCGCCGGACATGATCAGCCTGAGCGGCTCCACCGCCTCAGGCCTCCTTCGCCAACAGCGCCCGGATCTCCTCCGGACTCAGCGCCACGAACTCGCTGGGCCTAACCGCCTTGTCGTCGATGTAGAACCCCTCGGTCCCGCACCACGGCTTGCCCACGTGGATCTCGTCATAGGGCACCTCGTGCCGCGCCAGCCAGTCCAGGATGACCGGCAGGGTAAGCGCGTTGATCTTGCCGATGGAGTTCTGGTGCGTGCGCATGTTCCGCGCCGAGCAGATGACGATCTCGAAGCCCAGCGCGCGGTATTCCCTGAGCTTGCCCAGCACCTCGGCGTTCGGCCGCCGCTCGGCATAGGGCCGCTCCGGCTCGTCGAGGGCCAGGGTGCCGTCGAGGTCGAAGACGAGCCGCTTCATGTTGGAGTCCCGGGGTGGATTTGACCTTCTAGGGCGATTCCGGTTGTCTCGCGCCGCCCTGGCCCGCGTCGTGCACGTCAGGAGGGATGTCGCTTGAACGCCCCATCGTGAGCCGGTTCAATCCCGGCGTCATGCTGCGAACCGCAATCCACGCCGGAGGTGTCGACCACGAGGCCGCCGAGATCCTGCGGTCGATCGGCGACGCCATCCATCCCGGCGACGAACGCGGCGGCGGGGCGCCCGTCACTCTGCCGGCCAGCGCCCTCGCCGCGGCGGTGTTCGACGCCGAGGGGCAGGCGCGCAGTCGCGACGCCCGCTTCGAGCGCTGGTTCGATCCTGAAGAGGTCGGCGAGGCCGTGCGCGGCTGGCTGCGCGGCGGCCGCGCCCTGACGCCGGTCGCCGCGCGCGACGGCTCCACCACCGTCCTGCTGCTGGGCCGGGTCGCCGACACCGAGGACTGGCGCCTGCCGACCGAGATGCGCGAGGCATTGGGTCGGAGTGGCGCGGTCGTGGCCCTGGCCTATCGCCCCTTCGAGGAGCGTGAGCTGGCCGAGCGCGCCATGGCCAGCTGGAGGCTGACCCCGCTCGAAGCCCGCACGGTGCGCGGCCTGATCTCCGCCGGCGATCTCAAGGAAGGCGCGCGCCTGGCCGGCACGGGCTACGAGACCGCGCGCAAGGCGCTGAAGCTGGCGCTGCGCAAGGCCAACGCGCAGCGCCAGACGGACCTGGTGCGCCTGCTGCACGCGGCGGTCGGCGGCGGCGACCTGCAACTCGGCCAGGCGCCGCTGCTGCGCGACGCCCTGGGTCTGACCGACCGCTCAGCCGGCGCCTGTGTCCTGCTCGCCCTGGGCCTGACCCGCCAGGAAGCCGCCGCGACGCTGAAGATCAGCGAGCACGCCATCAAGGACGATCTCGCCGCCCTGTTCGACCGCTTCGGCCTGCGCAGCTCCACCGACCTCGCCCGCCTGACCACCGAAGCCGCCGTCCTGCTGAGCGTGGCCGGCAACCGCAACCTGGCGCTGGGGTCGTCGTGGAGCGCGCTGCGGCCGTTGAGGTTCGTGAACCGCCGCGAGCAGGCCGGCCGCGTCGCCCTGTCCGACTTCGGCCCCGCCAGCGGCCAGCCGGTGCTGCTGTTCCACAGCGCCGCCACCGGCAGCCTGCTCGACCGCCGGCTGGTGCGCGCCCTGCAGGCGCGTGGCCTGCGCCCGATCGCCGTCGAACGGCCCGGCTTCGGCCTGACCGACCCGCCCGAGCGCGACGAGGCGGGAACCGCCCTCTCCGACCTGCTCGACGTCATCGACGGCTTCGGCCTGAAGAAGGTCCGCCTGGCCTGTCGGGGCGGTGAGGGCGTGGCCCTCGAGTTCGGCCTGAAACACCCCGAGCGCATCGAGCGCGCCGTGCTGATCAACCCCTTCACGCCCTACGCCGTCGACAGCCGCTGGGACGGTTACATGAACGGCGCCAAGTGGCTGTTCGTGCGCCAGCCGCACATGATCGAGGTGCTGGCCCGGTTCCTGGCGCGGCGGCTCAGCCCGAGGACCCTGGAACGCCTGCTGCGCAACTCGCTGAGCAGCAGCCCGGCGGACGTCGCCCTGCTGCGCGATCCGGCCGTGGTCGAGGACTATGTGGAGTCCGGCCGGCTCGCGGCGCTCCGCTCCACCTGGGGCTTCGTGCACGAACAGAAGGCCTACCTCACCTGGACGCCCCCCACCTTGCCCGACGCCTCGGCCTGGACGCGGTTGATCGGCGAACAGGACGTGCTCTACCGCCCGGGCGACGCCGACGCCCTATGGGAAGCCGCGCTCCCCGGCCACCAGGTGATCCGTCGCCCCGACGCCGGCCGCATGCTCCACGCCTCGCATCCCGAACTGGTGGCCGAGGCGCTGCTGGCCTAGGTGCGTCAGTCGAAGCTGACGCGCTGGGCGGCGTCGCCGGGGCGGAACAGCACCGTCTTGGTCACCTTGTTCCGGCGCACGTTGACCTGGTTCTCCTGGTCGGCGTGGGCCTCCTCGAACAGGCCGGAGTCCACGCTCACCGCCTGGGCCGGCAGCGGCAGGCGTGCGGTATAGACGAGCTGCACGCTGTCGCCGGCCAGCTTCGTCTCCCGGTGCTGGAGGGCGACCGGCTTGCCGTCGGCGTCCCAGAGCCGGAAGACCCGGCCCGCATAGGCCTCCAGCGCCGCCACCGCGGCCGGATCGTCCAGGCTCTGCTGGGCGTCCGGCGCAATCACCGACAGCGCGGGCTCGACGTCGTGGGCGGCCGCGCGGTGGCTGATCGTCACCATGCCGGTCGCCGCGTCGATCTCCACCACGCTCAGCGAGGCATGGCCCCGGTGCGCGGCGGCCCCGCTGGGCAGTGCGAGGATCGCCGCCGCGACGATGGCGAGCAGCCGCCTCACTTGGGAGCGTCAGTCGGCTTCGGGCTGGCCGGCAACGGCTCCAGGCTGTCCGGCTTCACCCGCAGCTCGTTGTCCTTCAGCTTGTTCTCGTCCGCCGGGCTGGTGGGCGTGAGCTTCAGCACCTTCTCCACGCCGCCGCCTTCGAGCAGGTTGTTGCCCCGGTCGGCGTCGGCCGTCTCCCACAGCGGGTCCAGTTCGGCGCGCTTCAGGGTCTTGGGCGTGACGTACTGCCAGTTCACCTGCTTGCTGTTGCGCCGCCAGATCTCGGCCGGGATGCGGACCGTCTCGGTAGAGCCGTCGGTGAAGTCCAGCTTGAGGATCACCGGCATCACCAGCCCGCCGACATTCCGGAACCGGAAGCGGTAGAAGGTGTCGGTCTGGGCGCGCGCCTTGCGCTCCTGGGGCGTGAGGTCCTCGTCCGCCTCCTTGGCCTTCTTGCGCTGGGCCACGGTGGCGTCGTTGCGGTTGATGGTGTCGTAGTAGTCGCGAACCTTCGGATCGCGCTCGGCCACCGTGGGCTCGGTGTTGCGGCTCTCCGTCAGGCTGGGCGGTTCGGCGGCGGCCCGGTCGCGGCGCAGCTTGGCGGAGGCCTCGGCGTCCGCGGGATCCAGCCGGCCGGCCGTCACCCCGTCCAGGGCGATGTCGACGTGGTCGGTGGAGTAGAACCAGCCGCGCCAGAACCAGTCCAGGTCGACGCCGCTCGACTCCTCCATGGTCCGGAAGAAGTCGTAGGGCGTCGGCCCCTTGAACCGCCAGCGGGTGGCGTAGTCCTTGAACGCCTTGTCGAACAGCTCGCGGCCCAGCACCGTCTCGCGCAGGATCACCAGCGCCGTGGCCGGCTTGGAATAGGCGTTGGGCCCGAACTGCAGCAGCGAGTCCGACTGGGTCATCACCGGCACCTGGTTCTGGCTGACCATGTACTCGACGATGTGCCGCGGCTCGCCGTCGTAGGCGGGGAAGTCCTTCGACCAGCGCTTCTCGGCCTGGAACTCGAGGAAGGTGTTCAGGCCCTCGTCCATCCAGGTCCACTGGCGCTCGTCCGAGTTCACGATCATCGGGAAGTAGGTGTGCCCGATCTCGTGGATGATCACCCCGATCAGGCCGGCCTTGGTGCGCTCGGTATAGGTCAGGTCGCCGGTCTTCTTGTCCTTCGTCGGGCGCGGCCCGTTGAAGGTCATCATCGGGTACTCCATCCCCCCGTTGATGCCGTTGATCGACTGGGCCTTGGAGTACGGATAGGGGAAGGCGAACTCGTTGTAGGTGTCGAGCGTGTGGGCGATGGCCTTGGTCGACCAGGCGTCCCACAGCGGCCGGGCTTCCTTCGGATAGAAGCTCATGGCCATGACCACCGGCTGGGCCGGATTGTCCTGGCGCACGCCCATGGCGTCCCAGACGAACTTACGGCTCGAGGCCCAGGCGAAGTCGCGGACGTTGTCGGCCCGGAACACCCAGGTCTTCTCGCCCGTCGGCTTCCGGCCCTCGGCGGCCAGGGCCTCCGGCGGGGTGACGATGTAGACCGGCTCCTTGGCCGTGCGGGCCTGGTCCAGCCGCTGGCGCTGGGCGGCGGTCAGCACTGAACCGGCGTTGGTGAGGTCGCCGGTCGCGGCGACCACGTGGTCGTTGGGCACGGTCAGGGCGACCTCGTAGTCGCCGAACTCCAGCGTGAACTCGCCCGCCCCCAGGAAGGCCTTGTTGTGCCAGCCTTCGTAGTCGGTGTAGCGCGCCAGGCGGGGGAACCACTGGGCGCCCAGGAACAGGCAGTTGCCGTCCTCGTCCGGCTTGGTGAAGCACTCATAGCCGTCGCGGCTGCCCACCACCTTGGTCTCCACCAGCCGATACGACCATTCGATCGTGAAGCTGGTCGAGGCGCCGGGCGCCAGGCCCTGCGGCAGGTCCAGCCGCATCAGGCTGTCCACCACCTTATGCGGGATCGCTCGGCCCGAGCCGTCGCGCACGGAAGCCAGCTTGAAGCCGCCCTCCCACTCCTTGAACATCTGGATGCGCTTCAGGGCCGCCAGGCTGATCTCATCGGCGGAGCCGACCGTGGCCGACCGTTCGGCGAGGCTGTCACGCCGGAAGATATTCTGGTCCAGCAGCAGCCACAGATAGCTCAGCCGGTCCGGCGAGTTGTTCTTGTAGGTGATCGTCGCCTTGCCGGTGACGGTCTTAGTCGGCTCGTCCAGCTTCGCCTGGATGCGATAGTCGACCTTCTGCTGCCAGTAGCGATGCCCGGGCGCGCCGCTCGCCGTGCGATAGTCGTTCGGCGTCGGCCATTCCTCGCCTTCGAGCTGGCGGAACGCGTCCTTCCAGGGCGCCTTGGTCTGGCTGACCGGGTCGGCGGCGGCGGTGGACGAAACCAGGAGCGCGGCCAGAGCGGCGCCCAACAAAACCAAGAAACGATGCATCGTCCGCCCTACACCCGAGACCTGCGGGGTGCATCAGACAAATCGTCGGACTTGGCAAGTCGCCCGCGGCGCAAGGCGTCTGTTGTGCGACGGGCTGACCGCCCGGTCCCTAGAACAGCCCGGCGCGCTGCCCGATCACGACGATGGCGATCACCACCAGCACCACCTGGAGGATCCAGTTGAGCGGCGACGGGATGGGCATCTTCTGGACGGCGTAGAGCGCCAGGGCCAGGAGGACGACGACGACGAGGATCAGGATCAGAATGGACATCCGCCTCTAACCTCTACCGTGGGAGAAGGTTCCAGTGGCGGCGCTAGCCGAACGGCGGCGCGAAGCGGATGTTGTCGCGTTCCAGGCCCTTCAGCACCACGTCCACCCCGCCGGACTTGATCATCCACTCCAGGCGGTGGTCCCGGTACTCGCGCTTGAACAGACCCTTCTCCACCAGCTCGGCGACGTTGGTCATGGTCCCGCCGCTGGCGGCCAGTGCGGCGATGTCGGCGACGCAGGCCGCCACCGACGGCCGCGCGTTGGCGCGCGCCAGCCACGGCCAGCTTGGAGCCCTCCGCCGGGGGGACGCCGTGGCCGACCGAACCGTTCACATAGGGAACCACGGACAGGTCGCCCCAGCCGAAGGTCTCGCCGTTGAACCACGGGCGGTCCCCCAGTTGCTTCTCCAGCCAGCCGAAGAAGCCTTCGGTCTGAGCCCGCGCCGTGGCGAACATCGCCTCGGCCTGCGCGCCCTCGGCGCGGCGGAACCAGCGGATCTCCGACAGCCCCCAGTTGATGGCCTCGAAGTGGGTGTCCATCACCTCTTCCAGCATCCGCACGCGGGCGCGGTCGGCGGCCGACGCGGGGCGCATCGCGGGCTCCGGATAGGCGTCGTCGAGGTACTCCAGGATGATCGTGGAATCGAAGATCGCCACGTCCCCGTCCACCAGCGCCGGCACCTCGGCGCGCGGGCTCGCCTCGACGAAGGCGCCCTGGGCGCCGCCGGCCCCCAGCCCGCCCGGCATCGGCGCCTGATAGGCCAGGCCCTTCTCCTTGAGCGCGATCTTGACCTTCTGGGCGTAGGGCGAGAGCGGGTGATCGTAGAGCGTGATCATGACGACAGCGCCTCCGCCAGATCCATCTTCTGGGCCTTCTTCGCCGCCTGGAACGCCGGCCGCGCCTTGAGCCGCCCCCAATAGGCCTTGATCGCCGGCGAGAAGGTCTCGTCCAGCTTGAGCGAATGCGCGAGCAACAACGCGTAACCCACGGAAATATCAGCCGCTGTGAACCGGCCGGCGCAGAGCCAGTCGCCCTTCTCCAACGCCCGGTCCACATGGCGCAGGCGGCTCAGGAACCACTTGGCGTAGTCGTCGGCCACCACCTCGGCCTTGCCGGGCTCGAAGCGCCGGTAGCGCAGCACCAGGGTCTGCGGGAAGGTCAGCGTCGCCTCGCCGAAGTGCAGCCAGTTCACCCAGGCGCCATAGGCCGGATCGTCCACCGGCACGGCCAGGTCGTTCGGCCCGTAGCGGGTGGCGAGGTACTGCACGATCCCCGCGCTCTCGGTCATGAAGGTCTCGCCGTCCTTCATGGCCGGGATGGTCCCCAGGGGATTGATCTCCAGATAGGCCGGCTCCCGCACCCGCGGCGGGAACGGCAGCAGGTGGAGCTCGTACTCCAGGCCCAGTTCCTCCAGCGCCCAGAGCGGGCGGAAGGACCGTGCATCGGGGCAGTGCCACAGCTCGATCATGCTCAGCCCTCCCGCCGGACGTAGTTCGGCTTGCGCTTTTCCAGGAACGCGGCGACGCCCTCCTGGAAGTCGCCGTCCGAGCTGGCCAGGATCTGGTTGCGGTCCTCCATGGCGATGGCGGCCTCCAGCCCCTGCGCGTCGATGGCGTGGTTCAGCGCCTCCTTGGTCAGGCGCAGGCCCAGCGGCGTGGCGTGCAGCATGTCGTCCACGAAGCCCTGGGCCTCGGCGGCCATCTGGTCCGGCTCGACCACGCGGCTGACCAACCCGAGCTGATAGGCCCGCTCGGCGGTGATGAAGCGCCCGGTCAGCATGTACTCCGCCGCCACCGACGACCCGACCATGCGCGGCAGGAAATAGCTCACCCCGATGTCGCAGGCCGACAGGCCGATGCGGATGAAGGCCGCATTCATGCGCACGTCCGGCGTGGCGATCCGCACATCCGAGGCCAGCGCCAGGGCGAAGCCGCCGCCGGCCGCCGCGCCATTGATACAGGCCACGATCGGCTGCGGACAGCGGCGCATGGCGATGACGATCTCGCTGATCTCGCGCTGGCGCGTCAGCCCCGCCCCGATCGAGCGTTCGCCCTGCGGATCGCCGCGCTCCTTCAGGTCCAGTCCGGCGCAGAACGCCTTGCCCGCCCCCTGCAGCACCACCACGCGGACGTCTCGCCGCCAGTAGAGGCCGACGAAGAACTCGCGGAGCTCGGTGACCAGGTTGCGGCTGAGCGCATTCAGCCGCTCGGGGCGGTTCATCGTCGCCCAGACGACGTCGCCATCCTGGCGCAGTTCCAGATCGGCCATGCTCAGAGCCCCTTCAGCCAGTCGAGCAGGAGCGCGGTCACCTCGGCCGGCCGCTCCTGCTGGGTCCAGTGCCCGACGCCGGGCAGCACATGGGCGCCGCGCAGGTCGGTGACGTGCTCGCGCATCATCGCCGAGGGGTCGGGGATGCGGCCGAAGCCGTTGAACGCGGGGTCGCGGTCACCCCCGATCAGCAGGGACGGCTGCTCGATCTTGCGATCCTTGAAGGCCTGCAGCCAGTCGAAGTCCCGCTCGTGGTTCCGATAGCGGCTGATCGGCCCGAAGAAGCCCGAGCTCTCGAACTCGGCCACGTAGTAGTCGAGGTCCGCCGGCGTCATCCAGGCGGGGAAGACCTCGGGATCGACCATCCCTTCCAGCATGCTCGCGCCATGCTTCTTCTGCGGCCACGAGCCGTCCGGCGCCTCGCCGGCGATGCCGTAGTAGAACTTGCGCAGGAAGTCGCGGACGTCGGCCTCCGCCTCCGCTTCCGGGGGCCCCACGTCCTGGAACCAGGCCTGGTAGAAGAAGTGGCCCTTGGACGTGAACAGCTCGGTGAAGATCTCCGTGAACGGCCGCTTCGGCACGCCCGAATAGGGCACCGACAGCCCCGCCACCGCCGAGATCACGTCCGGCCGGGTGAGCGCCGTGTTCCAGACGATGGGCGCGCCCCAGTCGTGGCCGATCAGGATCGCCTTGCCGCCGGGCGCCATCGCCTCGGCCGCACCGGCCACATCGCCGGTCAGCTCCTGCATCGAATAGGCCGACACCTCCTTGGGCTTGTCGGAACCGCCATAGCCGCGCACGTCCAGCGCCGCCACCTGGTAGCCCGCCTGGGCGACCGGGCCGATCTGGTGGCGCCACGAGTACCAGCTCTCCGGAAAGCCGTGGACCATGATCACCAGCGGCCCCTCGCCCTCCACCGCCGCCCGCAGCTTGGAGCGTCCGGTGTCGATGGTGCGGAATTCCGGCATGAGCTTCCTCGTTTCGTTGCGGCGCATGTTCTCCCCCGTTTCCGGGCTGGCAAGTCTGACCGTGCGTCACCGTTGACCGCTTTCCTGGGCGTGACAGCATGAGGGAAAGGGAGGAGCGCCCATGGTCTCGCTGACCGAGAAGAGCGCCGGGTTCGAACACGTCCGCTGCAGCGTGGGCGACCATGTGGCCACCGTTGTGCTGGATCGCCCCGAGCGGCGCAACGCGCTCAACTACAAGGCCTACGACGAGCTGGAGCAGGCCTTCCGTCTGTGTGCGACGGACGACGACGTCCGCTGCGTCATCGTCACCGGCGCCGACCCGGCCTTCTGCTCCGGCGACGACGTGGGCGAGATCATGGCCGGGCCCAAGCCGGTCTCGAAGCGGTCGCTGCCCGTGACCTACCAGGCCACCCCGGCGGCCATCGCCGCGCTGGAGTGCGACAAGCCGGTGATCGCCGCCGTCAACGGCGCCGCCGTCGGCTGGGGCATGGAGCTGGCCCTGTTCGCCGACATCCGCATCGCCTCGGAGAAGGCCAAGTTCGGCGAGCTGTTCGTCAAGCGCGGCCTGGTCTGCGACGTGGGCGGCTTCTACCGCCTGCCGGCCATCGTGGGCCCCGCCAAGGCGGCCGAACTGCTGTTCACCGGCGACGTGCTTGACGCCGCCGAGGCGCTGCGGATCGGCCTGGTCAGCCAGGTCACGACGCACGACGACCTGATGCCTCAGGCCCGCACGCTGGCCGCCCGCATCGCCGCCAACCCGCCGCTGGCCGTCCGCCACCTGAAGGCCGGCCTCAGCCGCTTCGCCTATGGCGACCCGCGCGAGATCGGCGCCTGGGCGATCGAGAAGATCCGCCTGCTCATGCAGACCGAAGACCACCGCGAGGGCGTGGCCAGCTTCCTCGAGAAGCGCCCGGCCGTATTCCAGGGACGATGACCATGACCCGCTCCGTCAAAGACTCGGTCGTCCTGATCACCGGCGCCGCCAGCGGCATGGGCCGCGCCACCGCCGAGGTGTTCGCCGCCGAGGGCGCCCACGTGGCCTGCACCGACATCGCCGCCGAGAGCGTGCGCGAGGTGGCCGACGACCTGGTCCACCGCGGCTACAGCGCCGAGGCCTGGACCCTGGACGTCGCCGACCACGCGGCCATCGACCTGGTCACCAAGGCCATCGCCGCCCGCTTCGGCGGCATCGACATCCTGGTCAACAATGCTGGGGTCTCCGGCTTCGCGGCCATCGACGGCGAGACCTACGACGCCGTCTGGGCCCGCTCGTTCTCGATCCTGATCACCGCCCAGCAGCGGATGATCCGCGCCGCCCTGCCGCACCTGCGCAAGTCTAAGGCGCCCCGCATCGTCAACATCGCCTCCACCGAGGCCCTGGGGGCCACCAGCCGCGACAGCCCCTACGCCGCCGCCAAGGCGGCTGTCACCGGCCTGACCCGCGCCCTCGCCGTGGAACTCGGGCCGGAGGGCATCACCGTCAACTGCATCTGCCCCGGCCCTATCCTCACCGGCATGACCGAGGCGATCCCCGACGCGGACAAGCAGACCTACGCGCGCCGCCGCACGGCGCTGCGCCGCTACGGCCGCCCCGAGGAGGTCGCCCACATGACGCTCAGCCTCTGCCTGCCGGCCGCCTCCTACATCACCGGGACGACGATCCCCGTTGACGGAGGCCTGATGGCGCGCAACGCCTAGGGGATGCTTGGCCGCACAGCGTTCTTCGCCGCACTGCTGATCGCCGTCTCGGCCCAGGCCCAGGCCTACAAGCCCCCGCGCACCAGCTTCGGCGCGCCCGACCTGCAGGGCCTGTGGGACACCGACTCCATGACCATCCTGCAGCGGCCGAAGACGTTCAAGACGCTGGTCGCCACGCCGGAGGAAGCCGCCGCCTTCGAGGCCAAGCGGCTGGAAAAGTACGCCAAGGTGATCGGCGACGTGGATCCCAACGCGCCCGCCCCGCCCCTGGACGGGGTGGAGGACGACGACCGTCTCGACAAGCCGCGCGGCCTGGCCCGCGTCCGCGGCGAGATCCGCACCTCCCAGATCGTCAGCACGCCCGATGGCCGCCTGCCCTACACGCCGGCGGGCAAGGCCGCCGCCGAGCAGGCGCTCAAGGACGAGCTGGTCTACGATCACCCCGAGGGGCGCCCGTTCGACGAGCGCTGCCTGCTGGGCGGCGGCGGCGGTGTCGCGGCCCCGATCATGAACCGCGACCACATCCAGATCCTGCAGACCCGGGACCACGTCGTCCTCGCGGGCGAGCAGAACCACGAGGTCCGCATCGTCCGCCTGGGCGACCGGCGGCACCTGCCGCCTTCGATCCGGCCCTGGATGGGCGACCCGGTCGGCTGGTGGGAAGGCGACACGCTGGTGATCGAGACCACCAACCTGAACCCGCGCGACCGCTGGCGCTGGAACGCCGGCGAGTGGATCGCGCTCTCGCCGGGCGCGCGGATCGTCGAGCGGTTCAGCCGCACCGGCCCGGCCGAAATTCTTTACAGCTACGTGGTCGAGGACCCCGTCAACTACACCCAGGCCTGGCGCGGCGAGATGCCGTTCCACGCCACCACGGCTCGCGTCTTCGAGTACGCCTGCCACGAGGGCAACTATGCGCTCGGCAACATCCTGGCCGGCGGCCGCCAGGCGGACCGCGACGCCGCGGCGGGCGCCGGCACGAAATAGACGAACCCTGGGTTTCGCCGCGCCGGCCCGGCTGGACGCCTGAACGCAACAACTCGCAACAAGTCGAAGGCCGCCGCGCCTATCGGCCGGCGGCTGCAAGCCGATGATCCCGCCGACCCACGCTGGGGGCGGTGCGGGGATCCCGCGACATCGCCCAAGCCTCGATATGGAGATTGCTATGCGTATCCCGTTCACGGCCGCCGCCCTGATGTCCCTCGCCCTCGCCGCGCCTGGCGCAGCGTTGGCCGACGTCACCGTGGTGGATTTCGAGTCCTTCCTCGCGCCGACCACGGCCTACAGCGTGTCGGGCGTGACCTTCACCACCGGCGCCGGCGGGTTGCTCTCGCCCGTCGACGGTCCGAACGGCACGCGTGTGGCGATCGGCAATCTCACCGAGCCCAACCCGGACGAGTTCTTGTTCGACCCCATCCGGGCGGACTTCGATGTTGCGATGGGCTCGGTGAGCGTCGACCTGGGCGACTGGCCCAGTATCGAGTTCGGCGACGAGGACCTGTTGTTTCTCGAGATCTACGACGCCTTCGATGGCTTCCTGGGCCGGACGGAGTTGCTGATCGGCGCGGTGGAACCCAGCTTCCAGACGCTGTCGATCTCGGGTCCCGGGATCAAGTACGCCGTCTTCGGCTCAGAGAGCGCGACAGGCTCCAGCGTCTTTGCCGACAACTTCACCTTCGACACCGCCGTGCCCGAGCCCGCGACCTGGGCGCTGATGCTCCTGGGCTTTGCCGGGGCCGGCGCCATGATCCGCCGCCGGCGCAGCGCGCTGGCCTAGGCGCCGGTGAACTTTCCCAGCCGCTTCTCGCGGAAGGCGGCGACCCCCTCGCGGTAGTCCTGGCTGGATGACGCCAGCAGGAACTGGTCGCGGTCCATGTAGATCGAGGCCTGGGCGGTCGCCGCCGACACGGCGTTGACCGCCTCCTTGGTCATGCGGACCGGCAGCGGCGGCAGGGCGGCGACCTTGTCGGCCCAGCGGCGCGCGGCGGTGAGCGCGCCGCCCGTCGCCACCGCCTCGTCGGCGAATCCCCAGTCCAGGCACCTGGCCGTGTCCGCCGCCTCGCCAAACATCACGAACTGCTTGGCCCGCGAGGGGCCGGCCAGGGCGACGATCTTCGGGATGCTGCGCCAGCTCATGTTCATGCCCAGCGGAACCTCCGGCAGGCGCAGGTAGGCGCCCTCGCCCATCACCCGGAAGTCGCACGACAGCACCAGCGCCGCCCCGCCGCCGATGCAGTAGCCCTCGATGGCCGCGATGGTCACCGCCTCGATCTCGCTCCACGCCCGGCACATGTCCGGACCGGCCATGACCGCGCGACGGGCCTCGATCAGCGGCAGACCCGTCCGCGCCTGACTGGCCGAGAGGTCCGCGCCGGCCGAGAAGTAGCTGTCGGCGCCCTTGAGGATCACCGCCCGGACGTCCGTGCGCAGCCGCAGCAGCCCCGCCGCCTCGGCCAGCTCCTCCATCAGCTCGCCGTTCAGGGCGTTGCGCGCATCGGGCCGGTCGAGCGCCACCTCGACGATCCCCTCCCGCCGCTCGACGCGGATCGTCCGCCACTCGGTGTCGAAGAGCTTGTCGGCCACGGTCGTCTCCCCCAGATTTGCCCGCATCTTGGAACGGAGCCGCCGCCCAGCGGTAGTCCCCATGCAATGGACCCGGCGGAAGATCGTGGCGGGCGCGGCGCTGCTGGCCGGCTGCGGCCGCGCGCCGGCCGAGGCCCAGGAGCCGAAGATGCCCGCGACGCCGCTGCTGACCCGCCCGATCCCCGCTACCGGAGAACAGTTGCCCATCGTCGGCCTCGGCACCTGGCAGGCCTTCGACATCGGCCCGGGCGACGCCGACTGGACCCAGGCGCGCGAGGCTCTGGCCGTCTTCGCCCGAGCCGGCGGCAAGGTCGTCGACTCTTCGCCGATGTACGGCCGCGCCGAGGCCGCCATCGGGGCGCTCGCCGCCGAGCTGAACCTGCGCCCCAGCCTGTTCCTGGCCAGCAAGGTGTGGACACAGGGCCGCGGCGCCGGCGAGGCCCAGATCGTCGACAGCCATCGCAAGCTCCAGGCGCCGACCCTGGACCTGATGCAGGTCCACAACCTCCTGGACCTCGACACCCAGATGGCGACCCTGACCGCCGCCAAGGCCGCCGGGACGATCCGCTACGTCGGCGTCACCCACTACGACGAGAGCGCCTACGCCGCGCTGGAGGCGGCCATGCGCCGGTATCCGCTGGACTTCATCCAGATCAACGCCTCGGTGGCCGAGCGCGCGTCCGAGGCCCGCATCCTGCCCCTGGCGGCCGAGCGCGGCATGGCGGTGCTGATCAACCGGCCCTTCGCGGGCGGCGACCTGTTCGGCCGCGTGCGGCGCCTGCCGCTGCCGGTCTGGGCGGCCGAGATCGGCGCGCACTCCTGGGCCCAGGTGCTGCTGAAGTACGTGCTCGCGAACCCGGCGGTCACCTGCGCCATCCCGGGCACCCGGAACCCGCGCTACGTGCTGGACAACCTGGGCGCCGCCACTGGCCCCCTGCCCGACGCCGCCCAGCGCCGCCGGATCGTGGAGGCCGTGGCGGCCGCTTAGCCCTCTACCCGCGAGGTAATGGATTCACAGCGAGCATCTGGCCGACACAGGGGCGCAAGCCACGGAGTTGAGGCCATGCCCGTCACCTACCTGATCAAGTTCGATGTCGTCCCGGAACACCGCCAGCGCTTCCTGGCGCTCCTCGACGGCGTCCTCGACGCCATGCGGGACGAGCCGATGTTCCATGCCGCCGCGCTGGCCGTCGATCCCGACGACGAGAACCGCCTGATGCTGCACGAAACCTGGGAAGACCACGACGACGTGCTCAACGTGCAAATGCACCGGCCCTATCGTCAGGCCTATCACGCCGCGCTCGGTGACCTGCTGGCGAGGCCGCGCGACGTTTCGGTCTGGCGCCCGAGGCGCGTCGATCGCCGACCCGCCTGACGAGCCGAGGCCGCCTAGTCCTTCTTCTTGCCCAGGCCGAAGGTGGGGATCCGGTCGCGCAGGCCCTTCTTCTTGGCCTTCGCCGGCTGGGGCGGGAGTTCGATCACCGGCGGGGTCGTCGTGGCCGCGGCCGTCTCCACGGGCGCCGTGGCCGGCGCGGGCGCTTCGGCCGCCGCCACCGTCTGCACGCCGAGATCGCGGTCGCAGCGCTCGTCGCGCTTGGCGACCTCGAACACCGTGGCGGTCAGCACGGGCTGGTGGCCCGGCTTGTTCGTGCTGACGAAGACCGCCAGCGCCCGGCGGCCGGGGATGTTGCAGTAGGTTTCGCGGAAGGCCCAATCGCCGGCCTGCCACTTCGACCTGGCCGGCGTGAACAGCTCGGCCCGGCGCTTGATCGCCGCCTGCACGGCGTCCTGGATCACCACCGGCTCGCCCGCATCGACCCGCACGGTGCAGCTCACCGGGTCCTTGCCGCGTCGGATGATCACGTCGTCGCCGTCGATATCCTCCACCGGGGCGCCGTCGATCACCGCCGCCAGGCACGCTGAGGTCGCCGAGCGCGCCTCCTGCGCCGGGTCGGCGTGGGCCGCCACGGCGGGGATGGTCAGCAGCAGGGCAAGGGCAAGCGTTCGCATGGTGCTCCGTCGCCTAGCATCGCGGCGGCGATGTGGCGAAGGCTTCCCCCGTTGGGCGGGGGAACCCAGATCCAATAAGCTTCAGCCGGTGTTCCTCAGCCCCGAGGCGATCCCCGCCACCGTGAGCTGGATGGCCAGCTTGAGCTGCGGATCCTCGTCGCCAGCCCGCCGGCGGGACAGGAGTTCGAGCTGCAGGTGGTTCAGCGGGTCCACAACCTCGGCGGCCAAGGCGACCGACTCCGCCATCTGCGGGTGGTTGTCGAGCAGGCTGGCCCCGCCCCGGATCGCCAGCACCAGCTCGCAGGCCGCATCGTGCTCGGCCTTGATCCGCGCGAAGATCGCCTTGCCGGCGGCCCCCTGGTGCAAGGCGGCGTACTTGGCGGCCATCCCCATGTCCGACTGCGCCAGCGCCACTTCCATGTTGGAGACCAGGGTCGCGAACACCTGGTCCTCGGCGAGGCCCCGGAGATCATCCGCCGTCAGCCCGGCCTTGGCCGCCCCGCCCGCGAAGCCGTACCAGGCCGGCAGCATGAAGCGCGCCTGCGACCACGAGAACACCCACGGGATCGCCCGCAGGTCCTCGATCCGGCGGCTGGGCGTGCGCGAAGCCGGCCGGCTGCCGATGTTCAGGCCCACGATCTCGGCGATCGGCGTGGCGCCCCAGAAGAAATCCTCGAAGTCCGGGTCGTCGTAGACCAGCTCGCGGTAGGCGGCGAACGACGCCTGGCTCAGGGTCTCCAGCATCGCCGACCCGGCGCCCTCGCCCCTGGGCGCCTCGTCCGGACGGGCGCTGGCCACCAGGACGGCGGCCACCAGGCTGTCCAGGTTGCGCCGCGCGGTGGGCTGGTCGCCGAAACGCCGCGAGATCATCTCGCCCTGCTCGGTCAGGCGCAGGCGGCCCTTCACGGCGCCGGGGGGCTGCGCCAGCACGGCCTGGGCGGCCGGTCCGCCGCCACGTCCCACCGAGCCGCCCCGGCCGTGGAAGAACCAAAGCTCGACGCCCTGCTTCCGGGCTTCCGCGGCCAGGATCGCGGCGGCCTTGCTGACGTTGTGGCGCGAGGCGACGTAGCCGCCGTCCTTGTTGGAATCCGAATAGCCCAGCATGACTTCGCGCCACTTGGCCTCGCCGAACAGCGCCGGCGGCAGTGGCAGGGCCAGCCACTGGCGCAGCAGCTCGGGCCCGTGCTCCAGGTCGCCGATGGTCTCCAGCAGCGGGCTGATCCGGATGGCGCTGCGGCCCTTGTCGCCGCCCTGCACCAGACCCGCCTGCTTCAGCAGCACCAGCGGCTCCAGCACGTCGGACAGGCTCGCCGTCTTTGAGATGATGTAGGCGCCCAGCGCCTTCTCTCCGTAGAGCCGCACCACCTCCGCGGCGGCGTCCAGCGTGCCGAGCTCGCGGGCGGTCTCCTCGCTATAGTCCAGGAACGGCGAACGCAGCGGCCGGTCGTGGCTCAGCTCCTTGGACAGCACCCGGACCCTCTCGGCCTCGTCCGAGCCCAGGTAGTCGATGTTCACCCCGGCGCGCACGTACAGCTCGTGGATCATCCGCTCGTGGACGTCGGCGTTCTGGCGCAGGTCGATCGACAGCAGGTGGAAGCCGCAGGCCCGCGCCACGGCGATCAGGGTGCGCAGCCGCGCGCCCACCACCCGCTCGCCCAGGTGCGCGCGCACCGACTGGCGGATGGTCTCCAGGTCGGCCACGAACTCGGCCGCCGCGTCGTAGGGCCGGCCCTTGGTCTCCCAGGTCGTGCCGGCCAGCCGGTTGGCGGTGGCCGACAGCCGGTCCCAGATGTCCTGCAGCGCCTGACGGTAGGGCTCGTCCTGGCGGTGGACCGACTGGTCGGCCGAGGCGGTGGCCAGGGCCTCGACGCCGGCGCTGGCCGGCGACAGGTCCGCGCTGACCGCCATGTCGAACCACAGCCGCCGCACCTCGTCGGAATAGTGGTTGAGGATCAGGCGCGCCTGCGAGCGCATGGCCAGCTTCAGGGTCTCGCCGCTCACGCCCGGGTGGCCGTCGCGGTCTCCGCCCAGCCAGGACCCCAACGTCAGCGGCGTGGCGGTTTCGAAGTGCTCGCTCCAGTCGTCGTACAACTCCACCATCGCCGGCAGGATCGAGCGGCGCACGATGGCCAGGGAATTGCGGATCTCGTCGGCGGGGGTGATCCGTTCTGGCCGGTGCATCCGCGCCTTCCAGAGCAGCGCCACCTCGCGGAACAGGTCGTCGCGAAGCCGCTTCTCCACGTGCGGCAACAGGTGATGGGTGCGCAGCGACATCAGCCGCGCGATCTCGGCCTCGCGCTCCACCACCGCGCGACGGCGGACCTCGGTGGGGTGGGCGGTCAGCACCGGAGCCACCGCCATGCGCGGCACGATCCGCCCGGCAGCCTTCGGGCCCAGGCGTTCGGCCGCCTCCACCAGCGTGCGCGGCAGCTCGCCGGGCTCCATCTCGGCTTCCAGCGTCCGGCGGCGCCCGGCGACGTCCTCCCCCAGGTTCGATAGCATCGAGGCGCAGGTGAAGGCGCGGGCCAGGTAGACCGCTTGGTCGGGCCGCAGCGCCGAGAACAGGGTCTCCAGCGCTTCCTCGTCGTCCTGCCGGGCCACCTCCTGGGCGCGGCGCACTAGGGCCGCGGCCTCGTCCCCGTCCAGGTAGCGGATGATGTCCTCGAGCAGGGCTTCCAGATAGTGGACGGCCTGGGCCGCGGCGGCTTCCGGGACCGGGGCGACCTTCATGTCCATCATCGACCCAACTCCCTGACACGCACGACCGCGGAGAACATACCGCAGGGGAAGGGGCCGTCAGCCAGGATCGCGCGATGAAATTGCGGCCAGGCCGCGCGACGCCTCGGACGCAGGCGCGCGATCTCCAGGGCGCCGAGACCTTGCGCCGCATAGACCCCCGGCTGCTGGCGCACGCGGTCTACGTCCGCCTCCATCGTCGTGAAGGCGATGGATCGCCCCTGCAGCTCGGTCATCACGGCGAGCGCCCGGTCGGCGCTCCAGCCCAGGGCCCCCTGCCCCGTGTCGACCACGACCCGCGCCATCCGGAACAGCCGCCAGTGCAGGTAGCCGATCTCGCCCAGCGGATCACCGGCATAGGCGCCCAGGTCCGCCGCCAGCTGCTCGGCGTAGGTCGCCCAGGCCTCGGAATAGACGCTCAGGTAGGGTTGCTTCGCCGGGTCGGGCGACTGCAGCGTGGCCTGCAACGCGTGGCCGGGCACGGTCTCGTGGAACGCGACGCTGGGCAGGGTCCAGGCCGGCCGCTCGCGGATCGACTTGAGGTCCACATAGTAGGCCAGCGGCTCGCGATAGCCGCCCCGCCCGCGCGCCTCGTCGGCGACCGACATCCGGCGCACCGCAGCGGCGGGAAGGGCCACGTCGAACACCGCCGCCAGTTTCGGTCGCAGCGCGGCCAGGCGGGCGTTCATCTCCACCACCGCCCGGTCCCGGCCGACGTCGTCGTCCAGATAGAGGAAGCGCGGGTCGGCGAAGAGCACACGGATCCGCTCGGCTACCGTCCCGGCCTTCAGCCCCTGGCCGCGCAGCAAAACCTCCGCCCGCGCCTGCAGCCGCCGCGCCTCGGCCAACGCACGCCGGTGCGCCGCCTTCGGATCGATCGGAGCGCCCCAGGCCCTGGCCAGCGCCTCGGCATAGCCCCCGGACGCGCGCGCGGGGGTCGCCAGCAACGCGGCGCCGGACGCCAGGACGGTTCGACGGGTCCACATGAAACCCACGTCTAGCGGACCGAAACGGCGAATGATACCGGTGTCATTATGGATTTCGACCGCCGGACGCTGCTCGCCCTGACCGCCACGGCCGCCGCCACGCCGGCCCTGGCCCAGCCCGCCGCCGACCCTGCCGAGATCGTGAAGCTGTGGCTGGGCCGGCCGCCCGGCGCTCTCGCCGTCCTGCCCCGCGAACAGATCGTCGACCGGGTGAAGACCTCGGGCTTCCAGGACCGCTTCGTCACCGGCGTCGGCGAGCCGCTGATGACCGTCTTCCGGCCGGCGAAGCCCAACGGCGCGGCCTGCCTGATCGCGCCCGGGGGCGGCTACATCCGGGTGGTCATCGACAAGGAGGGCTTCGAGATCGCGCGCCGCCTGGCCGCGGCCGGCGTCACCTGCTTCGTCCTGCGCTACCGCCTGCCCGCCGAAGGATGGGCCACCCCGTGGGACGTCCCGCTGCAGGATGCGCAGCGCGCGATGCGGCTCATCCGCGCCGGCGCGGCCCGCTACGCCATCGATCCGGCCCGCGTCGTCGCCCTCGGCTGCTCGGCGGGCGGCCATGTGGCGGCGAGCCTCGCCACGGGCCACGGCCGCGCCGTCCATCCCCCGGTGGACGACGCCGACCGGCTGTCCGCCCGGCCCGACCTGTCGGCGCTGCTCTATCCCGTGATCGACATGGCCCTGCCCTACGCCCACACGGGCTCGCGGACCTCGCTGCTCGGCGCTCGCCCCGACCCGGGAATGGAAGCCGCCTATTCCCCGCACCGCCAGGTCACCCCCGACACCCCGCCAACCTTCCTGGTCCACGCCGCCGACGATACGTCCGTGCCGGTGGAGAACAGCCTGAGCTACCTGGCCGCCCTGCGCGCCGCCAAGGTCCCGGCCGAGGCCCACATCTTCGAGGAAGGCGGCCACGGCTTCGGCATCCACCTCGCCCGCGGCAAGCCCGCCCACGCCTGGCCCGACCTGTTCCTGGCCTGGGCGGCGCGGCGGGGCTGGCTCGGCTAGGTCAGAGGGCGAACGAGAAGCCGCCGTTCACCGGATAGACCTGCCCCGTGATCCAGCTCGAGGCGTCCGACGCCAGGAACTGCACCATGTTGGCGATGTCATCGGGACGCCCCGGACGGCGGATGATGTACTTCTCCAGCGTCCGCTTCAGGCGCTCGGGGTCGCCGTTCAGCGTCCGCTCCACCGCGGGCGTCGCCGTCAGCGCGATGGCCACCGAGTTGGCGGTGATCCCATAGCGGCCCATTGAACGGGCCACCGAGCGCATGAAGCCCGCCGCGCCGGCCTTGGCGCCCGCATAGATCTCCAGCCCCGCATCGCCCCAGCGGCTGGCGTCCGAGATCACCGTGATGATCCGCCCCGGCGCCTGGCGCTCCAGCATGCCGGGGATCACCGCCGCGGTGCAGTTCATCACCCCGTACAGGTTGACCCCGATGAAGCTGTTCCAGACCTCAGGCCCCGTCTCCCAGAACGGCTTGCCCAGCTCCGCCGAGGGCGTGGCGCCCGCGTTGCCGGCGTTGTTGACCAGGATGCCGACGACGCCGAGGTCCGCCTTGGCCTTGGCGACCATCTCCTTGACCGCGGCGTGGTCCGAGACGTCGCACTGCAGCGCCAGGGCCTTGCCGCCCGCGGCGCGGATCTCCTCGGCCACCGCCTGGGCCCGATCCAGGATGTAGTCGTTCACGACGACGCCGCCGCTGCCCTTGGCGTCCGCCAGTTGCAGGGCGACCTGCCGCCCGACGCCCTGGCCGGCGCCGGTGACAAGGGCGACCCGTCCGCCCAGATCGAGGATATCGGTCATGTGGTCTTCCTCCCATTCGTCGTGCTCGCGGCGCACGCGTTGCGTGATGCGTAACCGGGCTGACGTGGGGGACGGCGAGCGCCTCTATGGCGCCGGGTCAGGGCAGCCGCTTAGGGCTCGGGATGTAGGTCTTATGGCAGCCGTTGCAGGCGTCGTAGATCGGCCCGCCGCCGATCTCGAAGGCCTTGTCGACGTCCTTCGCCTTCGCGGCCGCCTCGCCCGCGATCGCGCCGTCGACCAGCATCTGGGCGAATTCGTTCCAGCGCCCCGGGCGGGAGTGCTGCATCAGCTCGCGCCCCTTCACCTGCAGGGTCTGCGCGCCCTGCGCCGCCGCCGCCCAGCGGGCGTCCGCCTGCGCCGGCGTCTCGCCTTCGGGCGGGTCGTTGCCTGCGGCCCAGAACGCCAGGGCGCCGGGGTTCACGCCGGTCGCCATGATCGCCTGCACCGGAATGTCGTGATCCACCACCTGCGCCGCGGCCGCGCCGGCGGCGAGGATGGCGGCGGCGGCAAGCAACAGGCGAACGCGCATCCTGGAATCTCCGGCTCGCCGCCAGCCTAGAGCCTCAGCGCGCCGGGTCCACATAGTCGATCAGCGCCGTCATGTTCTGGATGTAGGTCCCGGTCGAGATCCCCAGCGCGGGCTTGTCCGTGGGATAGGGCGAGGTGTCGGTGGCGTCGCCCACGTGGGTCTGGGAATAGTCCCTGTCCGCCTTCGCGGGCGGCGTCGCCCCGGTGTACGGATTGCTGGTCGCCACCAGCGGCGTGGGCCAATACCCCTCGGCGTTCAGTCCCGCGATCAGCTTGCCGACCGCCTCGCCGGTCACCGCCTTGCCCTTCGGCGCCCGCAGGTTCAGGTCCGAGGTCTCCAGGTCCCGCGTGGCGAAATACTTCGGCAGCGGCACGAACCCCTTGGCCCTCAGCGGCGAGTCTCTGGTCACCTCCGCCGGACTGGTCTTCCGCAGGCGCTCGTAGCGCGCCCGCATCCCCGCCACGTCGATTTTCCGCCAGGCGCCGTAGTGGGCCAGGGTCTTCTGGTCGCTGTAGTCCCAGTAGTACTCGCCGTTGACGACGTTCGATCCGCGCCGGTGGACGTAGATCGGCCGGTCCGTGCCGATCTCGATATAGGTCGGGTGCGTGCGCCCGTCGGGCCGGGGCGTCTTCAGCTTCACCTTGTCCAGCCAGTCCAGCGCCTCCGGCACGCGGGCCAGGAACTTGGTGTCGCCGGTCAGCTCGTAGAAGTTCATCAGCTGGCCGACGTTGTTGGCCGTCACGTGGGTGGCCAGGGCCGTCGGCTCGTAGGTCCGCGCGCCCACCGGCTTCAGGTCGGCCACGGTGTACTGCAGCCCCCAGCCCGGCTGCGGCTGGCCCTGCTGGGTGACGATGAAGCTGTTCATGGCCCGGCCGACCGCCTCCATGGCGCGCGCATCGCCCAGCGCCTGGTAGGCCATGACCAGGAACTTGATGTTCTCGCCGGCCACGTCGTCATTGAAGGTGATGAAGCTGGTGTAGTCCGGCTTGCCGTGGTGGCTGAACTCGTTCTTCAGCGGATAGCGCTGCGGCCAGCCGCCGATCGGGTACTGGCTCTCCAGCACGAAGTTCAGCGCCTTCTCCAGCGCCGGCCGCCACTTGGGGTCCCGCTTCTCGACGTAGAGCCGCAGCAGGAACTGCATGGCCTCCGACGTCCCGGCGTCGTCGAAGGTGGCGTTGCCCCAATAGTGCTGGAATTCCTCCATCCGCCAGGCGTTCTGGCCATAGGTGGCGTACCAGTCCTTCATCGAGGCCTCGCCGCCGAAGTCGATCATGTAGTGCCAGCCGCCGCTCGCGTGCTGGCCCCAGATCAGCGCCTCGGCGGCCTTCTCGGCGGCGCGGTAATAGTACTCGTCGCCGGTGGCGTGATAGGCGTCGAGGAACAGGTGGCCCATGGTCCCGGTGCCGGGCGGCTGCACCCAGACCATCGTCGGCTTGGCTTCCAGCTCGCCCCACCGGCGCGACAGGTCGGCGGTGTAGGACCACACATAGCCGCCGTTGTAGGCGACCTTCTCGACCATGAACGCGGTGGCGGTCTTCATGGCCGCCAAGGTCTGGTCCTTGGTCGGAGCCTGGGCGGCGACCGGCCCTGCGAAGGCCAAGATCAACGCGCCGACAACAGCGGCGACCACGCCCCGAACCATGCCGTTTCCTCTCTTGTTGCGACGGATGTAGCGCGGATTGCTACCGGTGTCATAGTGTCGAAAACGCGAAAACAGGGCGGATTCGATGGTTCAACAGCTTACCCGACGCGGCGCGGTCGCCGCAGGCCTCGGCATCGCCGCGATGGCCTGGAGCGCGCGGGCCGCCCAGCCCGCCCCCGCCCCGGTCGCGACCACGAGGCACGGCCGGATCCGCGGCTACGTGGACGACGGGGTCCTGGCCTTCCGAGGCGTCCGCTACGGCGCCGACACCGGCCCGCGACGCTTCCAGCCCCCGGCCCCGCCCGCGCCCTGGACCGAGATCCTCGAGACCAAGGCCTATGGCGCCGCCTCGCCCCAGCGCGACCGCAACGCCGGCCAGACCAGCGAGGACTGCCTGTTCCTGAACCTCTGGACCCCGGCGCTCGACGCGCGCCGGCGGCCGGTGATGGTCTACATCCACGGCGGCGCCTATTCGAACGGCTCGGGCTCGGCGCCCCTCTACGACGGCGTGCGCCTCTGCAAGCGCGGCGACGTGGTCGTCGTCACCCTGAACCACCGGCTGAACGTCTTCGGCTACGGCTATCTCGCCCGCCTGGTCCCCGATCTCGCCGACAGCGGCAACGCCGGTCAGCTCGACCTGATCCTGGCGCTGCAGTGGGTGCGCGACAACATCGCAGGGTTCGGCGGCGATCCCGGCAAGGTGATGGTGTTCGGCCAGTCGGGGGGCGGAGCCAAGATCGCCACGATGATGGCGACGCCCATGGCCGCCGGCCTTTTCCACCGCGCCGCCACCATGAGCGGCCAGCAGGTCACCGCGTCCGGACCCGGCAACGCCAACCGCCGCACCCTGGCCTTCCTCGACGCCCTCAAGCTCAAGCCCGAGCAGGCCGCCGAGCTCCGCACCCTCCCCGCCGAGCGGCTGGTCGAGGCCCTGGCCGCCCAGGATCCGGTGCTCGGCTTCGGCGGCCTCTACTTCGGCCCCGTCCTCGACGAACGCTCACTGAAGCGCCACCCCTTCTACCCGGACGCGCCGTCCCAGTCGGCCAAGATCCCGATGATCATCGGCAACACCCACGACGAGACCCGCGCCTTCATGGGCGGCGACCCCAAGAACTTCTCGGTCACCTGGGACGAGCTCCCCGCCCGCCTCACCCAGGAGCTCATGCGCGTGGACATCCTGCCCGAGCCGGTGGTCGCCGAGTACCGCCGCCTCTACCCGGCCTACAGCCCCAGCGACGTGCTCTTCGCCGCCACCACCGCCGCCCGCTCCTGGCGCGGCGCGATCATCGAGGCGGAGGAGCGCGCCCGGGCCGGCCATCCCACCTGGGCCTACCAGCTCGACTTCCCCGCCGCCGGCGACCGGCTGCGGGCGTCGCACGCCAGCGACATCCAGCTCGTCTTCGACAACCTCGCCAAGCCCGGCGCCACCGCGACCGGCCCGACCGCCCAGCCCGTGGCCGACCAGATGAGCGAAGCCTTCCTGGCCTTCGCGAAAACCGGCGACCCAAACGGCAAGGCGATCCCGCGCTGGGAGCCCTACGACCTCAAGCGCCGCCAGACGTTGGTGTTCGACACGCCTTCCAAGCTGGTCGACGACCCGCGCGGCGCCGAGCGGCGGCTGTTCGAGAAGGTCCCCTTCGTGCAGGCCGGCACGTAAACCATGCGCCGCGGCCGCTTGGCGCAGGCCCCCCGCGCTAAGCGCCCGGTAAGCCTGCCGGCCGCACGCTGCCATCTCCGTCCGGCGAAGGGCCGGGCGCAGGCGAGGAGACCCTCATGGACCGTCAACGCGTGCCGCAGCTCACCCGCAAGCACCAGGACCTGGACACCCGGATCCGCCAGGAAGCCCGCAGCCCCGCCTCCGACGACCTCGCCCTCCAGGCCCTCAAGCGCCAGAAGCTCCGCCTGAAAGAGATGATCGCGGCGGCGGAGGGGTAGAAGGGCGGTCGCGACACCTTCCGGCTGTGCCCTTCACCTCCCCCGCGAAGCGGCGGGAGGGGGACCGCCCGCCGAAGCCGGCCTGGCCGGCTGCAGAGCGGGGGGTGGAGGGGGCGAGCCCCGTCTGCTGAGGAAGCAGGATCGATGGTCCGGGAGGCAGGTGCTGTAGCGCACCTCGCCCGGCGCGTAGCTTGGGTCGCTCCCGCACAGCGCGCGATAGCTCTGGGGCCCGCAGGGGCTGGCCCCGCAGGAGCGGGCTGGCTGCTGGGCGTGCGCCCGCGTTCCTGACGACGTCAGCGCAACCGCTCCGAACACGACAAAGCTGACGAGAGCAGCAAGCCGCACAAAACGAACAACAGACAGAACGCCTTCCCCCAAGGCCAAGGTCTTGCCCCCACCGACTGCTGCCGAGGCTCCCAAGACGGTTCCCTCGTTGCGCGGCATCGTCGTAGGACCCTGGCGCAACATAGCTTGAACGCGAGTGGGCCGTCCGGCCGACTATCGCTTTCGCTGTTCCGAAAGGCAGATGCTGCGATGCCATCGACGTCGTTCTTCCTCTTGGCGGGCTTGGCGATGGTCGTCGGGAACGTTCTCGGCGTCGCAGGCGTGGCGATGGCCAACCGCTGGTTGGACGCCCAGGCTGTCCGACGCGCCGTCGCGTTCGAGGTGGCGGAGATGCGATGGCAGGCGGCCGCGATGGCCGCCGAGATCGCGCGCCGCTATCGCGCCGGCGAACCGCTGGACGCCGGGTTCTTCCGCGCCTGGAGGCTGTCGGCCCCGCACATCTACCCCTCGATTGGGGCTGGCATAGCCCGCCTGTCGCCCGCCGGTCTTCAGCGCGTGGGCTACTTCCACGCCCAACTCGCCGCGGCGAGGGAGAGAGTTGCGATCGCTGAGCGAGAAGGTGGCTTCCACCCCTCGCCCTACCGGGTGCTGAGTTGTCTGGTGCGCGCCGTCAACGAGGTGCAGCCATGGGTCCAGCCGCACCTTGGCGTATCGACCGGATCTCCGCCGGACATGGCCGACGCCAACGCATTGTTGGGAGAGCTGGAGGCTCGCGGCGATGAACCCATCGCCATGGCTTACATCTGGGCGGATTCGTGCGCCCTTCCCGATGACCCTGCGGTCTGAGCGCGCGCCAGACCCGCGTTGCAAGTGCGTGGCCCTTGACGCCGCCGCCCCAATGTTCTATCTTTGTTCTCATGCACGACGCTCCCGCCCGCGCCGATCATGAGCTCCGGATACTGGGGGCGATGGTGGATTGCGCCTATGAGCTGGGCGCGGCGTTCGGAGAGGCGGCGAAGGCCCAGGCCGATCACGGCCGGCGGCTCGAACTGTTCGACGCTTTCAACCGTGGCTTCCTGGCCGTGCGGATGGGCATCCGGCTCAGCATGACCCTGCGGGCGCCCGTGAAGCCGGCCCGCATGGAGGTCGCCGAGCAGGATCCGACCGAGAAGGTCGAGACGTACCGTCCCGAGCGGGACCCTGTCGAACGTGAACGCGAGCGCGACCGGGAGCCGGTCAGCCTGCCGAAATTCCTCGCGACCCTGCGCGGGGTCGCCGCCGACGCCGCGCGTCTGGAACCGACCCTTCCCGCCGACCTGAGCGCCGGCGCCTCGACCCTTCGCGACCTGCTGTACCGCGCCAACACGGACGCCGTGGCCTCTGCGGCCGCACCGCCCGCCGGCGGCGTGGACCTGCTGACACGGCCGCCATCGAAGAGCCCACCCAGGGCCTCGCTGCTCGGCTCCGCCTCGGCGACCCTGGCGGCGCCCCTCGCACGACGTGGCGCGGGCCCGCCGCCCCTTCGCCGCTCCGGCTGACCGCCGCTGCCACCTCCTGGCCGCCCTCCTCCTGGCTTACAGATTCCAGAAAGCTCACCGTACGACCGCGGGCGCCGACGCGCGCCTCCGGCCTGTCGACGCGCCATGGGTCCCGGTCTCCGCGCTGACGCGCGAAACCGGGATGACAGCCGTTGCGGAAACGGTCACTCCGGCCCCTTCCGCGTCCGCGGTTCGGACCTTAGGCTTGGCCCTGCGCTAGCGAATGACCCGCGCGCCCTTCCATGTTAGGCGTCGGCCGCAGCACGCGAGCGCGGCGCCACCGAATCCAGTGAGCATCTAGATGTACGTCGGCGCCGAGATGTTCACCGAGATCAAGGATCGCGCGACCGCACGCGGCATCTTCGCGAAGACCGTCGTCCGCATCGAGGTCGAGACCCACTCCTACTGCAACCGGCGCTGTTCCTATTGCCCGAACGTCGTCGGCGACCGGCTGGGCGCCAACCAGCACATGCCGCAGGACATGTGGCTGGGCATGCTCCGCGACCTGGCCGAGATCGACTACAAGAGCAACCTCGTCCTCAACTACTACAACGAGCCGCTGGCGGACCGCGTCATCCTGGACCGCATCCGCGAGGCCCGCGCGCACCTGCCCAACGCGCGGATCATGATCTATTCCAACGGCGACTATATGGACCCGGGGTTCGTGGACGAGTTGGCCGAGGCCGGGCTCGACTATCTCCACATCTCGATCCACCTGAAGCGCGGCGACAAGTACACCGACCTCTATGTGGTGAACCGCATCATCGAGGTGGCGGTCCGGATGGGCATCCCGGCGCGGGTCAACAAGATCCGTTCCGGTGAGTTCGCCTTCGCCACCGCCCCGCACAAGAAGATGGAAATCGAGATCCGCGGGATCAATTTCCACAAGCACGGCACCGACCGCGGCGGCCTGATCGACGACATCCACACCGCCGAGAAGCGGACCGCCGCCTGCTATTTCCCGTTCGCCCACTTCGTCATGAGCTTCAACGGCCTGATCGCGCCCTGCTGCCACATCCGCAGCGACCGGCCGGAGCACAAGGACTACATCTACGGCGCCCTGCGCGACTACGGCTCGATCTTCCAGGCGTTCACCAGCGCGCCCGCCGCCGCCTGGCGCCGGGAGGTGTCGAGCCGTCGGGAGAAGCGTTCGCCGTGCGACACCTGCGCCGCCGGCGTCCTGCCGGACGCCAGGGCGCGGGACGCGTTCGAACAGGCCCATCGGCGGCACGCGATGGCCGCCGCGGACGCGGTCGAGACTACCGGATAACCCGGGCGCCCTTCGACTTGATCGCCGTCTCGACCTCGGCGGCGCGCACCATCGAGGTGTCGCCGGGGGTGGTCATGGCCAGGGCGCCGTGCGCCGCGCCGTACTCCACCGCCATCTGCGGGCCCAGGCCTTCCATGAAGCCGTAGGCCAGGCCCGAGGCGAAGCCGTCGCCGCCGCCGACCCGGTCGTAGATCTCCAGGTTCTCGCGCATGGTCGACTGATAGAACTCGCCGTCGGCCCAGATGATCGCCGACCAGTCGTTGATGCTGGCGGTCTTGGCGTTGCGCAGGGTGGTGGCGGCCACCTTGAAGTTCGGGAACGCCGCCGTGCAGGCCTGGATCATCTTCTTGAAGTTGGCCGGGTCGATGGCTGAGATGTGCTCGTCCAGCCCCTCGACCTCGAAGCCGAGGCAAGCGGTGAAGTCTTCCTCGTTGCCGATCATGACATCGACGTGCTTGGCGATCTCGCGGTTGACCTTCTGGGCGCCCGGCTTGCCGCCCTGGCTCTTCCACAGCGAGGCCCGGTAGTTCAGGTCGTAGGAGACGATCGTCTCGTACTTGTGGGCCACTTCCACCGCCTCGATCACCGCCTCGGCGGTGTTGGAGCCCAGGGCCGCGAAGATGCCGCCGGTGTGGAACCAGCGAACCCCCTCCTCGCCGAACAGCTTCTCCCAGTTCACCTCGCCCGGACGGATCTGCGACGCCGCCGAATGGCCGCGGTCCGAGGTGCCCAGCGCCGGGCGGATGCCGAAGCCCTTCTCGGTGAAGTTGAGGCCTACGCGGGTGTTGCGGCCGATGCCGTCGAACTCGCGCCAGATCAGGTGCGAGGTGTCGACCCCGCCCTGCATCATGTGATCCTCGACCAGCCAGCCCAGGTCGTTGACCGGCAGGGCGGTGACGTGGGTGGCGCGCTTGCCCCAGCATTTCCGCATGGCGCGCGCGACATTGTACTCGCCGCCGCCTTCCCAGACCTGGAAGGTGCGGGCGTTGCGCACCCGGCCGTGGCCGGGATCGAAGCGCAGCATCACCTCGCCGAAGGCGGCGCAGTCCCACTGGCACTCGTTCGCCGGCCGGATCTTCAGCACGTCACCCGCCATGGTCGTCAGTTCCCTTTGATCTTCTTGATGAGCGCGACCGTCTCGCGCACCCGCGTCTCGATGCCGTCGTAGTCCTGGGCGTCCAGCAGCGCCTTGGTCACCAGGTTCGAACCGATGCCGCAGGCGACGATGCCCGCGCCGAACCAGGCCTTCAGCGACTCCTCGGTCGCCTCGACCCCACCGGTCGGCATGATCTTGGTCCAGGGCATCGGCCCCAGGATGTTCTTCACGAACTCCGGCCCGCCGACCGATCCGCCCGGGAAGACCTTCACGATCTCGACGCCCAGCTCCTGGGCCTCGCTGATCTCGGTGGCCGAGCCGCAGCCGGGCGAATAGGCGATGCCGCGGCGGTTGCAGAGCCGGGCCACCTCGGCGTTGGTCATCGGACCGACCACGAAGTTCGCGCCGTTGGCGATGTAGAGACCGGCGGTCGGCGCATCCACGATCGAGCCCACGCCCATGATCACGCTGGGGTCGGCCTTGGCGAAGTGGCGCGTCACCTCCAGGAAGGTGTGGGCCGCGAAGTCGCCGCGGTTGGTGAACTCGATGCACTTGGCCCCGCCGTTGGCGCAGGCCTGGATCACCTTGGAGCAGACCTCCACGTCGGGGTGGTAGAAGACCGGGATCACCCCCTGGTCCATCATCGCGGCGAGAACTTTCAGGCGGTCGCGAGCCATGGGGCTACTCCTTCAGGTGTCGGCGTCAGCGCGCCAGCCAGCCGCCGTCCACGGGGACGATGGCGCCGTGCATGTAATCCGCCGCGCGGCTCGCCAGGAAGACCGCGGCGCCGGCCAGGTCGCTGGGATCACCCCAGCGCCCCGCCGGAATGCGGTCCAGGATCTGCTGGTTGCGGCTCTCGTCGGCCCGAAGCGCCGTGGTGTTGTTGGTGGCGAAGTAGCCGGGGGCCAGGCCGTTGACGTTGATGCCACGCGAGGCCCACTCGTTGCACAAGGTCTTGGTGACCCCCACCAACGCGCTCTTGGACGCGGTATAGGACGGCACGCGCAGGCCGCCCTGGAAGCTCAGCATCGAGACCACGTTGATGATCTTGCCGCCGCGCCCGTCGGCCACCCAGCGCTTGGCCACCGCCTGGCTGAGGAAGAAGACGGTCTTCAGGTTGGTGTCCATCACCGCGTCCCAGTCCTCTTCCGTGAAGTCGAGGCTGTCGGCGCGGCGGATGATGCCGGCGTTGTTGACCAGGATGTCCAGGCGCCCGGCCGCGGCATAGGCCTCGAACACCACACGGCCGATCGGCTCGGTGGTGGAGAGGTCCGCGCCGATGGCGTGCAGCTTGCGGCCGGCCTTGGCCACCAGCTCGGCGGTCTCGTCCGGCGCGCTGCGGCCCACGGCCACGATGTCCGCGCCCGCCTCCGCGAGGCCCACGGCGATCGCCTGGCCGAGGCCCGTGTTGGCGCCGGTGACCAGCGCTGCCTGCCCCGTGAGGTCGAAGAGACCGCTCATTTCAGCTGGCAGATGTCGAGGACGTTCATGTCCGTGTAGTCGAGGTTCTCGCCGCCCATCGCCCAGATGAAGGCGTAGTTCGACGTGCCCGAGCCCATGTGGATCGACCAGGGCGGCGACATCACCGCCTCCTCGTTGGCCATGACGATGTGCCGCGCGTTGTCGGGCTCGCCCATGAAGTGGAAGACGCGGTCGTTCTCGCCCAGGCCGAAGTAGAAGTAGATTTCGCTGCGCCGGTCATGCAGGTGCGGCGGCATGGTGTTCCAGACGCTGCCGGTGTTCAGCACGGTCAGCCCCAGCAGCAGCTGCGCCGACTTGCAGGTCTGCGGCACCACCAGCTGGTAGATCGTCCGCTCGTTGGAGGTCTCCAGCGCGCCCCGCTCCAGCGGCACGGCGTCGGCCAGCGCCAGCTTCTTGGTCTCGAAGGCCGCGTGGGCCGGGGTCGACACCAGGTAGAACCGAGCACCGGGGCCTTCGAAGGTCACGTCCTTGGCGCCCATGGTCACATACAGGCAGTCGCGCGGGGCCAGCGCGTAGGCCGTCCCGTCCACCGTCACCGTGCCGGTCGTGTCCGAGACGTTGATCACGCCCATCTCGCGCCGTTCCAGGAACGGATGGCCCTTGGCGCTCTCCGGCTCGGTCTGGTCGGGCAGCTTGAGGGGGCCCGCCGCCGGCGCCGCGCCGCCGATCACGAAGCGCTCGTAGTGGGTGTAGTTCAGCACCACCTCGCCAGCCGCGAACAGGCCGTCGACCAGGTAGCGCTGGCGCAGGGTCTCGTTGTCGACCCCTTCCATCATGTCGGGATGGGTGGCGTGGTAGGTTCGCTTGAACAAGGGTGGTCCTCCCGTCAGACCAGCTCGGGCGTGCGCTTGGCCGCCGGCTCGTCCAGTTTGTAAGCCCGCTTGGGCAGGTTGTAGGCAAGATCGACGGCGGTCTCGGCCGCGTCATCCTCGTCGATGCGATGTTCGCTCACCAACTTCGCCAGGAAGCTGGCGTCCACCCGCCGGGCCACGTCATGGCGCGCCGGGATCGACAGGAACGCCCGCGTGTCGTCGTTGAAGCCGACGGTGTTGTAGAACCCCGCCGTCTCGGTGGTCTGCTCGCGGAACCGCCGCATCCCTTCCGGGCTGTCGTGGAACCACCAGGCGGGGCCCAGCTTCAGCACGGGATAGTGCCCCGCCAGCGGCGCCAGTTCGCGGGCGTAGACGCTCTCGTCCAGGGTGAAGACGATGATCGAAAGCCTGGGGTCGTTGCCCAGCTTGTCCAGCAGCGGCTTCAGCGCGCGGACATAGTCGGTGCGCGTCGGAATGTCGGCGCCCTTGTCGCGGCCGAAGGCGCCGTGGAGCCAGCGGTTGTGGTTACGGAAGCTGCCCGGGTGGATCTGCATGACCAGCCCGTCGTCCAGGCTCATCTTGGCCATCTCGGTCAGCATCTGCGCGCGGAACAGTTCGGCGTCCGCAGGGGTGAAAACCCCGCTTACGACCTTGCGGAACAAATCGCGAACCTCCACATCCGACAGGTCGGCGGTCTGGGCCGATGGATGGCCGTGGTCGGTAGAGGTGGCGCCCAATTCCATGAACGCACGGCGGCGTAGCCGATGAGCTTCCAGGTAGCCTTCCCAGGCGTAGACGTCCTGACCGGTCATCTCGCCGAAACGCACGATCTCTTGGGCGAAATCCTCGTGCTCGGGGTCCACCACGGGGTCGGGGCGATAGGCGGTGACCACCCGGCCCTTCCAACCCGAGGCGCGCATGGCCTTGTGGTGGGTCAGCGGATCGGTCGGCGCCTCGGTCGTCGCGATCAGCTCGATGTTGAACCGCTCGAACAGCGCCCGGGGCCGAAACGCCGGCATCGCCAGCGCCTCGCCGATGCGATCGAAGTAGAGGTCGGCGGTCTCGGCGCTCAGGGCCACCTCGAAGCCGAACACCTCGGCGAACACGTGATTCAGCCACATGGACGACGGGGTCCCGCGGAACAGGTGCATGTTCGACGCCAGGATGCGCCAGGCGGCGCGCGGATCGGCGCTGCTCGGGCCTTTGCGGGACGGCACGCCCAGGTCGCCGAGCGAGACGCCCTGCGAATAGAGCATCCGATAGAGATAGTGGTCGGGCGCCAGCAGCAGCTCGGTAGCGTTGGGGAATGGCGCATTCCCAGCGAACCACTCCGGATCGGTGTGGCCGTGGGGGCTGATGATCGGCAGATCCTTGACCCGCGCATAAAGGCGCTTCGCGACCGCACGGATGGCGGGCTCGGCGGGGAACAGCCGGTCCGGGTTCAGCATCAGGGGCCTTGTCATCGGCCATTCCTCCCTTTGGCGCGGTAGGTAACCGGTGTCATTATGGGGCGCAAGCCATTTGAGCCGCCCCTATTCGACTAACGCGTCCGGCCTGGATTGTCTTCTTCAGACCAAATTGACACCGGTTACCTATTCGCACAATGTGCGCCCGACCCGGCTGGGGAGTCCCGGCCCAACGACCAGAACAATGCGCCGCGCGCCCTAGACGGACCGGCTGGAGGACTGCAGCACGTGACCGTTCCGGCGGCGAAAGCCGCGACCGCGTTTGATCCGGGCCATATCGCGCGCCAGTTCGTCGAGGCGCGCCTGGCCGCCCGCGCCCTGCCGGCCTTCCCGGGCCCCCTGCCCGACGACATGGCCGCCGGCTACGTCGTGCAGGAGGCCGCCATCGGCCTGTGGCCGGAGCCCGTCGTGGGCTGGAAGGTGGGCCGCATCCCGCTGGAGCTGCAGGCCGAACTCAAGGCCGAGCGGGTCATGGGTCCGGTGTTCGCCGGCCACGTGTGGCAGGCCGACCGCGCCAACCCCACCCCGCTGCCGGTCATCGCCGGCGGCTTCGGCGCCGTGGAGGCGGAGTACATCTACCGGCTCGGCCGCGACACGCCCGCCGACAAGCTGGAGTGGACGCCGGAGGAGGCGCTCGACTACGTGGGCGAGCTGCTGGTCGGCGTCGAGTTCGCCGGCAGCCCGTTGGCCACCATCAATGTGCTCGGCCCGCGGGTCGTGGCCTCGGACTTCGGCAACAACGCCGGCCTGATCCTGGGTCGAGTGGTCCCGCAATGGCGCGAGCGGCCCGACCTGATCCCGCCTTGCCACGCCTACGTGGACGGCAAGCTGGTGGGCGAAGGCTCACCGGACTCGATCCCCGGGCGGCCGCCCGGCTCGCTCGCCTTCCTGCTGGTCGCCTGCGCGGCCCGCGGTCGCCCGCTCAAGGCCGGTCAGCTGGTGACCACGGGCGCGGCAAGCGGCATTCATCACATCGAGGCCGGACAAACGGCCCGCATCACCTTCGGCGACCTGGAGGAGATCCGCTGCGTCGCGGTTCCCGCCCTGCCGGCCGGAGCCCGGGAGGAGTAGGACAGAATGACCGCCGACGAAGCCGCCCGCGCCTCGGCCCCAGCCGCCGTCACCGGTCGCTATCGCTGGGTCGTCGTGGCCCTGCTGTTCACGGCCATGGTGATCAACTACGTCGATCGCCAGGCGCTGGGACTCCTCAAGGCCGATCTCACCGCCGAGTTCGGCTGGAGCGAGACGAACTACGCCGACCTGGTTTTCTGGTTCCAGTGCGCCTACGCGATCGCCTACCTGGCCTGGGGCCGGATCATCGACAAGATCGGCGCCCGGTTCGGCTTCGGCATCGCCTTCGCGATCTGGCAGGTGGGCCACATGGCCACCGCGGCGGCGGGCTCGTTTGGCGGCTTCATCGCGTCACGCGTGGTTCTGGGCCTGGGTGAAGGCGGGGCCTTTCCGGCCGGCATCAAGGCCGTCGCCGAGTGGTTCCCCAAGAAGGAACGCGCCTTCGCCACCGGCCTCTTCAACGCGGGCACCAACATCGGGGCCATCGTCACGCCGCTGTTGATCCCGGCCCTCACCCTGGCCTTCGGCTGGCAGATGACCTTCATCATCACCGGCCTGATGGGGCTGATCTGGCTGCCGATCTGGCTGCTGGTCTACCGCCGCCCGCGCGAGCACGCCAAAGTCACTGCCGCCGAGCTCGACCACATCGAAAGCGACCCCGCCGACCCGGTGGAGAAGGTCGCGTGGACCAAGCTGCTGACCTATCGCGAGACCTGGGCCTATGCGATCGGCAAGTTCCTGATCGACCCGATCTGGTGGATGTTCCTCTTCTGGCTGCCCGATTTCCTGGGCAAGCGCCACGGCCTCGACCTCAAGACGTTCGGCCCGCCCCTGGTGGCCATCTACCTGCTCTCGGACGTGGGCAGCGTGGGCGGCGGCTGGTTGTCGTCGCGGTTCATGAAGATGGGCTGGTCGATCAACCGGGCGCGCAAGACCACCATGCTGATCTGCGCGCTGTTGGCCCTGCCGGTCGCAGGTGCGGCGCTGGCCTCGAACCTGTGGGTCGCGGTCCTGATCATCGGCGTGGCCACGGCGGCCCACCAGGGCTTCTCGGCCAACCTCTACACCCTGCCCAGCGACGTCTTCCCGCGCTCGGCCGTGGGCTCGGTCATCGGCATCGGCGGCATGCTGGGCGCGGTCGGCGGCATGGTGTTCTCGAAGTACATCGGCGGCGTGCTCGAGGATCTCGGCACCTACACCCCGATCTTCGTGGTCGCCTCCTCGGCCTACCTCCTGGCCCTGCTGGTCGTGCACATCCTCACGCCGAAGATGGAGCCGGTGAAGATCTGACGCCCCCTCCTCTCCCCCGAGGCGAAGCCCGTGGGGAGAGGGCGGGGTGAGGGGCGGCTGGACATCCCAACCGCCGCTCCGTTCTCCACAAGGGCCATCCAAGGGTTATGGCTGGACCAGCCTGCAGGGCGAGAGGCCAGCGTCGCCCCTCACCCAGCCTCTCCCCTCGCACTTCGTGTCGGGGGAGAGGAGTTTCTACCTGCCGCCGGGGACTCCACCCGCCGGCGTGACCTCGGCGGTAGCCGCCGGCCTGCGCTTGGGCATCAGCTTCTGCGCGGCCTCCAGCTCCTTGCGATCCACGCCGCCATCCTTGTTGGCGTCGATCATCGCGAAGTACTTCTTCAGCGTGTCGCCCAGGTTCCCCTTCAGCTCGGCGGGCTGCAGCTTGGCGTCCATGTCGTCGTCCATGACGCCGATCATCAGGCCGGCCTGCATAAGCTTGTCGTTCTCGGGCTTCTGCTTCGCCACCGTCTCGTCCGTCCAGCGATAGTGCAGGTAAAGCGCCAGCATCTCCTCGGACGACTGCTCGCCCCACTTGATCTCGCGCTTCGGGTCCGGATTGGCCGGGTTCCGCGTCGAGTTGTCGAAGGTCCAGCGCGTGATCACCTTCGAGCCGGCCGGGACCTTCAGCGGCTTGGCCAGGAAGTACTCGTACTGCCAGTTGAAGTCGTACCGCGGCATGGCCAGCAGCATCTCCTGCTTGCCGTTCGGGTACTGCACCGAGACGTTCACCGAGCCGCCGCGATGGTGGGCGTGCGGGGTCAGGCCGTAGAGGATCATCTCCTTCGGCACGTCGATGTAGGCCTGCTCGTGGTGGTATTCCTCACCCGGCGGGATCACGATCGAGAAGTCGAAGATCCCGAAGGTGCGCAGCACGTACTTCGGCTCCTGGCCCTTCGGGTAGAAGTAGATCCCCATCTGGGTCTCTTCCGTCGTCTCCCGGCCATAGGGCGTGTAGTGGTTCTGGAAGGCGATGCCGCCCGACGGCGGCACCCAGACGCCGGTGTCCAGCGGCTGCAGGTTCGAGCCGCGGCCGGGGCCGTAGCCGCCCAGGGAGGCCCCCCACTGAGCCTCGGACGCCGTGTCGCCGTCCTTCGCCTCGCCCGTCACCACGCCGGTCAGGATGTGGTGCACCACCTGGCGGTCGGTGACGCGGAAGGTGGTCGCCTTCATCCAGCGTCCCTCGGTCATGGCGTTCGGCACCACCGGGCGCGAATAGTCGAGCACGCCGGAAGCCGGGATCTTCACCGGCGGGATGGTCACGATCACGTCCGGCTTGCCCAGCGGCCAGTCAGGCGCCTGGAATTTCACCTTGGCCAGCGGGTCCTCGCCCTTGCCGCGCGGCGCGCCGGCTTCCACCCAGTGGACCAGGGTCTTGATCTCGGTCGGGCTCAGGCGCTCGTCGTGCAGGAACGCGCCTACGGTCTGGTCGGCCAGGAACGGCGGCATGCGCTTGGTACGCAGCACCTCGCGGATCATCGGCGAAAAGCCCTTCACCTGCTCATAGGTGTTGAGCGGCATCGGGCCGATCCCGCCCGGCTGGTGACATCCCGTGCACTTGGCCTGGATGATCGGTGCGACGGTCTGCGCGTAGCTTATCTTCTCGTGCGCCTTGCCGCGCTCGGGGAAGGCGATGGTCGAACCGCGCGCCGCGCGGCTGGCGACCGCCACCGGTTTGCCGGCCGAAACCGCGGCGACGGCATCCTGCGCCCAGGGCTCGCCCGCCGGACCCGTCACCGGCCCACGATAGGCCACGGTCCAGGTCTTGGGGTTGATGACGATCACCTCGCCGGTGCGGGTGACGCCCAGCTGTTCGCCCACCAGCTGCTCGTAGTCGAAGAGGATCGGCAGGTTCAGGCCCGCGGCCTTCGCTTCGGGAACCACCGTCTCGCGCCGGTCGCCCAGCCGCGAGGCCAGCATGTAGACTTCCGCGCCTGGCGAGGCCGCCTTCAGCGCCATGTAGGCGGCGGCTTCCTTCTTCACCGTGGCGTCGCCGCCCGCGTAGGCGATCAGGACCACGGCCTTGGCGTCGCCCTTCCGGTAGAGTTGGTGGGAGAGGTAGTTCTGGTCCGGCAGCCGGAAGTCGTCGACCGCCTGGGCCGCCGGCGCCTGGGCCACCGCCGACGCCGTCAGGCTGCCGGCGCCCAGCACCGTCCCCGTCAGCAGGGCTGCCAGCGCCACGCGCCGCACGTTCATCGAGATAGCCATTGACCGTCCTCCCCAGGCGTCCTTGTCGTGCCCTGCCCCGGACCTCTGCGGATCCCGGCGCGCCGCAGCCTTGATCGCCACGGCAGCACACTTACGATATACAGTGGATCATAACGGGGCCGCATCGCTTCAATGTCAATTGTCTTGGACGCCCGGGTGGTGCGCACGCGCGAGGCGCTGCGGCAGGCCATGATCGACCTCGCGGCGGAGAACCCTCTCGACAGCATCACCGTGCGCGCGATCGCCGCCCGCGCCGGTGTCGGCTACGCCACCTTCTTCCGCCACTACGTGGACAAGGAGGCCTTGCTGGCCGACGTGGCCGACGTGCTGACGAGCGCCTTCCTGGCCCAGGTCCGGCCGCTGCTGCTCGAGAAGGACCGCCGCGGCGCCGCCCGCTCGCTCTGCGCCTTCGTGCAGGGCAACCTGGCCATCCACCAGGCGCTGATCGCCGGCGGCTCGGGCGAGACGGTGCGGGCGGGCATGCTGCGCCAGACCCGGGAGACCCTGGGACGCGCCCGCTCCTCGGCGCCGGGCGGGCCGCTGGACGACCTGCTCCTGTTCCACCTGACCTCGGCGATCCTCAACCTGCTCGCCTGGTGGCTTCGCAACCTGGATCACGTGGACGCCGAGGCCATGGCCGAGATCATCGACCGCACGGTGCTCACGCCCGTGGGCGCGCTCCGGCGGCTGCCGCCGGACGGGCTGGCCTAGACGGTTAGTCCTTGCGCGGCGGCGCGGTGGAATCCCGGACCACCAGCGAGGGCAGCCGGCTCTTGGGGTCGCGGCCGTCGTCCTCCCGGCCCATCAGGCGCTCCACGGCCAGACGGCCGATCTCCCGGGTGGGCGTCCGCACCGTGGTCAGCGTGGGCCAGAGCCGCGAGGCGATCTGGAAGTCGTCGAACCCGACCACCGACACGTCCTCGGGCACTCGCAGGCCGACCTGCCTGGCCGCCTGGAGCACCCCGGCGGCCATCTCGTCGTTGCCGGCGAAGATCGCAGTGGGCGGCGGCGACATGGCCAGGAGTTCGCGCCCGCGCTCGATCCCGGATTCGTAGGTGTAGGCGCCCTCCACAGCGAAGGCCTTGGCCAGGTGGAGGCCCCGCTCCTCCAACGCCTCCTCGAACCCGGAGCGCCGCTCATGCGACGAGCGGAAGCTGGGCGGGCCGGAGACGAAGGCGATGCGGGTGTGCCCCAGCTCGGCCAGGTGAGCGGCGGCCTCGCGCCCACCCAGGCGGTCGCGGGTCTCGATCATGTGTTCGGGGCGGTCCAGGCTGACCGAGGCCACCCGCACATAGGCGCAGCCGATCTCGGCCATGATGGTCGCCGCCCGCTCGTCTTCCGAGACCGACGGCGTCAGCACCACGCCGAACAGGCGCTGGCGTTCCACGAACGACCGCAGGTCCTCCAGGAACGTCGGGCTGGATCGGTCGCAGGGATGCACCACCAGTTCGAAGCCCGAGCCCTTCATGCCGTCCAGCAGGCCAAGCTGCATGTTCACGACGTACTGCGGGTTGGGGTTGTCGTAGACGAGGCCGATCAGGAACGCTCGGCCATAGGCCAGTCCGCGCGCTTGCGGGTCTGGCGCATAGCCTAACTCGGCGATCACCGCCTCGATCCGCTCTCGGGTCTCGGCGCGCACGAAAGGCGAGGCGTTGATGACGCGCGAGACGGTCTTCTTCGAGACCCCCGCCAGGCGCGCGATGTCGTTGATGTTCGGTCGGCGTCGCGAGACGTCGGCGGGCCCGTCCTCGGGCGCACGTGGCTTGCTCATGGGAGGCTTCACGGGCAGTCGAACCGATCCTTCGAACGCGCAACGGCGCTATTCATATTCCCTGACCCGCGCCGGGCCGCAACCGCAAGCCGGCCGAGCTTGAGATTTGGATGACACCGGTTACCATTTCCCGATGAGCGAGTTCTCCGCAACCCTGGTGATCGATCCGCGTGACGATGTGGCCGTGGCGCTCCGCGCCGTGGCGGCAGGCGACGTGGTCGCGGAGGGTGTGACGGCGCTGACCGACATACCCGCCGGGCACAAGATCGCGCTGCATTCGATCGCCCTCGGCCAGGAGGTCCGCAAGTACGGCTGGCCCATCGGCCATGCGACCCGGGCGATCGCGCCCGGCGCCCACGTCCACAGCCACAACCTGGCCACCTCGCTCTCGGGCGTGGAGACCTATGCCTACGAGCCCGCCGCAGCCGAGTCCTTGCCAGCGCCTTCCACCGCCACCTTCCAGGGCTACCGCCGCGCCGGCGGGCGGGTGGGCACGCGCAACGAGATCTGGGTGCTGTGCACCGTCGGCTGCGTCGCCCGCACCGCCCAGAAGATCGCCGCCGAGGCCGGACGCCGGTTCGCCGGCCGCGTGGACGGCGTTCACGCCCTGACCCACCCTTTCGGCTGCTCCCAGTTGGGCGGGGACCTGGACGCCACCCGCACCATGATCGCGGCGCTAGCGGCCCATCCGAACGCCGGCGGAGTGCTGATCCTGGGCCTGGGCTGCGAGAGCAACCAACTCCAGGCCCTGCTGGACGCCGCCCCGCACCTGGACCGCGCCCGGCTGCGCGCCTTCACCGCCCAGGCGGCCGGCGACGAGATCGAGGAAGGCCTCGCAGCCGTCGAAGAACTGGTGGCCATCGCCGAACACGATCGCCGCGAGCCCTGCCCGATCGGCGACCTGATGGTGGGCGTGAAGTGCGGCGGCTCCGACGGCTTTTCCGGACTGACCGCCAATCCAGTCGTGGGCCGCATCGCCGACAAGGTCAGCGCCGCGCGGGGCACGGCCATCCTGACCGAGATCCCCGAGATCTTCGGCGCCGAGAAGCTGCTGATGGCCCGCGCGACGGACCGGCAGGTGTTCGAGGATGTCGCCTCGGTCGTGAACGACTTCAAAAGCTACTTCATCGACCACGGCGAGCCGGTCAGCGAGAACCCATCCCCCGGCAATCTCGAAGGCGGCATCACCACGCTGGAGGAGAAATCTCTGGGCGCGGTGCAGAAGGCCGGACGCGGGCCGGTAACCGAGGTGGTCCGCTATGGCGGCCAGGCGCACAAGGCCGGCGTTGTCCTGTTGGAGGCCCCGGGCAACGACGCCGTGTCGTCCACGGCGCTCACCGCCGCCGGCGCCACGGTGATCCTGTTCACCACCGGCCGCGGCACGCCGCTGGGCTTCCCGGCTCCGACGCTGAAGATCGCCACCAACTCTGGCCTCGCCCAGCGCAAGCCGCGCTGGATCGACTTCGATGCCGGCCGCATCGTCGGTGGCGAGAGCGTCGACGCGGCCGCCGACCGGCTGATGGACCTGGTGCTGGCCACCGCCTCGGGCCAACCCACCCGGGCCGAGGAGAACGGCGAGCGCGAGATCGCGCTGTGGAAACGCGGCGTCACTCTGTGATGCGCCTCTCCGACGCCACCCTGCCGCAGGTCCCCTCGCCCGTCCGCACGCCGACGTATGACCGCGCCGCGACCCGCGTCGGCGTCGTCCACTTCGGCCCTGGCGCGTTCCACCGCGCCCACCAAGCCTGGTATTTCGATCGCATGCTGGCCACCGATCCCGGCCTCGCCATCTGCGCCGTCTCGCTGCGTACGCGGGACCTCCGCGACGCCCTCGCCCCCCAGGATGGTCTCTACGCTTTGGTCGAGAAGGAGGCCGATCCGACCGTCCAGGTGGTCGGCTCGATCCACGAGGTGCTGGTCGCCGCGGAGGATCCGGACGCGGTGTTCCGGCGGCTGGCCGAAGCCCGCTACGTCACCGCCACGGTCACCGAGAAGGGCTATTGCCTGACCACTGACGGCGCCCTCGACCTGGGCCATCCGGACATCCGCCACGACCTCGATGCGTCAGACCGGCCGGTCAGCGTCATCGGTTGGATCACCGAGGCCCTGTGCCGCCGGAAAGCTTCGGGACGTCCGGCCTTTACGACGATCAGTTGCGACAACCTCTCGGACAATGGGGTCAAGCTGAAACGCGCCGTCGTGCGGTTCGCCGAGGCCCGCGGCGAACCTGGCCTCGCGGCCTGGATCGAGGCCGAGGCGGCCTTCCCCTGCAGCATGGTCGACTCCATCACCCCGGCCACCGACGACGCCCTGCGCGCCCATGTCGCCGCCGCCATGGGCCTCACCGACGCCTGGCCCGTCCAGCGGGAGCGCTTCGTCCAATGGGTGGTGGAGGACCGCCTGGGCGCCGACGCCGCGCTGTTCGCCGCCGCCGGCGTCATCATCGCCCGCGACGTCGCGCCCTTCGAACGCGCCAAGCTCCGGCTTCTCAACGGCGCCCATTCCACGCTGGCCTACGTGGGCCTCGGTTTCGGTCACGAGACGGTCTCGTCCGCCATGGCCGATCCCCGGCTGGCAGGCTTCGTCGAGCGCATGATGTGCCAAGACGTGGCCCCTAGCCTCGACGCACCAGAGCTCGATGTGCCCGCCTATATCGGCGACGTCCTCACCCGCTTCCGCAACCCAGCCATCGTCCACAAGCTCTCGCAGATCGCCTGGGATGGCTCCCAGAAGCTCCGCTTTCGGCTGCTGGAGACCGCCGCCGAAGCCCTGTCGGCCGGCCGTCCTGTCGATCGACTCGCCGTCGGCGTCGGGGCCTGGCTCGCCTTCGTCGTGCGCCAGACCCGCGCTGGCGCGCCCATCATCGATCCCTTAGCCGAAGCGCTGGCCGCCGCCGGCGCGCCCTGCGACGGCTCGGGTGCGGACGTCGCGCGCTTCCTGGCCCTGGAGGCGGCGTTCCCCCCGGACCTGGCGCACGACGCCCGCTTCCGGGCCGCCGTTCAGCGCGCCTACCTCGGCCTGACCACAGATCCGGGCGCCACCCTGGCCCTCTAGGCCGCTGACGCCCCGTGCCGCTCGACGGTTTCGATAAGCAGCTTCGCGGCGACCTCCGCTCCGTTGGCGCGGATCGTTCCGGCGAGGGCCGCCGCCCTTGTGCGAACCTCAGGGCGGAGGGCTGCCCGGAGTGAGGCCGACAGTGACTCGACCGTCGGGACCGGACCGTCGTGCGCCGCTCCGATGCCCAGCTCGGCCACTCGACCGGCGAAGTACGGCTGGTCCGCGATCTGGGGAACCACGACCTGGGGCGCGCCGGCCCGAGCGGCGGTCGTCGTTGTCCCCGCTCCGCCGTGATGCATGACCGCCGCCACGCGGCCGAACAGCGCCTGCTGATTGACCTCGCCGACCGCGAAGGCGTCGTCGCCCTCATCGGCCAGGCCCAGGTCGGCCCAGCCATGCGAGAGGAGCACGCGCCGGCCTTGACCGCGAATCGCCTGGATCGCTGTGCGCGCCGCGGCCTTCAGGGCCGGCATAGGCATGCTGCCGAAGCCCACATAGACCGGGCGCGGGCCGGCGCTCAGGAACGCCTCCAGTCTCGCCGGAAGGGGACGATCGTCGCGCAGGATCCAGGCGCCGGTCTGCAGCACGTCGCAGAGGTCCGTCGGCTTCCACGGACTCAAGACCGGGTCCGACGCCAGCCACGGACGATCCGTCAGGACATCGTCGCGCAGATTGTCCACCGGCGGCAGGCCGAGCGATGAACGAAGCGCGCCATACGCCGCTCCGAACACCGCCTTCCTGGCCTCGACGTCCCGCGCCCACAGCACGCGGTTGTCGGTCTCCTCCGCCGGGACCGGATGGCCCGGCCAGGGGTGCGGCCGATGGTGCGTCGACGGCAGGAAGATCGGGCAATAGTTCGCCCCGACGTAGGCCACGCCCCGCTGCTCGGCCACGCATCGCGCCGCCGACATGGAGGGGAAAAGCCCGGACGCCAGCACGGCGTCACAGCCCTCCGCCGCCGCTGAGATCGCCTCGAACTGCGCGCGCATGACCATGGCCGCCCGCTCCGACAGGGTCATGGCCGGCCGGTTCGCCAGCGCATCGGCCACCCATTGGCGCACGGGCGTGAAGGCGGGCGCCAGGACGACGCCGGCCCGCGCCATCAGAGCCGCGAACTCCGGGTCCGGCGGGGCGCACACCACCGCCTCCGCGCCCAGCGCCCGCAGTTGCGCGCCGAGGCCCGCCATCGGCTCGACATCTCCGCGAGATCCAAAGGTCGACAACAGCACGCGCATTCAGACCCTCCATGGACATGAGGGCTCGACAAACTGCGCATAAATCGCGGCCTGCCAATTCTTGAACTCGACTCTTTCGTCCCCAGATCAACATCAGGCGGGACGAGCTGGGCGACGGGTCCTATGCGGCGGTCTTGAGCGCCCCGAGCTGGCCCGCGATGCGGTGCATCAGGACGTCGGCCGAAACACCCAGGCTCTCCGCGATGCGGCAGAACTCCAACAGGTCCACGCGGCGCTGTCCGCGCTCGATCATCGCCACATGCGACCCCGTCTTTCCGAGGCGCGCGGCCAGGGCGCGTTGGCTCAATCCCGCCCCGTGCCGCGCCTCGATCAGCACCTCCCGGACCACGCTGTACTCGTCCGAGAAGACCGGGTTTGGACGTCGCGGCGTGCGATGGAATGAGGCCGCCAGGTTGGGCGTCGCTTGGGATGTCACTGTGTTGACACCGGTGTCAGTGAAAGGCATGTTCCCTCCACGCCTGGGTTTGCTTCGGTTTTGAGCGTGTGACTCCAGGCTAGTATGACACCGGTGTCATTGCAACGGGCGCCGGTTCGGAAACAAGGCCGCATTGACGGTCACACGAGGGCGAGGCTCTCGTGGATGGGGAGGACGACAAATGATGCGACCGGGCGATTTCCGCCTGCGCCGGCTGGTTTGCGGCGCGTCGATGCTGGCCCTGGGCATGAGCCTCGCAGGCCAGGCCGCTGCTCAGCAGGCTGCTCCCGAGGAAGTCGAGGAGATCGTCGTCACCGGCTTCCGGCAGTCGCTCGGCGCGGCGATCAACGTGAAGCGGGAATCGGTGTCGTCCGTCGACGTGGTCGTCGCCGAAGACATCGCCAAGTTCCCCGACCAGAACCTCGCGGAGTCGCTGCAGCGCATTCCCGGCATTTCCATTCAGCGCGACGGTGGCGAAGGACGCGCCATTACGGTGCGCGGCCTGTCGGGTCAGTTCACCCGCGTCCGGGTGAACGGTCTTGAAGCCATCGCGACGTCCACCGACGGCGCCAGCCCCAATCGCGAGCGGGCCTTCGACTTCAACGTCTTCGCCTCAGAGCTCTTCAACTCCCTGGTTGTGCACAAGACCGCCGAGGCTTCGCTCGACGAGGGCTCCCTGGGCGCCGTGGTCGACCTCAACACCGGCAACCCGCTGGCCGGCAAGGACGGCCTGACCTTCGTGGCCTCGGCCCAGGGGCAGTTCAACGACCTCAGTGACGACCTCGGACCGCGTCTGGCGGGCCTCGTCGCCTGGCGGTCCGAGGATGGCGTCTTCGGCGCGTCGGTGTCGGCCGCCTATTCCCAGGGCAATACGCTCGAGCTCGGCAACAACACGGTCCGCTGGGCGCAGGCGCGGTTCGACTCGGTCGACGGCGTCCGCTGCTTCACGACGCCGAACAGCGGCGGAACCTACGTGCCCAGCGCCGGCTGCAACGCGGCCGCCCTCGCCTTCCACCCGCGCATCCCGCGGTACGGCAAGGTGGGCCATGACCGCGAGCGGATCGGCCTCACCGGCAGCCTCCAGTGGGCGCCGACGGAACGCACCAAGGTCTCGCTGGATGGTCTGTACTCGCGGTTCCGCGAGACGCGCACCGAGCAGTGGGCCGAGGTCCTGTTCCGCTCCAACGAGCGCTCGATCGACGCTCGGAACCTGACCATCGACCCGGCGACCAACGATATCATCGCCGGCACGTTCGACGACGCTTGGGTGCGGACCGAGAACTACCTGCGCAAGTCGGAAACCGAATTCTATCAGTTCAGCGTCAACGCCACTCACGAGTTTACCGACAACTTCCGCGGAACGTTGCTGGCGGGCATCTCGAAGTCGGACGCCGACATCCCGGTCGAGACGACCTTCGTGTTCGATGACCGTGACGCCGCCGGCTACCGCTACGACTATACCGACTCCCGCAGCCCCCTTCTTACCTTCGGCACCAGCGTGACCGACCCGGCCAACTTCCAGCTCGCCGAGCTGCGCGATCGGCCGTCGAACAACACGAACAAGTTCAAGACGCTGTCCGGAAACCTGGAATGGGATGTGACGGAGGGCGTTCAACTCGTCGCCGGCGCGGTCTACCGCCGCTTCGACTTCGATCTTGAGGCCTACACCCGCGACACCGTCGTCTGCCCGACCCGCACGGCGGCGGGGCTGGACTCCGTGCTCGGCACGATCACCTGCACGCCCTCCAGCGTCTTCGGCCCGACCGCCATCTATGGCTACCGCGCCACGTCGGCCCTCAGCCAGACGGTGAACCTGGGCAGCGCCGGTCAACCGTCCGGAACCACCACGACTTGGATCGTCCCGGATATCGACGCCGCGGCGGCTTTCACCGGCCTCTACGGCCGCACCGCCGCCATCGACGCCGGCAACATCCGTTCGGTCCGCGAGGAAGACACCGGCGGCTTTGTGCAGGGCAACTTCAAGGGTGAGATCGGCGGCCTGCGCTTCGCGGCCAACGCCGGCCTCCGCTACATGGAGACGGACCAGTCCTCGACGGGCCTGAACAGCGGCGTCGCGGTCACCGTGAAGCGCAAGTATCGGGACTGGCTGCCGGCCGTGAACCTGGCCGTGTTCCCCACGGAAGACCTCATTATCCGCGCCGCGGCGTCCGAAGTGATGACGCGGCCGAACCTGGGCAATCTGACCCCGGGCGGCACGGTGGACGGCTTCAACTACCGGGTGAACTTCGGCAACCCGCAGCTCGACCCGTTCCGCGCCAAGGCCTACGACGTGGGTCTCGAATGGTACTTTGCGCCCCAGGCGCTGGCGTCCGTCGCGTTCTTCAAGAAGGACATCCAGTCCTTCCCCCTGGGCGTCACCCGGACCGGCACCTTCGCCTCGACGGGCCTTCCGACCTCGGTCATCAACCCGAGCTCGCCCGCCGCGTCCAACGTTGAAGGTCAGCTATGGACCATCTCGACGACCGAGAACGGCAGTGGCGGCAGCCTGAAAGGCGTCGAGCTCGCCATCCAGGCGCCGTTCACCTTCCTGCCGGGCTTCTGGGCCAACTTCGGGGGCATCGCCAACGCCACCTTCGTGGACTCCAACGTGACCTATCGGGTCTCCGGTCCGGCGATCACGCCCGGCGGCGGCCTGCCCGGCTCGGACGTCAACTCCACGCTCTACGGCCTGGCCAAGCGCGCCTACAACGCCACCCTCTATTATGAGGAGGGCAAGTTCAGCGCGCGCGCCTCCGTCGCCTACCGCTCGGGCTTCGTCGACAACGCCAGCGGCACCGGCAACGTCTTCGAAGGCTACAACTCGTCGATCAACGTCGACGCCTCGGTCAAATATCGCGTCACGGAGCAGCTCGAGCTGTCCCTGGAGGGGATCAACCTGACCGACGACTATCGCGACCGTTACGTCGATAAGGAAGCCAACCGCGCCTACGAGAACAACCACTTCGGCCGCACCATCATCTTCGGCGTGCGCTACCGGATGTAGTCAGGACGCCGCGGCTGCGGCGTCCAGGAGAGGGAGGCCGGGCGGAGCAATCCTCCCGGCCTTTTTCTTTAGAGCGTCGGGTCGTCGCTCACCCGCACCAGCATCTTCCCGAAGTTGCCCCCACGCAGCATCTCGGCGAAGGCGGCGGGCACGGTCTCCAGCCCCTCGCGGATGTCTTCGAGATAGCGGACGTCGCCCGCCGCGACCCAGCGGGCCATGTCGCGCAGGAACGCATCCTGATGCTCGGCCACATAGTCCCCCACGAACAGGTCGCGGACCCCGACGCCGCGCTCACGGAAGATCGCCTCGCCGCGGGCCATCAGCGCGGCACGGGCGTCGGTCCCCTCTGCATCGCCGTAGTGAGCGATCAGGCCGCAGATCGTTATCCGTGCGCCGGCATTGAACAGCGGCAGCACCGCATCGAACACCGCGCCGCCCACGTTCTCGAAATAGACGTCCACCCCGGCAGGGCAGACCGCGGCCAGGTCCTGCGGCAGCGTCGAGCTCAAGTGCGAGACGCAGGCGTCGAAGCCCAACTCGTCCACCACGAACCGGCACTTGTCCTCGCGGCCGGCGATCCCCACCACCCGCGCGCCACGCAACCTCGCGAGCTGGCCCGCGATCTGGCCGACGCCGCCGGACGCCGCCGAGACCACAACCGTCTCCCCCGCCTTGGGCTCGGCCATCAGGATCATCCCGGCGTATGCGGTCAGGCCCAGCATACCCAGGACGCCCACCGCCTGCGAGATGCGCCCCTGCGCCGGGTCCAGCTTGCGCGGGATCATGTAGGACGGCCGCGCGACGCCCTCCCCCATCAGCCCGTACTCGGCCCAGCCGTTGGTGTTGAAGACCAGGTCGCCGGCGGCGAAACCATCCATCCGGCTCTCGACCACCTGGGACACGGTGCGCGCGTGGCAGGGCCCGCCGGCGGGCTCGACGCCGCGCTTCTTGTAGCCCCACTGATAGGGGTCGAGGGACACGTAGATCGTCCGCGTCAACGCCTGCCCCGCCGCTGGCGTCGGGATCGGCTCCGCCCGCAGCTCGAAGGTCTCCGTATCCGGCCACGGCGGCAGCGGCCGGTCGGCCAGGGTCCAGTATCGGTTCATGGGCGTCTCCCGCGACGTAGCGCCCTGACCTTAGAGCAACGTGCGAGGGCCGACTCTAGTCCGTGGGCGGGTCGATGGGCGCCGATGCGGCGCTCGTCTCCGCGGGAACCGTCTGCACGGCCACCTCCACCGGCGGCGGCGGCACAGGCGCGGCTGGCCCATAGGGGATCGCCTGCGCCGGCGTACGCTTGAGCGCCGTGGTCATGAAGCTGCGCCACATCTCGGCCGGCGCCGTCGCCCCGCTGATCCGACCCATCGGCTTGGCGTCGTCACGGCCCATCCAGGCGCAACTGGCGAAGCCGCCGGTGTAGCCGCAGAACCAGGCGTCCTTGTAGTCCGACGTGGTGCCGGTCTTTCCGGCGAGGTCGTAGCCCGGCACATTGGCCCGCCCGCCGGTGCCCACGGTCATCACCGCGCGGAGCATCCGGTTCAGGTCGCTGAGCGCCGGATTGGCGATGGCGGGGACCGGAGCCGGCGCGCGCTTCTGGTAGATCACCGTCCCGCCCGACCGGATTCTCTCGATCCCGTAGGCCTGGATCCTATTGCCGCCGTTCGCGAACGCCGCATAGGCCTGGGTCATTTCCAGCGGCGAGACCAGGGTGGTGCCCAGCGCCATGGCCGGGTCGGTGTTGACGGTGGAGTTGATCCCGATCCGCCGCGCCGTCAGCGCGATCTGGGGCCGGCCCACCTCATCGGCCAGCCGCGCGGCCACAGTGTTCACTGACTTGGCCAGGGCGGTCTCGAGCGTGATCGGACCCAGGTAGCTGCCGACCTCGTAGTTGCTGGGCGTCCAGTTGGCGATCGTCACCGGCTCGTCGATCACCGGCGTCTCGGGTGTGCGCCCCTGCTCCAAGGCGGTGAGATAGACGAACGGCTTCCAGGCCGAGCCGGCCTGCCGTCGGGCAGTCACCGCGCGATTGTAGGGGGCGGTGGGATAGTCCACCCCGCCAACCAGGGCCCGGACCCTGCCCGAGCCGTCGATTGCCACGATCGCCGCCTGATCGGTCGCCTGGGCCTTGAAGCGGGTTACCATGGCCTTGGCGGCATTGCCCGCCGCCGTCTCCATCCCCTGGTCCAGCGTCGTATCGACGGTGAGGTCGCGGGTCAGCTTCGGAACCATCCGGCGGACCTCGGCGTCCACCCAGTCGACGAAGTACTGGGAGGGCGCGGTGGCGGCGGTCTTGAATATCCGGGGCTTCTGGGCCAGCGCCTTATCCCGCTGGGCCGGGGTGATGGCGCCGGTCTCGACCATCGCAGCCAGGACCAGCTTGGTCCGCTCCGCTGAGCGCTCCGGCTGCTCCACAGGATTGTAGCCGGTGGGCGACTTCAGGATTCCGGCCAGGATCGCGGCTTCCCGGATCGAGAGCCGCGCGGCGGGTTTGTTGAAATAGCGTTGCGAGGCCGCTTCCAGGCCATAGGCTCCGGCGCCGAAATAGACCCGGCTGAGATAGAGGCCGAGGATCTGCTTCTTGGTGTAGCTGCGCTCCAACTCCACCGCGTAGACCAGCTCGGTGGCCTTGCGCTCCAGCGTCCGCTCCTGGCTCAGGAACAAGTTCCGCGCCAGCTGCTGGGTGATGGTGGAGGCGCCCTGGGTCGCGCGCCCCTCGCTGAGGCCGGTGACGATGGCCCGCGCGATGCCGCGCGGATCGAAGCCGTCATGCTCGTAGAACCGCCGGTCCTCGATCGCGACGAAGGCCGCGGGCACGTGGGCCGGCAGCTTGGCCACATCCACGGGGGGCGCGAACCGGCCGCCGCGCACGCCGATCACCGAGCCGTTGCGATCAAGATAGGTGATCTGCGGCGCGCGCTGGATCGCCGGCATGCGCGGCAGTTCGGGCGCCTGAGGGGCGGCCATGGCGAGGGCGGCGACAAGGGACAGCAAGGTGAGGCGGCTCCTGGGACGACGGCTCCCTCAAGCCCGTCCGATGCGGCCCTTATGTGTCCCGCGCCGTGATGCGGGCCAAGATAAATCGCGGTAATGCGGCGGGGATGCGCGGCATCGGGATGCTGTCTGCACCGGATCTCGACGCCGCGCCGCGCCCTTCAAAGCGCTATGAAGCTCTGGAAGCCGCCGTAGATCATCCGCTTGCCATCGAACGGCATGTCGTCGCTCTTCATCCGCTCGTCGGCCATGACCTTGGCCATGACCGCGTCGCGGTGTTCCCGCGACTCGTACGTCGCCCAGGAGAACACCACCACCTCGTCATCCTTGGCCTGCACGGCGCGCGGGAACGAGGTCAGCTCCCCATAGGGCACATCGTCGGCGAAGGTCTCGACATAGCTGAGCGCGCCGTGCTCCATCCAGACCTTGCCGCCCAGGGCGGCCATCGCCTTGTAGGCCTCGATGTTCGCCTTCGGCACGGCCAGCACGAACCCGTCGACATAGGGCATGGGAACCTCCTCCTGCTTGTTGTGATCCTAGGACGTTCGGGCGCACGCTATCCCGACAATCAGGAAACCGAATTGTCGGCCCGGCGGTTGCTTGCTGGTACGAGCGGCGGGGGCCAAATTGGCGCGTCCGGATTCGCGGACGAAGAGGGAGACCGCCCGCGTGGCTGAAGCGATCCGGCGGCGCCGGCGGGTGAAGATCGTGGCCACCATCGGCCCCGCCTCCTCCAGCCTAGAGCGCCTGGAAGAACTGTTCCGCACCGGCGCCGACGTCTTCCGGCTCAATTTCAGCCATGGCGCCCAGGAGGGGCACGCCGAGGTGGTCGAGCGGATCCGCAAGGTCGAGAAGAAGACGGGCCGGCCGATCGGCATCCTGGCCGACCTGCAGGGCCCAAAGCTCCGCGTCGGGCGCTTCGCCGGCGGCGGCGTCATGCTGCAGTGGGGCCGCACCCTGCGCCTGGACCTCCAGGAGCGGCCCGGCGACGGCCAGCGGGTGCAGCTGCCGCATCCGGAGATCATGGCCGCGGCGAGCCCAGGCTCGGTCCTCCTGCTGGACGATGGCAAGATCCGCCTGGAGGTCACCCGCCAGACTCCCGAGTTCCTCGAGACGCGCGTGATCGTCGGCGGCCGGCTTACCGACCACAAGGGCGTCAACCTGCCCGGTCTGGTGCTGCCGATCCCCGCTCTGACCAAAAAGGACCGCTCGGACCTGGCGTTCGCCCTCGATCACGGCTGCGACTGGATCGGGCTGTCGTTCGTGCAGCGGCCGGAGGACGTGGCCGAGGCGCGCGAACTGGTGGGCGACCGCGCCTTCATCCTCTCCAAGATCGAGAAGCCCGGCGCCCTGCAGTCGATCGACGAGGTGCTGCGCCTCTCCGACGCCATCATGGTCGCGCGCGGCGACCTGGGCGTGGAGTTGCCGGCGGAAGACGTGCCGCTGATCCAGAAGCGCCTGATCCGCGCCGCCCATCGCTTCGGCCGCCCCGTGGTGGTGGCGACGCAGATGATGGAAAGCATGATCGAGAACCCGACGCCCACGCGGGCCGAGGCCTCCGACGTGGCGACCGCCGTCTTCGACGGCGCCGACGCGGTCATGCTGTCCGCCGAAAGCGCCACGGGCAAGTATCCGGTCGAGACGGCGCGGATGATGGACCGGATCATCGCCCGCACCGAGGAGGACGAAGACCTCAAGGCCGCACGCGCCGCCATGCGGCCGAGGCCGGAGAAGTCCGCCGGCGACGCCATCTGCGGCGCGGCCCGCCAGGTGGCGGAAACCATCGAGGCCAAGGCGATCGCGGCCTTCTCGCTGTCGGGCCGGACCGCTATCCGCATTTCGCGCGAGCGGCCGGACGTGCCGATCCTGGGCCTGACGCCTAGTCTGGAGACCGCCCGGCGCCTGGCCTTGGTCTGGGGGGTGCATGCGCTCCCCTCCGAAACCACGCACACCATGACGGAAACGGTGGCGCAGGCGGCGGCCCTGGCGCTGAAGAGCGGCTTCGCAAAGCGCCGCGAGGAGATCGTGGTGATCGCGGGTGTGCCCTTCGGCCGCTCCGGAGGCACCAATTCGCTAAGGGTGGCCCAGGTCACCTGAGGCGCCGCTTGACGGCCGCGGATACTGGCCACAGGCTCACGTCAGTCCTGAAGGAGCCTCACATGCGGCTGTTCGCCCTCGTCTCCGGCCTCGCGATCCTGGGCGCGACGCCCTGCCTGGCGCTGACCATCTCCTCGGCCCCGCCGAGCCGCGACGCCGCCCAGCACCTGAAGCCTGCCGAACGCTCGGGTCCGCGCCTGCAGGACACCTTCGCCGGCGGCGGCCGGCCAAGCTCGGGCGCCAGCTTCAGCAGCGGCGCCAATTCGAGCGTCTACGGCAGCACGACGACCTACGGCTTCGGCTCGGTGCAGACGACGGTCACCAACAGCGGCCGGGACCCGCGGTGGACGAGCGATCGTCGTGACACGCCCGCGCCCCTGGGTCTCTCTCCGCGCCGCTGATCTCCTCGGCCGGAAGCGTTCTGGGCGTGGCCGCGTTGTGGCGCGACGCCCTCTCAGGCCATCCGACACTTCAGCTAGGATTCGGAGGCGCGGCAGCTGCGCGTGACCTTCGTCAGCGGCCTCCGGCATCGATACGATCAGGTTCCGCCCGACGCCGTCCGGGAGATGCGGCTGGCGTTCTCGAAGGGGCCGTTCTTCAACCGCCGGAACCGGGGCGCCTTTCCGGCCGCACCGGAATCCGAACAATAAAAAGCCTCCCGAAGGAGGCTGCGATGACGATGGGCTGGAAGCTTTGGGTGCGGGGACAGGATTTGAACCTGTGACCTTCAGGTTATGAGCCTGACGAGCTACCGGGCTGCTCCACCCCGCGGCAAAGCCTGAGATGACATCGTGAATTGAAGGGTTCTGGATCCTGATCTGCTTGGTAGACCTGGCGGCGACCTACTCTCCCGCGCCTTGAGACGAAGTACCATTGGCCCTGAGGAGCTTAACGACCGAGTTCGGGATGGGATCG
>Ga0255338_1000599_pt1 | contig 101596 bp, 100 predicted proteins | sample MeOH1_35cm_T4_19_FD_203715 | JGI IMG/M metagenome (GOLD analysis project Ga0255338, IMG submission 203715) | Sandy soil microbial communities from University of British Columbia, Vancouver, Canada - MeOH1_35cm_T4_195 | ecosystem: Engineered > Artificial ecosystem > Sand microcosm >...
ATGACCAGCGAGCGCAATCGGCTCGATTGCGAGCGCGGTTTCCTCACGCACTTCGCGCGTCACCGCCTCGGCCAACGTCTCGCCCACCTCTACGACGCCGCCGGGTAAGCTGTAGAGCGAAAGCGCCGGCTTGCGCGCGCGGCGCACCACCAACACCTTGCCATCGCGGATGATGGCCGCGCTCACGGCGAGGAAAGGGCGCTGTGGGTAGGTGCGTTTCTCGGCCATGGCTTCAGGTCTTCATCAACTCGTCGATGGCGGCCTGCGGTGCCTCAGTGCCGACGGCATCGCTTACGCCATTGATCAACGCTGCCGTGCGCGCGGCGAGCGGCCGCAGCCGCGCGGCGGCGCGCGAAGCAAGGTCGCCGGCCCGCGCAGCCGCAAGGTTCGTCATCAGCATGGCGCGAGTCTCCTCCAGCACGGCGTTCATGCTGCCGGTCAATTCTTCCAGCCGGGCGCGCAGAGCGGGATCGGCGGCTTCATAGGCGGCGATCGCCAGATCACGGTCGCTGAACGCCGATGAGGCGAAGTGTTCGCAGTAGTTCATCGGACGCCAAGCGAGGATATCGTCAAGGCACTCGGGGCAGCTCGACAGCAGCTCGAGCAGCATGATGGCTTCATTGAAGTGGTTGAGATAGTCGGTCGCGAGCCCGGTCAAGGGATTGATGTTGACGTCCGCGCGCCGCCGCGCCGAAGAATCGGTGCATGTCTTATCCACCGGTCCCCCCAGGGCCGCACAATCCTGATATTGCATACGTGTCGCCCGAATCCGGCTCGGGGCAGTGTCGTTTCCGCCGGTTAAAGCGCACTTAAGCACGGTCACACGCGGATGTGCGGACGCTACACGATCGTTTCTGCGCCGGCCGTGCTGCGGGAGCTGTTCGGCTTTGAGGAGCTGCCCAATTTTCCGGCGCGCTTTAATATCGCGCCGACGCAGCCGATCCCGATCGTGCGGCTGTTCGAGGGCAAGCGGCAGTTTGCGCTGGTGCGCTGGGGCTTTCTCCCGTCATGGGCGAAAGACCCGAGCACGTTCTCGCTGCTGATCAACGCGCGTGGCGAATCGGCGCGCGAGAAGCCGGCGTTTCGGGCGGCCATGAAATACCGTCGCTGCCTGATCCCGGCCGACGGCTTTTACGAATGGCAGGCGCGCGGCAGCGGTCTCAAGCAGCCTTTTTACATCCATGCGACATCGGGCGCGCCGCTCGCCTTTGCCGGCCTGTGGGAGACCTGGACCGGGCCGAACGGCGAGGAAGTGGATACGGCCGCGATCGTGACGACCGCGGCCAATGGCACGCTTGCCCCCATCCACGCGCGCATGCCGGTGATCGTGCCACCCGAAGCGTTCGATCTCTGGCTCGACACGGCGCATGTCGATGAGCGGACCGCCGCGGCGGTCATTGCGCCGGCGCCCGACGATCTGCTCGAAGCCTATCCGGTCTCGACCGCGGTCAACCGCACGGCCAACGACGATCCGAAGCTGATCGAGCTTTTCACGCCGTCGGAAGCGCCGCCGCCCGCGCCCAAGCGCGCGCCGCGCATCAAGCGCGAACCGGACAACGACGCGCAAGGCGTTTTGTTCTAGAGCGTTATCGTTCGAGATTGAATCGGGTCTCGCCGCGGGCTCTCTTCACCTCTCCCATTGGGAGAGGTCGGCGCACGAAGTGCGCCGGGTGAGGGGTTACAAACTACCGAGAGTTCTGAACCCCCTCACCCCAACCCTCTCCCCAACGGGGAGAGGGAGCGCGCCGTGCATGCGGTACGCGTATCAGTTCAACTCAAATATGTTCTAGCCCTTACGGCGTCGGCTCCCGGCCGTCGAGCCATTTGGCAAAGATAGCGCGCGGTTGGTCGGTATAACCGAGCGCCTTGTAGAACGCGTGCACGGCGCTGTTGTCTTCCCGCACCATCAGCATGACCTTCTCGATGTTGCGGGCGGCGAGCCACTGTTCGGCGGCTTGTGTGATGGCGCGGCCATAGCCGCCGCCCTGCTTCGCCGGATCGACGGCGAGGTAATAGAACCAGCCGCGGTGGCCGTCATGCCCGACCATCACCGAGGCGACGATATCCTCGCCGTCGCGGCCGACGAGCACGGTGGCATTGGCGCCGCTGCGGGCGCGCGCGATATCGGCATGCGGATCGTTCCACGGCCGTGTCAGTCCGCAGCGCGTCCACAGGGCGACGATGGTCTCGATATCGTCGTCGGTGGCGTTCGAAAACGTAAGGGAAGACATTCGTCGCCTAAAGCACCTTGCCCGGATTGAGGATGCCGTTCGGATCGAGCATCTGCTTGATGCCGCGCATGAGATCGATCGCCACGGGATCCTTGTAGTCGGGCAGGATATCGCGCTTCATCACGCCGACGCCGTGCTCGGCCGAGATCGAGCCGCCGTATTTCTTCACCACGGCAAACACGACTTGGTTCACGTCGTGCCAACGCTTGAGGAACTCGGCTTTGTCGGCGCCTTCCGGCTGGTTGATGTTGTAGTGGATGTTGCCGTCGCCGACATGGCCGAACGGCATCGGCCGCGCGCCCGGGATGAGCTTGATCGCGGCGGCGTTGGCTTCCTCGATGAAGGCGGGAATGGCGGCGACTGGCACCGAGATGTCGTGCTTGATCGAGCCGCCCATGTGGCGTTGCACCTCGCCGAACATCTCGCGGATGCGCCAGAAGGCCTTGGCCTGGTCGAGGCTGTCGGCGATGGTCGCGTCGGTGACGAGCCCGCGCTCCATGCCTTCGGCGAGAATCTCCTCCATCATCTCGCGCACGCCCGACTGTGCCTGCGAAGACAATTCGATCAGCACATACCAGGGATAACGCGCTGCCAATGGATCGCGGCTGACGGAATCGAACTTGATTACGGCTTCGACGCCTTCGCGCAGCATCATCTCGAATGAGGTGACTGTGCTGCCGGCGCGCTCGGTGGCGATGCCGAGCAGATCGACGGCGGCTTGCGGCGACGTGACGGCGGCGTAGGCCGTCTCCACCGAACGCGGCCGCGGCACGAGGCGCAGCACCGCGGCGGTGATGATGCCGAGTGTGCCTTCCGCGCCGATGAACAGGTTCTTCAGGTCGTAGCCGGTGTTGTCCTTCTTGAGCTTGTTGAGATTGTTGAGCACGCGGCCGTCGGCAAGCACGACCTCGAGGCCCATCGCGTGCTGGCGCGAAATGCCATGCGCGAGCGCGGCGGTGCCGCCGGCATTGGTCGAGAGATTGCCGCCGATGGTGCAGGTGCCTTCTGACGGCAGGAGTTGCGGATAGAGGCGGTCGGCCTCGGCAGCCGCTTCGCGCGCGCGCTGTAAGGTGACGCCGGCTTCCACCGTCATCGTATTGGAGATGGGATCGATCTCGCGGATTTTGTCGAGACGGGTGAGGGACAGCACCACCTCGCCGTGATGCGGGATTTGTCCGCCGACCAGGCCGGTGTTGCCACCCTGCGGCACGATCGCCGTTTTGGTCTCGTTCGCGAGCTTGACGATCTTCACCACGTCCTCGACCGAGCCGGGCCTTAAGATCACCGGTGTCTGACCGTGGAACAGGTCGCGCATCTCGACGAGATACGGCTCCTGCATCTGCGGATCGGTGATCGCATATTTCTCGCCGACAATGGCCACGAAGCGCGCCAAGAGGTCGGGCGAGAGGGAACGCGTGGGTTCGGGCTTGATCAGGACGTTCATTACAAGTCTCACGTTTTGGGTGCTGCGGCGCGGGCGAGACGGTCGTTGATCGCCTCGCCCAGGTCTTCGTGCGGGATCTTCATTACAGCGATGTTCTTCGTGCCGGAAGCATCCAGCATGCGCAGGTGCGAGAACAGATTTGCAGCCGCCTCGATCAGATTCCCGCTCGGTGAGAGATTGAGCGTCAAACCAGTGTGCGATGGCGCCGGGCCGAAAGCGAGCAGCGCCTCGTCCGCGTCGGCGGACGTCGCGTTGAGCCGCAGCCTCGCCTTCGGTGCGTAGTGCGAACTCAGCATGCCGGGCGCGAGCGGGGCGTCCTCGTCGGCTGGGACGCTCGCGATAGCGAGCGGCCGCCCGAGCACGCGTTCGATATCGGTGCGCGGCAGCCCGCCGGGCCTGAGCAGCGTCGGTTCACCGAGGCAGGAGACGATGGTGGACTCTACGCCGACGTCGCAGGGGCCGCCGTCGAGCACGAGATCGATGCGGCCGCGCAGGTCGCTGAGCACGTGGGCGGCACTGGTCGGCGACACGTGGCCGGAACGGTTCGCCGAGGGCGCCACCACCGGTCCGCCGAAGGCCTCAAGCAGGGCATGTGCCACGGGATGTGCCGGAACCCGCACCGCCACGCTATCGAGCCCGGCCAGCGCCAGGTCGGAGACGCCACAATCGGGCCGCTTGGGCAGGACCAGAGTCAGGGGGCCCGGCCAGAAGGCTGCCGCCAGTGCCTCGGCGGCGGCATCGAACGCAGCCAGCCGGCGCGCCCCCGCGATGTCGGGGACATGGGCGATTAGCGGATTGAAGGAAGGGCGTCCCTTGGCGGCGTAGAGCCGGGCGACCGCCTCGCCATTGCCGGCATCGGCCCCGAGCCCGTAGACGGTTTCGGTCGGGAAAGCGGCCAGCCCTCCAGCCTTCAGGCAGCGGGCGGCGGCCTGAATCCCTTCATTATCGGCCTTTAGGACCCGCGTTCCGGGCTCGGCGGTCATCGTCTTCTCGCACTTGCGTTTAGAGGCACGGGGGTTATAAGACCCGCCACCAGTCGGAGTGTAGCGCAGTCTGGTAGCGCACCACGTTCGGGACGTGGGGGTCGCAGGTTCAAATCCTGCCACTCCGACCATTACCGCCGAAGCCACCTCCACTAGCGCTTGGCTGCGGCTTAGCCAATCACAATCAGGCGTCGAGAAGCGGCTGAAGCAGGCGGCCCCACGCACATTTTTCTGGTTCAGACCCAGAGCGGACCTTTATCAGCCGGCTGGCGCCTTGCCTGTGAAAACCGCCAATTGAGCGTCGAAAGCACGCTTGAAAGCAGGCCGCGCCTCGCCGCGGGCGACATAGGCCGCGATGTTCGGATAGTCCTCAAGGATAGCCGATCCCAGCAACCTGCGCAGCACCGTCACCATCAGAATGTCAGCGGCGCTGAACGCGCCATCGAGCCAGTCGGCATCGCCAAGGCACCTGGAAAGGTCGCCCACCCGTTGCCGGATGCTGTCCTCGAGGGCGCGCAGGCGCTGCTCGAACCAGGGCTGGTCGCGCTCAAGGATCTTGGCGAGGCTGCGGTCGAAGATCGGCGGCTCCACCGTATTGAGAGCGGCAAACATCCACGCGATCGCGCGCGCCCGGGCCTTCGCATCGTCGGGCAGCAGGCCCGCATGGCGCTCGGCAATGTGGAACACGATCGCCCCCGACTCGAACAGGGCGAGATCGCCTTCTTCATAGGTCGGAATCTGCCCGAAAGGATGCAGCGCGCGATGCGCGGGTTGCTTCATCGCCTTGAACGAAAGAAGACGAACCTCGTAAGGCTGGCCCACTTCTTCAAGCGCCCAGCGAACGCGCATGTCGCGCGCCAGACCCTTGCCGCGATCGGGCGACCGTTCAAAGGCGGTAATGGTGGGGCGCATTGGAAGACTCCTTGCAACTCTATCACGGAGTTCCTGCGTACTGCGCCTCGACGTGCCGAGCGAAGCTGTTGAGAATGGCTTGCCAGCCTTGGCGCTGTTGCTCGATCGGATTTTCCGACTCCGCATCGAAAGTCACCCGGATTCGCCCCGGAACGAACTCGACACGTCCCGAGCGGTCGCCGAACGCATATTCGATCGTCTTGTACTTCTCGATCTTCGTGTAGGTTCCCGCAAAATCGAAACCCATGCTGCCGTCTTTGGCTTCCATACGCGAAGAGAACGAACCGCCTTCGCGCAGATCGACCGTCGCGGCAGTCGTGTGCCATTCTGCGGATGCTGTGTTCCATTGGATGATGTTCTCGGGCGTCGTGTAGGTCTGCCACATGGCCTCGACCGGCGCGCGAACAGCGGCTTCGACGGTGATTTTTTCGGCGGTCATTTGAGTTCCTTTCCAAACTAAACGAGCTGATGAAGGCTTCAGTATCCGGCTATTGATTGATGTCGGGCTCGACGAGCTTCGCGAGCTTGCGCAAGGACTCCTGCCATCCAAGGTAGCAAGCCTCAGCCGGGATCACGTCAGGAACGCGCTGCTGTTCGATATTGATTTCGGTGCCCACCGAAACGGCCTTCAGCGTCACGGTGACACGCATCTCGCCCGGCAGGTTTTTGTCATCGAACGTGTCGGTATAGACAAGCCGCTGTCCAGGCACGAGTTCGACATAGGTGCCGCCGAACGAATGGCTCGCACCGGTCGTGAAATTCCGGAACGACATTCTGTGTTTGCCGCCAACTTTCGCGTCCAGTTCATGGACCGTGCAGGTGAAGCCGAATGGCGGCAGCCAGCTCGCAACGGCGTCGCTCTCCAGAAAGGCACGATAGACCTTCTCCGGCTTGGTGGCGATGACGCGGTGGAGGCGAATTGTATTGGGCATGTGGTTTTCCTCCTGGTGTAAATCGTTACTGACGTTCGATATTCTTCGGCCTGAACAGCAGCTTCAGATACCAGGTGAGATGATCGATGATGTCGGCGGCAATCGTTGCGCCGCCTTTGGCCTTGGCGAGAATGAAGGCGCCCTGAAGAACGGCCTGGGTATGAAGCGCGAGCGACTCGGCAGTCCACTCGGGTGACATCTTCCGATCCCGCATCGCCGCTTCGATATCGGCTTCCAGCGTCGCGGCGTGGCTACTGATGCTGCGATCGCACGCGGCGCGAATGGCGGGCGTCGTCTCGTAGGTTTCCTGCACCATGGTGCCGACGAGACAGGTGAACTCGGGCACGCCGCCTTGCAGCAGTGCCTTGCGGAAGGCCACGTAACCGAGGACACGATCGAGCGGATCGGCGTGGTCGTGATACGGCGCCTGCGCAAACAGCGCGCCGGTCGTCTCGGACCAATGATCCGCAGCGGCGACGCCAAGCGCGTCCTTGCTCTTGAAGTGATGGAAGAATGCGCCCTTGGTGACGCCGGCGGCCGCGCACAACTCGTCGACCGTGGTTGCCGAATAGCCCTTGGTCCTGATGATGGACACGGCGGCGTCCAGGAGCTTCAGCTTTGCGTCTGGCTTTGCAGCGGTTTTAGCCATGTTATCCCTCTCGAAGACTACATACCAACTGGTTGGTATGTAGTCAAGCATTTGCCGACCGGGAGCCGAAATCCGGGCAGATCTGCCAGGTTCGGCCGCTTCCGGGGTGCCGCAGGCCCCCGACGAACGTTTACCCCCACCGCTCTTGCCTACGGACGCGGGCGTTGCGAAACGTTCACTCCCCAACAAGAAGAGCTGCCGGGGATCACCCGGCCGAACGGAGGAAGTACCCATGATTGTGAAGGCGCTCTCGCGTCTACTCTTTGCTTGTTTGTGTCTGACCCTGGCCGGTGCGGCGCAGGCCGCCGACTATCCGAACCGACCGGTGCGTATTGTTGTTGGTTATCCCGCCGGCGGCGCCACCGACATCGTGGCCCGGATCTTCGGCCAGTATCTCAGCGAGAAGCTCGGCCAGCAGTTCGTGGTCGAGAACCGGGCAGGGGCCGGCAACAACCTCGGCACCGAGGCGGTCGTGCGCGCGGCGCCGGATGGCTACACGCTGATCTTGGTCAACCCGGCCAACGCGGTGAACGCCTCGCTTTACAAGAAGCTCAACTTCAACTTCATCCGCGACATTGCGCCGGTCGCCGGCTTCATCCGCGTGCCGAACGTAATGGAAGTGCATCCGTCGGTGCCGGCGAAGACGGTGGCAGAGTTCATCGCTTATGTGAAAGCCAACCCTGGCAAGGTGAACGTTGCTTCCTCCGGCAACGGCACCTCGATCCACCTGTCCGGCGAGCTGTTCAAGATGATGACCGGCGTGCAGATGACGCACGTCCCCTACAAGGGTTCGGCGCCGATGCTGACCGACCTTCTCGGCGGCCAGGTGCAAGTCACCTTCGACAACCTTCCGGCGTCCATCGCGCACATCAAGGCCGGCAAGCTGCGCGCGCTCGCGGTGACCACGGCGGTGCGTTCGCCTGAATTGCCCGACGTGCCGACGGTCGCCGATACCGTGCCCGGCTACGAAGCCAGCGCCTTTTTCGGTCTCGGCGCTCCGAAGGATACGCCGAAGGAAATCATCAACATCATCAACAAGCACATCAACGAGGCGATGAAAGACCCGGCCATCCTCAAGCGGCTGTCCGACCTCGGCGGCATGCCGATCGGCGGTACGCCGGAACAGTTCGGCAAGGTGATCGCCGACGAGACGGCCAAGTGGGAGAAGGTCGTCCGCGCGGCCAATCTCTCCGTCGAATAACGTATTGAGGCGCCAGCCGTGAAAACGGGCTGGCGCCGCTTCCGATGCCCTTGTGCCGGGTCGGGCACCCCGCGTAACCTCCGCGCTAAGAAAGCAAAGATTGCCGCCAAGGCGATCATAAAAGCCCGTCCGCAAAGACGGCGGGCCAGCGGAGGGAAGCGCTATGAAGTCTTCGATATCGACGCTCGGATTGGCTTTCGGCTTGGCTGTGGCTCTTGCGGGGGGAGCAGGAGCGGCCGAGATCAAACTGATGACCGGCCCGCAAGGCGGTGTCTGGATTCCGCTCGGCGGGCAGCTCAAGGACATGTGGGAAAAGGCCGTACCGGGCCTCGCCGTGCAGGCATTGCCGGGCGCCGGCATCGCCAATGTGCGCGGCGTCGACGAGGGCAAGGCCGATGTCGGCTTCGGCAACTCGATCTCGACCGTCGATGGCTTGAAGGGCGCGGCGCCGTTCCCGAAAGCGACGACCAATGTCTGCAACGTCGCGACGCTCTATCCGCAGTACTACCAATTGGTCGTGCGCGCCGACGCGGGCGTGAACTCCGTCAAGGATCTGAAAGGCAAGGGCGTCACCACGCAGCAGCGCGGCAACACGGGCGAACTGATCACCGGCCAGCTTCTGAAAGTGAATGGACTTTCCTACAACGACGTCAAGATGAGCTTCGTCTCGTACACGGACTCGGTGACGCAGATGCAGGACGGACATGCCGTCGCCTTCGGCCTCGGCACCACAATTCCGTCCGGCGCCGTGATGGATCTTGCCGCCGCGCGCGACCTCAAGATCCTCGACCTGTCCGATCAACTCGCCGAGATGCGCAAGCTCAATCCCGGCTACACGCTGGTGACGATTCCGAAGGGCACCTATCCGAAACAGGACAAGGACGTGAAGGTGATCGGGTACGCCACTCATATTGTGGCGTCGTGTAAGCTGCCGACCGATACCGTTTACGCGATGACCAAGGCGATGGCGCAGAACATTTCCTCGATGGCGGCCGTCAACAAATCGATGGCGGGGCTGACGCCGAAAGCCATGGCCGAGGACATCGGCGTGCCGTTCCACCCCGGCGCGGCGAAATACTACAAGGAAGCCGGCATCGCGGTGCAATCGCACTGAGCTGAGCGCGCCGGCTGCGCGGTTCGCGGCCGGCATCCATTCCCGCAGCCGGATCCGCGATCATGCACAGCGCCAAGATCAGCCACCGCAAGCTGGTGAAGCTCGCGCTTGTTCTCATCTCGATCGCGATGGCGCTCTATCACATGTGGGCGATCGCCTTCGGCGCCTCGGAAGCGGTGCTCTTCCGCGGTACGCATCTTTTGTTCGCGCTTGTGCTGGTGTTCCTGCTCTATCGCGTGACCGCCAAGTCCGAGGAGATGGAGCTCGCCGCTTCGTCCACGCATCCGGCCGACGTGCCGCGAACCTCGCTGCCGACACTCGCCGACTACATTCTGCTGATCCTGGCGGCGGCGCCGATCCTCTATCTGTTCGTCAACTACGATTACATCGTCAACCGCATCTTCTACATCGACGATCTGACGCCGATGGACATGCTCATGGCCGTGCTGATGACGGTCATGGTGCTGGAGGCCACGCGCCGCGTGATCGGCTGGGCGTTGCCCATCACGGCCATCGTGTTCCTGGTCTATGGCCTGTTCATCGCGCGGCTCGAGCCGATGCGGCTGCTCGACCAGCTTTACATGACGACGGAAGGTATCTTCGGCATCCCGCTGTCGGTCTCGGCGTCTTACGTGCTGATCTTCGTTTTGTTCGGCTCGTTCATGGAGCGCACCGGCACCGGCCAGTTGTTCATGGACTTCGCCATGTCGCTCACCGGCCACACCGCCGGCGGTCCGGGCAAGGTGTCGGTAGTGTCGTCGAGCCTGTTCGGCACCATCTCGGGAAGTGCGGTCGCCAATGTCATGGTCGACGGGCCCATCTCGATCCCGTTGATGAAGCGGTCAGGCTTTCCGCCGCACTTCGCCGCTGGCGTCGAGGCCACCGCCTCGACCGGCGGACAGATCATGCCGCCGATCATGGGCGCCGCCGCTTTCGTGATGGCCGAGTTTCTCGCCGTGTCCTACGGGCAGGTGGTGATCTGGGCGATCATCCCGGCGATTCTCTATTACGTTGCCTGTTTCGCCGCCGTGCATTTCGAGGCGAAGCGGCGCGGGCTGGTCGGCTTGCCGCGCTCGGAGTTGCCGCGCCTCGGTGAGGTGATGCGCGTACGCGGCCACTTGTTCATTCCGGTGCTGCTGATCCTGACCGTGATGTATTCCGGCTACAGCGCGCCGCTCGCCGCGTTGGTTGGCACGCTCGCCTGCTTCCCGGTCGCGGCCTTGCGCCGATCGACGCGCGGCTACGTCAACTGGCCGAACATCATGGAAGCCTTCGTCGATGGCGCGCGCAACGCGCTCGGCGTCGCCACCGCCTGCGCCTGCGCCGGCATCGTCATCGGCGTGGTGACCTTGTCCGGGCTCGGCATCGTGTTCACGCAGTTCGTCACGCATCTGTCGCAGGACACGCTGCTGCTGGCGCTCGTGCTCACCATGCTCGCCGGCATCGTGCTCGGCATGGGCATGCCGACGACGCCGGCCTACATCATCATGACGGCGTTGTTGGTGCCGGCTATCATCAAGCTCGGCGTCATTCCGCCGGCCGCCCATATGTTCGCCTTCTACTTCGCGGTCTTGTCCGCCATCACGCCGCCGGTCGCGCTCGCGGTGTTTGCCGCCGCCGGTATTGCCAAGTCCGATCTGTGGGCGAGCGGCTGGGCCGCGGTGAAGATCGGCGCCGCGGGTTTCATCGTGCCGTTCATGGTGATCTACGAGCCGGCGCTGCTGATGATCGGCGACTGGCCCACGATCATCGGCGCCTTCGTTACCGCCTTCTGCGGCATCCTGCTGTTCGCCGCCGGTTTGCATGGCTTCCTGATCACCAAGACGACGTATTGGCAGCGTGCCGTGCTGGTGGTGGCGGGTCTGCTACTGATCGATCCCGGCCTCGTCACCGACATCGCCGGCGCGGCGCTTGCCTTGGTCGTGATTGTCAGCCAGCTTGCGGCCCGCCGCGCCGCGGCGATTGTTCCGGCGGAGCGCAAACCGGTTGAAAGTGCGTCCTGAGAATGACCCGTAAACGTCCCGACATGCTCCGCAGCCATCGCTGGCTCGGCGTCAGCGATCTGCGTTCCTTCGGCCATCGCGCCCGCCTGCGTCAGGGCGGCTTTAACGGCGAGGATTGGGCCGGCAAGCCGGTCATCGGCATCATCAACACCTGGAGCGACATCAACTTCTGCCACACGCATCTGCGCGCGCGCGCCGAGGACGTGAAGCGCGGTGTGCTTCAGGCCGGCGGCTTCCCGGTCGAGTTGCCGGCGATGTCGCTGTCCGAGCCGTTCGTGAAGCCCTCGACCATGCTCTATCGCAACCTCTTGGCGATGGAGACGGAGGAACTGCTGCGCAGCCATCCGATCGATGGGGCCGTTCTGCTCGGCGGCTGCGACAAGACCACGCCCGCGCTGATCATGGGTGCGATCTCAATGGGCATCCCGGCGATTTACGTGCCGGCCGGTCCGCAGCTCAAGGGCAACTGGCGTGGCCAGGAGATGGGCTCGGGCTCCGACGCCTGGAAATACTGGGACGAGAAGCGCGCCGGCCGCATCAGCGAGGCTGACTGGGCCGAGCTCGAAGGCGGCATCGCGCGCTCCTTCGGCACCTGCATGGTGATGGGAACGGCCGCCACCATGATGGCGATCGCGGAGGCGGCCGGAATGTCATTGCCGGGAGCTTCGTCGATCCCCGCGGCCGACAGCGCGCATCCGCGCATGTGCTCGGCCACGGGGCGGCGCATCGTCGACATGGTGTGGGAAGATTTGACGCCGCAGAAGATCATGACCACGGCCGCGTTCGACAATGCGATCCGCGTGCACATGGCGATGGGCGGCTCGACCAACGCCATCATTCATGTGGTGGCGATGGCGCGTCGCTTAGGGATCGCACTCGACATGAAACGCTTCGACGAGATCTCGCGTGAGATCCCGGTGCTTGCCAATGTGCGGCCCTCCGGCGGCTTCCTGATGGAAGATTTCTATTACGCCGGCGGCCTGCGCGCGCTGATGAACGAGTTGAAGGACACGCTCGATCTGTCCTGCCTCACCGTCACCGGCAAGACGATCGGCGAGAACATCGCAGGCGCCAAGGTCTACAAGCCCGACGTCATTCATGCCTTGAGCGATCCGGTGTCGCGCGAAGGCGCGACCGCCGTGCTCACCGGCAACCTCGCGCCGCGCGGCTGCGTGATGAAGCCGTCGGCGGCCGAGAAGCGGCTGTTGAAGCATCGCGGCAAGGTGATTGCCTTCGAGGACTACAACGAGATGGCGCGCGAGGTGGAGCGCGACGATCTCGATGTCACGCCCGACCACATCCTTGTGTTGAAGAACGGCGGCCCGAAGGGCGGGCCCGGCATGCCGGAGTGGGGCATGCTGCCGATCCCAAGGAAGCTGGTGAAGCAGGGCGTGCGCGACATGCTGCGCATCTCGGACGCGCGCATGAGCGGCACCAGCTATGGCGCCTGCATTCTGCATGTCGCGCCGGAAAGCTATGTCGGCGGGCCGCTCGCCTTCGTGCAGACCGGCGACGAGATCGAGGTCGATGTCGACGCGCGCCGCATTCACTTGCATGTATCGGACGAGGAGATGGCGCGCCGCAAAGCCGCGTGGAGACAACCGGCGCCGCGCTATCCGCGCGGTTACGGCGCGCTCTATTCCGACCACATCGGCCAGGCCGACGAAGGCTGCGACTTCGATTTTCTGCAAGGCACGGCGCCGGTCGCCGAGCCGGAGATTCATTAAACTAGAAAATTAGATTTTTGCTGCCGGGTATTCTTTAACCACCACGTCGCCCGCTCACTCTTTTGGGTCGCAAGCGCGCCGTCCTTTGATAAATCTCATGTGCACGGACCCGGCTTAATGGTGGGGTGTCTGCATGCGGTTACCCTTCGCACCGATTGCCATTGCGGCCCTTTTTGCGGGGGCGCTGCCCGTTTCCGTTACGGCCGCGCCGCTACGCCTCGGTGGAACTGGCGGTGCCATTGGCATGCTGCAACAACTCGGTACGGCTTTCACCGCTAACAGTGGTATCGCCGTAGTTGTCATCCCCAACCTCGGCAGTTCCGGCAGCATCCGCGCACTGACCGAGCAGAAGCTCGATGTCGTTGTTTCCGGCCGGCCGTTGCGGCCCGCGGAAGCCGCCGGCGGTCTGACCGGGGCTGGAGCCCTGCGCACCGCCTATGTGATGGCCACGTCGCACCCCAAGCCCAACGGCCTCAAGAGTGCAGAGCTTGCCGACATCTACAAGACCGCGAGCGCGACCTGGTCCGACGGCACACCGATCCGCATCATTCTGCGTCCCCGCAGCGACAGCGATACCGATTTGATGGGCGAACTTTTTACCGGCATGCGCGAGGCGATCGAGGTCGCGCGCCGCCGGCCCGATGTGCCGACCGCGGCGACCGACCAGGACAACGCTGACATGGCCGAGCGCGTCAAGGGCTCGCTGACGGGGACGACAGCGACGCAGATCAAGACCGAGAACCGCCATCTTCAAGCCGTGCCGCTCGACGGTGTGGCGCCAACGTTCGCTAACTTCGAGAGCGGAACGTATCGGTATACGAAGAAATTGTACTTCATCGTCAGAGCCGCGAGTGGCCCCGACGTTACGCGCTTCGTGGAGTTCGTGCGTTCGCCGGAAGGGCTAAAGCTATTGCGCGAGGTGGAGGTCCTGCCGGAGCCGCAATGATGCCAGCGATGCACCTTAGAGAATTGGTCAATCGCGCGGCGATCACTATCGCTACGGTGATCGCGCTAGCCGTGCCCGTTGGCAATTTCTACGTCGACTATTCCAACATCGCCGAAACGCTCGCGTTCAAAGGGCGGCTGAACGCTGCTCGTGTCGGGCAGTATATCTATACGCATGATAGTCTTTGGCAGTATCAGCAGCTTCGGCTGGCGGAATTGATCCAACTTCCCGAGGCTGGCGAACAGCCGATTCGCCAGGAAATCTACGACAAGGACGGCAGCCTTGTGCTTGAGGAAGGTGCCGCCTTGCACGCCCCCCTGATCGAGCAACGCAGCCCGATTGTCGTCGCGGGCGAAACCGTCGGCACGCTTGTCGTCCAGGCAAGCCTATGGGACTCGATCATCGAGGCATTCTACGTTGCGCTCTTGAGCGTGACTCTCGGTCTTGCCGCCTACCTCACGGTGCGATGGCTTCCGCTGCGCGCTCTGGATCGAGCACTTGAAGACCTGCGCGCGAGCGAGCGCGCTTTGGCCGCGCAAAACGACCGGCTCGATGCGGCGATGACCAACATGGTCCAAGGCCTGTGCATGTACGATGCCGACGGCAAGCTCCTCCTCTTCAATCCGCGGTTCGCCGAGATTTACGGCCTGCCGAAGGACAAGGTGACTGTCGGTATGACGACGCATCAATTGATGGCGGCCTTGACGAAGTATGGCGCGGCGGCCGACGTCGATTCCGTGGGAACGCTGACTCTGCGCGAGGCGATCGCGCGCGAGCGCAAGCCCGGCGCGTTCGTGCAGCGTTTGACCGATGGTCGCAGCATCTCGATCAGTTATCGGCCGCGGCCGGACGGTGGTTTCGTTGTTACATTCGAGGACATCACGGATCGTCTGGCGGCCGAGGAGCGCGTCAAGCACCTGGCGCACTTCGACTCGCTCACGGACCTGCCCAACCGCGTGACATTCTATGAGCGGATGGACTCCATCCTGACCCATCTACGGCGCGACGAGTCCGTCGCGGTCCTGAGCCTCGACCTCGATCATTTCAAGAACGTCAACGATACGCTCGGACATCCCGTTGGAGACCTGATGCTGAAGGCGGTGGCCGAGCGTATGCGCTCCTGTATCCGCGGTGAGGATTTGATCGCGCGCCTGGGCGGCGACGAGTTCGCGCTGGTGCAGGTGCCGTCGGCGGAGCAGCCGCCCGATCTGCCCGGGCTGGCGTCACGTCTCATCGAAGTCGTGGGCGCGCCGTACGAGATCGAGGACCATCAGATCGTGATCGGCCTGAGCATCGGTATCGCGATCGCGCCAGCCGACGGCAATCAGCCCGACGTGCTCATGAAGAATGCGGATCTCGCACTTTATCGCGCGAAGGCGGACGGCGGCGGCACCTACCGCTTCTTCGAGGTCGCCATGGATGCCCGCATGCAGGCGCGCCGCGTGCTCGAGCTGGACCTGCGCAAGGCCGTCGTGAATCGCGAGTTCGAGCTCGATTATCAACCCATCATCAATGTCAAAACCGGCGCCATCACGAGCTGTGAGGCGCTGGTGCGGTGGCATCACCCTCAACGCGGCTTGATCGCGCCGATGGATTTCATACCGGTGGCCGAGGAAACCGGCCTCATCGTGCCGATCGGCGACTGGGTACTGACGCAAGCGTGCAACGATGCCGCCCGCTGGCCCAAGAACATCGTGGTGGCGGTGAACCTGTCGCCGGCCCAGTTCAAGAATCGAAACTTGGTGCAATCGGTGGCGAATGCGTTGAAGAAGTCCGGCTTGCCGGCCGAGCGTTTGGAGCTGGAAATAACCGAGCTGTCGCTACTGGAAGAAACCGACGGCGCTTTTGCCGTTCTTCGCCAGCTCCGCGATCTTGGCATCAAGATCGCAATGGACGATTTCGGCACCGGCTATTCGTCGCTCAGTTATTTGCGCCGCTTCCCGTTCGACAAGATCAAGATCGATCAGTCCTTCATCCGCGATCTGCCGCACAAGGAGGACAGCGTTGCCATTGTCCGCGCCGTGGTCGGGCTGAGCAGCAGCTTGGGGATGACCACGACCGCCGAGGGTGTGGAGACCACGGACCAACTCGCCAGCCTGACCTCGGAAGGCTGCAACGAATTCCAAGGCTTCCTGTTCAGCCGACCGAAACCTGCGGCGGAAGTTGAGAAGCTTCTGCATGAGCAGGAGCCTCCGGCCGAGAGCGTCGCCTGAGCTTGGTTTGCCCGGAAGGCCATTGATTGAGCAGGTCAAAACGAGGGGTGCCGCGCGCAGGGACGGCGTTCCGGCGCGTTCTTTACACTAAATCGCGAGAATATTGAAATTTACAGCTTATAGTAGCAGTATTCTGAAATAGGGGTCCGGCGGCGACTGTCTGTCGGCGACAAAAAAGGGGGGACATATGCGACACGTGTGGATAGCCGCATTGGTTTGCGGTGCCGTTCTGCTTGTGCCGGTCAGTCTGGCTCAAGCGCAGGCGACGCGGACCTGGGTTTCGGGCGTCGGCGACGATGCCAACCCGTGCAGCCGAACGGCGCCGTGCAAGACCTTCGCCGGCGCTATCTCGAAGACGGCGGCGGGGGGCGAAATCAACTGTCTCGATCCGGGCGGTTTCGGTGCCGTCACGATCACCAAATCGATCACGATCGACTGCTCTCATACCGAAGGCGGCGTTCTGGTGTCCGGCTCCAACGGCGTCGTCGTGAATGCCGCCGCGACCGACGTCATCGCGCTGCGTGGTCTCGATATTCATGGCGCCATCGCGCCAAGTCCGACCGGCAATAACGGGATCGTGTTCTTCGCAGGTGCGGCGCTTCACGTCGAGAAATGCGTCATCCGGCAGCTCAAAACGCAGTCGCCGTTTCCTATCGGGTTTGGAATTCTGTTCCAGCCGACGGGGACGGCCGAGCTCTATGTAACCGATACTTTCATCACCAATAACGGCGCGGGCTCGGCGGGCGGCGCGATCATGGTCAGACCGACCGGGGCCGGCAGCGCGACCGCGATCATCAACCGGGTGAATGCCGACAATAATATCACGGGCATCACCGCCGATGGCTCGGCGACCACGGGCTTGGCGAGCGTTTACGTTCGCGACAGCATATCATCCGGCGCTTCCTTCACCGGATTTTCCGCGGTTTCGTCAGCGGCCAATGGCTCGGCGGGCATCACGATTGACCGGTCAACGAGTCAGCGCAACGCCACCGGCATCAATTCGTCTGGTCCTAAAAGTACCATTGTGATCACCAACGCGAGTGTCACGGCAAGTACCGGCACCGGTCTTAATGCCACCGGCGGCGGCCAGATCCTGTCCTATCAAAACAATAACGTTATCGGGAACGCCATTGATGGTGCGCCTACGGGAACCATCGCGCCAAAATAGCGGAGCTATCCTCGCGTCAGGATTGGGCGGCGCTTGTGCCGCCCAATTTTTTTCCGCAGCCGTCGTTTCATCGCGCAAGAAGTGGCCGTTGCACAATCGTCAGGGAGCACGTATGGGCAGGTCGGTAAGCGACTTCCAGTATTCAGGTCCCTGCATGAGCGACGACATTCCCTTCAACAAGTCTCTCGACCTCGCGCCCGAAACGGTGGACGAGCCGATGCCGGGCGTGCGCCGCGTGATGGCGAACAATCCCGGTCCTTTCACCTTCAAGGGCACGCTCAGCTACATCATCGGTCGCGGCAAAGTTGCGATCGTCGATCCCGGTCCGGACGACCCGGCGCATATCGGCGCGCTGCTCGATGCCGTGCGTGGCGAAACGGTGACGCACATATTCGTCACGCACACCCACCGCGATCATTCGCCTGCGGTGCCTGCAATCAAGCACGCCACCGGCGCCACGGTGTACGCTGAGGGGCCGCATCGTCCCGCGCGGGCCTTGCACATCGGCGAACACAACCCGCTCGATTCGAGCGGCGACCGCGATTTCCGCCCGGACATACAGCTCAAGGATGGCGAGGTGGTCGAAGGCGACGGCTGGAGCATCGAAGGCGTGTTCACGCCCGGCCACACCGCCAATCACATGGCCTTCGCCTGGAAGGAAAAGAACATCCTGTTTGCCGGCGATCATGTGATGGGCTGGGCGACGTCGATCGTGGCGCCGCCGGACGGCGCCATGAGCGACTACATGGCCTCGCTCAACAAGCTGGCGCGGCGCGACGAAGCGACGTACTTCCCCGGGCACGGCCCGGCTATTCCGGACGCCAAGCGCTTCGTGAACTATTACATCCTGCACCGCAGAGCGCGCGAGGACTCGATCCTGCATCGGCTCGGCAAGGGCGCGACCGATATTCCGACTATCGTGCGCGCGATCTATATCGGCATCGACCCGCGGCTGACCGGTGCGGCCGGTCTGTCGGTGCTGGCGCATATGGAAGACTTGGTCGCGCGCGGCGTCGTCGAAACCGACGGCGAGCCGGCGATCGACGGCGTCTACCGGCTGGCGGCGTAAGCTTTACTGTCTTCTATTCGCTGGCGCTGGCCGCTTCTCCGGCGGGCTTTTCCTCTGCTGCGGCGCCGATGGTTGCGCCGGGCGCGGCTCTGGCGCGTTGCTCACAGCTTCATCGATCTCATCGAGCAAGGCGCGTATCCGCCGCGCATTGGTGCCGAAGTCGTGCATGCCGTAGCGTGAGGCCGAGCGCACGTCGACGCGTGTGCCTTCGCCAGCCGCCCGGATGCGGATCGCCACGTCGTCGCGGAAACCCATGATCGGCGTGCGCACCACCATCTCGATCGTGCCGTCACGGCGCGGCGCGGGCGGACGCGCGTCGACCACCAGCCATTTGTGCTTGGTGATGAGCGCAAGCGTGATGTCATAGACCTGCTTGGGTTCGGCGTCGGCCATCAGCGGCACGACTTCGGGATAGGCCTTGCGCTGCAGTTCGGCATTGCGCGCCGGATATTCGTTGGTGCCGCGCGGGCGCAAGCGTGCCAGCACGTCGAAACGCGGCGGACTGCCGGTATCGGTCGAGATGTCGTCAATTGCCGGCAGCTTCAGCGCGCGGCTGCCGAGATAAGCCGGATAAGCGAGCAGCAGCAGGCTGATGAAGATGGTGATGAGCGCGCGGCCGAGACCTGCCAGGCCGTCGCGCCAGATGACGACGAACGACGCCAATGCAAGCAGGATAGAAAGAACCGCGAAGACCAGCGCGGCGCCGAAGGTCGCCAGCGATGGCACGATCTCGAGGAGGCCCGAGCGCACGATGATGATCGACAGCCCTGCCACGGCAAGCGCGAACCAAGCCAGCCGTGCGGACCAAACGGCCAGCCGCGACATCGGTTCGTCGCCAAAACTCGGACGTCGGGCCATCGGTATTATCCTGCACAGATCCGCTTGAGTGCCGCCCACTCGGCGGGACTGAGGAAGGGTACCGTGGGACCATTCGCCGCGATACGGTTGATCGCGGCAATGCGCGCCTTGGTTTCGGGATGGTCGAGCAGGATCTTCATGCCCGGCTCGGTGGCGCCGCCGATCTTGTCCAGCATGGTGGCGAGCGCGCGCGTGTCGCCTTGCGTTTTCTTCATCAGCTCGGCGGCATAGCGGTCGGCTGCGGACTCCGCCTCGCGCGAATAGGAAGATTGCAGCACCGTCCTGGCCGCGAGCACGACGGCGCCGCCGCCGACGAAATCGCCGAGCAGCATGCCGAACAAAAATGACAGCCCGGCGCCTTGCAGCACGCCCTTGGTGCCGTCGCGGTTCGCGACATGGCCGATCTCATGCGCGATCACGCCGGCGACCTCGTCGGCGTTGTCGGCCTTTTCGATCAGTCCGCGGAAGATGTAGATCTGTCCGCCCGGCAGCGCCAGCGCATTGGCTTCGGGCCGGCGGATGACCGTGCTGCGCAGCGGCAGCCGCAAGGAAGCCGCGCTTTCGAGCCGCTTCACGACCTTGTCGAGCGCCGCGCGGCCGGCCGTTTCGTTCGCCCCGTTGCCGCATTCGAAACCGGCGCCGGCGTTGTGCGTATCGAGCTGGTTGCGCACCTGCATGTTGACGGCGTCACCCATGCGGCGCTCGACCCCGAGCGGCACGACGGGCGCGAGCCGATCCGCAATGGCCGGTACGCCCCAATAGGAAACCGCGATCAGCGCGACGGTGGCAACGATCGTCCAGCCGATCACGGCATGGCGCTGCCGCCGGTGGATGGCGCCGGTGCGGTCGACATGCCGGGCCAGCAGGTCGATCTCATGCGCGAAGGGCGCGTCGAAGACCTCCAGCCGCGCCAGGACGGGATCGTTGCGGCGGCCGAGCCGCAGCACATGCGCCGGCGCGTTCAGTTCGTCGATCTCGTCATAGGGCCAGTCGGCGAGCACGCGGCCGGCGTCATCCGTGACCTGCAGGCCGGACGGCTCGAGCCTCACATGCACGTCATGGCGCATGCTGCTGCGGCCATCGAAGAAGACGCCGGGGCCGGAGGTCATTGTGGGCAGATCGGTGGTCGACATCAGTAACCGCTCACATGCAAGGCGTCGGCGAGACCCTCGCCCAGGGCCGAACTCGGTTGACCCTTCGCTGCGACATTGTCGAGCGCCGTGAGACCCGACACTTGCAGCGATTCCATGCTCAACTGCCAGAGCGCATATCCCACCGTGGCGCGGTAGAGGGTCGAGAAGCCCAGCGCGGCCGTCACGTAACCGCCGAGCAGCACCGCCGCGGCGGCGATCTCGGCGGCGAGCGAGGTTTCCCCGCCGCCCGTGAGCAAGCCCACGACGAACAGCGCCGGCCCCGATGCGATGACGAGCGCCAGGCTGAACAGCAGCGCCAGCCCGACGAAGCGCAGGAAGGCGCCGTAAACGCGCAGCATCGACAGGCGCGAGTACACTTCGATGCCGCCGAAGCGCAGACCCGACAGCCACCAGCGCATGGCGATCGCCCGGTAAGCCGGAAATAGCAGGACCGCGAGCAGCACCGATGTCCCGGCCATCAGCACGGCGAACACGATCACCGCGGCAAAGCCTGGATTACCTTGTTCGATGCGGGCCATCACGTCATCGCTCTCGGCGCTGAGTGCGTCGGCGAGCGCTTGCCAATCCACCACTTCGGCGAAAGTGCCAATGGCGAGCGCGAGCGGTGCCATCACCAGGAGCCACAGCGGCAGGCCGCGCAGGAACAGGCGCCAGCCGGCGCCGGCGAAACGGCCGGCGAGGTCGCCATAGTAAGTGTGGCGCATCTTGTAGCGCTCCAGGCTCGCGCGCTGGAACGGATATGCGAGCCCGGCGGTCAGTGCCGTCAGTGTCCACCACAGGACGGCCCGGACCGCATACAGCCAAGCCGAGCCTTCCTGGTGAAAGCGCAGACCGCGAAAGACCGTACGCGTCAGCCGGTAGCGGCGGGCGCGGAAGATCGCGTATTGCCCGGCCAGCCCCAACAACGCGATGCCCAGGAGGCCCGATAGTTCGCCGAGCGTGCCGAGATCGAGCGCGGCCAGGAAGAAGGCGGCATAGACCGGGATCAGAATGGCGACGGCGGCCAGGAAGCCGATCAGGAGCTCGACGGGCGTGCCGTTATATTCCAGGCTCTCGCCGGCGATCTCCGTATTGGCCCACAGGAAGCGGCGCACGTCCGTGGTCAGCCAGAACCGGTAGATGCCGAGCGTGACCATCAGCAGCACGGCGCCGCGCGACAGCAACCGCCAATAGGCCTTGCGTGCGCCCAGAAACCGCACGCCGGTCGCGCTCGCGGTTTGGCTTGCTTCGACGGTCATAAGGGAAGGGATAGAGGGAACGAGGCGCGCGGGCAATCGCCCGGCGAGAACTTGCCGTTAGGCGACCATCGCCTTGCCGGTGTCCAGCGCTTCCAGGCGGGCGCTGATGTCCTCGCCGCTCATCGGCCGACCGAACAGGTAGCCCTGGCCTTCGTGGCAGCCGAGCGAGGTCACCAGCTTCTTCTGCTCTTCCGTCTCGATGCCCTCGGCGACGACGGTCTTATCGAGGCCGGCGCCCAGGTTCGCGACCGCGGCGATGATGGCCCGCGTGCCGCTTTCCGCGCCGAGGTCGCGCGTGAACGACTGATCGATCTTGATCTTGTGGAAGGGATATTTGCGCAGATAGTTGAGCGACGAATAGCCGGTGCCGAAGTCGTCGAGCGAGATGCTGACGCCGAGGTTCTTCAACTGCTCCATCACTGCGAGCGTGCCCTCGCTGTCCTCGAGCAGCAACCGCTCGGTGACCTCAAGCTCCAGGCGCTGCGCCGGCAGTCCGGATTTCGCCAGGGCCGCGACCACCTGCAAGGCGAGCCCGCGTTCGCGGAACTGCACCGGCGACAGATTGACCGCGACCTTGACGCCCTTCGGCCATTTCGCCGCCTCGATGCAGGCGCGGTTGAGGATCCATTCGCCGAGCGCGATGATGAGCCCGGTCTCTTCGGCCACGGGAATGAAAATGTTGGGCGGTACGTTGCCGCGCTGCGGATGGTGCCAGCGCAACAGCGCCTCGCAGGTCGTCACGCGCCCGTTGCGCAGATCGACCAGCGGCTGGAAGTGCAGAGCGAACTGTTCCTTCGCCAGCGCATCGCGCAGATCGAGCTCGAGCGCGCGCCGCGCCTGCGCCGCCTCCTCCATCTCGAAGGCGAAGAAGCGATGGTCGCCGCCGCCGCCGGTCTTGGCGGCATAGAGCGCCATGTCGGCCTTCTTGAGCAGTTCGTCGGCATCGGCGCCGTCCAACGGCGCCATGGCGATGCCGATTGAGGCGCCGATATCGATGCGATGGCCGTCGATCTCGAACGGATCCTTGAGCTTCTGCACAAGGCGCCGCGCCAGCCACTTCGCGTCCTGCGGGCGCTCGGTTTTGGTCTGCAGCACGACGAATTCATCGCCGCCGAAGCGCGTGATCATGTCGCCTGGGCCGATGACCGTACTCAGTCGCGCGGCCACGGCCTTCAACAGCTTGTCGCCGAGCGGATGGCCGAGCGTGTCGTTGATCGCCTTGAAGCGGTCGAGGTCGATCAGATGGATGGCGAGATGGTTCTCGCGGTTGTGCACCGAGGCCAGCAGGTTGTTGATGCGTTCGTGGAACTGCGTGCGGTTGGCGAGCCCGGTCAGCACGTCGAACTTGGCGAGGTGGGTGATGTGCTCTTGCGCGCGCTTGCGCTCGGTGATGTCTTCGAGAATGAGGACCGAGCCGCCATCGGCCATCAAACGCCGCGAGACGGCGAGGGTGCGGTCGCCGTCGCCCGTCATCTGAAACTGATCGAAGCCGTCGTCTTTGACCGTCGACACGAGATCGGTGATGACCTGCTTTGCGCTCTTGGTCTTGTGGTTGCCCGCGCGCATGCTGTGCCGGACCAGTTGCGATATCCGCATGCCGACCCGGATCGGCGCGTTCTTCAAATTCAGAAGCTCGAGGAAGCGCTCGTTCCAGACCTGCAGCCGGTCCTGCTCGTCGAGCATGCACAGGCCATGCGACATGTTGTTGAGCGCGATGTCGAAGCGGTTCGCCTGTTCTTCGAAGCGCGCCGCCAGCGCCGCTTCCTTGCGCGTCATCGTCAGCGCCTGGATGATGACGTCGCGAATCGAGAGCGTGATGTCGATCATCCCGTAGATGAACAAGAGCCCGACGACACCGAGCACTTTGTGTATCCAACTGGGGTAGATCAGCAGCCCGATCACCATCGGCAGCATGACGAGCGTAAACTGGCCGACGGCGATGAATGGGCGTCCGGCGTTGCGGCCTGAAATCGCGGCGGCATAGCCGGTCGCCGTGGTGACGACCACCATCTGCAGGGCGGCGTTCGTGGTCTGCATGAGCGTGAGCCAGCACAACAGACCGAGCAGGCCGGAAAAGCCCCAGGCGCCGGCTTCGTAGATATGCTCCCAGCGCTTGGTGGCCGCCGGCCGGTCCGCCGCTTTCTTGTTGCGCCTGTAGAACACGGCCGAGGCGACGCGCAGCATGCCAACCGCGAAAATCGCGGCCGAGTTGGCCATGATCGCTTGGTTGTTGACGCTCAATGCGACAGCCATGCCGATGATCGAACAGTTGACCGCGCCGATCGTCAGAGACGAGATCGGCGCAAACAACGATTCGATCAGCGCGGCGCGGGCCTCCGCCGGAAGCTCCGCATCCGTCCTGCGCGTCTGAAGTAGCTTCTTGATCAGCATGTGGATCGCACGGGCTGTCTCATTCCCGGCAATCCTACGTGCCTACCTTCAATAGTAAGCAAACAGAGCCGGCGACAACGCACGTGGATGCTCGAATGGCGAACAATCGCCTAACAGAGTAGCTAAAATTACAGGTTCCATTCGTGGTTGCGGGGGTGGAATCGGCCGCCGAGGCCTGCGGGGCCGCGATTTTTGATCCCGTTTCGGTCTGGTCGGTCCATTTTGCTGCATAGCACCCAAGCGTTGCAACTGATCGCGCGGGTGGTTAACGGCGAGTCCGATCCGCGATCAGATTGAAATCACTCAGTAAATCCGCCTGAACGTGCCAAATCACGCAATCGTTGCGTGCATTGGCTGACCAACGTGTGATTGTAAAATCGGTAACTATTCAGTAGGGTAAAAACTCAGTTAATCGGTGCATGAAATGTCCACGTTTGCGGTATCGGATGCCGGTTCACCGGTGCGGACCGGCGCTTACATGGTCTCCGTCGCGCCAGCGGTCCCGCCAAAGCCGGCGGTTGACCTCAAACTCGTCGATCTCAAGAAGGCCGCCGATGCCAGCCGGCTGTTCGAGCTGGAGCAGCTCGAGGTCACTTTCGACGAACCGAATGCCGCTTTGTGGGCCTTCATGCGGCCGCTGGGCCGTCCGAGCTACAGTTTGGGGCTGCTGGACGATATCCACGCCTTGCAGCGCGGCATCGTGGCCAAGTTCGCCGACAAGCCGGACGATCTCCGTTATCTGATCGCCGGCTCGCATACGCCGGGTGTGTTCAGCCTCGGCGGCGACCTCGATCTGTTCGCCGCCTGCGTCCGCAAGCAGGACCGGCAGGCACTGGTCGACTACGGCAAATCGTGCGTGCGCGTTTTGCATCGGTTCCACATGGCACTCGACCTTCCGATCGTCACCATCGGCCTGGCGCAAGGCGACGCCCTCGGCGGCGGTTTGGAATCGCTCTTGTCCTTTAATGTCATCATCGCCGAGCGCACCGCCAAGTTCGGATTCCCCGAAGCTTTGTTCGGTCTGTTCCCGGGCATGGGGGCCTATAGTTTGGTGGCGCGGCGGGCCGGTCCCGTCGTGGCCGAGGAGATGATGCTCAGTGGGCGCACTTACAGCGCCGCCGAAATGAAGGACATGGGCCTCGTGCATATCGTGACCGAGCCCGGCCAAGGCGTCGCTGCGGTGCAGGAGTACATGCAGCGCAGCAGCCGCCGTCATGCCGGCATTCGCGGGGTGTACCAGGCGGGCCGCGAGGTCAATCCTTTGTCGCTCGACGAACTCGACCGTATCGTCACGATCTGGGCCGATGCCTGTCTGCACTTGAGCGAGCGCGACCTGAAGATGATGCGGCGCCTCATCTCGGCACAGGATCGCCTGAACGCGCCGTTGCAGGCGGCCGAATAATCGCAAACAACGCTAGTGGGGTTTACGCTTTGCCTTCTTCGGCAAAGCGTGCGCCCATGCCATCTCAAGCGCGGCCTTCAATTCGTTCTGTTTGAGTGTCGACAACGTCGCGGTGGTCCAGCCCTGATGGCCCCACGCGTTCGGCACGGGCGCGAAGGCGTCCGGCGCCACTGTGCATTTCAACTGCTGTTCGTCCGGCGTGAACTTGAAATTGGCCGTCTTGCCGTCCGCGGCGACCGTCACATAGATGCGCGTCACCTTGAAAGCGCTGCGGTCGAAATGCGGCGCTTCGGTTGTGCCTTGAAGCGCGAGCGCCATCCGGCGTAGGTCTTTGGCGGTGGCCATGCGTGTCTCCGACGCGTTGCGCGCCATCAGATCAGCGAACGAATGCGATGAGAAGTGCCCGCGCCGAAAACAGGTTAGACGTCGAACGCGTACCGATGCGTTGGTGCCGCAGCCAGAAACCGGCAAAATCAGCTGCGTCCGTCCGTCCCTGTTACGGCCGGTTGTCATCCGGCGCGGGCTCAGTAAGAACGCGCCAACGCCGGCGGATGTTCCTGCCGCGCACCAGCGCCTTATTCATAAGGGTCTCATGCCGGACGTCGATGACGAGAATCTCGCGACCTTGGGCCTCGCAAGGGCGCATCTTGCGCCGGTGACCGGAGGGATGAGCGACGCGCGTGTCTTCCGCGTCGCTGAGGAGGGGCATCGACCGCGCTATCTCAAGATGGCGCAGGGCGCGGCCGTGGCCGCCTTGCGCGAGGAGATCGCGCGTACGCAGTGGCTCGCCGTGCAGGGTGTGCGCGTGCCGGATATCCTGCGCGTCGATGACCGTGCGGAACGGCTGACTGTGCTGACCGCTGCCATGCCGGGCGTGGCTGCCGAGGCGGGCCCGCTACCTGCGCCGCGTCTGGTCGAGGCGTTGGCGCGCGGCCTGAAACGCGTGCATGCGCTATCGCCGGCCGATTGTCCCTTCGATGAATCGCTCGCAGTGCGTCTGTCGCGTGCCGCTGCGGCTGTCGCCGCCGGCGAGGTCGATCCGGATGAATTCGAGCCGCGCAATGCCGGCGTTGCGCCGGAGACGTTGCTGGCGCGGCTGACGCAGGATCGGCCGGTGGAAGACATCGTCGTTATTCACGGCGATGCGACCTTGAGCAATATTTTCGTTGATGACGATGGCGGCGTCGGCTTCATCGATTGTGGCAATTGCGGGCGCGGTGATCGCTATGTCGATCTCGCCGTGCTGACGGCGGAGATCCAAGAGATTTACGGGCCGGAGGCCGTGGCGCAGTTCACGCGGGCCTATGGCGCTGCCTGGGACGGCGCTAAGGCCCGCTATTTCGGTGACCTTTACGAATTGTTCTGAGGCCACAGCCAGGCGGCGCCGCGCACGCCGCTGGAATCGCCATGGCTGGCGCGGACGATCTTGGTGTCGATCGCATCGGAAAAGGCGTAGCGGGCGATGAGCCGGTCGAGCCCGGTATAGAGGGCTTCGATGTTGGACACGCCGCCGCCGAGCACGATCGCATCCGGATCGACGATGTTGACGACGGACGCGAGCCCGCGCGCCAGCCGTTCCTGATAGACACGCAGCGTGTCGCGCGCCGCTTCGTCGCCGGCGGCAAGAGCGTCGGCGATCTCGGCGGCGGTCAGCGCCTTTTGCGACCGCGCGGCGTATTCGCGGGCAAGCCCGGCGCCGCAGAGAAACGTCTCGATGCAGCCGTGCTTGCCGCAATAGCAGCGGTGGCCCGGCAATTCGTCCGGCTGCGGCCAGGGCAGGGGATTGTGACCCCATTCGCCGGCGATGCGGTTGCGCCCGGTCACCACGTTGCGGTCGATAACGAGGCCGCCGCCGACGCCGGTGCCGAGAATGACGCCGAACACGACCGGCGCGCCGGCCGCCGCGCCATCGACGGCCTCCGACAGCGCGAAGCAGTTGGCATCGTTCTCCAGACGGATCGCCCGGCTCAGTGCCGCTTCAAGATCGCGCTTGAGCGGCTTGCCGTTCAAGACGACGCTGTTCGAGTTCTTCAGCACGTCGGCTTGCGTCGACAGCGCTCCGGGGGTGCCGACGCCCACGGTGCCGCGGTGGCCGAGCTTCCCCTCCACGCCGGTCACCAGGCCGACGATCGCGCGCACCGTGCCGTCGTAATCGCCGGCGGGCGTTTGCACGCGCTTGCGCGCCAGCGTCGCCCCACTGTCGTCCAGAGCGATGATCTCGATCTTGGTGCCGCCGAGATCGACGCCGATGCGCATCGCGACCGCCGCTACTTCACCGCCAGCAGTTCGACGTCGAACATCAGCGTTGCGTTCGGCGGAATAACGCCGCCGGCGCCGCGCGCGCCATAGCCGAGGTCCGGCGGAATGATCAGCGTGCGCTTGCCGCCGACCTTCATCGTCGCGACGCCTTCATCCCAGCCCTTGATGACGCGGCCGCGGCCGACCGGAAACTCGAACGGCTCGTTGCGATCGACGGATGAATCGAACTTCTTGCCCTTGGTCCCGTTCACATAAAGCCAGCCGGTGTAGTGCACGACGGCGGTCTGTCCCGTCTGCGGCTGCGCGCCGGTGCCGACTTGGGTGTCTGTGATTTGCAGGCCTGAGGATGTGGTCATGGTCTTTCCCGTGGTTTGAGCGATGGCGGGGGCGAGCGAAACCGTCGGGAGCAAGACGGTGAGGCCACACGCAAGAACGGCAGTACGCGCTAATGTTGCCAGCGTAACCACCGACGCAAGGCGTCGCATGGAGGTCTCCTTGAAGACGAAAACGAACGAGGCGGGTTCTATCGCAAAACCTGCCTCGTTCCCACGGTCTTTTTCAGTGGCGCGCTGTTACAGGCCGAACACCCGTTCGGCGTTCTTGCCGGCGATGCGCTTGGCTTGGTCCGCTGGCAGCGCGTTCACGCGCGCAAGGCAGCCCGCCATGTCGCCGATATTGTGCGGATAGTCGGAGCCGTAGAGCACATTATCCGGCGTGCCCGCGACCTTGATGCACAGGTCGAGCGCCGCCTGCTCGTAAAGCACGGTGTCGTAGTAGATACGCTGCAGATACGTGCTCGGCTTGTCCTTGATGACTGACGAACAGGCCGGGATACGCTCGTGACAGATGTCGAAACGTCCGGCGAGGTAAGGCAGCGTGGCGCCGCCATGGGCGGCGATCAGCTTCACGTTCGGATAGCGGTCGAGGAAGCCGGAGAAGATCATGTGCGCGAACGCCAAGGTGGTGTCGAACATGAAGCCGGCCGGCGGGATCAGATTGAGCGCTTCCATGTGCATCTCGCGCACGCCTTGCGGCGCGGTCGGATGTACCAGCACCGGCAGCTTCAGCCGGTCGATCTCGGCCCAGACGGGCGCAAACATCGGATCGATCAGGTCCTTGCCGTCGATCGACCCGAGCACCATGATGCCGACGGCGCCGTTCGCGACGGCGCGCGCGAGCTCGGCCTTGGCGTCGTCGACGTATTGCCACGGCAGCGAGGCGAACCAGCGGATGCGGTCGGGCTTGGCGCGCTGCTGTTCGGCCATCGAGTCGTTGACCATCTTGGCGGCGCGCAGGCTCACCTCGCGTCCGCCCCAGAACACGTTCGGGCACGTCAGCGAGACGATGGCTAAGTCGACGCCGGCCTTATCCATGGCGGCGATTCGCAAATCGTAGTCCCACATGCCGGGGAACAAGGTCATGAACGGCGCATCGTAGAGATGGATGGCGTCCTGGTTCGCCGGCGTCTTCTTCACGGCGTACTTAGTGCCGCCGTTGGCACGCAGAAGTTCGATCCAGTCGAGCGTGAGCATATGGGTGTGGACGTCGATGACGGTCATAGTCCGTGCCTGCTTTTCTGATGAGGGATTGCGAAGCGCGAGATGGAGGGGAGAGGTGATCCGGGCTTGCCCGGCCGCTCGTTCAGTCGACGGCGCCGGATTTCTTGACGACCTCGCCCCAACAGCCGATTTCATCTGCCAAGCCGAGACCTCGAAGCAGGGACGCCGTCGGCGACCGGCGGCACGTTCGGCAGTTCCGACATGCGCGTGTCGAGACAGACGGCGAGACAAATAAAGACGACATGACAATCGCCGCGATGGGCGCGTTCAATCTTGGCACTTTCACTCCCCGTAATTGCTTTATTGTTGCTTATGCAACTAAGCTACCAGTCGCGTGGTATAGCCGCAAGGTAAGGCGAGGAGGTGTGACGGTGCTCGCGATCGGTCCTCTCTCGTTGCAGGAGAGAGAGGGAGTGTGTTGCCGCGCTCTGCATGTGCATCACGTCGCCCGGCCGAGCGAAGCGATATCGGGGGGCGAATCTGCCGACCTCGCACACCTGAACGCGGTACTTCCGCCGCACAACCCTTGTGCGAGACGCGGCGCCAGTTTTGCTGCCCCGGCGTGGATGGCGCACGGCGCCACCACAATTTTGGCGCCGTTTGCCGTGCCATATTCTCCCGAAGTTCGGAATTTCCAGCGGGCGGCTCGCCGGGCTAAGATGGTCCCCATGGTGCCGAGGCCGCACCAGTGTTGATAGGCAGATGATGTCCGGGATGAGGATGGCGGGAAGAAGGGGGCGTCCGGCGGTTGTAGCTTCCGCGCGGCCGGCCTTCCTTCGGCGCGCGTCCTTCGCCAACGCGTGGGTTTGCCTGGGCGCCGCGGGATTTAGCGCGGTTGCCGCGGCGGCGATCTGTCTGCCGCTTCCCGATGACCGTTCCGCCAGCGCCCCTGCGCTGCGGTCATCGATGGCCCCGGACCCGCAAGCCCCCACCGATTTCGCTGTCGTCCAGACCTGGCGTGAGAAGTGGGCGCAACTGGCAGCTCTTGACGGTGTCGTCCTGCGCGGGACGGGGGACAATGCCTGGATGCCCGAAGGCGGCCTGTCGACTTTGCTGGCGACACGTTTCCCTAACGCCGGCAGGGTGCGATTGCCGGAGGTCGAGGTTGCAGCACCGTTGCCGCCGCCACGGCCCGACGGCGTTGCGCGCGCGGGTGTCGTCCGCACCACGCCGGTGGTCGCCGAACCGCAGGTCGCGGCGCTGCCACCGCAGCCCAATTCGCAAGCCAAGCCAGACGAACCCGGCATCTTCGAGAAACTGTTTGCCGATCCCGATCGCGCCGCGAAGGCTGTTGTCGCCGCCAATCCGAAGACGGTGCTTTACGACATCACCAAGCGTGCCGTTTACATGCCGGACGGCGAAAAGCTCGAGGCGCATTCCGGTTTCGGCCGGTTCATGGACGATCCGAACTCGATGCACCGCAAGGATGTCGGCGTGACGCCGCCCAATGTCTATACCGTCAGCTTCCGCGAGAAGCCGTTTCACGGCGTGCGCGCGCTGCGCATGAAGCCGGTCGGCAACGGCAACATGTATGGCCGCGACGGCTTCCTGACGCATTCCTTCCTGCTCGGCACCAACGGCGAGTCGAACGGCTGCATCTCGCTGCGCGACTACGACAAATTCCTGCAGGCCTATGAGGACGGCAAGTTCGAGCGGATCATCGTCGTGCGCAGCGTCGATGAACCGCTGCCGTCGCAAGTCGCCAGTGCCCAGGGCGAGGGGACGTAAGTCGGTCCGAAGGACGCCGGCACCCGGCGGAGGATGGGTCGAGCACAGCGAAACCCATCGATTTTGCCTGACACCAGCGATGGGGAGCGCGCCTCGAAGGGCGGCCGCTCCCTAGAACAGAGATTTGTAGGGTGGGTTAGCCGAAGGCGTAACCCGCCATTTTCTTAAGACGGCGGATTACGCTTCGCTAATCCGCCCTACGGCTGCCGTGTCTTTCTTTCTTGGCCGAATCTTTTCTTGCCGCAGCTTCAATCGCCGGGAAACGCTTGCACAACGAGCCTTAGCCGACCTTCAGATAAGAGAACCCCTTCTGTTGAAGCGCGGCGACAGTTGCGACACCAGACGGAACGAGTTTGATGTAAGGAGCGTCTTTCGCCAGTTCGACGTCAATTTTGAGGCTGCTGAAGGTAATCTTGCAAAGATAAACTTCGACGCCATACTTCGCGAGCGCATCCATTCTCTTGTCGAGTTCCGGGTCGATCTGTGGATGCTTCTCCCACGGCGTTCCGGCTAGCGTTTTCAGATGATATTTGATGCCGGCCGAATGCGCGACGATCACGATTTTGGTGTTAAGCGGATCGAAATTGTAGGCGGACAGGTGATTGTTGATGTTCCGCAACATGGCGCTGTAGCGGGCGTCGTCACCGAAATCGCAATGGTAGAGGCAGGAAACGTCGGCTTCCTTTTTCATGTCTGCAAGGCTCAGGCTTTTCGGTGCGGCCTTAGCGGATATAGTGCCGGCGCCAATGGCGCTGCCAGCGGCAAGTGCGGACAGAAGATGCCTCCGATTGATATCAGTCATTGTTGCTCCCCAGTCAGATGAATTATCGTTGTTTACTTATCGGTTCGGAACGGGATGCGATGCCGTTTAGCGAGTCCTGCCAGCGCGCGCGGCATCCCGCGACCGGTTCTTATGCCGGTTCTTTTACATCTAAACATTCGTATAATTACATGTAAAGCGGATGGCTCGCTGCCGATCTCTCACTCCGCCGCCTGCACCGTCGGCAGCCGGTAGTCCTTGAACTGCTGCCGTAGCGTCAGCTTCTGGATCTTCCCCGTCGCGGTATGCGGGATCTCCTCGACGAACGCCACGTCGTCCGGCATCCACCACTTCGCGCATTTGCCCTGCATGAAACCGAGGATGTCCTCCTTGGTTGCGCTCTCGCCTTTCTTCAGCACGATGACGAGGAGGGGGCGCTCGTCCCATTTCGGATGCGTGATGCCGATGACGGCGGCCTCCGCGACCTTGGGATGGCCGACCGCGAGGTTCTCCAGATCGATCGAGGAGATCCATTCGCCGCCGGACTTGATCACGTCCTTGGAGCGGTCGGTGATCTGCATGTAGCCGTACTGATCCATGGTGGCGACGTCGCCGGTGTCGAACCAGCCGTCGTCCTCGAACACCGGATCGTTGTCGACCTTGTAGTAGCTCTTGGCCACCGCCGGCCCGCGCACCTTCAGCCGGCCGAAGGTCTTGCCGTCCCAGGGCAGGTCCTTGCCGTTGTCGTCGGTGATCTTCATCTCGACCCCGAAAGGCGGATGACCCTGCTTCATCTCGATGTCGAGCTTGGCTTCGCCGGTGAGCTGCGCATATTCCGGCTTCATGGTGCAGAGTGAGCCGAGCGGGCTCATCTCGGTCATGCCCCAGGCATGGATCACCTCGACGCCGTAGACGTCCTGGAACGTCTTGGTCATGGCGCGCGGGCAGGCCGAGCCGCCAATCACCACGCGCTTCAGGTCCGGCAACTTGCCGCCGGTCTTCTCCAGGTCCTGGAGCAGCATCAGCCACACCGTCGGCACGGCGGCGGTGAACGTCACCTTGTATTTGGTGAGCAACTCGTAGATCGACGGCCCATCCATCTTCGCGCCCGGCAGCACCATGGTGGCGCCGACCATCGGACAGGTGAAGGCGAGCGACCAGCCGTTGGCGTGGAACAGCGGCACCACTGGCAGCGCGACGTCGCGCGACGACAGATTCTTGCTATCGGGCAGCGACGCCATGAAGGCGTGCAGGATATTGGAGCGGTGCGAGTAGAGCACGCCCTTCGGATGCCCGGTGGTGCCGGAGGTGTAGCACATGCCGGCGGCGGTGTTCTCATCGAACTGTTTCCACGCGAAGTCGCCGTCGACTTCGGCGATCCAGTCCTCATAGGCGACTGCGTTCTTGAGTGAGGTCTGCGGCATGTGCGCGCCGTCGGTGAGGATGATGTAGCGCTCGATGGTCGGCAGCTTGTCCGCGATCTTTTCCAGGATCGGCACGAAGGTCAGGTCGACGAACATCATGCGGTCTTCGGCATGATTGACGATCCAAATGATCTGCTCGGCGAACAGCCGCGGGTTCACCGTGTGGTAGATCGCGCCGATGCCGAGGATGCCGTACCAGGTCTCCAGGTGCCGCCAGGTGTTCCAGGCGAGGGTCGCCACCCGGTCGCCGAGCCGGATACCGTCCTTCTCCAGCCGCTGCGCCACCTTCAGCGCACGGGCGCGGATTTCGCGGTAGTTGGTCTCGACGATCGGCCCTTCCACCGAGCGCGTGATGACCTTGCGGTCGCCGTGGAAGATCGCGGCGTGGTCGATGATGCGGTGAAGCAGCAGCGGCCAGTCCTGCATCAGACCGAGCATGGGCATTCCCCTCCTGGTGTTCCTCCTGCCGCCAATTTACGCAGCGGCAGCCTGCGTTTTTTGGGCTGGCCCCTCGCCAGCCGGTGTTAAGGTTAGCCACAGCGCGCGCCAGTGCAACGGCCTCGTGGCAATAGCGTCGTATAGAAATGCCGTAATCGTCCCCGAGATGATGCCGATGAGGCCGCTGATCGCATTCCTCTGGCTCCTGAGCTCCGGAACCGGCCTTGCCGCCGCGACCGCCGATGTGCCCTTGCCGCGTCCGCGCCCGCTTGCGCCGCCGGCCTGGATCGAGCCGCGCTCGTTCCGCGAGGCGGCCGGCCCCGATTTCAACACCGCCGCCGTCACCGCGACACTGTCTGAATGCGACGAGCGCCTCGCCAAGATCGCGCAGGTCGAGCCGATGCCGCGGCTGATCGGGCCGGGCGCCTGCGGCGGCGACGGCATGGTGCGCATCGACGCGGTCCTGTTGCCCGGCGACAAGCGCGTCGAGGTGCGGCCAGCTTCTTATTTGCGCTGCCTGATGGCCGAGCAACTGGCGGTCTGGGTCCGCAATGAAGCGGCCTCGCGCGCGGCCGTGCTCGGCGCCGCCTTGCAGGCGGTCGACACCTACGACGACTTCTCCTGCCGCGGCCGCAACAGGCAAACGAATGGCAAACTCAGCGAGCATGGCAAGGGCAACGCCATCGATGTGCGCGGCCTGACGCTCGCCGACGGCCGCTTCATTTCGTTGACTGACGTGAACGCGTCCAAGGACCTGCGCGAGGCCTTGCGCGACAGCGCCTGCGCCCGCTTCACCACCGTGCTCGGTCCCGGCTCCGACGGTCATCACGAGGGCCACATCCACCTCGATCTGCTTGAGCGCCGCAACGGCTACCGCATCTGCCAGTGGGCGGTGCGCGAGCCGTCGCCGCCACCGCCGACGGTAGTCAGCGTCAATGGCGAGACCATCCCGTTGCCGCTGCCGCGTCCGTCGATCCCGGGCAATCGGCCGCACCAGACACGCAGGCTGTAGATGTCCTTTGCACCGTCTTTTCACCGATTTCCGTTAGCCAGGACCGCATGAGCATCGGCGATCCCGCAGCCTTCGTGCCGCCGGCCTCGGGCGTGAGCCGGCGTGGCCTCATCAAGGCCGGCCTGGGGTTAGCCGGCGTCGGCGCCTTGGTGGTGCCCGGCACCGGCGCCTATGCGGCGCTGGAGGCCGCCAACAATCTGGTCATCACGCCGTATCGGCTGACCCCGCCCGGCTGGCCGGCCGGCCGCCGCCTCACCATCACCGCCATCGCCGATCTGCATGCCGGCGGCCCCAATATGGGCCTCGAGCGCGTGCGCCAGGTGGTCGATGCCGGTAACGCGCTCAAGAGCGACGTTATTGTCATCCTCGGCGACTACTTCGCCACGCATAAGTTCGTCACCGAGGTCGTGCCGAATGAGGCTTGGTCGGAAGAGCTCGGCCGTCTGCGCGCACCGCTCGGCGTCTACTCGATCCTCGGCAATCACGACTGGTGGTACGGCGTCGACGGTGTGCGCAAGGCGCTCAACCGCGTGCACGTACCGCTGATGGAAAACGACGCCGTGTTGCTCGGCGAGCCCGGCCGCCGCTTCTGGCTCGCCGGATTGGGCGATCAGATCGCTTATTGGCTGGGGCCAAGCCGCTTCCGCGGCGTTGACGATCTGCCCGGCACGCTCAAGAAGGTCACCACCGACGATCCCGTCGTGTTGCTGGTGCACGAGCCCGACATCTTCGTGCAGGTGCCCGAGCGTGTCTCGCTCACCATCGCCGGCCACACGCATGGCGGACAAATCCGCCTGCCGTTCGTGCCGCCGGTGTGGACGCCGTCGGCCTATGGCGCGCGCTTCTCCTACGGCCACATCGTCGAGCGCGGCCGTCATCTCATCGTCTCGGGCGGGCTGGGCTGCAGCCAGGTGCCGCTGCGTCTCGGCGTGCCGCCGGAGATTTTGCACATCACGTTGGGCTGACTTCCCTCTCCAGGGGAGGGTGGCACAAACAAAAACGGCGCCCCGAAGGGCGCCGCTTTCGTATCTGCGTTGTGCTGCCGCTTAGCGGAACAGCGAGCCGGTCGAGGCGATGCGCGGGTTGAACGGCGAGTCGCCCTGCTTCGGCGCCAGCACCACCACCACCGTGCCTTCCTTGACGCGATTATAGAGGTCGATGACGTCCTCGTTGGTCAGGCGGATGCAGCCCGACGAGATCGCCTGACCGATGTATTCCGGCTGGTTGGTGCCGTGGATGCGGTACAGGGTGTCCTTGTTGCCGGCGAAGAGATAAAGCGCGCGCGCGCCCATCGGGTTCTGCGGGCCGCCGGACACGAAGTTCGGCACGTCCATGCGCTTCTTGATGTCCGCTGTCGGCGTCCAGGTCGGCCATTCGGTCTTGCGGCCGATCTTCGCCACGCCTGAGAAGGCCAGCGCTTCTTCGCCGACGGTCACGCCGTAGCGGATCGCCTTGCCGCCATCGAGCACGTAGTAGAGATAGCGCGCGTCGGAATCGACCAGGATCGTGCCAGGCGCTTCCTTGCGGTGATAGGTGACGATGTGGCGCTTGTACGGCTCGGGGATGTTCACCTTCTCGTACGGCGCCGCCGCCAGAAGCTTCTTGTCCCGCACCGTCAAATTGGCTTCCGAAGCCGGCTCAACCGTCGACTGCATGCAGCCGCCAAGAACCAGGCCGACCCCCAGGAGAACGACCGACAACCCCCTTGCCGCCATTATTCCAATTCCTTTTCCGCGGTTCCCTCGGTCGCCCCGACAGCGCCCGAGCAAAATCTTGTCACTGCCGGAATTAACCGAATCGGCCCTGGGAATGCCATGATTTCCGCTGCTTCCCACATACGCTTCCTGCGCTCTGTTGCAGGAATGCCGCAGTTACTTTGGACCCTTTCCAGTGCGCTCCGGGCGGCCCCTCCTGGGATCGCGAAAACCACAATGCCGGCAACACGTTAAGAGAAGGTTTACCATAATGATCGGTATATGAGTGAAATCGTGACGAAGCCGCGCATCCTCGCGGAAATGGTCACGATAGGACTCGAATTGTCGCGCAATTCCGCCCTACTCGAAGACCATCTTTAGACGAAGGACGAAGGGAAGTCCGGGAGGAAGCAATGGTTGAGAAGACCAAGGAACAGTGTGAAGATTCCAGACGACGCAGCGAGCTTGACGCCCGCTACGGCAAAATCGGCATTTCGGCGGTGGCTGCCGCCGTGCGCCAAAAGGACGAGCAACGCCGCCCGGTGACCGAGACGCGCTTCGCGCCCGATCGCGACTAGCGCGGCGCGCCGGCCACGTCTGCCGGCAAGAGAACCAAGAAACCCACAGCGCAAACGCGAGCGCTCGCCGCGGACAGGCGTGGCCGGCTTCATTTTCGCTTGCGCGTCGCCGTGCGATCTGGCCAAGAGGGAAGACCCCAGGGCACCTCCGCCCCGTGGGCATCATGGTGGGTTGATGCTCTCGGTCTATGTCCCGCGTGGCTCCACGCTCGAACGCGTTCCGGTCCAATCCGGCTCTCCGCCGCCGGACGCGGCGGTATGGATCGATCTCGTCACGCCGACGGTGCAGGAAGACAAGCAAGTCGAGCAGCTCCTCGGCATCGCGGTGCCGACGCGCGAAGAGATGCAGGAGATCGAGGTCTCCAGCCGCCTCTATGTCGAAAACGGCGCGCGCTACATGACCGCGACGCTGATGTGCCAGTCGGATACCGCGACGCCGAAGACCACCGCGGTCACCTTCATCCTCTCGGGCCACCGCCTGGCCACCGTGCGCTATGACGACCCGCGGCCTTTCGCCATCGTCGAGCATAAGCTCGCGCGCGTATGCCCGCCCAAAGTCTCGGGCGAGACGGTGCTATCAGATCTGCTCGACGCGATCGTCGACCGCTCCGCCGACATTCTCGAGCGCATCGGTGCCGAGGTCGACGAGATATCGCATTCCATCTTCGAGCCGGACGCACAGGCGGGGCCGCCGTCCTACAACGACATCCTCAAGGCGCTCGGCCGCAAGGGCGACCTGACGTCGAAAGTGCGCGAGAGCCTGGTGTCGATCGGCCGGCTGCTGTCGTTCCTCGCCAACGAAGCCGAAAGTATGAAGTGGCCGAAGGACGCGCGCGCGCAGATCCAGTCGATGCAGCGCGACGTGGTCTCGCTCTCCGACCACGCCACCTACATCAGCAACAAGGTGACGTTCCTGCTCGATGCCATGCTGGGCGTGGTCAATCTGCAGCAGAACAACATCATCAAGATCTTCTCGGTCGCCGCGGTGGTGTTCATGCCGCCGACTCTGGTGGCCTCGATCTACGGCATGAACTTCAAGCACATGCCGGAACTCGATTGGGCGGGCGGTTATCCGTTGGCGCTTGGTCTGATGATCCTGGCGGCCATCCTGCCGTACGTCTATTTCAAATGGCGGAAGTGGCTGTAAGGGACTTAAAGGCGTTTATTTTCGTCGAAACTGCACCGATTTTTTGGAAAGCCTGCGCGGCCGGCCGTGGAACCTTTAAGCCCTCGGATGCATTCATTGCTCCATGGGCAAGACGCGCATCATTGTGACCTGTCCCGAGACCGACATCGCGGTCATCACCAACATTGCCTATGAGGAAATCGCCAAGCCGCGGCAGAATCCGCTGCTGTTTTCCTGCCCTTGCGGCGAAACGCACAAGCTCGAATTCGTCGGCCGGCACGCCGACCTTAAGCACCGTCAGCCAAGCGACAAGCAGGTCGTCCGCTAGCATGATGTTACCTGCCTAAGGCCGGCCCGAAATATTTTCCTATCCTGTCTTGCCCCGTTACCCAGGCGCATCCGGCGCCTATCAACAATACGGGCGGCGGAGCTATGTCTTCTTAATGCCTCGGTTTTGCGGGGGGGCCACTACACGTGCTGGCCGCCGTTGATGTGGATCTCGGCGCCGTTCACGTACGACGACGTCTCGGTGCACAGCACGTAGATGATCTTCGCCACTTCGTCGGGTGTGCCGAGTCGTTGCATCGGAATCTGCTCGACGATCTTCTCGGTGCCCGGCGACAATATCGGCGTGTCGATCTCGCCCGGCGCGATCGCGTTGACGCGGATGCCGAGTCGGCCGAAGTCCGACGCCATCTCGCGCGTCAGCGAGGCGAGCGCGGCCTTCGAGGTCGCATAGGCCGCGCCCGCAAAAGGATGCACGCGCGAGCCGGCGATGGAGGTTACGTTCACCACCGAGCCCTTCACCGCCTTGAGCTCGTTCATCAGGCCGCGCGCCAGCATGATCGGCGCGAAGAAGTTCACCTGAAAGACGTGATGCCACACGTCGATCTCGGTATCGAGCGAGCCGAGCCGGCCGCCACCTTTGGCCTTGGGCGAGATCGCGGCATTGTTCACCAGCGCATGCAGCTCCTTGTTGTCGAGCCGACGCTTGATCTCCTCGATCGCTTCCAGCGTGTTGGCCTCGTCGGCGAGGTCGACCTGGATGTGATCTTCGGGTCCGGCATCCCACGGACAGTTTTCCGGAAAGGGGTGGCGCGAGCAGGTGATGACGCGCCAGCCGGCGGCGGAAAAACGTTTCACCGTGGCGTGGCCGATGCCGCGGCTTGCGCCCGTGAGCAACAGCGTGCGGCGCGGTTGTTGGTTGGTCTGCGAAGTCGGCATGAGCGTCCTTGGAATGATTCTATGGTCGCGCGCGAGCCGCGCAATGACATTAGCTCACGGATAAAGCCGCGTCTTGCTCCAGGCGCTGCCGATGGCCTCGCGTTTGAAGACGATGCGGTCGTGCAGCCGGAAGGGCCGGTCCTGCCAGAATTCGATTTGCAGCGGCACGACGCGGAAGCCCGACCAGAACGGTGGACGCGGCACCTCGCCGAGCGCGTATTTTGCCGCGGTCAAGGCGATCGCCTTCTCGAAAGCGAGACGGCTTTCCAGCGGCATCGACTGCTTGCTCGCCCAGGCGCCGATCTGCGCCTGCTTCGGACGGCTGGCGAAGTAGGTATCAGCTTCTTCGTCGCTGACGCGCTCGACGGTCCCGCGCACGCGGACCTGCTTGTTGAGCGACTTCCAATGGAACACCAGTGCCGCTTTTGGCCGAGCGTCCAACTCCTGCCCCTTTTGGCTGCCCAGGTTGGTGTAGAAAACGAAGCCCCTTTCGTCGGTGCCTTTCAGGAGCACCATCCGGGCGTTCGGCAGGCCGTCGGCATCGACGGTGGCGAGCGTCATGGCGGTGGGATCGCGCGGTTCAGTCGCGGTCGCTTGCTCCAGCCATGCGGCAAAGAGCCGAAATGGCTCGTCGGCGGCGGTGAAATCACCACTCGTTAACCAGCTCGGGTGTTGAATCGGGGCTGAATCGGACATGGTCGGAGTGTCGCGTGGCCGAAGCCACTACCAAGTTGTTTCGTCAGCGCGGTTATAGGGTATGCGGGGCCCTGCGCCTATGGCGCGGACTGTCGGCTGCCGGCGCACTGATGCTGGCGCTCGGCTGCGGCGGCTGCAGCCTGTCCGGGCAATTGGACTCCTATTTTGGCGGCGACAAGGACACGACCGGCTCGATCACGCCGCCGCCCGGCGCCAAGGCGGATGTGGCGCTACCGCCGGAAGGCGATCTCGCTTTCGCCCGCGCCGCCGCCAGCGAGGTGCTCCGCCGCGGCGAGAAGGACACGAGCCTCACCTGGGAAAATCCGAGCAGCGGGGCGCGTGGCACCGTGACGCCGATCGCCGCTGCCTATACCTCGGAAGGTCAGACCTGCCGCAACTTCCTCGCGAGCTACGTCAACGGTAGCGCCCAGTCCTGGCTGCAAGGCGAAGCCTGCAAGCAGAACCGCGGCGCCTGGGAAGTGCGCACGCTCAAGCCCTGGAAGAGCTCCTGAACGCTCGCGCGCCATAGCTCGCACGGCGAGAGCGCGTTGCATCGCTGCCACATGAACCCCACATTAGGGGGCGAGTCGCCGGTTCTAGCGGCCGGCAGGGGATTTTCACGAGGAGTTGGGACGGATGCGCGACCCCTATGACATTCTGGGGGTGTCGAAGAGTGCGAGCGAAGCGGAGGTGAAGAGCGCCTACCGCAAGCTCGCCAAGAAGCTGCACCCCGACGCCAACAAGCACGACCCGAAGGCGGCCTCGCGTTTCGCCGAGCTCAATGCCGCCTACGAGATCGTCGGTGACGACGAGAAGCGCAAAGCCTTCGACCGCGGCGAGATCGACGCTGAGGGCAAGCCGCGCTTCCAAGGAGGCTTCGGCGCGGGGCAGGGCGCAGGCGGGCCTTGGGGCCAAAACGCCGGCAGCAGCCATTTCGAGAGCTTCAGCTTCGGGCCGGACGGCTTCCAGCGCCGCGCCGGCGGGCCCGGCGGTGGCGCGGGCGCCGGCGGCTTCGAGGACCTCTTGCGCGGCATGTTCGGCGGCGGCATGGGCGGCGGCGCACGCGGCGGCCGCGCGCATTTCGAGGCGGAAGATTTCGGCGCCGAGACGACCGGCCAGGATCTCCACGCCACACTCACCATCTCGCTGCCGGAGGCAGCCAAGGGCTCGAAAGCGCGCGTCTCGCTGCCGACCGGCAAGGAGATCGAGGTCAAGATTCCGGCCGGCATCACCGACGGCCAGCAGATCCGCCTGAAGGGGCAGGGGTGGCCGAGCGCGCATGGCCGCGCCGGCGACGCGCTCATCACCGTCAACGTCGCACCGCATCCGCTGTTCAAGGCGGACGGCGCCGACCTCAGGCTCGATTTGCCGATCACGCTTTATGAAGCGGCGCTCGGCGGCAAGGTGCGTGTCCCGACACTTGATGGTGCGGTCGAACTCGCCATTCCCGCCGGCACCAATTCCGGCCGCACCTTCCGGCTCAAGGGCAAGGGCCTGAAAGCCAAGGGCGCGACCGGCGACCTGCTCGCCACCGTCCGCATCGCGCTGCCCGATCAGACGGACGACGAGTTCAAGGCGCTGATGGAAAAGTGGCGCGACAAGAAGCCCTACGACCCGCGCGGCGGGATGGAGTGATGTCCTGTCATTCCGGCCCGCGCCTTCGGCGCGTCCCGGAATGACGAAGTCTACGACCTCTTCACACCCGCCTTGTCGACCTGATCGTAGATCGCCTTGCTGACGGTCTCGAGCTTCTCGCGGTCGGACGGGCCGCTCACCACATAGGCGACCTTGTCGTCGACCCAGTAGAAGGCCGCGACTTGGTTGCCATGCTTGTAGTGAAGCGCGGTCTGCGTCACGCCCGTCTTGCCGCAATAGATGGTGTAACGCTCGCCTGACGGCCCTTCGTACATGTAAAAGGCGGCCGCTCCGGTCGGACCGGGCAGCAGGCGGCCGCCGACAAGCTTCAACCCGATCGATTGCAGATCGGGAATGCGCTGCTCGTAGCCGAGCCGCTTCGACAGCCACTGCGTCATGTGCGCGAGCTCGCTCGCCGGCACTTCGACCGGATGGCGCACCTCGACCACATAGAGCCTGTAAGCATCGAGCGCGTCGGCGGTGAACGTATCGAAGCCGGTCGGCGCCGCGGCGGAGGCACCGCGCGCAAACCAGCCGGCCGTGCCGCCGACGATGAAAGCGACGGTCGCGGCCGCGGCTGCCATCGCCATCCACTTGCGGCTCACCGCGCTGGTCTGGCGCAATACGTTCTCGATCTTCAATCGCTCCGGCACCGGCTCGTCGGCGACCGTGCCGTAGCGCGCGCGGATACCTTCGGCCTGCGCCCGCCAGGCGGCGACCATCGCGGCCTGTTCCGGATTCTCGGAAAGCCAGGAGGCGACCGCTTCGCGCCGATCGGCCGGCAGTTGGCCGTCGATGAAGGCGTGGAGTTCGTCCTCGCTTACCGGTGACATGCGATCGGTCATAGTCCCCAGGTCCTTATTTCACGCGGCGCAGCGTCGGACGCTCGCCGTCGAGATAGCTTTTGATCTGCGCGCGCGCTCGCGCCAGACGTGACATCACGGTTCCGATCGGGACGCCTTGCACCTCGGCCACCTCGCGGTAGCTCAGGCCTTCCAGCACCACCAACAGCAGCGCGTGGCGCTGGTCTTCGGCGAGCGTGGCGAGCGCGCGTTCGATGTCGCGGCCGCCCGCTTCCGGACCGGCGAGGTCCGGCGCGTCGTTGTCCTCGATCGATGACAGGGCCGGCCGTCGTGCCAGCGAGCGCAGCCGGTTGCGGTTCAGGTTGGTGAGGATCGTGTACAGCCAGCTGCGCACTTCCTCGCCCTGGAACAGGTGCTCCGAGCGCAACGCGCGTACCAGCGTGTCTTGCACCAGATCGTCGGCGATGTCGGCGTCGCGTGTCAGCGCCCGGGCATATCGCCTGAGCGCCGGTATCGTCGCCTCCACCTTCTGCGCGAACGTGGCCAAACCGCCCCTCCGTCCCCTTTGAACCGCCGAACCGCGTTCAGCCCTGTCTTCTGACTGAAAAACCCCACAAGGGGCCGTCATATTCCCAAAAATGAATTGAATTAACAAAAGGAAAGGGGTCCGGGGGCGGGTTTGCTTGCTGGTCCAGGGTGCCCTATGCCATAGGGAAATCCCGGCTCCGGCCGGCAATACGGGGACTTTAATGGCCGAAATCTCGGGTCTGATGCGCGGGAAGCGCGGCCTCATTATGGGCGTGGCGAACAACCGCTCGATCGCCTGGGGGATAGCGCGGGCCTGCCGCGACCACGGCGCCGATCTTGCCTTCACCTACCAGGGCGAGGCCCTCAAGAAGCGCGTCGAGCCGCTGGCCGAGGAGGTCGACGGGCTGGTGGTCGGCCATTGCGACGTCACCGATCCGGCGAGCCTGGACGCGGTCTTTGCCCAGGTGAAGTCGGCCTGGGGCTCGCTCGATTTCGTGCTGCACGCCATCGCGTTCTCCGACAAGGACCAGCTCGACGGCCGCTACGTCGACACCACCGAAGACAACTTCATCAAGACCATGGTGGTGAGTTGCTACTCGTTCACGGCCATCGCCCAGCGCGCCGAGAAGCTGATGACCAATGGCGGCTCGCTGCTGACCTTGACCTATTACGGCGCCGAGAAGTGGATGCCGCATTACAATGTCATGGGTCTGGCTAAGGCGGCTCTCGAAAGTTCGGTGCGCTACATGGCCGCCGATCTCGGCGTGAAGAACATCCGCGTCAACGCCATTTCGGCCGGGCCAATCAAGACGCTCGCGGCGTCGGGCATCGGCGACTTCCGGTATATCCTGAAGTGGAACGAATATAACACGCCGCTGCGTCGTAACGTGACGCTGGAGGATGTCGGCAAGGCCGGCGTGTTCTTCCTGTCCGACCTGTCGAGCGGCGTCACCGGCGAGATCCAGCACGTCGACGCCGGTTATCACGTCGTCGGCATCAAGCATCCCGACGCACCGGACCTTGCGGTCGGCAAATTAGAGTAATGGCCAGTAGCGGTCCGACCGTCTTCTACATCCGACACGGCGAAACCGACTGGAACGTCGCCGGCCGTCTGCAAGGCCGCCGCGATATCGCGCTCAACGCCCGCGGCCGCGAGCAGGCGCGCCATTGCGGCGCAGTATTGCGCGATCTGCTCGCACGCGACGGGCGCGATCCTTCCGATCTCGACTATTTGTGCAGTCCGCTCGGTCGTGCGCGCGAGACCATGGAGTTGGCGCGCGGCGTCATGGGGCTCGCGCCGGAAAGCTATACGATCGACGACGGCCTCTCCGAGATCTCCTTCGGCGATTGGGAAGGATTCACGATCGCGCAACTGCACGAACGCGATCCGGCCGGCATCGCCCAGCGCGAGCACGACAAATTCCATTTCCTGCCGCCGAACGGCGAAAGCTACGAGATGGTGATGGCGCGTATGGCGCGCTGGTATGCGGCCTTGACTCGCGATACGGTCGCGGTCGCTCATGGCGGCACCGCGCGCGGGCTGATGGCGCATCTCGGCATCGCCAAGCCGGCCGCAGCTCCGCTCATCGATATCGCGCAGGGCGTGGTTTACGTTTTCCAGGGTGACAAGCTCACGCGCTACGCCTGAACCTTAGTAATGTGGGGGCGGTGGCTCCGCCGCGGCGTCGCGGCCGGGCGCCTCGAGCTCTGCGACTTGATCGGTGAGCCGGCTCAAGTGCCGCTTCAACCCGTCGATCTCCTTCCATTGCGCCGTGATGGTGGTGTTCAGGTCGTCGATGACCTGGCCGCGGTGCGCGGCCTCCATCTCCAGCGCCTCGATCCGGCGAACCAAAGTTGCGATGTCGGGCTCCAGGTCCGCCATGGGGTGCTCCTTCCGTGTCCTTTACCCTGGATATCGCTTGTTCGCGGTGATCGCCAAGCCGCCTGCGTGGCCATTTGACCATCTACCGGTCCCGGGCTACCAAAACCCGCAACAGCGGAACCTCGATGTCCTTCAACACCTTCGGCCGCCTTTTCCGGTTCACCAGCTTCGGCGAAAGCCACGGGGCGGCGATCGGCTGCGTGGTCGACGGCTGCCCGCCGCGCATTCCGATCACGGCCGAGGAGATCCAGGTCGAGCTCGACAAGCGTCGCCCCGGCCAGTCGCGCTTCACCACCCAGCGCCAGGAGCCGGACGCGGTGAAGATCATGTCCGGCGTGTTCACCGACGAGGCCACCGGCAAGCAGGTGACCACGGGCACGCCGATCATGCTGATGATCGAGAACGTCGACCAGCGCTCCAAGGACTATTCCGACATCAAGGACAAGTACCGGCCGGGCCACGCCGGCTACACCTATGACGTCAAATACGGCATCCACGACTATCGCGGCGGCGGTCGCGCCTCGGCGCGTGAGACCGCGGTGCGGGTCGCCGCTGGCGCCATCGCGCGCAAGATCGTGCCGGGCCTCGCCGTACGCGCCGCGCTGGTGCAGATGGGGCCGCACAAGGTCGATCGTTCGCGCTGGGACTGGAACGAGATCGGCAACAATCCGTTCTTCTGCCCCGATGCGGTGCAAGCGAAATTCTTCGAGGACTATCTCGACGGTGTCCGCAAGTCCGGCTCGTCGGTCGGTGCGGTGATCGAGGTCGTGGCCGAGGGCGTACCGGCCGGGCTCGGCGCCCCCGTTTACGGCAAGCTCGATGCCGACTTGGCCTCGGCGCTGATGGGCATCAACGCCGTCAAGGCGGTGGAGATCGGCGACGGCATGGCGGCGGCTGAATTGCGCGGCGAGGACAATGCCGATGAGATGCGGATGGGCAATGACGGCAAGCCGCTGTTTTTGTCCAACCATGCCGGCGGCATCTTGGGCGGCATCGCAACCGGCCAGCCGATCGTTGCGCGCTTCGCCGTGAAGCCGACCTCGTCGATCCTGACACCGCGCAAGACGGTCGACCGCTACGGCAATGACTCCGACATCGTGACCAAAGGCCGCCATGATCCTTGCGTCGGTATTCGCGCGGTGCCCATCGCCGAGGCGATGGTGGCGTGCGTGCTGGCCGATCACTATCTCCTGCATCGCGGGCAAGTGGGCGAGGGGATACCCTGGCCGTTCACCAAGCCTGGCGCCTGATGTCTTCTTCGAGGTAATTCGTAGTGCCCAATACCCACCAGCGTGTCGAAGCTGCGATCAAGGCTTTCGCCAAGGGCGAACTCGTCGTCGTCACCGACGACGACGACCGCGAGAACGAAGGCGATCTGTTCGTTGCGGCCTCGCTCTGCACGCCGGAGAAGATGGCCTTCATCATCCGCCATACCTCCGGCATCGTCTGCGCGCCGCTTGGCGGGGAGCTTGCGCGCAAGCTCCATCTCGAGCCGATGGTGGCGGAGAACGACGCGCCGCTCGGCACCGCTTTCACGGTGACCGTCGACGTGAAGCACGGACTCACCACCGGCATCTCGGCGGAAGAGCGCACCAACACGGTGCGCGCGCTGGCGAACAATAATAGCGGCGCGTCCGACTTCGTCCGGCCGGGTCACGTCTTTCCGCTGGTCGCGCGCGAAGGCGGCGTGCTGATGCGCTCCGGCCATACCGAGGCTTGCGTCGACCTTTGCCGGCTGGCCGGGTTACCGGCAGTCGGCGTGCTGTCGGAATTGATGAATGACAACGGCACGGTGATGCGCGGGCCCGAAGTCGCCGCCTTCGCCGAAAAGCACAAGCTCGTTTATCTCTCGATCGCCGATCTGATCGCCTATCGTCAGAGCCGCGACAAGCTGGTCGAACGCGTCGGCGAATTCCAGGCGGCTTCCGACGTTGGCACGCTCAAGGGCTATGCCTACGTCACGCCCTTCGACCGCGTCCATCATATGGCCTTCGTCTATGGCGACATCGGCGACGGCAAGAACGTGCCGGCGCGGCTGCATCGCGCCGATGTGATCGGCGACGTGTTCGGCGGCGCCAAGACCATCCGTGCCGCGCTTGCGCGCTTCAAGGCGGAAGGCCGCGGCGTCATCGTCTATCTGCGTGACGGCACTGCGGGTGTGCCGGTATCGGAAATCCCGCACGGGGACACCGAGACAGAAGCGGCGCGTTCGCGGCAGTGGCGCGAAGTCGGGCTCGGTGCGCAAATTCTGCGCGACCTTGGCATCTCGTCGATCCGGCTGCTGACCTCGACCAAGCGCACCTATGTCGGTATCGGCGGTTTCGGCATCGAGATCGCGGCGACCGAGCCGATCGAGGGCTGATCGTTTACGCTCCGGTTACGCGCGCACGTGTGCGTAACGGCGGAGCGGCCTTTTTTTCGCCCTTGCCGCGTGCCACCATTGGCCTATGGGGCGACGCGGTTATACGACCATCGCCGGCCTGTTGATCGCGACGGCCTTCGCGGCCATCAGCGTTGCGGCACCGCACCTGCCGCGGTTTGCCGACAAGAGTCCTTCCGCCATTACGGTCGATGTCGAGCTGGTTCTCGCGGTGGACGTGTCCTATTCCATGGATCCGGACGAGCAGGCGCTGCAGCGCGAGGGCTATATCCAGGCACTCACCTCGGCCGAATTCCTGCGGGCACTGCGGGAGGGCGCCAACGGCAAGATCGCCGTCACATACTTCGAATGGGCGGGTGTGAACGACCAGAAGATCGTCATGCCCTGGCGTCTGATCGACGGGCCCGAAGCGGCCGATGCGGTCGCCGCCGAGATTGCGCGTGCGCCATACCGGCGCGCCTCGCGCACCTCGATCTCCGGCGCGCTGATGTTCGCCAAGCCTTTGTTCGACAACAGCGGCTATCGCGGCCTGCGCCGCGTGATCGATGTGTCCGGCGACGGCGCCAACAATTCCGGTCCGCCGGTAGCGCCGGTGCGCGACGAGGTGCTCGCCGCCGGCATCACCATCAACGGGCTGCCGGTCATGCTCAAACGCGCCAGCTACGGCACGCTCGATATCGAACAGCTCGACATCTATTACGAAGACTGCGTCATCGGCGGTCCGGGCGCCTTCGTGGTGCCGATCCGCGACCGCTCGAAATTCATCGAGGCGACGCGCACCAAGCTGGTGCTGGAGATCGCCGGGCGGCAGCCGGAGGCGCGCGTGATCCCGGCTTCCGCACAGACGCCGCGCTTGTCCTGCATGATCGGCGAGCGAATGTGGCAGGAGCGCTGGGGCGGCTACGATTTCCGCTAGCTATTTCTCGAACTTGCCCACCACCTCGACATGGTGCGACCAGCGAAACTGGTCAACGGCAGTGACACGCGCGAGCTTATAGCCGCCGGCGATGAGGATCTTGGCGTCGCGCGCGAAGGTCATCGCGTCACATGAGACGCTGACGATGATCTTGACCGCGCTCTTCGCCAGTTCGCGCGCCTGCGCCTCGGCGCCCTGGCGCGGCGGATCGAACACCACCGCGTCGATGCCTTTCAATTCCGACGCCACATAAGGCCGCCTGAACAGGTCGCGCGTGACTGCCTCGATCGGCTTCAGCCCGCTCGTCATCTGCGCCGCGCGCGCCAGCGCCTTCACCGCGCTCGCTTCGCTGTCGACCGCTAGGACGTGGGCTTGCTCCGCGAGGCGCAGGGCAAAGGTGCCGATGCCAGCGAACAGGTCGGCGACGCGCTTGGCTTTGCCGATATGCTCGATGACCAGCTTCGCCAGGGTCGCTTCGCCCAGCGCTGTCGCCTGCAGGAAGCTGCCCGGCGGCAGCGGCACCTGCGTGCGCCCGACCGTCAGCATCGGCTGCGCACGTTGCGCCACCAACTCGCCGTGGCGCGTCAGCCGCGCGAGCTTATGCGTCTCGACCAGCTTCGCGAGTGCGGTCATGCCGGCGGCGTTGAGCGGGCCAGAGCCGCGCACATCGACATCCAGGCCGTTGTCGGTCGCGGTCACCTGGATGTCGAGCGGCTTCTGCGTGGGCTTGAGGATCTCGGCAATCGCCCAGGCCGCCTTGACCGCGCCGTTGAGGCTTGGCGCCAGCACCGGGCAACTATCGATAGCCACGATGTGGTGCGCGCGCGGCGCGGTGAAGCCCACTTCAAGCACATCGTGCGTGCCGCGCCGCGCATGCAGCACCGCGCGCCGGCGGCCTTCGCCGTGGGCGTCGATGATGGTCTCGTCCACCGGCGCGATCAGCCCGGCGGCGGCGAGCGCCTCCACCACCAAGCCGTGCTTCCACTGATGATATTCCGCCAGCGACCAATGTTGCAGCGCGCAGCCGCCGCAGGTGCCGAAATGCTTGCACACTGGCGTCGCGCGTTCGTGGCTGGGCTTGTCGACATGCACGAGATGCCGCCGGTCCGGATGGCCGGGAACGGCCTCGACCGTCACCACCTCGCCCGGCAGCGTGTATGGCACGTAGACCGGGCCGGCCGGTGTTTCCGCCACGCCGTCGCCGCGATGGCCAAGGCCGGTGATTTTCAGTTGCTCGGTCATGCCACCGCCTTAGCGACAAGCGCTAGGGCGGGCAATGCTCAATGCGACATCGCGTGTCCCGGGGCGGCCGGCATATAGCCGCGCCGGGTCAGGGCATTGAAACGCCACAACAGCAGCGCGGCGTAAACGCCAAGCCCGACGGTAAACCCGATCCAGATGCCGATCGCCTCCATATGTGCCGGGAAGGCAAGGCCGTAGGAGGTCACAAAGCCGATCACCCAAAAGCTGACCGCCGCGAACAGCAGCGGCACGCGCGTGTCGTTGAGGCCGCGCAGCGCGCCGGCGGCAACGGTCTGCACGCCGTCCATGACGAAGAACGTCGAGCCGAAGGCGAGCAAGGTCGCGGCGAGCGCGAGGGTCGCGTCCGTTTCCGGCGTCTCCAGCCCGAGGAAGGCGAGCGGGATGACATGCCGGAACGCCACGACGACCAGCACCATCGCCGCCATGAATACGGCGCCGAGGCCGATCGCGGCGAAGCCCGCGCGCCGAGTCGCCTTGGCGTCCTGGCGCCCCACGGCGTGGCCGACGCGCACGGTGGCGGCCATGGAGATGCCGAACGGCACCATGAACATGATCGCCGCTGTTTGCAGCGCGATCTGGTGCGCGGCGAGCGCGGTGGTGCTGATCCAGCCCATCATAATTGCGGCTATCGCGAACAGTCCGTACTCCAGCAGGAAGGAGCCTGAGATCGGTGCGCCGACGGCGACAAGTTCGCGGAGCAATTGCCAGTCGAGACGCCAGAAGCGGCCGAGCACGCGATACTTGCGGAATGGCCGCTGCCGATACGTGATCCAGACGCAGGCCACACACATGGCGAGATTGACAATGGTCGTCGCCACGCCGGCGCCGAGCAGTTCGAGGCGCGGGAAGCCGAAGCTGCCGTAGATCAGCACATAAGCGAGCAGGGCGTTGGCCGGGATCGCGACCAGCGTGATCCACAGTGCCGGCTCCGGCCGGTTCACCGCGCCCATGAAACCGCGCAGGGCGATGAACCACCATGAAGGCACGAGGCACCAGCCGAGGCCCAGGAGATAAAGGCCGGCAAGCCGCGCGGTTTCCTCTTCCTGGCCAAGCGCCAGCAGCAACTCCTGACCGAAATATTGCAGCACGGTGGCGGGAATGCCGAGCAACAACGCCGCCCACAGGCCGACGCGCAGGCTGCGGCGCACCATGCGCGGCTCGCGCGCACCGTATGCCTGCGCGGCGAGCGGGGCAACCGCCGACACGAGCCCCATGCCGAGCACAAAGGCAACGAACAGCACGGTCTGTCCAAGCGCGGCTGCCGCGATGGCCTTGTCGCCGAGATGGCCGATGAGCATGAGATCGCTCGTCATCATCGCCACCTGGCCGAGCTGCGTCAGCGCGATCGGCAGGGCGAGCTTCACCGTGGCGTTCAATTCGACGCGCCAAAGGCCCTTTACCACCGGCACGCGCGCGCCGGCGGCGATATCTGCATTTTGAAAAGTCATGACCAGCAACAACATAGAGATGCTTGTGGCCAGAGAAAGGCCCCAAGTCGCCGCATACATGTCTTTAACAGATGTGGTTGCCTTGCGGACACACGCATCAGCGATGCTAATGTGCCGGATCGTTCATGCTGATGCTTAGTGCGCTATAGCGACTTAGCGCCGAGCAGGAACTCGACATTGCCGTCACCACCTTCGATCGGAGAGGGGATGACGCCCAACACGCGCCAGCCGAGCGATGTCACAAAGGCCGCGATGTCGTCGCAGACCGCCTGCCGCACGGCAGCATCGCGCACCACGCCTTTCTTCAGCGCTGCACGGCCGGCCTCGAACTGCGGCTTGATGAGCGCGATCAGGTGCGCCGGTTTGTGCGCAAGCGCGAGTGCCGGCGGCAGCACCAGCTTGAGCGAGATGAAGCTGGCATCGATAGTGACGAGATCGGGAGCGTCTGCCAAACGAGCGGGCGGGAGCGCGCGAATGTCGGTCTCTTCAAGCGACGTGACCTCGGGCCGCTTGCGCAGGCTCTCGTGCAGTTGGCCGCGGCCTACATCGACGGCATAGACGCGCTTTGCGCCACGCTGCAGCAAAACATCGGTGAAGCCGCCGGTGGAGGCGCCAACATCGAGACAGATGCGGCCCTTCGGATCAAACTCGAAATGGTCGAGCGCAGTCGCAAGCTTTACGCCGCCGCGCGACACGTAAGGATGGGCCGGTGTCGCTTGCAACTCGGCGTCGATCGGGATTTCTTCGGAAGGCTTGCGGACGACGGCGTCGTTCGCCGTAACCAGTCCCGCTTCGATGGCGGCCTGCGCCTTGGCGCGGCTTTCGAACAACCCGCGATCGACCAGCAATCGATCGGCGCGCAGGCGTGTCATGTGAACCTTTTCGAACTTTACGCCAGCTTTACCGTTTCCGCCGCCATATCCTTGCCGAGCGCTTCGAACACCTTGGTGACGATGCCTTTGGCGTCGAGCCCGGCGCGCGCATACATCGCCGCCGGCGTATCCTGATCGAGGAACTCGTCCGGCAACACCATGGCGCGCACGCGCAGGCCGCTTTCGAGCGCGCCGTGCTCGGCCAAAGTCTGGAGAACAAAGGAGCCGAAGCCGCCGATCGAGCCTTCCTCGATGGTCACCAGCACCTCGTGCTCGCGCGCGAGCCGCAGCAAGAGGTCGGTATCGAGCGGCTTGGCGAAGCGCGCATCTGCGACTGTCGTGGAGAGGCCGAGCGCCGCCAACTCGTCGGCGGCCTTCAGGCATTCGCCCAACCGGCCGCCGAACGAGAACAGCGCGATCTTGTGCCCCTCGCGGAGAACCCGGCCTTTGCCGATCTCGAGCGGCGTGCCTTCGGCGGGCATCGGCACGCCGAGGCCTTCGCCGCGTGGATAGCGCAGCGCCGACGGCCGATCGTCGATCGCCACCTGTGTCGCCACCATGTGCATCAGCTCGGCTTCGTCCGCCGCCGCCATCACCACGAAGCCGGGCAGGCAGCCGAGATAGGCGACGTCGAAGGCGCCGGCATGGGTCGGCCCGTCGGCGCCGACCAGACCGGCGCGATCGATGGCGAAGCGCACCGGCAACCTCTGGATGGCGACATCGTGCACGACCTGGTCATAGGCGCGCTGCAGGAAGGTCGAATAGATCGCGCAGAAGGGCTTGAAGCCTTCAGTGGCGAGGCCGGCAGCGAAGGTCACTGCGTGCTGCTCGGCGATGCCGACATCGAAGCAGCGCTTGGGAAACTCGTTCTGGAACAGGTCGAGGCCGGTGCCGGACGGCATCGCGGCGGTGATGGCGACGATCTTGTCGTCCTTGCGCGCTTCCTTGAGCAGCGCATCGGCAAACACCTTGGTGTATTGTGGCGCCGTGGACTTCGATTTCGCCTGCGCGCCGGTAGCGACGTCGAACTTGACGACGCCGTGATACTTGTCGGCCGAGGTTTCGGCGGGCGCGTAGCCCTTGCCCTTCTGCGTCACGACATGGACGAGGATCGGGCCGATCTCGGCGTCGCGCACGTTGCGCAGCACCGGCAGCAGGTGGTCGAGATTGTGCCCATCGATCGGACCGACGTAATAGAAGCCGAGTTCCTCGAACAAGGTGCCGCCGGTGACATAGCCGCGCGCATGTTCGATGGCGCGGGTGATGGCGCGATCCCAGCTCTTCGGCAGTTGATGGGTGAGCTGTTTGCCGACGTCGCGCAGCTTCAGATAGGTGCGGCCGGAGGCCAGCCGCGCGAGGTAAGCCGACATCGCGCCGACGGGCGGCGCGATCGACATGTCGTTGTCGTTGAGGATGACGATCAAGCGCTCGTTGCGGGCGCCGGCGTTGTTCATGGCCTCGTAGGCCATGCCGGCGGACATCGCGCCGTCGCCGATCACCGCGACGACGTTGTTGTTGCCGCCGCCGAGATCGCGGGCAACCGCCATGCCGAGGCCGGCGGAAATCGAGGTCGAGGAATGCGCGGCGCCGAAGGGGTCGTATTCGCTTTCGGCGCGCTTGGTGAAGCCGGACAGGCCGCCGCCCTGGCGCAAAGTGCGGATGCGGTCGCGCCGGCCGGTCAGGATCTTGTGCGGGTAGGCCTGATGGCCGACGTCCCAGATCAAGCGGTCGGCCGGCGTGTCGAACACGTAATGCAGCGCCACCGTAAGTTCCACCACGCCCAGGCCCGCGCCGAGATGGCCGCCGGTCTTGGCAACGGCGTCGATGGTCTCGGTTCGCAACTCGTCGGCAAGCTGCTTGAGCTGCTCAGCCGACAGGTTCTTGAGGTCCGCTGGAAAGCGGACCCGGTCGAGCAGCGGGGTCTTGGGCGACTCGGGCACGAGCTACTCCGGAAATTGGCCTGAAAACGGCCTGCCGCCAGCGATCGGCAGCCTGCGAGACTTACACTACATGGGCGCTTTCGGGCAATTCCGCGTCAGACGGTGCTCGGCGGCGGCGATTTCGGCGCCATGGCGGCGATCATCCGCTCGGGCTCCGCCGCGCGGGTCGTGAGGTCGAACGGTCCGCAGCAGATCAGGTAGTAGTCGTATGCCGCGCCCAGCCGCTCATTAGCGAGCAGGAACTGGAAGTGCGCCTGGAAGAAGCGCCAGCGCCGGCGGCCGAAATTGCCGGGGATCCAGAGGTCGCGAAAGCTGATGGCGACCACGCGCGGGTTGCGCCGCGCCTCGCCGAGCTTGAGGCCGTGGTCGGCGACCGGGTCGAACGGCCAGAAATTCATGACGTCATGGCGCGACTGGTAGTCGACCCAATCGACGTCGCGGGCGACGGCCAACCGCGCGATCTTGTCGCGAAACCACTGCGCCGCCCGGTGGAAGCCGATGATCGGCAGATTAGCGCCGATGGTCAGAAGCCGCACTTTCGATCCGTGCCGCCCGAGGTCCGGGTCGCGCGTGAGCGCGCGGTCGAGCACGTCCACCGCCAGGAACGAGCCCGACGAGTGGCCGACGATCACCACTTCGTCGGCGTCGCTGCTGCGCACGGCTTCGACGACGTAGCCGGCGAAGACCTCCATGCGCTCCTCCCAATCCGGCCGCTGCCGGTGGGCGAACTGATAGGTCGAGGCGACGTCATCGCAGAGATAAAGAATATAAGTCTGCGGCTCAGTGAGCCGCAGCGCGGCGGCAAAGGCGGCGAAGCCTGCGCTGGCGCCGAGGATGACGCTGAGCCAGGCTGGAGCGTTGAGCACAGCGGCTAACTTGGCGATCGCTAGACCGACGATGCCGCCCATCGCGACCCACAGCGTCATCAGCACCATCGGATAAAGGATGAAGCAGCCGAAGCGCCAATGCGCGCGCAGGATGCGCGCCACCACACCATTCAAGATGGCGATGCCGAGCGCGCGATACATGGCGAGGATCTTCCACCAGGGCGGCCGTGCGAAGTCCCGCCGGATGATGTCCTCCCAGCGCAGGAACATGTAGCGCGTGTCGACCTGCCAGGCTTTGTCTTCCGAGTCCTGGCCGCCGGTCGTCGCGTCCCATGTCGTAATGAAACGGTCGGGATCGTTCGTGGGTTTGCCGACCTTGCCGCTCAGGCCATAGAGCGCACAGGTGTCGCGGTATTCCCGCCGGAACATCCGGTAGTATTCGGCAAGCCCGCGCGGATCGTAGCCTTGCACATAGATGATGAGCCGGCGGCGGACCTGCACGCGCCGTCAATCCACGTCGAGCGGCTCGCTGCCGGCCGGCTTGCCGGAGGCATCGAGTGTGATCTTCTCCACGCGCGCTTCGGCTTGCCGCAGCAGTTCCTCGCAGCGCGCCTTCAGCACTTCGCCGCGCTCATAGATGGCGACCGACTCCTCGAGCGGCACCTTGCCTTCCTCCAGCCGCTTGACGATCGACTCCAGCTCCTCGATCGCGCGCTCGAAAGGCAGTTTTTTCACGTCGGTATTGTCGGCCATATCCGCTTCCTGGAGACGATTCTTGAGTTGCCCGCATCCTATGTCGGCAACAGGTGGGGATGATAGGGGCCCTTATCCACCGCGCGTGTGTCTTGTCCAGCGCCAGCCCATGACCGCCAGTACCAGCGCGCGCGGGGTAAGCCGTGGCAGAAGCGTCATGATGCGGTTGGCGGTGCCGGGGACCACAATGCGGTGGCCGCCCATGAAGCCCTCGTAGCCCTCGCGCGCCACCCGCTCGGCCGAACGGATCAGGAAGCGGGGAAAATAGTCCGACGGCATGCCGGCGCGGTTGAAGAAGGCGGTCGGCACCGGGCCGGGGCAGAGGGCGCAGACCTTCACGCCCTCGGACGCGAGCTCGGCATGCAGGGCTTCCGTCAGCGAGACCGTGTAGGCTTTGGTGGCGTGATAGACGGCCATGCCGGGGCCGGGCATGAAGCCGGCGATCGAGGCGACGTTGAGGATGCCGCCTTTGTGGCGGACGATGCTGGGCAGAAAGCGCAGCGAAAGATCGGTCAGCGCGCGGTTGTTGAGGTCGACCATTGCGAGCTGGCGCGCCGGTTCTAGCGCAGCCGCATCGCCCAGCAGGCCGGAGCCGGCATTGTTGACCAGGATGGCGGGCTCGAGGCCCTTCGCGTCCAGCGCATCGGCAAGCTGTGCGATGCCGTCCGGCGTGCCGAGATCGGCGGCGATGACATGCGGGCGCGGGCGGCTGGCGGCGATGCTGTCGGCGAGCTTCGACAGTTCTTCTTCCCGGCGCGCAACCAGGACGAGTTTATGCCCATGGCCGGCGAACTCGCGCGCGAGCGCGGCGCCGATCCCGGCAGAGGCTCCTGTGATGAGGCAAACGGGCTCGCTGGATGACATCGGCGGATGAATGCTCGACAATGCGCGAGAATGCAATGAGGGGATTGGGCGTGGTGCTGCAGAGCAAAATCGTGCTGGTAACCGGTGCGGCCGGCGCCATCGGCGGGGCGATCGTTGCGGCCGTCCGCGATGCCGGCGGTACGCCCATCGCCACCGATCTCGCGAGCGGGCCGGGCATCGACTTCGTGCTCGACGTCACCAGTGAAGCCAATTGGCAAATCGTGGTCGCCGAGATCGAGAAGAAGCATGGACGGCTCGACGGCTTGGTCAACGCCGCCGGCATCGCGGTCGTCGGCTCGATCGAAAAGACCGATTTTGCCACCTACCGACGCGTGATGGCGATCAACCTCGATGGTACTTATCTCGGTTGCCACCATGTTTTTCCGCTCTTGCGCAAGCAGGGCGGATCGATCGTCAATCTCTCCTCCGTGCTCGGCCTCATCGGCGGGCAAAACCTCGCGGCCTATAGCGCTTCGAAGGGCGGTGTCTCGCTGCTCACCAAGTCGGTGGCGCTGCACGGTGCGCGGTACAAGCCGCCGGTGCGCTGCAACGCCATGTGCCCGGCCTTCATCGAAGGGCCGATGGTCGATGGCATTGCGCAGGGCACACGCGACCCGCAGGCCGTGCGCGGCAAGCTCGCCGGCGATATTCCGCTCGGCCGTCTCGGCCGGCCGGAGGAGGTGGCGTCGCTGTGCGTCTATCTCTTGTCCGATGCGTCGGCCTTCATCACCGGCGCCGATGTGCCGATCGATGGTGGATTGACGGCAAGGTAAGCTATCCCCGCATCAGCGCCGTGACATGCGCGGCGACCGAGCGCGACAACCCTTGCAGGTCGTAGCCTCCCTCTAGCACGGAGACGACCCGGCCGTTGCATGAGCTGTCTGCCACGTCCATCAGCTTCTGCGTCACCCAGGTGTAGTCCGCTTCCACCAAGTTGAGATTGGCGAGCGGGTCGCGCGTATGTGCGTCGAAGCCGGCCGAGACAATAAGAATGTCCGGCTTGAAGGCACGCAGGCGCGGCAGGATCGACTGCTCCATGGCCTGGCGGAACTGATCGCCGCCGTCGCCCGCGCGCAAAGGCGCGTTGACGACGGTGTTGAACTCGCCGCGCTCGCTCACCGCGCCGGTGCCGGGATAAAGCGGCATCTCGTGTGTCGAGCAATACATCACGGTCTGGTCCGACCAGAAAATGTCCTGCGAACCGTTGCCGTGGTGCACGTCGAAGTCGACGATGGCGGCGCGTTCCGCGCCATACTTCTTCTGTGCGTAACGCGCGGCGATGGCGACGTTGTTGAAGAAGCAGAAGCCCATCGGCCGGGCGGTCTCGGCATGATGGCCGGGCGGCCGCACGGCGACGAAGGCGTTGGCGGCCTTGCCGCTCATTACCTCGTCGACGGCCAGCACCGCGCCGCCGGCGCCGCGTAGTGCTGCCTCGAAGCTGCCCGGTGACATCGAGGTGTCGGCATCGAGCCGCACCATGCCTTCGGAAGGCGAGGCCTGCCGGATCGCCTCGATGTAATCCATGGGGTGGGCGAGCGCGATCAGCTCCGCTTCCGCCATCGGCGCCTGCTCGCGTGCGAGTGACTGGAAGCGCTCGTCTTCCAGCGCGCGCTCGATGGCGCGCAGCCGGTCGGGTCGCTCGGGGTGGCCGGCAGGCGTGACGTGGTCAAGGCAGGCGGGATGCGAGATGAGGAGTGTGGACATCCGCTACACTTAAACGCTCGGCCCGTCGGGTGGAAGTACCTCCCGTTATGACGTGAGAGCCTTGAAACTTGCAGCCGGTGGCGGCGGCACGTCGTCTGGCACGAAGAAATCCACCTGCAACGGCTGGCTCGGATCGGCGCGGTATTGGTCGAAGTCGGTCACGCCTTCCGCCGCGAGGAACGTGTCGTCGATCAGGAAATTGCCGGTGAAGCCGACAGGCTTCTGAAAAATACGCCAAGCTGCGTCCGCCAGGATCTCCGGTTTGCGCGACATGCGCATGATCGCATCGCCGCCGAGCAGATTCTTGATGGCGGCGGTGGCGATGGTGGTGCGTGGCCAGAGCGCGTTGACCGCGATTTTGCCGCGCGTTTCCCCGGCGAGGCCGAGTACGACGAGACTCATGCCAAACTTGGCCATCGCGTAGCCAGTGGCGGGCGCGAACCATTTCTCCTTCATGTCGAGCGGCGGCGACAGCATCAGGACATGCGGGTTCGCGGCCTTCTTCAGATGCGGCAGCGCGTATTTCGACACCATGAAGGTGCCGCGCGCGTTGATTTGATGCATCAGATCGAAGCGCTTCATGTCGGTCTGCGCAACCGGCGTGAGCTGGATGGCGCTGGCGTTGTTGACGACGATGTCGAGCCCGCCGAAGACCTTGACCGTCTGCTCGATCGCGTCGACGACGGACGCCTCGTCGCGCACGTCCACCATCAGCGGCAACGCACGACCGCCGGCCTTCTCGATCTCGGCCGCGGCGGTGTGGATTGTGCCCTCGAGCTTGGGGTGCGGCTCCACCGTCTTGGCGGCGATGGCAACGTTGGCGCCGTCGGCGGCGGCTCTCAGTCCGATCGCCAGCCCGATGCCGCGCGAGCCGCCGGTGATGAAAAGCGTCTTGCCTTTGAGGGACATGAGTTACTCCGCCAGCGCCGCTTCGGCATGGGTGACGCTCTCGGCGCCTTCGGTCACCGTGCGTTCGAGTCCGTTTGCCTGCACCGCAATATTTTCCGCAAAGAACCGCGCGAGCGCCGTGCGCGCCGCACCGTCGCCGGCGCGCAAGGCAGCAAGGGCCTGATCTGCGAGCAGGCAGCCGCCGGCGGCGTTGCCGAACAGTCTGAGATAGGGCGTTGCACCCGCCAGCGCATTAGCCGAGCCTTTCTGCGTCAGCAACCATTGTGTCGCGCGCTCGAGCGAGTCGATCGCCTCGTTCAGGCGAGTTGCCGTATCGCCGAAGGCCGGCGCATTGCTCTCACGCACGGCCTTCACCGTGGCGCGCAATTCATTGAGATAAAGCGCGACCGTCCCGCCGCCCTCGAGCGGCAGCTTGCGCGTGACCAGATCGACCGCCTGGATGCCGTTGGTGCCTTCGTAGATCGCGGCGATGCGTGCATCGCGATAATGCTGGGCGGCGCCGGTCTCTTCGATAAAGCCCATGCCGCCGTGCACCTGTACGCCGAGAGAGGCGACTTCAATACCAATATCGGTAGAGAAGGCCTTCGCGACCGGCGTCAGCAGTGAGGCGCGCTCGTGCGCGGCCTTGCGCGCCGCGTCGTCCTTGCTCCGGAGGGAGCGGTCGAGTGCGACCGCCGTCGCATAGCAAATGGCGCGCGCGGCGCCGGTCAAGCCGCGCATGGTCAGTAGCATGCGCTTCACGTCGGGGTAATTGAAGATGATACCGCCTGTGCCCTGTTTGCGCTCGCGCGCGTAGTGCATGGCCTGCTGCAGCGCGCGTTCGGCGATGGCGACACCCTGCAGGCCGACGGCAAGGCGGGCGCGGTTCATCATCGTGAACATGCAGAGCATGCCCTTGTTCTCTTCGCCGATGAGGAAGCCGACGGCGCCGCCTTTGTCGCCATAGACCATGGTGCAGGTGGGCGAAGCGTGGATGCCCATCTTGTGCTCGACCGAATGCGCGCGCACGTCGTTGCGCGTACCGTCCGGCATCACCTTCGGCACCAGGAATAATGAGATGCCTTTGGTGCCGGGCGGCGCATCAGGCAGCCGCGCGAGCACGAAGTGGATGATGTTGTCGGTTAAGTCATGCTCGCCATAGGTGATGAAGATCTTCGAGCCGGTGAGGCGGTAGGTGCCGTCGCTTGCGCGCTCCGCCTTGGTGCGCAGCGCGCCGACATCGGAACCGGCCTGTGGCTCGGTGAGTTGCATGGTGCCCATCCACTCGCCGCTGATGAGCTTTTCGAGATAGCGCTGCTTCAGTTCGTCCGAGCCGTAGGCATGCAGCGCGTCGATCGCGGCCATGGTGAGCACAGGGCCGATGCCGAAGGCCATCGAGGCCGCGTTCCACATCTCGATGCAGGCCGCGTTCACCGCGTGCGGCAATTCCTGGCCGCCGAAGTCGGCCGGTGAGGCAAGGCCATTCCAGCCGGCGGCGGCCCAATCGGTATAAGCCTGCTTCCAGCCGGGCGGCGTCGTGACACTGCCGTCCTTGAACGGCGTGCCGAATTGATCGCCGACGCGGTTGAGCGGCGCGATCACATCGGAGGCGAAGCGGCCGGCTTCCTCCAGCACGCTGTCGATGGTGGCTTCGTCGAGATCGCCGTAGAGGCCCTCGGCGAGGGCCTCCTTCACGCCGGCGGCATGTTTGAGGGCGAAGGTGATATCTGAAACAGGGGCGCGATATGTCATGGGCAGGCAATCTAGCGGGGAGCGCCTCGTGGTCAATGCGAGGTGCCAAGCTGCCCGGGGGCTGCCGCCCGCCCGCCTGGGCGGAATGTGCGCGGCTCGCGGCGCCGCGCCGCTCTGACCCCGACGGCACTGTTTTTGTTCGAGAAATTCCCTCGGATAGGCGAGGCACAAACGTTGATTGGGGGCGGCGACGCCGCTATGGTCCGCGCCGCCGGCACCGAGATCTGCCGGTCGCCAGCGCCTATCGGCATGATCCCGAAACCAGCGGGTTTCGGGCACAAGCATACAGGTCAGCGTATTGGGGCGTAGCCAAGTGGTAAGGCAGCGGATTTTGATTCCGCCATTCCCTGGTTCGAATCCAGGCGCCCCAGCCAAACTCAATTGAAAGTGTTGAGGTATCTCTCTTGGGCTTTTTTCGTCATTGCCATTCTGAAAAATGCATTCCGCTGCCCTGACCCGGAGCGCTAGGTGAAACAATAAAAAGCCCGGCGCGAAACGCCCGAGCCTTTCATAACCAGCTTACGGCGAACGCGCCGCGATCGGTTACTCGATTATTTGCACGATCCGGTGCGTGCGCGGATCAACCGGCACGATGCGGTCCTTGACCACCGCATGGCACTTCGCTCGCAAGAAAAGGAGCGGCTCTCGACTCAAAGTTTGCCGAGCAGAACCAGAATCAGCACGATAACGAGCACAAGTCCGAGACCGCCGCCGCCGTAATAGCCGGTGCCGTAGAACGGGCCACCACCGAGCCCGCTAAAGCCGCCGAGCAGCGCGATGACGAGAATGATGAGCAGAATGGTTCCGAACGACATAGTCGTCTCCGTTGATAGACTTCATTGAGTCATTGATACTGAACGTTTCCAGTCCGCTGCGGGCGTTGACTACCCACAGCCTTTCCTGTTGCTAGCGTGCATCTCTGATCTCACAGAACGCATGCTGGGATTGGCATTTCGCACGCGCGTCCTCGCGGTTTTTGCCGGTCGCGGTGCAGCTCGTGCGCGAGAGCGCGAACGGGAAGGCGGGACAAGCCACATCGAATTTGTAGCCGGTCATATTCCGCCAGACCCGCTTCACTTTCTGCTTCATGGTCTCGGACTTCTTCTTGTCCTGCACGAATTCGATGGCCCGAAAGGTCATCGATCCGCGAGAGCCCGGCCTGGCCGGACACCGCACCGGCGGGACCGCCAGCCCCGATGAAAAGCGCACCCGTCAGGACAAGCGCGACTAACGTTTTGGAGTTGACCATCGAAGCAATCCCCTATTTGAAAAAAATGAAATTAGACACCGACGGTATATTTGTAGACGTACCGATAGGTTGAGTTGATTTAGATCAAGCCAACTTAATTTGCAGCAGGAGGCGTCGTCAGTTGGCCGCGGCCGACGGTGCCGTCGGCTCGACAGAAATAAACTGCGTCTTGGCAAGACTAGCGAAACGGCCGCCTGCTTTCACCAAGTCGTCGAACGTGCCAGCCTCAATGATGCGGCCTGCGTCGAATACGAAGATGCGGGACGCCTTTCGTACCGTCGACAGTCGGTGCGCAATGACGAATGTGGTCCGGCCCTTCATCACCTCGTTGAGCGCCTGCATGACTTTGGCTTCTGTGTCGGCATCGAGCGCACTGGTCGCCTCGTCGAGAATGAGGATCGGCGGGTCCTTCAATAGCGCGCGCGCAATCGATAATCGCTGGCGCTCACCACCGGAGAGCGAACGTCCCCGCTCGCCGACGCTACCGTCGAAGCCCTCAAATTTACGTTCAATGAATTCGATAGCCTGCGCACGCCTGACAGCGTCGCGCATCTCAGCCTCGGTCGCATCGGCTTTTCCAACGCGCAGATTGTCGGCGATCGAGCGGTTGAACAGCAACGCCTCCTGGAACACGACGCCGATGTTCCGGCGCAGCCCCGCGAGCTTGAATTTACGGATGTCAACGCCATCGATCTCGATCACACCCGACTGCGGATCGAAGGCGCGGTGCAGAAGGGCGATGGCCGTCGATTTGCCGGCGCCGGTGGCGCCGACCAAGGCGACCGTTTCGCCTGGCGTCACCTTGAAGTTCAGATTCGCTGCCGCCATCCGCTTCCCGTCATAGGAGAACGAAACATCTTTGAACTCGACAAGCCCGACGAGGCGGCCCGGATCGACCGCATCCGGCAGGTCGCGAATGGCCGGCACCGTGTCCCACACCTGGAAGAACTCGCGTAAGCGCGGCGCGTCCATCACCACCCGGTTGATGAATGTGACCGTTTGCTCCAGTCGACTAATGATGAGGCCGGCGAAATTCATGAAGGTGACCATCTCTCCGACGGTCGCCTGACCGTTGATGTGCAGCAGTGTCCCGACGACGATGATCGCCAGCACCGTCAATGTGGTCGATGTCCGGGTCAACACCACCGCCAACGCCCACCACGACAGAACCGGCATTTGCGCGGCCAGCAGGCGTTCGACGATCTGGCGCAACTCGATGACTTCCGCTTCAAGCCGCGAAAAGCTCTGTACCAGCGCGATGTTGCCCAGGGTGTCGGACGCGCGCTCCGCCAGGTCGGAGTAATGGCGCTCGACAGAACTTTGGAGGGTCTGGGTCTTGCGCACGATCAATGCGGTGAGGCCTGCGAAGACGATGCACAGCACGATAAGCAGGAGTGCAAGCCGCCAATTGATAAAAAGCGAAATCGGGAGCAGCACGAGCAAGGAGATGAATGACGACAGGTGGTCGCGGAAAAACCCGACCCACAGTCCCCACAGCGCGTCGGTGCCCTGCAACATGACCTTCATCAGCCGCCCGGAATGGGTGTTGCCGTGATAGGTGAGCGGAAGCTGCAACACGTGTTCGAAGTAGCCGGTCAGAACGACATGGCGTCGACGGTGCGCGAGTCTATCCGCATATAGAGCGATCAACGTGCCGCAGGCGATGGTGAAAAGCCCGAACCCGGCCCAGGCGGAAAGCAGCACGCTCAATTCCGCCCATGACGGCGGTACGCCGCGGGTCTGCGCTCCGGTTAGGGTGTCAATGATGCGTCCGAGCAGCACCGGCTCGGCAAATTGCGCGGAAGCCAGCGCCACATTCGCCAGCGCCAGCACCCATGCGACCCGGCTGTCGGAACCGAGCAGAGCGAGAACGCGGCCGTACAGGCGAATAATACTCATCATCCGTTAGCCCCCAACCAGTCACCCAACTGTTGCAGCCAACGCCGGCGCGGTGGCGGCGCGGCGTCCGGCTTGAGCCTGAGGCGGTCACCGTTAGCACCATGGACGAGTTGAAGCGTCCTTGTGTGATAAATTGCGAGATCCGGGCGGTGCCCGATGCTCATGACGGTCGTATTCTTCAACTCGTTGTTGAACAGACCCATGACCCGGGCCTGGCTGTCCTCGTCAAGCGCGGCGGTCGCTTCGTCGAGAAAGACCCAGGCCGGCTTGTGCAACAGCAGTCGTACGAAGGCGAGGCGTTCCTGCTCGCCGAGCGAAAGCTCTTTGTCCCAGCGGGCCACCTCGTTGAGCTTTGGAATGAGACTGCCGAGATCGCACCGTTCGAGCGCTTGCCCGACTTCCGTATCGGAGAAGGCATCGGGCGGGCTTGGATAGACGATCGCGTTGCGCAAAGTGCCGAGGGGCAGATACGGGCGCTGCGGCAGGAAGGCCATGGTCTCGGGCGCAGGCGTGAGGATTGTCCCCGAACCCCACGGCCAGAGCCCCGCCACAGCACGGAACAGGGTCGACTTACCTGCGCCGGTTTCGCCGACGATCAGCACCCGTTCGCCGGGCATGATGCTGACGCTGGCGTCCTCGATGACGATATGTCCGTCCGGCAACAGAATGCGCACGCCCTCGAATGCGAGATGTCCGTCCGGATGCACCTCACGTTTGATTTCCTCAGCGCCTTCCTCGACCGCCGGCAGGTTGTCGAGCGCTTCGCGGAAGCGCGCGACCCGATGGATCGCCGCCCGCCAGTCGGCAAGGCGGGAAAAATTATCGACGAACCATCGCATCGCCCCCTGCACCTGGGCGAAGGCGCCCGCCACCATGATGAGACCGCCAAGGGTCAGCGCGCCGCCGAAATAGGCCGGCGCGGCCACAAGAATGGGAACCACGAGCGACAGCCATCCGGTGCCTGACGTGATCCAGGTAAGCTGCGCGAGTGAAGACGATATTCGCCGCATAGTGTCCACGACAGCCGCCAGCGCAGCTTCGAGATGTCGGTGCTCGTCCTTCTCCCCGCCATGCAGTGCGATGCTCTCCCCGGATTCGTTGACCCGGACGAGCGCGAAGCGGAATTCCGCCTCGCGGGCATAGCGTTCGCCATTCAGCGCAATCAGCGGCCGCCCCACGAGCCAAGTCAGAGCGGAGCCGATCAGGGCGTAAGCCAAGGCGCACCAGACCATGTACCCGGGTATGGCGATTTCATAGCCCGCCACCTGAAACGTGACCTGCGCCGACAAGACCCACAGCACCCCGACAAAAGCGACGATCTGAAGCAGAGAATAGACAATGCCGCAGCCGAGGTCGGCGCTGTAGTCGCCGAGCAGGCGTGTGTCCTCCTGGATGCGCTGATCCGGGTTGCGGCCGTATAGACCCGCGAAACTGAGCTGATAAATCCGCATCGGCTTGAGCCACTCGACCAGCAGGTGACGGGCGATCCACTCACGCAACCGAAACTTCAAGCGCTCCTGCAAGAACGTTTGCCCTACCGTGAGTGCCAAGAGCACGGCGATGATGACGATGAACGTCCACAGAAGATAGACGAAAGTCGACAGATCCTTCCGCCCCACCGCGTCGAAGAACTGACCGTTCCATTCGTTGAGCCGCACCTGTGCGAGCATGTTGGCAATCGTGACGACGATCGAGGCGATGAAGATCGCCAGCACAAGTCGCCCGCCTTGCGCGCGCCGCAGCACCCGCGCGAACAAGCTCAGGTCGCGCAAAAGGTTGAATTTTTCCGCGGGCGCGGCCGCGACTTCGTCCACGAAGGCAGGCTTTCCTGCGGCCAGCGGCACGATTGCCGCGACGGGCGGCACAGGCCGCAGTCCCGACGCCCCCTCCGGGGGAATACGGGCGGTCGAAGGAGAAGCTGCTGATTCTAGGTCCGTCTTCATGCGCCGCGTGGAGACCTATTTTAGTGGATACAATATTTTGGCGCGAATGATGGCGCGTTGACCCACGTCAACGGTTCGCTAGTCGATTGCTTTGATATTATTTATTTTACGAATGTCTCGCTCGGTATGCCACCGCGGTGGCTTGCCTTTTCGACTTGGTCACCCTCACGCTAAAAGCGATCGCAGGATGTCGTCGCCGGCCGAGCGCTGCACTCGCGACAACGAGCGGCGCAAGCCAAGCGAGGCGGCTTTGGTAGCGGTCGTGTGGGTTCGACAGCGCGCCGCAGATTACAGCGTTGATGAGAAGGGCGAAGAAAAGATACGCGGCAAGCGAAGCTATCCGCCGGTCGCGTCGAAACCAGATGATTATCGGCAGCAACGCGATTGCCAGTGCCTGTGCCGGAATGTGGATGAGATTGGCCCAGCTGAAATCGAACGGTGCTCGCGCCTGCCGACTGGCGAGATACTGCTTCAGTGCACCGGGGGAATATTGCTCAAAGATCCATTGCGTATACCAGTTCCAAGGTGTGGTCCCGTCACCAGTCGCGAACTGAGAAAACTGCGTGATCGTCGCCGTAACAGCTGCTTTGAGGTTCATGGCGGGATAAAGCGCCATGCTTTCGATAACAATGCGCCGCGCTTCCGGTTCGAACTTCTCAAATCCACCGAGCTTCTGGATTGGACTATTCGCGTCCCATAGCCAATCGTCGCCCGTTGCCGGCAGGTTAGAGCGGTAAGCACACAGCTTAATTGTGGGGTCGGGGCAACGTTCAGCGAGGTAGTGTGCGACGATGCCGCTTTGAACAAGCCGGCCGAACACGAAGTTATAGCCGCCCGGCGTGAGAGCAAATTGCTTCGTTACTACGAAGTTCGACAGAGCAGCCAGCAGGATGCCGCCAGCGCATGCCAGCGCAGGCACTACAAGAGAAGGTCGCGACAAGCTACTCCAGGCCAAAAGCAAGTGCTGCAAGACCAAGAGAACCAAGATGCCGACTGCAAGGGCAAGGATTGAATTGTGGCTAGCGATCGCTGCGGCGATAACGACAATGAGGATGGCGGCCTCCCACCGCCGCAAGCCGTCCGCATATAGCCCAAGCATCGCGAATGCGAGCACCAAGGCCGGCACCAGGATGTCCGGCATCAACTGCGCAGCGTACCAAGACACACCGGTCATCGCGCACAGACCAATCACAATTGCGGTCGCTAGCCAGGGCCGCCCGCCGAGGCCATTCAGCCGCAGCATCAACACGACCAACCAAGCGATGAGCGCAGCCTGCACGATGATATTGGGCCAGAAACTGGATTTGATACCGAGCCAAAGGAAAACGCCATAGAAAGCCGAGCGCCCCATTCCGAGCGTCGATTCAAACGGTCGCGCGAGATAACCACCCGTATCGTAGAATACAATCGGAAAGCCATTCCACAGCGCCGGCCAGAGTAGAGCCGCGACCATCAATGCACCGGCGACCGTCCAGGCGAATTTTCCATTTTTGCGGAAATGCAATTTCGCCTCGCAAGTGGCGGCTCTGGTGTGCCTCGTGCTGAATGCCGACACTAGAGATCCCAATGACCCAGTGCTGACTTCTAAAATTACTGTAAGTTCCTGGCGCAGACCGACTTTGACTCACATCAAGTCATTCAGGAACTCGTCCGGTGGGATGCGGCTGAATGAAATGCGGGATTCACCGGAGTTTCTGGCTCACCGGCATTCTGAAATGGCAGCTAACCTATTGATAGGTAACGCGGCGCATTTCCAGTTTAGTTTGGAATGCACGTTGATCTTGTAAAAGAACCAATCAGATTTCGATTTCCGCCATTTCCTGGTTCGAATCCAGGCGCCCCAGCCAGCATTAAATCTCTGCGCTAGAGTAAGTGGAGCAGCGCCCGGCGACAGGTGATCCTCTCGGGTATGATTTTAAAGTCGCCACAGTTCTGGTTCGCGATCAGAACTTGATGTCGGCCTCTTTGATGATCGGTCCCCACTTCTTCAATTCGGAAGCAGTGAATGACTTGAGATCGTCCGGCGAGCCGCCCGAAATCTGGACGCCGAGATTGTCGAAGAACGTCTTGGCTTTCTCCGACTTCAAATAATTATTGGTGGCGGCGTTGAGTTTGGCGACGATGTCCGCCGACGTGCCGGCCGGTGCGAACAGCGCGTACCACACGCTGGCCTCGAAGCCGGGGAGGCCGGACTCGGAAGCCGTCGGCACGTCGGGCAATTTGGACCAGCGCTGCGAGCCTGCGACGGCCAGTGCCTTGATCTGTCCGCCCTGAACCGAGGGGACGTAGGCCGCCATCGAGTCCATGGCAACATCGATGTTGCCGCCGATCAGGTCGGCGATGATCGGGCCGCTGCCGCGATATTGAATAGCGCCGAACTTGATGCCCGCCGTGCTCTGCAAAAGCACGCCCGTGATGTGACCAAGCGTGCCATTCCCTGGAAACCCGCCGTTGGTCTTGTCCGGGTTCGCCTTGGCGTAGGCGATGAAATCCTTCAGCGAGGAAAATGGCGCATTGGCGCGTGCGGTGATGAGGATCGGCGACTTGCCGACGAGCGCGATCGGGGCGAAGTCCTTTTCCGGATCGAACGGCATGTTCTGGTACATCAGCTTGTTCGTCGCGGCAGGCCCCGTCGTTGCGAACAGGATCGTGTAGCCGTCGCGCGGCGCGCGGGCGACGACGGCGCCGCCGATATTGCCGCCGGCGCCGCCGCGGTTGTCGATGACGACCGGCTGGCCCAGGCTCTCGCTCAAATGCTGGGCGAGGCCGCGGGCGAGAATGTCCGACGTCGTGCCGGCCGTGAATGGGACGACCAGGGTCATGGGCCGCGACGGCCAGGCCTGTGCGAAAACAGGGGCGCTCTGGCCTACCGTCGCGATCAACGCGGCGGCGATGAACCCTGAAAATCGAACGGCGTTTCTCACAGCTTTGTCCTCCTTACTCTTATTTATTTGCATCGTGGTTTTGCCCGGCGAGGCGTGCGCCGCAGGCTTCAGCGGGCAACGTGGTTCTTCCAGTTGTCGGTCTTCAGCGGCATGGCCGGGAACGGCTTGCGATGGTCGGCTGCGACGCCGATGAGGTCGCGCGCGGTGAGCTGTTTGCGTTTGAGATAAGCTTCGAATTCGGTTAGCGCCTGCCTCAGAAGAGCGGCGCCGTGGATCATGACAGGCGACGACATCTGCACGGCGGATGCGCCGGCCAGCATCATGCGTGCGATGTCGAGGCCGGATTGCGCACCGTTCGTTGCAACGAGCGGCCTGTCCGGGCCGAGCTTCGCCCGGGACAGCGCTAGCCATTGGCAGGTGAGGGGTAGATTCCAGTAGCCGCCGACGCCAAGAGTCGTGCCGAGCATGGGCTCGAGCGTTTCGACGTCCGGGATCAAACCGAGTGAGCGACCGGCCATGACGACCGCTTCGCCTCCGGCCGCGAAGGCGGCCCCGGCGAGGTCTGGAACACGCTCGCTTTGCCCGGTGATCTTGACCCACAGTGGAATGGATACGGCGCCGCGTACCGTCGCCACGATCCTTGCCACATTGGCCGGATCGAGCTCGGTCGAGACCGCGCCTTTGGCCTGGCTCGCGTAGGGTGTGCCGATGTTCAGCTCGAGAATGCGGACGCCGGCTTGCTCGACGTGCCGCGCCATCCGTTCTGTCTCGTTCAGATCGGCCAGAATGATGCTGGCGACGGCGAAGGAATCGTACGTCTTGGCTTCGCGGTCCAACTGTGCGGTCTGTTCGAGCCAGGCGTCGAACGACTGCGGCGTCAAGCCGGACCGGCAGGCCACGAAGGCGGATGCCGGCGCGTCCGCGCGCCAGGGGATCGGATTCCATTTCTCGTCGAGCAGCATGTATTCGGCGCGCTGCAACTGGTCGCGCGCCGCTTGCGATTCGTTGATGGATTTCACGACGACGGCGCCGACACCCGCCTTCAGGGCGCGCCGGACACCGTCGGCTTCAATGAGATGTTCGGCCGATCCTGCGATCAGCGGGTTTTTCAACGAGATGCGGCCGATCGCCGTAGCAAGGATACTCATCGCACTGAACTCTGTTGGGTTAGCGGGCGGCGTTCGAACCGCGACGCTTCGGCAACGACAATCCTTCTTGAGGCGTGCCGTGGCCGAGTTTGCGTGAAATCTGCTGGCTCGCCTCAATGAGCGCGGCAAGATCGTCCGCCTTCGGCTTGGTGGGCAGGAACTGAATGGAGCCGACGATCGCCAGCGAGGCGATACAGGCGTCGCGGCTGTCGAAGATCGGCGCGGCCACGGCATTGATGCCGAGCATGGCTTCTTCCGGTGCGGACGCGTAGCCGCGCTTGGCAACCTCGATCAGCTCCTTCTCGAGGCGCGCGGCCGACGTGATGGTCTTGTCGGTGAAGACGGCGAACGGTCGGGCGAGAACGCGCTGCTGGAAAGGATGCGGCGCGTAGGCGAGCATGACCTTGCCCTGCGCCGAGGCGTGGAACGTGAGTTCGCTGCCGGAGCGAACGCCGATCTCGATCGGCGACGTGCCGGAATGCTTGGCAACGACAAGGGCGCCGCGCGGCGTCATCTCCGAGAGCACCACGGTGTGGCCGAGCGTATCGCGCAACGCGCGCATCGGGCCTTCGGCGAGTTGCACAAGATCGGTTTCCGGGGCGAGGCGCGTCAGCAAGCGGCTCTTGGGGCCGATGGTGTAACGGCTGGTCGCGGGATTCTGCGCGAGATAGCCGCGGTCGACCAATGTGTGCAGATGCCTGTGCACCGATCCCTTGGTGGCGCCAAGACGATCGGCGATCTGGGTCACGCCCATCTCCTCTTCGGAGAAGGCGACCGCTTCCAGCACGTCGATGGCGAGTTGCACCGAGCGGACCCCCGCCGTGCTTTCGTCGGCCATGTTTTTTACCGCTTTCGGACAAGAAAAATATTCGCGACAGCGGAACACCATATTCAAAACGAAAACACAATCAAGGGGCGTTACTCAGTCTGAGCGTCAATGATGCCGTTATTATTACTGTTTTGCAGCGCACAACAGGACATCCATTGACAGCGCCTTCAACCAGCCGTTAAAAATATAAAACAATGTTTTGTCCTCGCGAACAGCCAAATTTCCGCTGGCAGCGAGACGGCAGGCGTGAGGAAACGAATGGCGTCAGGTTCCGAGCAACAGATCGAGCGCCGGATCGACAATTTGCTGAAAGGCGCGATCGACCCACATGTGCACAGCGGGCCTTCGATTGCTCCGCGCGCGCTCGATCACTTGGAGCTCTTGCAGCAGGCTTCGGCAGCGGGCTTCGCGGCCGTGGTGACGAAGGATCACGACTACAGCGGCGTCATGACGGCCGCGCTCATTCGGCGGCATTATCCGGAGCTGAAGACCAAGATCTTGTCGAGCATCGTGCTCAACAATGTGATCGGCGGCTTTAACCCCTATGCCGTCGAGCACACGGCGGCGATGGGCGGTCGGATCGTGTGGATGCCGACGCTAGCCGCGGAAAATCACCTGCGCTGGCAGGAAAAGGCGCAATGGACGCATCCTGCGTCGACCGACAAGATTCGTCCCGCCGTCGGCATCCCGGTTCTCAATGCCGACAAGTCCGTGCGCGATGATGTCAAGGAAGTGCTCGACATCATCGCGAAGAACGACATGGTGCTGGCAAGCGGCCATCTTCACATCAGCGAGACATGGCTGGTCTTCGAGGAAGCGAAGCGCCGCGGCGTCAAGCGCATGGTGCTGACGCATCCGGAGGAGATCGTCGAAGCCAGCATGAACGACGTCAAGGGCATTGCCGCCATGGGCGCCTTTGTCGAGCATTCGCTCTGCATGTTCCTCGAGGGCTCGAAGTTCAAGATCGCCGACGGTGAGGAACTACGCAAACATATCGATGCAGCCGGCGTGGAGCAGACCGTACTTTGCTCCGACCTCGGCCAGGTCGGCACATTGAGCCCGCTCGAGGGCTTCCGCCGGGGCATCAAGCTCTGCATCGATCTCGGTTACGACGACGCGCAGATCCGCAAGATGGTGTCGCTCAATGCCGCGCGCATGATCGGCATCGAGGGAGATTTGCCGTCGCTGCAATGACAAGAAGCCGCGCCGGCGCCGGCGGCGCCGATGCGAGGCCATGTGTTCTGGGAGGTTTGTAAATGTACGACGCCACCGATCCGCGTTCGAAGCTTGCGGCCCCGCCCGCGGCCGGCGTGAAGCCGCCGGCAAGCGGACCCTTTGGCGGCGCCGAATATGCGCGCTTCTATCAGGAAGCGCCGCAGGAAAACGGTGCCGACGGCAAGACCTGGTACGCGCGCGGCCAGAATTTCATCATCGCGTATTCGGAAGCGAACAAAGGCGCGGTGCTGGCGCGCGAGGCGCAGCCGGATGAGTATGTCGTGCTCCTGCCCGACACGGAAGTCGCCGTGGAGATCACCACTAAGGACGGCACAGAGCAGGTGAAGGGCGGCTCGCTTGCTTTCGTGCCGCCGGGCAAATCCAGCGTGCGCGTTGTGGAGCCCGGCCGCGTGGTGCGGATGTTCACCGCGCGTGCGAACGATCTGGCGGCGAAATGCTCCAACCGCGCCTCCTATGCCGCGGCGAAGCCCTATGTCGCGCCGGTCGAGCCGTGGCCGGAGCCGAAGGGCGGCTATCGTCTGCGGGTCTACAGCCTTGATGTGCCGCCGGAACCTGGCCGCTTCGGCAAAATCTGGCGCTGTACGACCTTCATGGTCAATTACCTCGATCCTTTTCAGGGGCCGCGCGATCCCACGAAGCTGTCGCCGCACTTCCACGACGATTTCGAGCAGTGCTCGCTCGCGCTCGAGGGCGAGTTCGTCCATCACCTCCGTTGGCCGTGGACGGTCAACAAGAAGTTCTGGCGTGAGGACGATCACGAGCATTGCGGCACGCCCTCGATCGCCGTCATTCCGCCACCCGCTGTTCACACGACCGAAGCCACGGGCCCCGGCCTTAACCAGCTCGTCGACATCTTCTGCCCGCCGCGCCTTGATTTCTCGGAGAAGCCGGGCTGGGTGCTGAATGCCAACGACTATCCGATGCCGTGATGTTTGAGTGAAAGGCGCGCTCTGTCATGGCCCAAACCACATCATCGCTCCGGCAACGCCTGAACGCAGGCGAGCATCTGGTCGGCACGTTCCTCAAGACGCCGACCAGTCATGCGACCGAGATCGTCGGCGAGCTCGGCTTTGACTTCGTCGTCATCGATCAGGAGCATGCGCCGTTCGACCGCATGTCGACCGATGTCGCGTTGCTGGCCGCCCGCGCACTGAACGTGCCCGCTCTGGTGCGGGTGTCGGGTCCGGACGCCATTCTGTCTGTGCTGGACTGCGGCGCGACCGGCGTTCTGGTGCCGCATGTGGCAACGGCCGCTTACGCCCGGGAAGTTGCGGCGCTTTGCAGGTATCGCGGCGGCCGCCGCGGCTTTGCCACCAGCACGCGCGCCGGCGCTTATACGGCGGTGCCGATGTGGCGACACATCGATGCGTCGGACGCCAATGTCGTCGTGGTGGCGCAGATCGAGGATCCGGAGGCTCTCGACGAGATCGACGCCATTGCGGCCGTCGAGGGTGTCGACGCGCTTTTCATCGGCCGCGGCGACCTGACGGCCGCTTTCGGCGACGAATCCAAGGACCCGCCGAAGGTGCGCGAGGCCGTGGAGCGGATTTCGGAAGCCTCTCGCAAGGCGCGTAAGCCGATCAGCGTCTACGTCGGCAATGAGATCGAGGCGGCCTGGCTGAAATCGCTCGGCGCCAACATGTTCGTCTTGTCGTCGGACCAGGGATTCCTGCGGCAAGGCGCGGCCAAGGGTCTTGCCGACGTTCGTAAGGCAGTGGGGGCGTCGTAACGGACTGACGAGTCACGAACTAGAACATAAACGGGGAGGAACAGCAGATGAAATTAGGAAGTGTACTTGCGGTCGCCGTGGCGATTTCCGTCGCTCCGGCTATGAGCGCCTCGGCGCAAGAGACCTACAAGGTCGGTTCGTCGCTTGGCCTGACGGGCTATGGCTCGCTGACGGATGGCCATTGGCGTGACGGGCTGGAGCTGGCGATCGCCGCGGTGAACGCGCAGGGCGGCGTCCTGGGCCGCAAGCTCGAGCTCGTTGCCGAGGACAACAAGTCCACGCCGCAGCAGGCGGTCGTCGTTTATCGCAAGATGATGTCGGAGGACAAAGTGGTCGCCTTCGACAGCGGCTGCATCTCCGCCGGCAATTTCGCCGCCGCCAGCTTCGTCTCGAAGGCCAAGCTGCCGATGTTCCTGTGCTCCATTCTGCCGCGCCAGCCCGAGGAGCAGAAATGGGCGTTCAGCTTTCTGCCGCCGCCGAAGTTCGAGGTCGACGCCCGGTACGACTATCTCAAGAGCAAGACGGACATCCGCAAGGTCGGCATTCTGGCCGACCCGAGCCCTTACAGCATGCTGATGCGCGGCCTGGCGGAGAAGGGCGCGACGGAATTCGGGTTGACTGTCGTCGCCAACGAAACTTATCAGCAGGACGATGCCGACTTCAGCGTCCAGATCGGCCGCATGAATGCCGCCGGCGCCGGTGCGATCATCATGCTCGGGCAGGGCAATGCCGTGGTGACGGTGGCCAACAACATCAAGAACCTGGGGCTCACGAAGATGCTGCTGCTCGGCAGCGTCAACGAACGCGATATTCTGATATCGACCGGCAAGGTGATCGGTGAGCAGTATCTCTTTCCTTCGCCGCTCATTCAAATCGCCGCGGACGACCTCGGTGTGATCACAAATCCCGCTTCGCGGGCAGCCGCCGAGCCCTTTGTGAAGGCCATGAAAGCGAAGTTCGGCAGCGCCGATTCCTCCATGGCATCGCGCGCCTGGGACTCGATCATGATGATGGTCGCGGCCATGAAGAAAGCCAAGTCCGTCGACGGCACCGCGGTTCGTGATGCGTTTGAGACTCTGGGGCACTATGACGGCGCCTCCTACGACTTCACGGTCGAGCAGCACGTCGGCATCATCAAGAATCCCTATGTGATGGCGACCGTGAAGGACGGCAAGTTGGCCGTCAAGAAATGACCATCGCAACTCACGATATACCGCTGATCGCGGTCAGCGATCTGGCGGCGAGCTACGGCCACATTGCAGCGCTCAGGCCAACGAGCCTGCATGTGTCGCAGGGCGAGTTCGTGACCATCCTTGGGCCCAATGGCGCGGGCAAGACCACCTTGCTCCGCGCCATCACGCGGCTCATCGGCAGCAGCGGCCGCATCGTCTTCAACGGCCGCGATGTCACGTCGTTACGGACGCATGAGCTTGCCAAGCTTGGCATCATCATGGTGCAGGAGGGGCGGGGTCTGTTCGGCGAGATGAGCGTGCGGGAAAACCTGTCGCTCGGTGCCTACAGCGCCGGCGGTTCGGCCGCCGAGACGGAGCGCCGTTTCGACAAGGTCTTTCGGCTGTTTCCCCGCCTGCGTGAGCGCGCCGACCAAGTCGCCGCGTCCATGTCGGGCGGCGAGCAGCAGATGCTCGCGGTCGGTCGCGCGCTCATGGCGGATCCGAAGCTGCTCATCCTGGACGAGCCGTCGCTCGGCTTGGCACCGAAGGTGGCCTCGGAAATCCTTTCCACGCTCGGCGAACTCAACAAAGGCGGCCTTGGCATCCTGCTCGTCGAACAAAAGGCGCCGCTGGCGTTGAAGCTCTCGCAGCGCGTCTACGTTCTTTCATCGGGCCATGTTCGGGCCGAGCTGCCGACCAACGAGATCAAGTCGCATCATGACCTCGCTCGCTACTACTTCCATTAAGGTTGGCAAGACCCTCGACAGCGTGACCGTCGGCTCACTGGTCGCGGTCGTGCTGCTGTTCGGTGCCGTCTTCCTCTACGGCGGCTATCTCGTCACCGTGCTCCAACTCGCGATGATCTACGGCATCTTCTGCCTGGGTCTGAACTTTTTCATGGGCTACACCGGCCAAGCCTCGTTCGGTCAGAACGCCTTCGCGGCGATCGGCGGCTACGGCACCGCCATCCTGTGCGTGCAATACGGATGGGAGCCTGCGCTCGCGCTCGTCGTCTCGATGGCTGTCGCGGGGCTGGCTGCGCTCATCGTCGGTTATCCGACACTGCGGTTGCGTGGCCACTATCTGGCGATGGCGACCTTCGCCCTCGGGCTCATCACCTACGACATCTCAGTGCAGTGGACGAGCCTGACGCAAGGCTACATGGGCTATGCCGGCATTCCACCGCTCGGCATCGGGCCCTTCGCAGTTGAGGACGAACGCCTCAAGCTGGTGTGCCTCGTCGTTCTTCTTCTCCTCGGCCTCTGGATCTCGCAGCGCTTGCGCGACTCGCGCTTCGGCCGTGCGCTGCGAGCGATATCCGGCAGCGAGAACGGCGCCGCCGCGCTTGGTATCCGCGTCTCGCGCTACAAGCTAGTCGCCTTCGTCATTGCGGCGGTCTATGCCTCCGCCGTCGGCTCGCTGTTCGCGCATGTCGTCGGCTTCATCAGCCCGGAAGTGTTTGGGCTTCAGATGGTCGTCGTGACCTTCACCATGCTTTATGTCGGGGGCGTCGGCACGGTCTACGGCCCGGTGATCGGCGCCATTGTTGCCTCGCTGCTGCCCGAAATCTTCCGTGCAACCGGCAAGTTCCAGGACATCGCTTACGCGGCGGTTCTCCTGCTGATGCTGATCTTCGTGCCCAAGGGCCTGTCCGCGCTGGCCGGGCTCGTGCGGTCGCGTCAGATGCGTAAGGCGGAGGGATAAGCCATGTCTCTCCTCAAGGTGCGCGGCCTGACCAAACGTTTCGACGGGCTTCTAGCGAACAGCGACATCGATCTCGACGTCCCCGAAGGCAGCCTCTTCGCCGTCATCGGCCCGAACGGGGCGGGGAAAACAACTTTCTTCAATATGGTCTCCGGCTTCCTGCCTGTGACGTCCGGCACGATCGAGTTTGCCGGCCGCGACATCACGCGCGAGCGCCAGGACAGGATCGCGGCCATGGGCCTGATCCGGACGTTCCAGCTCGTGCAGCTCTTCAAAGGCATGACCGTCGCCGAGAACGTCGAGGTGGGGTGCCATCTCGCTACCAAAGGCGGCGTCGCTGCGGCCCTCGTGCGACCGCTCTGGTTCAACCGCCAGGAAGCCGGCGTGCGTGAGCGCGCGCACGAGCTTCTCGACTTTGTCGGACTAGGCGGTCAGGCCGAGCAGGATGCCGAGCTTCTTCCTTACGGCCAGCAGCGCCTGTTGGAAGTGGCGCGCGCGCTCGCCGCCAAGCCGCGCCTGCTTTTATTGGACGAGCCGGCCGCGGGGCTGAATACGCAAGAAACCGAAGCGCTGGCAAAGATCATCCAAAGGCTCAACGGACAAGGCATCACCGTGCTGTTGATCGAACACGACATGGCGCTGGTCACCCGCATCGCACAACGCATCGCGGTCTTGGACTTCGGCCGCAAGATCACCGAGGGCACGCCGGACGAGATCAAGCGGCACCCGGACGTGATTGCCGCCTATCTCGGCACGGAGGAGGCCGCACATGCCTAGCGTTGTCGAACTCGTCCAAAGCCTGGTGAACGGCGTCGGCATCGGCCTCGTCTACGGCCTGATCGCCATCGGCTTCTGCGTCATCTACAACGCCAGCGGCATCGTGAATTTCGCCCAGGGCGTCTTCGTCATGCTCGGCGGCATGTTCGCACATTCGCTGCTGACGCAACTGGGCGTGCCGATGGCACTTTCGGCGCTGATCAGCATCGTGCTGGTGGCGGCCGTCGGTTTGGCTGTTCAGTTCCTCATCATCAGCCCGATGTGGAAACGAAAAGCGCCGCTGTTCGCGATCATTCTGGCGACGCTTGCCGTGCAGCTTCTGATCGAACAGGTGGTCATTCTGACGCTGGGGGACCAGCCGCGCACCTATCCCGAGTTCACCTTGGGCGGGCCGCTGAAGATCGGGCCGATCGCGTTCGGCTATCAGCTTTTCTGGATTCTGGGCTGCGGCGCGCTGATGGTTTTGGCTTTGACATTGTTCTTCAACCGAACGCGGGTCGGCCGCGCTTTGCGCGCCTGCTCGCAGAACCGCGAAGCGGCGGCGCTGCTCGGCATTCCGGTCGGTGGCATGCTGATGCTGTCCTTTGCCTTGAGCGCGGCGCTCGGGGCCGCTGCGGGCATCCTGATCACGCCGACGCAATACACGGCCTACAGCGTGGGCGGTCCGTTCGGCATCAACGGCTTCATCGCCGCGATCATCGGCGGCTTCGGCAGCGCGCCGGCGGCGCTTATCGGCGGCATCTTTCTCGGCATCGTGCAGTCCGGCGCCATCGTCTTCTTCGGCGCCGGCTTCAAGAACGTCGTCGCGCTGACCATTCTCCTGGTTGTGTTGTTGTTCTTTCCGAGCGGTTTGTTCGGCGGGCTGGGAAAGCGGGTCTGAGGAGAAGAGGAATGCACGCGCTATTGGTCTATGCGCATCCGGAGCCGACGTCTTTTACTGGCGCGTTGAAGGACACGGCCTTCGAGGCGTTGCGCCGCACGGGCCACACCGCGGACATTTCCGATCTCTACGCGGAAGGCTTCAATCCGGTTGCCGGCCGACACGACTTTACGACCGTGCGCGACCCGCAGCGCTTCCATTATCAGACCGAACAGGGTTACGCGCACGAAACTCGCGGCTTCGCGCCGGACATCGCGCGCGAGCAACAGCGCTTCCTCAAGGCGGACCTGGTGGTCTGGCTTTATCCGATCTGGTGGGGCGGCGTTCCGGCCATTCTCAAGGGCTGGTTCGAACGCGTCCTTGCTTACGGCTTCGCCTATTCGGATGGCCGCCGTTACGACAGCGGCTTTTTCCAGAGCAAGAGTGGTCTTCTTTGTCTGACGACCGGCGGCACCGAAGCGCGCTTCTCGGCGACGGGCGTGTACGGAACGATGGACCAGGTTCTGTGGCCGACGCAGCGGCTGATGGTCGAATATATGGGCATCAAGGCGCTGGAGCCGTTCGTGGCCTACGCCGCGCCGCGCGTGGATCAAGCCAAGCGCGAGGAGTACCTGCAGAATTGGCGCGAGCGGCTGTTAAAGGTTGCCGCCGAGATTGACGCCGCGGAGCGAAAGGCCGCCTTGGCCGCGTCATAACGCGGGAGCCAATCTTTCATAGGCTATCCTTCGCTTTCATTCTGGGAGCTGGCCGCGAGCCGATCGAGCACCCGCTCCGGTGTGAATGGCTGCGCCGTCATCGTCGCATCGAACGGTGACAGCGCGTCGTTGACGGCCGTCCAGATGGCCGCCGCGGCGGCAACCGTGCCGGCTTCGCCGACGCCGCGAGCGCCGAGGGTGGTGGCACTGGTCGGCGTCTCCATGTGCGCGATGCGGATGTCCGGCATCTCGCTCGCCATCGGCACGAGATAATCGGCGAGGCTGCCATTCTCGAGCTGGCCGTCCGCACTGTAGATGCATTGCTCGTAGAGCGCGGCGCCGATGCCCTGCACCACGCCGCCGCGGATCTGCTCGTCCACCAGCAGGGGATTGATCACGCGCCCGCAGTCGTCGACCACCCAGAAATCGAGCACACGGATGGTGCCGAGTTCGGGATCGACCTCGACATGCGCAGCCTGGATGCCGTTGGCGGCTACATAAGGCTGCTCGCGCGGGGCAAAGCTCTCGGTGATTTCCAACGACGGCAGTTCGGTAAGCGGAATGAGATGCGCCTTGAAGGCGACAGTCGCGGCGAGATCGGCGAGGCTCATCTGCGCGAGACCAGCCGCGCTAAGGACGTTGCCGCCTTTGAGCTGGAGCGCTGCAGCGTCCGTCTGCAGCAACGAGCCGGCGATGGTCAGCACGTTCTGCTTGAGGCGGCGGACGGCGCGCAAGGCGGCCTCGCCGCCCAGCGCCACGCCGCGCGACGCCCAGGCGCCGCCACCGAAGGGCGTGCTCTGGGTGTCGCCGGTCGCGATCTCGACGGTGTCGAGGTGGACGCCCAACTCGTCCGCAATGATTTGCGCCAGCGCGGTGCGCGTGCCCTGGCCCTGGTCGGTGATGCTGGTCGCGCAGCGGAGGCCGCCGTCCGGCTCCAACGTGAGACGGCAAGCTTCCTGCGCCGAGGTGCGCACGTTCTGCGGTCCGTAGAGCGAAGGGCCGACAGCCGTCTGCTCGATGAACGCGGCAAGACCGATGCCGCGATAGACGCCGCTCTTGCGCAGTTCAGCCTGCCTGCGGCGCAGCGCTTCATAATCCATCAGCTTCAGCAGTCGCTCGTGGCAGCGTTCGAGCGACAATTCGGACAGTATGATGCCGCCGGCGGAACGGGCAGATGCGGTCGCCGTATCGACATAATTGCGCCGGCGGATCTCGGCAGGATCGATGTTCAATTGTCGCGCGGCAAGGTCGAGAAGCTGCTCGGTGACGGTCGTCGCAATCGGTTGCCCCACAGCACGCAACACGCCGCTCGGCGCCTTGTTCTGGTAATAGCCGCGCACGCGGCCGCGGAAATTCGCCATGCGATAGGGCGCCGCGGACATATGCACGGCTTGCAGGCCTTCGCCGACGCTGCCGCGCGGATAGGCCGAATAGGCGCCGAAGCCCGACACGACCGAGACGTCCATCGCCAACAATTTGCCGTCGGCGTCGACCGCCATGCGGCCGCGCACTGTGGCCTCACGCGCGTGATTGTCGCTGATGAAGGACTCCAGGCGGTCGGCGCAGAACTTCACCGGCCTGCCGAGCAGCACGGCGATGGCCGCCACGGCCATCTCGTCCGGATAGGCGGCGAGCTTCAGCCCAAAGGCGCCGCCGACGTCGGGTGTGACGACCCGCACATTGGCGAGCGGCAGCCTGAGCTGCGTCGCGAACACGTCGCGCATCTGGTGCGGCACCTGGTGCGAATGATGCACGGTGAGGTGTCGCAAGCGCGGGTCGAACTCGGCCACGATGGTGCGCGGCTCGAGTGTGACGCCGGTCTGACGGTCGAAGGTGAAGTCGTGTTCGACCACGGCGGTTGCAGTGCTGAAGGCCGCTTCGGCGTCGCCGGTCTTGAATGAGTGGTCGAGCCCGAGATTGCTGGCCAAGGCGCTGTTGACTGGCGGTGCGCCCGGCGCGGCGGCCGCCTCTGTGTCAGCGATGGCCGGTAGCTCACTCCAAGCGATATCGACGCGCTCGGCGGCGTCTTCGGCCAGCGCGCGCGATGCCGCAACAATGGCGACGATCGCTTCGCCCTGCCAGCAGGCTTCACCACGCGCGAGCGGCGTTTGCGGTGGGGAAACATGACTCGGTAAGAGCGCCAGACGCGTCTGCCAGGGGGCACAGACGGACGCCAAGTCGTCGGCCGTCAGCACGGCAACGACGCCCGGCATTGCCACGGCTGCGCTCACATCGATGCTGTCGATGCGCGCATGCGGGTAGGGGCTGCGCACGAAGGCGACATGCGACAGACCTGCCAGATCGATATCGTCGGCGTAGCGGCCTCGGCCCTCCACCAGGCGGGCTGCCTCACGCCGGGGAACGGACGTTCCCATCTTGGCGGTGGAAGCGGTCATGGCGTCTGCCGCTTTTGTGCCACGGCCTCGATGGCGTCGACGATGGCGTGATAGCCGGTGCAGCGGCAGTAGTTGCCCGATAATGCGTCGCGGATGTCCGCGCGGGTGGGCGCCGGATGCTCTAGGAGTTCGGTTGCTGTCGCCAGCACGCCGGGCGTGCAATAGCCGCATTGCAGGGCGTTGCGGGCAACGAACTCGCGCTGCAGGTCGGCGATCTTGCCACTGGCGGTCAAGCCTTCGATGGTCTCGATTGTCGTGCCATCGGCTTGGACCGCCAGCATGAGGCAACTGCGCGCCGAGCGGCCATCGACCAGCACATTGCAGGCGCCGCAGACGCCGTGCTCGCAGCCGATATGCGTACCGGTCAATTTCATCGTATGGCGCAGGAAATCGGCGAGGTGCAGCCGCGCATCGACCTCGGCGGATACTGGCTGTCCGTTCAGCAAGAAGGCGATGGTATGCGTGTCGGTCACGACAGCGCCGTCTGTTCGAGGAAAGCGCGCTGAAGTACGTCGCGCAACGTGCGGCGGATGAGCGTTGCTCCTTGCCTGCGCTTGGTTTCGCCACGGCCTTGGTGATTGTCCATCGGCTCCATGTCGTCCGCGATGGCGATGGCCATGTCACCCAGGATCTTGTCCGAGGCGTTGGCGGCGATGGCGAAAGACGACGCCGTCTTGCTTAGAAGCGGTGTCGCCTCCGATCCGAAGATTGTCACCTCGATGTTGTCGAGTCTGTTCTCGACTTTCACCGCCCGAACAGCGACACCGACGGTGGCGAAGTCGCCATGGCGGCGACTGAGTTCGGCAAAGCCGAACAGTTCGTCAGTTGAGGCCACCGGAAAGACGACCTCCGTGATCATCTCATCGTCCTGGCGGGCGGTCTGATAGAGGCCCTGAAAGAAACCGCGCGCCGGCACGGTGCGCTGTCCGCCCTTCTTCGCCAGCACGATGTCCGCGTTGAGCGTCACGGCGACGGCCGGCATTTCCGCGGAGGGATCGGCAAGCGCCAGGCTGCCGCAGGTGGTGCCGCGGTTGCGCACAGCCATGTGTGCGACATGCGGCAGCGCCAGTGCCAGGAGCGGCACATGCTGCGCAACCGTCGCCGAGGCAAGTACGTCCGCGTGCCGCACCAAGGCGCCCAGGCGGATGCCAGTGTCGCGTGGTTCGATGCCGCGCAAAGCGGCGATACGGTTGATGTCGACGAGCTCCGCCGGCGACGACAGTCGCATATTCAGCGTCGCCATCAGGCTCTGGCCGCCGGCCAGCACTTGCGTGCCGCCGTCGTTGTCGGCCAAGAGGTCCAAAGCCTCGCCAAGATGCTCCGGCCGTTTGTAAGTGAAAATCGGAGCTTTCATCGCGCTCAGTTGGGCACGAAGGCAGTAACAATCGAGGGGACCATGAAGATCAACACCATCATCAGCATCGTGAGCCAGACATAGGGAATGGCCGCGCGGTAGATCTGGCCCACGGTGATGCCCGGCGGGGCGACGCCTTTCAGGACGAACAACAGAAGCCCGAACGGCGGCGTCAACAGGCCGATCTGCATGCAGAGCAGATAGAGAATGCCGAACCAGACTAGGTCGACCCCCATGCCGCGCAACAGCGGCATGTAAAAGGGCAAAGTGATCATCATGATGCTGGTCTGATCGATAAAGAAACCCAAGATCAACAGAATCGCCAACATGCCGATCAGGACCATGACCTGCGGCAGGCCGGAACCCTCGATCAGCGCCACCAAGCCGGCGGTCGCGCCCGAAAAGCTCAGGAGCTGGGCAAAGGTCGTGGCGCCGACGATGATGAACAGGAGCGACCCGGAGATGGACACCGTGCCCATCAGCGACTTCCACAAATTGTGCTTGGTTAACTGTCCATAGCAAGCCGCCAGCAGGACGGTGGCCAGCGCGCCGAGCGCGCTGGATTCCGTCGGCGTCGCCCAGCCGCTGGTCATGCTGACGACGACGATGCTGAACACGCCGATCAGCGGCAGCACGGTGACGGCGAGGTTGAGCCACGGGTGCGCGACCGGCGCCCCGCTGTCCTCGTAAGGAGGCGCCAGCTTTGGATCGAGCCAACAGCGCACCAGGACGTAGCCGATGAAAAGCACGGCGAGGATCAGGCCGGGAACGATGCCGCCGACGAGCAGGCCGGAGATCGAGATGCCGGCGAGGCTGCCGAGCAGCACGGCGAGGCCGGAGGGTGGAATGAGAATGTCCACGCCGCCGATCGCCAGGATGGGACCCATGGCGGTCTTGGGCTCGTAGTTCCGCTGCAACATCTGCGGCAGCAGCAGCGAGCCAAGCATGGCCGTGGTGGCGATGGTCGAGCCGGAAATGGCCGAGAAGATGGTGCCCGCCACCAGTGTGACGACGGCGAGGCGCCCCGGCACGCGGCGGATGACGGCATCGACCGCGTCGATCGACTTCATTGCCAAGCCGGTATGAAAGAGCACTTCGCCCATCAGCACGAACAGCGGGATCGGCACCAGCGAGAACTGGGCGATCGAAAGCTGCTCATTGCGCACCATCTGCTCGAGGCCGGGAAAGCCGCCGAAGATCAGATAGGAACCGACGATGTTGATGATGAAGAAGACGAAGGCGACCGGCAGCGCGGTCAAGAGCAGCCCGACCTTCGAGGCGAACATCAGCGCGAGGATGGAGCCCCAGCTCACGGCATTTCCTCCGGCTGAATGCCGGCGACGTGCTCGGCTGGATCATGGCTGACCGGTTCGGACGAATTCCACAGCGTCACCATCAACTCGATGGCCTGGATGGTCAGAGAGAGCGAGGTCAGCGGGATGATCCAGTCGAGCCACCATTGCGGAAAGACCAGATCTTTGAAGATCAGCGTGCCGTTGCGGGCATTGGCGACCATGACCGCGGTGGCGACAAGGCCGGTGATGACCGAGATCGCCACGATGCAGAGAAGCACGCCGAATTCGACAACCCGCGCGGTCGCCTTATCCGCTCGCGACATCAGTATGTCGACGCGGATGTGCTCGTTCTTGCGCAGCAGGTAAGGCGCTGCGAAGAAAGTCGAGATGAACAAGCCGTATTCGGTGAGCTCGATCAGGCCGACGATCGAGGGCAGGCCGAAGATGCGCATGATGACCTCGGTGCTGATGCCGAGGGTCATCGCTACGATCGCGGCGACGGCCAGTACGCACAAGATGCGTACCAGCCAGCCGTTGAGCCAGAAAATCGCGCGCATGCCCGCAGAAAACTCCGGCGTCTATTTCTTCGTGAGCAGCGGCTGAAGCTTGGCGACAGAGTCCGGGTTGAGCTTCTTGAGGTCATCCCAATAGAGCTCGACCGCGGTCTTCTTGAACTCGGGCCCGAAGCTGACGCTCTTGATGCCGGCCTTGGTTTGCATGTCGAGCGCCGCCTTGGTCGTCTCGGCCGTATACTTCTCGTTGTCCTTCTCGAACCAGGCGACCGCGTCGTCGAGCACCTTGCGCTGGGCAGGCGTGAGCTGGTCGTACTTGCTCTTGTTCATCAGGATGTTGACGATCACGTTGTAGAAGCCGGGCTCGATGCGGACTTTGGTGAGCTTTTCCCAGCCGAAGTCGTTGATGCCCCACAACGGCCAGCCATAGCCCTGCACGGTGCCGCGCTCGAGCGCGGTGTAGGTTTCCGGGGCGGCGACGTTCACGCTGGAAACGCCATAGTGCTTGAAGACTGCGTGAAAATTGGGCTGACCGCGGAAGCGCAGACCCTTGATGTCGTTGACGCTCGTGACCGCCATTTCCTTCGTGAGATAGAGATGGAACGGCACGCCACCGCCGTAGGTCGTCAGATAGAACGCGCCGACGCGCTCGATGGCGATGTTGCTGAGGGCGTCATAGCCGCCGGACTTGCGCTGTTCGGCGGTCGTCATGTCCGAGAGGATCTGCGCGTCACCCTCGACCATGGCGCTCTTATAGTAAGCGGGCGGGATGGAGGCGATGTCGAGCACCCCGGTCTTCACTGCCTGCGCTTGGCCATCGGCCGGTACGGCTTCCGGGCCGCCGACGATGCGGATCTGCAGCACGCCCTTGCCGGTTTCGTTGACGTGATCGACGAAGCGCTTGAACGGAATGCCGTAGGTCGTCGACGGCGGCACGAAGACCGCGGCCTTCAACGTGATTTCGTCGGCGTGCGCCGTGGTCGACGCCGTGAGAAGTCCCAATCCCACGGCAGCGAACCGAAGGCGATGGATGGCCGTCCGGTGCAGGGCGTTCATAAGCTAATCTCCTTCGGTTTAGAAAAATTACGCCGGTGAACAATGTTGTTGTCCTGAAATACGGTCAAGTGCCTTTAATTATCAAAAGCGAACTTTATTTGTGCAGGAGTTGCCGTGTTGCACAGCAGCGTTTTTCAGCTCTTCTCATCCTGATCGAGACAATATGTGGGGCAGGTCGTCTAAGAGCGATTAAAAAAAGGCCGATTAAATAACGTTTTTTACTGTGCCTCCGGCTAATAAGTTGCGCGCGTTACTAAATATGCAAAGCAGCAATCGTGGCGAAAGCGCTTGCGCCCGAAATTTGTGCTTTCAAAACCGAAGAAGATTCGGTTTGCTGGAGACTGTATTCGCGCTGGCGCCAGCGCTGCTGCACATCAGGCCTGCGACCCTCATCCCGCCGGCACAACGGAGAACGTCATGGCCAAGATCAGACACATCGCCATTCAGGTCCCCGATCTGGAGAAGGCGGCCGCATTTTATGAAGGTGCATTCGAGCTCCAGCGCGTGAGTCAGGTCGAAAGCCCGATCGGCAACGCGATCTCGCTCTCCGACGGCATTATGAATCTCACATTGCTGCATTTCCCCGAGGGCACCAAAGGCGGCAAGGGCGGCCCGGACTGGGCGGGGCTGCATCACATCGGCTTCATCGTCGACGACGAAGAAAAGACCGCCGAAAAGATCAAGCAGCTCGGTGGCGAGTTCTTTATGCAGCTGCCGGCCTATCCGGGCGTCGATGCCGAGAAGAAGTTCAAGGACATCAACGGCGTCGTCTTCGACGTCTCCAGCCACGACTGGCGGCAAGCGAAAGAAAGTTGATGCGCATTCTTGCCGTCCAGGAAAAGACGGTGCGGCTCGGATCGGCGGCGCGCAACGCCAGCATCGGGTTCGACGCCATGACCGCGAGCGCGATCGTCGTCCGCACCGATGCCATCCGCAACGGGAAGCCGGTCGTGGGGCTCGCCTTCGATTCGATCGGCCGTTACGGGCACGGCGGGCTGCTGCGTGAGCGTTTCATCCCGCGGCTGACCGAGGCCGAGCCAGTGCGCTACACGGACGGCAATGGTGGTATCGATCCGCATGGCGCCTGGGATGTGCTGATGACTGACGAGAAGCCGGGCGGGCATGGCGAGCGGTCCGGCGCCGTCGGTCTTCTTGATGCCGCGTTGTGGGACCTGAAGGCGAAACTCGCCGATGAGCCGCTCTGGATGGTGCTGGCGCGAGCAAGCGGCCGTCCCGCCAACGCGAAGGTCACGATCTATGCCAGCGGCGGCCATTATCGCGACACCGACGACGTGACGCTGCTCTGCGAGGACGTGCGTCGCGCGATGGGCGAGGGGCATCGTCGCTTCAAGATCAAGATTGGCGGCGTCGCGCTTGAAGAGGATATAGCCCGCATCGAAGCCGTGCTGACCGTGCTTGGGCCCGGTATGACCTTGGCGGTGGACGGCAACGGCACCTTCGACCGCGAAAAGACGGTGCGTTATCTGGAGGCGCTGGCCGCTTATCCTTTGGCCTGGATCGAGGAGCCCGTTCATCCGCTCGATTACGATCTTCATCACGACATAGCCGCGGTTTCGCGTTTGCCGCTGGCGACCGGCGAGAACCTGTTCTCGCGCGACGACGCGCGCAACCTCCTGCGCCATGGCGGCTTGCGGCGCGACCGCGACATCCTGCAATTCGACATTTCGTTGAGCTACGGCATCGTCGAGTATCTTCGCATTCTCGATGACCTTGAAACGCACGGCTGGCAGCGCGGACGCTGCGCCCCGCACGCGGGACACCTGCTGGCCGCGCACAGCGTCGCCGGTCTCGGTCTCGGGCTCGCGGAAGTCGCGATGGACACAACGAGCCTGTTCGGGAGCCTGACGGCACGCCTCTCGATAGCCGACGGCTTTGCGACGTTGCCGGATGTGCCGGGCGTTGGCTTCGAGACGTCGCCGGCCTTCTCGCAAATCTTCGATGACCTGCTGAACTGACGATTGCGCAAGTTGAGGTTCTGACATGACCGACCATACCGCACCCGAACTGCCGACGGCGGATGACATCCGCAGCCTCGTGCGCCCCGATCACGTGCACCGGCGCGCCTATGCGGATCCCGCGGTTTTCCAGCTCGAGCAGGAGCGCATCTTCAGCCGGCTGTGGATCTACGTGGCGCATGAGAGCCAGCTCAAAAAGACGGGCGATTTCGTGCGCACGCGGCTGGCCGGGCACGAGGTGCTGGTGACGCGCGGCGAAGACGGCAAGATCAATGTGCTCAAGAACCGCTGCCCGCATCGTGGCGCGCGGCTGTGTATGGCAGACGAAGGCACCAGCCGTCTGTTCAGTTGCCCCTATCATGCCTGGGTGTTCCGCCCGGATGGCTCACTGTCCTCGGTGCCGCACCGCAAGAGCTATCCGGAAAGCTTTGATCTCACGGATCCGCGCAACCACATGCAGCGGATCGAGAAGATCGAGACCTATCGCGGCTTCGTCTTTGCGACGCTGAACGAAAACCCGGAGTCGCTCGTCAAGCACCTCGGCCAGATGACGGAGGTGATCGACAATCTGGTCGATCGCGCGCCCGACGGCGAAATCGAGATGGCGGATTCAAGCTTCACGTTGGAGTATCGCGGCAATTGGAAGCTCCACATGGAGAACGCCGCCGACATCTTCCACCCGAGCTTCGTGCATTCCTCGTCGGTGATGCCGGCGCGCCGCGCGCCGGCGAACGCGTCCATCCTCGATCAGGATCAGACGCGCGAGATGCTGATGGCGAACGGCTTCGGATACGACGAGTGGGAAGGCATCCAGCTCAACGGGCTGGCCGGCGGCCACACATATATGAAGAACTTCTACAACCGCGGTGTCCTGTCGCATCAGCAGGAAGACCCGGTCATCGTGCGCTATCGCGCCGCGCTCGTGGCCAAGCTCGGCGAGGAAAAGGCGGCGCAAGTCCTCGGCATGAACCGGTTCAACAACATCATCTACCCGAACATGATCATCAACGCGCAGTATCAGCAGATGCGCATCGCGACGCCGTTGGCGATCGACCGCACCTTGGTGCGTATCGTCTGTTTCCGCCTCAAGGGCGCGCCGGACGAGATGTTCCACCGCTCGGTGCGTTTCCTGACCACGCTCGGCTCGCCCGCCTCGATGATCTTCTCAGACGACGTCGAGATGCTCGAACGCTGTCAGCAGGGGCTCGCGAAGGACGAGGGTCCCTGGGTCGATTTCTCGCGCGGGCTCGACAGCGACCAGCGCGATCAAGATGGCGCTGTCTCCGGCGCGGCTAGCGAAATGCCCATGCGGGTGCAATTCCAGGCCTGGGTGAACTACCTGACCGCCGAGGCCGCCTGATGCTCGATGTCCAGACGCAACGGCAGATCGAGCTCTTCCTGTTCGAGGAGGCGCGGCTGCTCGACGAGGGCGACTTCGAGGGCTGGCTGAAGCTCTACGAGCCGCACGGTATCTATTGGATGCCGAGCCGGCCCGGTCAGACCGATCCACTCAACGTGGCGTCGATCGTCTACGAGGATCACGGCATCCTGTCGATCCGGGTGCAACGGCTTCTGGAGGAACGGGCGCTGGTCTTGACGCCCATGCCGCGCACGACGCACATGGTGAGTAATATCGTAGCGCAGACCGCCGGGGAGGCGGAATTCAGGGTCGACGCCGCCTTCGTCTGCGTCGTGCATCAGGCCGAAAAGCAGAAGATCTATTCGGGCCGCCATTCGTATGAGCTGATCCGCGCCGGCGAGGCGTTCCGAATCAAGCTGAAACGCGTATCCTTGATGAATTGCGACGGCGTCCACACGCCCATGGCTATTCCCCTCTAGGACGGATCATTCGTGGTTCAGGTCAAGAAGAAGCAGGTTCGCCAGGCGATCCTCGACAGCGCCTACGACCTTTTCTCAGAGCGCGGCTATCACAGCACGACCTTGCAGGAGATCGCCGATCTTGCCGGCGTTGGCGTCAGCAGTCTCTATTCTTACTATCCCTCCAAGATCCATCTGCTCTACGCGGTGGTGGAGCCCTGGTACAAGGAAGCGTTCGAGCGGCTGGAACAGCGCGTCGCCAAGCAGAAGATGCCGCGCGAGAAGCTGCGCACGATCCTGCTCGGCATCTGGCGCGACATGCCGATGGAGAATGTCGGTCTGGCGAACAGTCTGATGGAGGCCTTGGCGTCGGCCGATCCGAAGCAGAAGAAGCCGGTGCCGCTGCTCAAGTGGGTCGAAGACCGGCTCTCGGGGATGCTCAAGACGGTGCTGCCCGACAAGCGGATCGACTACGACGTGCTGCCGAACCTGTTCATGATGGCCTATGACGGCTTCGTCATTAACCGCCGGCTCAACGATCTGCGCGATATCGAGAGGTTGTCGAACGCGATGTGCGACATCCTGCTCGGGCCGCGCGAGAAATGATCGTCATATCGGTCGGCTTTCTCACAAGCCCATGAGATCGAGTGCCGCGCGGCCGAGCCGGGTGTGCGGCTCGGCGAGCGTATCGGCGACTTCGTAGTGATTGAGACCTTCGTATTCGGCGGGCGGTGCGGCCAGGCGCGAGCCCAAAGCGGCGGCGAAGTCGCGGCTTTGCCGCTTGAACTCATCGCTTTCCAATGAGCCGTAGCCGACAAAGATCGGCCCGCTGAGCTTGTCGAGATGGCGGATGGGGCTGAGCGCGTGCTCGGTTTCCGCGGTGAGCTTCACATAGTCGTTGCGCGCGCTCAGCCGCACCGGCAGCAGGTCGTACATGCCGCTGGCGCAGACGGTGCTTTTCACCACATCGCGCGGCAGGCCGAGCGCGGGCCAGTCGGTCACGGCGACGCAGCCGGCGAGATGGCCGCCGGAGGAATGGCCCGAAACGTGAAGGCGCGCAGGATCGCCGCCGAACTCATGCGCATTGCGATAGACCCAGCCGACCGCGCGCCGCACCTGCGCCACCATCTCGGGCAGCGTCACCGTCGGCAGCAGTGCGAAGTCGACAGCGATGAAATGCGCGCCGGCGCGGACGAAGTTCTCGGCCGCAAAAGCGCTGTCGCGCTTGCTGAGCAAACGCCAGGCGCCGCCGTGAATGAAGACGTGGATGGGAGCGTTGGCAACTGAGGTCGGGTAGACGTCGAGCGTTTCCGCCGCCGTCGGCCCGTAGGAGAAGACGAGGGGCTCGCCGAGTCTCTTGCGGACCTTGTCGCTGTTCTCGGTATAGCGGCGGACGACCTCGATGGCGTTGGGCGCCCATGCGCGTTGGTCGTACTGACGGTTGAGTTCGTCCTGGGTGTAGTGAAGAAAAACCATTACCTGCCTTGCGTATCGCAACCGCGTTTTAGCCTTCGCGCCTGCGGACGCGCAATGAAATATCCTTAAGTGCTAGGTGCGCATGCGTTCCGCGCCGGCCGCGCCGTAGAGGAACAGGCGCGCCGCCGCCTTGACGGTCTTGGCGATGTCCTTGGGCGAGGTGGAATCGAACGAAGACGTGAGCAGCGCGAGCTGATGTTTACCGGTGAGCATGTCGAGGAACAGCTCGGCCTGCACATTGGCGTCGCCTTCGCCGAGCTTGCCGGCCGCCTGCTGCTGCCTGATCCAGTTGGCGATCAGGTCGTAGGCGGTCTGCGGACCTGCCTGGAAGAACATCTGCGCGACGGAGGGGAAATTACGGCCCATCGACACCATCAGCCGGTGCTGCTCGAGAATGCGCGGGTGCAGAATGAGATTGAGAAAGTGGGTGCCGATCTCGATGAGCTGCTTCTCGACGCTGGTGTGCTTGTCGATGCCGGTGAACAGATCGCGGTGAACTTTGGCGCAATAGTCTTTGATGACCATCTCGAACAGTCCGGCCTTGCCGCCGAACCGGTCGTAGAGCGTGCGCTTCGAGCCGCCGATGCGCGCGACGATGTCGTCGATGGTCACCGACTCGTAGCCGTGCTCGAGAAAGAGGGGAGCGACAAGCGCCACGATCTCCTGGCGCCGGGCTTCGGTCAGCCGACCGCCGCGCCGCGGGCGCACGCCGTCACTGCGGGCTGCGTCGGCGCGCCGCGGCGGCCGCTTTCTATTCTCGGTCAGAAGTTCGGGCATTGGATCGTTCTGCTTGTGCGATTGCGCAACCGCCGGCGTGAGTCGGCGGTTGCCAGATTTCACCGTCATAGTTGGTGCAACGGCGCGGCTGTCAATTCCATGAAATATACCGCTTGCAACCCCCAAAGGATACGGTAACGTACCGTACATAAAGAGACGCCCCTCGAAGGGCGGTACGGGGAGGAAATGATGAGAACGTCGGCCCTGCGGCCGCCGCAGGCGTTTGCCTGTGCGCCGGCCGGCTCACTCCGGAAAAACCGAAGGATCCGTGCGGCGCGTGCGTACGCGCCGGCATCCGCGCGCGTCCTCCCGCGAGAGGAGTGACGTTGATGGACAACGGCTATCGGCTCGTCTCCTTTCATACGGGGGACGGCATCCCCAAGGCTGGGGTGAAAGTCGGCGAGCACATCTATCCGGCGGACACGCTGGTTTCCGGAATTAATAACGCCGACTCCGTACTGGGATTATTGCGCGCGTGGGACCGCGCGCATCCTCAGCTCGACAATGCATCAAAGAGCGTCGATCCGAAGGCCGGCTTTGCGGCCGATCAGGTGTCGCTGCTCGCGCCCATTCTTTATCCCGGTGCGCTGTTCTGCGCCGGTGCGAACTATTGGGACCATCTCGAGGAGATGGCCGAGATCGCCAAGCGCACCACCGGCAAGGCGCCGTCGATGGTCAAGAATCCGGAGCCGTGGTTTTTCCTCAAGACCTGCGCCGGTTCGATCGTCGGTCCGGGAAGTCCGGTACGCATGCCGTCCTTCTCCAAGCAGGTCGATTGGGAAGGCGAACTGGGTGTCGTGATCGCGCGGCCGACTCGCAACATCCCGGAAAGCCGGGCGATGGAAGCCATCGCGGGTTTTGTCATCGTGCACGATCTGTCGGCACGGGACCTGATGAAGCGCGAAAACACGCCCTTCATCTACGACTGGATCGGACAGAAGTGCTTCGACGACAGCGCGCCGATGGGCCCTTGGCTCACGCCGGCGTCTTATGTGCGCGATCCCAACAATCTCAGCATCAAGCTGTCGGTGAACGGCGTCATCAAGCAGGACTCCAACACCAGCCGCATGGTGCATTCGATCGCGGAACAGATCGCCTATCTCAGCCGTCACGTCACGCTGCAGCCGGGCGATGTCATTGCGACCGGATCGCCGGCGGGCGTGGGGCTGCCGAAAGGCGAATTCCTTAAAGTCGGCGACAAGGTCGAGATCGAGATCGAGGGCTGCGGCACCCTCGTCAACACCATGGTCGCCGACGCGTCTGTGGGAGTTGGCTGACATGGAAACGATCGGCTTTATCGGCGTCGGCAAAATCGGTCTTCCCATCTGCGAGCATCTCATCAAGAACGGCTATCGCGTCGTCGGCTATCGCCGCTCATCGCTCAGCGAGTTCGAGAAGCTCGGCGGTGTGCCGGCACGCTCGGCGGCCGAAGTCGGCGAGCAGGCAAATATCGTCTTCACCTGTCTTCCGAGCGACGAAGCGCTTCAAGAGGTCATTGCCGGCCCGGCAGGCCTTATGAAATCGGCGCGGGCAGGCCAGATCGTGGTCGAATTCGGTTCGCACGCCGTTCCCATCAAAAAGAGCTACGTCGCGCCGCTGGCGGAGAAGGGCGCGATCTTCATCGACGGCGAGGTCGGCGGCACGCCGGGCATGGTCGTGGCGCGCAAGGGCGTCATCTATCTCAGCGGCGATGCCAAGGCCTGCGAAGTGTTGCAGCCGATCATCAAGAGCTTCGCCGAGATATCGCTTTATCTCGGGTCCTTCGGCTCGTCGACCGTCGTCAAGGTGATCAACAATATCCTGGTCGGACTGCACATCGCCGGCACGGCGCAGGCCATGGCGATCGGTCTGCGCGCCGGCGTCGATGCTGATCTCATGATCAAGGCGATCGCTAACGGTAGCGGCGGCTCGACGCAATTCGGCATCCGCGCGCCGTGGATGGCGGCGCGCAAGTTCATGCCGCAGCAGGGTTCGGCGCCGGGCCTCGTGCACTATCTCGAGCGCGGCAAGGAGATGGCCGACGAGGTCGGCGTCGACGCGCCGCTACTGGATTGCCTGATCGACGTATTCCATCGCGCGCTGCCTGGCATCGGCGAGCGCGACGTCGCCTCGATCATCGAAATATTCGAACGCAACACCAACCCCGACGGCAAATCCGTTACCTAAGAGAGGTCAAAGCAATGATTGGCGTCCGCAAAATCGCTCACGCGAGCTACGAAGTGCCGGATCTCGACCAGCAGGTCGAGTATTACACCGAAGTTCTGGGACTCACCTTGAGCGCCCGCGAGAAGGACACGGCCTATCTGTCGAGCACCATCGATCATCACTCGGTCGTCCTGCACAAGGGCGCCGAAGCCAAGTGCACGCGCCTCGGCTTCCAGCTCGGTCCCGACGACGATCTCAACGCCTTCGAGAAGCAGACCAATGCCGCCGGGGTGAAGACCACGCGCAAGAAGGACCCGTCACCGACCATCGCCGACATGGTGTGCTTCGAGGACACCAAGGGCACCATCATGGAGGTGTTCAAGCGGCCGGAATTCCAACACCAGGCGTTTCAGCGCAAGGGCATCATCCCGCACAAGCTCGGTCACGTGGCCTTCCACGTCACCGACGCCAAGAAGGCGACGCAGTTCTACTGCGACATCCTCGGCTTCCGCGTGTCGGACTGGATGGGCGACTTCTTCTCGTTCCTGCGCTGCGGGCCCGATCACCACACCATCAACCTGATCGAGACCGGTAAGAATAAGCACTTCCACACCGCCTTCGAGCTGCGTGACTGGTCACACCTGCAGACCGCCTGCGATTACCTGAGCCTCAACGGCTACAAGATGCTGTGGGGTCCGGGCCGGCACGGCATCGGCCATAACCTCTTCGCCTATCACCGCAGCCCGTCGGGTCTCATCACCGAGCTGTTCGCCGAGCTCGACCAGATGAAGGACGAAGCGCTCGGCTATTTCGAGCCGCGCCCATGGCATCGGGACAATCCACAACGTCCGAAAGTCTGGGTGAAGGATCCGTCGGCAGCGAACTTGTGGGGTCCGATGCCGCCGGACGAGATGATGGCGTAGGTCAGCCCGCCGGCACGTCAAGACAATACAAAGCCGCGCCATAGAGTGCGGCAATCAGGGGAGGAAGACATGTTTGAGATCGCAAGACGAGCCTTACTTGCGTTGGCGGCGTCATTATTCGTGACGCCCGCCGCCGTCGTTCCATCATGGGCGGCCGACCCCATTAAGGTTGGCTTCAGCATGAGCCTGACCGGGCCGGGCGCGCCGGCGGGAAGGCAAATCCTCGTCGCACTGAACATCTGGCGCGACGACGTCAATGCCAAAGGCGGACTGCTCGGGCGGCCGGTCGAGCTCACTTACTATGACGACCAGAGCAATCCGGCGACCGTGCCCGGCATCTATGCAAAGCTGCTCACGGTGGACAAAGTCGATCTGCTGGTCGGTCCTTACTCGACCAACATGACGGCGGCGGCGATGCCAGCCATCATCCAGCAGAAGAAGATGACGATCAGTCTTCTCACGATCGGCGTGAACGACAAGTTCAACTACCCGGGCCACTTCTCCATGGTGCCTGTCGGACCGGACGGCGTGAGAGCGTTTTCGCAGGGTTATTTTGAGCTCGCCGCGGCGCAGAATCCCAAGCCCAAGACGGTCGCCATCGTGGCGGCGGATTCCGAGTTCGCCCGCACCTCGGCGGACGGTGCGCGTGAAAACGCCAAGGCGCTGGGCTTCAACATCGTCTATGACAAGTCGTATCCGCCGTCGACGACCGACTTCGCGCCGATCGTCCGCAGCGTTCAGGCGGCCAATGCCGATATCGTGTTCGTCGCGGCCTATCCTGTCGACACGGTCGGCATCGTGCGTGCGGCGAACGAGATCGGCTTCACGCCCAAGATGTTCGGCGGCACGCTCGTCGGCCTGCTGGTCACGCCGATCAAGGTGCAGCTCGGTCCGCTGATGAACGGCATCGTCATCATGGAAAGCTTCGTGCCGGCCCCCACCTTCAACTTTCCGGGGCTGAAGGAACTGCTCACCAAATACGGCGAGCTCGCGAAGGGGCAGCAGATCGACCCCTTCGGTTATGGGTTTGCGCCGTTTGCCTACGCGGCAGGGCAGATCCTGGCGAACGCCGTCACGGCGACCAAGAGCCTCGACCACCAGGTGCTCGCGAAATACATCCACGAGCACAAGTTCAACACGGTGGTCGGGGAGATCGAGTACAACAAGGGGGGCGACTGGTCGAAGCCGCGCACGGTGTTTACGCAGTTCCAGCGCGTCGAGCCGGGCAATCTCGAGCAGTTCCGCGGCGTCGAGAAGCAGGTCGTGCTCTGGCCGAAGGAGCATCAGACCGGCAAGATGATTTACCCTTACGCCGACGCGAAGAAGTAGAGACAGCCGTTATTGGCAGGAAGCGCGCGGATCGTCCCGCGCGCTTTTTTCATGCGCGCGCGAGCAAGAGCATCAGGAGCAGCGTGAGCACCAGCGCGAGGCCGCCGAAAGTCATCAGCGCCGCGCGGCCGTCGACGAAACGGTCAGAAAATTTTTGCAGCACCAGCGGCGCGATCAGGATGGCGCCGCCGCCGCCGATCACCGCGGCATACCAGGGGATAAGGCGCCACGCCGCCGCCACGCCGGCGATCAGGCATAAAGCTGCGAGCACGATCGCGCCGTAGAGAAGGGCGGCGCCGAAGCCGGAGGCCAGCGCCGGTGCGCGGTGTTCGCGCGGGAAATGGCCGCTTGCCGCCAGCGCCTGCAATGACAGCGCGAGCATGAGCCCCGTGAACAATGCGAGCGGCGGCACGGCCTCGAGCGGCAGCATGAGTTCGTCCTTTCCCGGCGACATCCCTTGACCGGCGGAAATTCTTGTCTCTAACATACGAGACATATATCAGTGGGCCGCGCAACGGTCCCGAGGGGAGTGAAATGTCGAAAGCGGGATCCAAGCCGGCCGGCAAACCGGCCGAGGGCAAAGGCGAGGGCGCCGAGAAGAAGCGCGAGAAGCGCACCATCACCGAGATCCGGGATTCGAAAAAGACCGGCGAGAAGATGGTTTATATGTCGGTGCCCGACTACACCTCGGCGCAATGGGCCGAGATGGGCGGCGTCGACGTCGCGGTCCTCGGCGACAGCCTGGCCATGATCTCGCACGGCCATCGCAACACCGTGCCGGCCACTATGGACATGATGGTGATGCACGGGCAGGCGGTGCGGCGCGGCGCGCCCAACACCTTCGTGCTCGGCTGCATGCCGTACCAGAGCTACAACACCGTCGACCGGGCGCTGACGAACGCAACGCGTTTCATGCAGGAATCGCTGTGCGATGCGGTCAAGCCGCAGGGCGGCAAGTCGCAGGCGCACATTTTACGCGCGCTGGTCGATTCCGGCATCCCGACAGCCTCGCATATTGGCCTGACGCCGCACACCATCGCCATGTTCGGCGGCTTCAAGATCCAGGGCCGCACGGCCGACGCCGCCATGAAGATCCTGGAGGACGCGCTGGCGATCGAGGATGCCGGCTGCTTCATGCTGGAGTTCGAGGCGGTGCCGGCCAAGATCGCCAAGCTGATCTCCGAGCAGCTCACCATTCCCACCATCGGTATCGGCGCGGGTGCCGGCACCGACGGCCAGATTCTGTTGTGTTACGACCTGCTCGGCGTCTTCACCGATTTCAAGCCGAAATTCACCAAGCGTTTCGCCAAGCTGACCGAAGTCGCGGTCGGCGGTATCAAGGAATACGTGAAGGAAGTGAAGGAAGGCGCATTCCCCGACGACGACCATTCCTATACGGTGAACGAGGCCGAATACGAGAAGTTCGCCGCCATGGTGCAGAAACGAAAGCAGATCTGACGTGCCACGCCCGCAAGCCAGTGCTCTGAAACGTCCGCGCAGCAACGGCAAGCCCGCCACCAAGGCGGCGCGGGCGGTGCCGGTGCGCGAGACGCTGACCGAGCGGGCCTACCGCCTGATCGAGGAGCAGATCGTCACGCTGCGGCTCAAGCCTGGCGACGTGCTGTCCGAGCAGATGCTGTCGGCGAGCTTTAAGATCGGCCGCACGCCGATCCGCGAGGCTTTGCAGCGGCTGGCGCGCGAGGGGCTCATCACCATCCTGCCGCGCAAAGGCATCCTGGTCTCCGATATTAATCCGCGCAGTCAGCTCTTGGTGCTGGAGGTGCGGCGCGAGATCGAGCGGTTGTTGTCGCGGGCAGGGGCCGAGCGCGCCACCAAGGAACAGCGCGAGGAGCTGCAGGCGATTGCACAGGGCATGGACCGCGCCGCGAAGACCAACGACGACATCGCCTTCATGCGGCTCGACGGCGAGCTCAACCGGCTGATGATCGCGGCCTCGCACAACGACTATGCGGCGCGCTCGATGAAACTCCTGCAAGGGCTGTCGCGTCGCTTCTGGTACATGCACTACCGCGAGGCGGCCGATCTACCGCTCTGCGCAAGGCTGCATGCCAACCAGGCACGCGCGATCGCACAGGGCAATGCCGAGGCGGCGGCGCGTGCCAGCGACAAGCTGATGGACTATGTGGAAAATTTCACCCGCGGAACGGTATCGGTGTGAGTCATGAAAACTTATGAGGGAAAACGCACCATTGACGGGCTCGTCGTCACGGTCGACGGCAAGCCACTCGATGAGCACTACGAGGTGAAACGCCTCACCAAATACGGGTTCGAATGGACCTATGAGGGCGAAAGCCCGCAGCAATTGGCCCTTGCCATCCTCTACGACTACCTGGGCGACAGGGACCGCGCGATCGCGCTGTCGCAGCCCTTCATGAAAGCTGTAGTCGCGAACTTGGACAACGACTGGGTGCTGACCGGCGCCGAGATCGACGGTTTCCTGCGCCAAAGCGCCGCGGCTTAAGACGAATTCTCACAACCCGGACCTAAGGCCCCAAAGAGCGCCGACGTCTGGCTTGTTTGCTGACATGCCTCTGATATATCATCGAGGCAACGAACGATAAAACAACGGCTCTCGAGGGGGAGCCATAGGGAGGGGTCTCATGGGTATTTCTCGCCGCAGGTTCCTTGCGTCCGCCGCCGCCGTTGGTGCCGCGTCCGTGACGGGCGGAGTGTTTGCGCCCGCCATCGCGCAGAACACGCCGCTCAAGGTCGGCCTTCTCGCGCCGCGCGCCGGCATCGCCGCAGCGCCCGGCGTCAACGGCATTCGCGCCACGCAATGGGCGGTCGAGCGCTTCAACAAGGAAGGCGGCATCGGCGGCCGCAAGGTCGAGTTGGTGATTGAGGAAGAATCCTCGCCCAAGGATACGATCGAGCGCTTCTCCAAGCTGGTACAGCAGGAGAAGGTCGATTGCGTGCAGGGCATCGTCTCCTCGGGCGTCGGCCTTGCGCTCGGCCCGGCGGCGGAGGAAGCGCGCGCGCTCACCATCTACTGGGACGGCACCACGCAGGATGGCGTGGTCGAGAAGATGCCGAACCCGCGCTACCTGTTCCGCTCGACCGACAACGAGTGCGAGGCGGTCATGTCCTCGCTGCTCACGGTCAAGCACTGGAAGGGCAAGTTCGTCACCGTCGCCGGCATCAACCCGGACTATTCCTACGGCCGCAACAACATGGCGGCCTTCATCGCCGTGCTCAAGCGCTTCGGCATCGAGCACAAGGTGGTGACGGAGCAGTGGCCGAAGGTTGGCACGATGGACTTGACCAGCCATGTCGCTGCGCTGAAAGCCGCCAAGCCGGACCTGATCTTCTCATCGCTGCTGTTTGCCGATCTGCCGGTGTTCATGAAGCAGGCGCATGCGGCCGGTCTCACCGAGGGCACCAAGCTCGTCTTCCCGGCGGCCGGCTGGCAGCACACGCTGATGAAGAAGGAGTTCACGCCGGAAGGCATGCTGTTCGGCCACAACACGCTCTACTTCGCCAATCCGAACGCCTCGCCTTTGGCGAAGGAGTTCGTCTCTTGGTACGAGAAGACCCACAAGGACTATCCGGAGTGGGAAGCCGACCGCGCCTACTTCGCCATCGCGTCCTACAAGGCCGCGGTCGAAAAGGCGATGAAGGCCAAGGGCGGCAAGTGGCCATCGCAGGACGACGTGATCGACGCCATGGTCGGCCTCGAGGTGGAAAGCCTCGGCGGCAAGGGCTCCTGGCGCAAGGACCACATCGCCGATCAGACGTTCACCCAGGGCTTCACGACCCATAAGAACTCGTACGACTTCGTGACGCTCGGCACGTTCGAATCGATGTTCTCGACCAGCCTGCAGAAGCCGCCGGGTGCGGACTTCTGGGAGTGGATCAAGACCGCGAAGTTCGACATCTGATCTGAACGACCGATCGGATGTCCGCCTTCGCAAACATCGTGGCCGGCGGCGTATTTCACGCCGCCGTCTTGTTCTTGGTCGCCGCCGGGCTGCAGCTCGTGTTCGGCGTGCAGAAGATCGTCAATCTCGCCTGCGGCTCGTTCTATGCCTTGGGTGCTTACTTCGGCATCATTTTCATCGGTTACGCGAATGAGCTCGGCGTCTCGCCCTGGCTGATCCTGCCGGGCCTGATCGTGTCGGGCATTCTGCTTGGCTTCATCGGCCCGCCGATCGAGCGCATGTTGCGTACGGTCTATGGGCGCGACGAAAGCTTCCAGCTTTTACTGACGTTCGCGCTGGTGCTGATGTTCCAGGACGTGTTCAAGTTCGTCTGGGGCGCCAATCCGCGCTCGCTCGACAGCACGTATCTGATCTACGGCACCATCAGTGCCGGCGACTTCAGCATCCCGGTCTATAACTTGCTGGTGATCCTGGCGGCGGTCGCCATCGCCGCCGGGCTCGGTGGCTTCCTGAAGGGCACCAATTACGGGCGTATCCTGCGCGCGACCGCCGAGAACCGCGCGATGTCGGAAGCGCTCGGCGTCGACGTACGGCGCATCTATTCCATCGTATTCACGTTAGGGGCCGTGCTCGGCACCACGGCCGGCGCGCTGGTGGTGCCGACGGCGGCCGCGTCGCTCGATATGGCCATCGAGTTCGTCATTGAAGCGTTCGCGGTGGTGGTGATCGGTGGGCTCGGCTCCATGCGTGGCGCACTTGCCGGCGCGCTGATTGTGGGTCTCATCCGCGCGCTATCGATCGTTTATTTTCCCGAGTTGGAGGTGCTGGCGATTTATATGATCGTGATCGCCGTGCTGCTCCTGCGTCCGGTCGGCCTGTTCGGGAGGGCGGTGGCATGAAGATGTCTTCGTCCGCCTGGGTGGCAATTGCCGGCACGGCGGCGCTCGCTGCGTTGCCGTTCGTCGTGCCGCCGTATTACGTCGGCCTGATGATCCCGTTCTTCGGCTACGCCATCGCGCTGCTGGGGTTCAATCTGTTGTTCGGCTACACGGGCCAGCTTTCCTTTGGCCACGCCATGTTTCTCGGTGTCGGCGCCTATGGCGCCGCCATCATCGCCGGCGTCTGGGGCATCAAGTCGTTCGAAGTGGTGCTGCTCGGCGTCATGATCGGCGCCGCGATCATCGCGCTGCCGATCGGGCTTTTGTGCATGCGCTATATCGGCATCTTCTTCGGCATGCTGACGCTCGCCTTCGGCATGCTTTTTCACTCCTTTCTGTTCAAGTTCTACCACCTGACCGGCGGCGACAGCGGCATGCGCGTGCCGCGCATGAACATCCTCGGGCTCGAATTCACCAAGTACAACAAGGTCGAGCTGCTGGCCGGGCCCTTCTATTATTATTGCCTCGCGCTCCTGGTGATTGCCGGGCTGGTGATGTGGCGGATCGTACATTCGCCCTTCGGCCTGCACCTCAAGACCATCCGCGACAACGCCCGCAAGGCCGAGTATCTCGGCGTGCATGTGCACCGTTTCCGGCTCGCGGCCTTCGTGATCTCGGCGGTGTTCGGCGCGGCCGGCGGCGCGATCCTCGGCTTCCGCATCGGCCTCGCCGATCCCGAGCTCGTCTATTGGACGCAGTCGGGCCAGCTCGTGTTCATGGCCGTGCTCGGTGGCTTCACCAACTTCTTCGGGCCGATCGTCGGCGCGCTCACTTACACGCTGCTGCAGGACCAGCTGCAATCGCTCACCGAATATTGGCGCTTCATCCTCGGCGCCATCCTCGCGCTGATCGTCATCGGCGTGCCGGAAGGCATCGCCGGTCTCGCCGCCAATATCGGCCGTCGCTTCAATGGGAAGACGGCATGAGCGTGCTGTTGGAAACCCGCGCGGTCGGCAAGGCCTACGGTC